>CXWL01068519.1_pt1 | contig 77036 bp, 75 predicted proteins | sample 590931 | NCBI WGS metagenome assembly CXWL01 (sample SAMEA3498368, study PRJEB10139) | groundwater metagenome | biome: water well; material: biofilm material | place: Germany | collected 2015-04-27
AAGTATTTTGAAGACAGCAAGTCGGGCACCGAAGGCTCGAACGCGTACAAGGTCAAGGGCAACATCCACTGGGTCAGCGCGGCCACCGCTCTGGCCGCGCAAGTGCGCCTGTACGACCGCCTGTTCAGCGATCCGCAGCCGGACGCCGGCGGCAAGGATTTCATCGCCGCCCTGAACCCGAACGCGCTCGAAGTGGTCACCGCCTATCTCGAGCCGGGCATGAGCGAGGCGCAGCCGGACCAGCGCTTCCAGTTCGAACGGCATGGCTATTTCGTGGCCGACCGGGTCGACAGCGTGGCGGGCAAGCCGGTGTTCAACCGGATCACGACCTTGAAGGACAGCTGGGTCAGGTAAATCGGTCCAGCCGCATCCAATCCCGCTTCGGTGAAAGTCGCAGCGGGATTTTTTTCGCCCTCGCCACTTGCGCCGCTATGGAACTGTGCGCCAACCCTAGTCATCCTGATAGCTACGCCGCGGCCCGGATGTGGGTAACTTAATTTATGTCAATTTCCCAATTTCCATGCGTTTCGAGGGCGCGAATCATGCCTTCCCTGAGGAAGCACACGAGCAAATCGATTGCGGCACAACCTGCGCTGTGGATCGGCGCCCTATTGTCTTGCGGGGTCGGATTGGTGTTTTACGGCGCTACCGCCAGGACCATCGAAAGCGATGCGCGCGCACGCTTCGTGAACATGGCGCGCAGCGTCCAGTCCATGATCAACGGGCGGATCAAGAGTTATACCGACGTGTTGCGCGGGAGCGCCAGCCTGTTCCAGACCTCGACCGGCCTGACGCGCGAGCAGTTTCACCGCTATGTCGATGGCCTGTCGCTCGAAAAGGAATTTCCCGGGATTGAAACCATCAATTATGCCCGCTATGTCACCGAAGCCGAACGCCCCGCATTCGAGCAAATCATGGGTAAGGAAATCGCGGCAGTGGCGAGCGGTTATCCGCGTTTTCGCATCGCCCCGCCGGGCCGGCGCAATAGCTACACCGTGCTTACCTATATCGAACCGATATCGGCTTGGGCCAACCGGTTTGGGGTCGACATCACCGGACGCGGCGAAGTACCGGCGCTGAATGCGTCGCGCGATACAGGCGAAGTGTCGGCATCGGGGATCCGGATGCCCATCCTGTCCGGCCCGAACCGCACCGGGCTGGCAATGCGCCTGCCCATCTATCGCAACGACATGCGCGCCATCACCGTGGAGGAGCGCCGCGCCGCCTATGTCGGCACGGTCGGCATCGGTTTCAGCGTGCAGAAACTGGTCCAGGGGGTGCTCGACCAGATGCCGGTGCAGGGCGTGCGCCTGATCCTGACCGACGCCGGCTCGGCATCAGGCGGCCCGGACGCGGGCGCAGCGGCGGACTCAGCCGTGTTGTTCGACAGCCTGAGCTCAGTCGCCGTGCCAGCCCCGTCCATGCCGCACGCGAACAACGCGACCTTCGTGATTACCTTGCCGATGGGCTTCAACAAACGCCTGTGGGAAGCCAGTTTTGTCGTCAGCAAGAAAAATCTCTACACCGGATTCGACGCCTACGTGCCGTGGATGGCGATGCTGGCGGGATTTGTCAGCACGATGTTGCTGTACATCTTGTTTCACACGCTTACCTCGTCGCGCCGCAACGCCATCGCGCTGGCACAAGGCATGACCAAGGAGCTCCGCGCCAGCGAGGCAAAACTGCAACTGTCAAACGAAAACCTGCGCCGGCTCGCGGCCCACGCGGACAACATCAAGGAAGGCGAACGCAAGCGCATCGCGCGGGAGATCCACGACGATTTGGGGCAGAATCTGCTGGCCCTGCGTATCGAGGCGGACATGCTGTCGGCGCGTACCGGTCTCCGGCAACCGCGACTGCACGCGCGCGCGCTGTCGACCGTTCAACAAATCGACGCGACCATCAAGAGCGTACGCCAGATCATCAACGACTTGCGGCCGACCGTACTGGACCTTGGACTGAATGCGGCAGTGGACTGGCAAATCGCCGAATTCCGGCGGCGCACCGGCATCGAATGCGAGCTGGTTGAAAACCATCAGGATATCAAGGTCAGCGATCACTGTGCGACTGCCCTGTTCCGCATCCTGCAGGAATCGCTGAGCAATATTTCACAGCACGCGCGCGCGACGCGGGTTCGGGTCGAATTGCGGGTCGAGCGCGACTCGATATCGATGACGGTCGGCGACAATGGGGTTGGCCTGAACGCCGGCGGCCGCCATAAGCCAGGTTCGTTCGGCCTGGTTGGTATCGAGGAGCGCGTCAATATCCTTGGCGGCGCTTTTGCCATTACCAGCCATCCAGGCGCCGGCACAAATGTCCACGTGTCGGTGGCGGCGCGCGACGACATCGGCGCGCCGGTGGCGCTCGGCGAACGACGCGACGCGCATGCCCCGAGCGTCGCGCTGGCCTAATCGGCGCGCCGCTTTCCGTTGGCCCAAGGAGCAGTCGGAGCATCCCCGTACCAACAAGAATTGACTGCTTATTTAGTTGAGCAAGGTCAAGTTCTGCGTCCGCGTTGTAAGCAANNCCCCCCGTTCGCGGATTTCATCCGAGGAGGACCCAGAAAATTGCGCATCCGCGACGCCGTTTGATCGATGTAATAGCCAATAGTTACAAATTCCAAATACAAAGGATGAGCCATGATCTCGAACGCAGAACTCAACACGATCGCCGACCTGGACCTGGACCCGATCAAAGTCAAACTGATGCATAAGGAATCCGGCGAAGGCTGGTCGCTGGAACAGGCGAATGCGGTGGAATTCGAATATCGCCGCTTCCTGCATCTGATGAAGATGTTTCCGCATGAGCAGACAGCACCGCGGTTCGACGTCGATACGTTCTGGCATTACCACATTCTCGACACCATGAAATACGCAGCCGATTGCGCGAAGGTATTTGGCTACTTCCTGCACCACTTCCCCTACATCGGCTTGCGTGGCGAAGAGGACGAGGCTGCACACCACCGAATCGGCGCACGCATGCGGGAACTGTATGAAGCGACCTTCGGCGAAGCCTACATTCGGCAGGACGGCCAAGCGCCGACGGCATGCTCCGCCGCGACAGCGAAAACGGCTTGGTCTGCTGCTACAGGAAAAACCGCCTGGTCGGCCGTCCCAGCCAAAACTGCTGCATGGTCCGCTGCCAGTCAAGCGGACGCCGCGCAGACCGCGCGCTTTTACTCGGAGCGGCCGGTGTTGGCCAATGCCGCATAGCTAACAGTAATCGTCGCCGGCAAACCGGGATCGGTACGCGCCGACGTGTCTGGCCCACGCGCGGCGATGCTGCAGCGACAGCTTCAGGCAGCCGCCGGCGCCCCCGGTTTGCCCGCCCCTCCCATCAGCGCCCGCAATTCGCGGATGCTCAATTCGCTGACTTCATGCATGCGCAACAGAATGGTGGCGCCGATCGGCAAGATGCGGTGACGGATCTTGCTGATCACCGGCGGCGCCACCGCCAGCGCGCGCGACAGCGCCGCGTCGTTCTTCAACTGCAGCTTCGCAATGATCGCATCGAGCAGGTTGCCGGGAGTGTAGATAGCCGTCTCCGGAACATTCTTGGTCATGTGCTGAATCCTTTCGAAAAGTAACAAATCCGCGTCATATCTGCCGCGAAGTTGCCTTCATAAGTCAGATTGTTTTCCATCCAAAATTCAACCGTTTCTAACGGCCGTGAATGACAGGAAAATGATACACGCCGAACTTGCGGTTTACTTAAGCGAGGCTTATTTCAGCGGGAGCGGGCCGCGGCGATCGCACGCGAAGAGGCGAACAACCAGTCGAGCACGAGCTGTGCGGTCAGGTGGCTGCAGGTGGAGGGAAGCAGGCAGAACTGCACGAGCGGGTGCGCATGTTCGGAGGACGGCGCGGGCGTCAGGCGCCAGCCGAGCTGGCGGCGGATTTCGGCCGGCGGCGGCGGCGGACGGCGCGCGGCCTCCCGCCCTGCCATATAAGCGCGTACCTGTTCCTTGGTCGGATGGGTGATTTGGCGGTCCATGGTGAGCGCTAGCACATGTCGAAAAATCGGAAGCAGACATTATTCACGATAGAACCGGAGCACTAATTGCGCTTGACGAATGTCAATCGTGTGCTATCGAGCACCTAAGGCGGGCGTCTTGCCTCGCCTGCCGCTCCGCTCGCCGCCGCTCCTATTTCTTCTCGCGTACCCGCTGCTGCTGTTTTTTCTGGGTTTGCTGCTTGTTCTGCTTAGCCTCGAACAGCGTTATCGCATCTTTTTTCGCTTGCTCGATCGTGCACATCTCGGGCTGGTCGTCATGCCGGACGAAGAACTCCGCGTCTTGTGCATCGACAACCAGCTTGATGGCCGCAGCATCATCGAGTTCGTACAGTTCAGTGAGGATGGTTGTCACTTCGTCCAGGTATTCTTCGTAAGTCATTGCGCTTTTCCTTGTTTGGGGCGTCATTTTACCAGCGTCATTCGCGCCAGCGCCGCCGGCACATCCGGATAGCGCAGGCGCACCCCGAGTTCGCGCTTGATCCGGTCGTTGCGGATCCGGCGCGATTCGGCCATGAACGAGAGCTTGATCGGCGACAGCTGCGCCGCCAGTTGCGCGCGCGCCACACGGGGCGGCCGCGCCAGCCCGAACGCATCGGCCACGGTATCGAAATACTCGCCCATTTTCATGTCGGTGTCATCGACCGCGTTGTAGATCCGTCCCGGCAGCGCGCGGAACAGCGCCAGCGCGACAATCCTGGCCAGGTCGTCGGCATGGATGTGGTTGGTGTACACGTCATCCTGCTCCGCCAGCGCCGGGGTGCCCTGCGCCAGGCGCGCGAGCGGCAGCCGCTCGCGCGCATAGATGCCGGGCGCCCGCACGATGGCCAGGCCGCCCTGTGCGCGCCGGGCCCAGTCGCGCAGCACGCGTTCGGCGTCGACGCGGCGCCGGGCACGCGCATTGAGCGGCGCCACGCTCCGCGTTTCATCGATCAGCCGGCCCTGGCAGTCGCCGTACACCCCGCTGGTACTGACATAAACCAGCCGTGCCCCGTCAGGTAGAATGGCGACAAGCTTGCGGGTGCGGCGGTCCAGCGCGCCCTCCGCTTGCGGCGGCGCCAGGTGGACCACATACGGCGCCAGCCGCGCCAGCCGCTTCAGGCTGGCACGATCGTCGAGGTCGGCCACCAGCGGGATCGCCCCCGCCGCCCGCAGTTCCGCGCAGCGTCCCGGGCTGCTGGTCACGGCGAATACCCGAAAGCGCGCGCGCACCAGCGGCAAAAGGCGCATGCCGACATCGCCGCAGCCGACGATGAGCAGGCGCGGCCTTCCGAGTTTTTGAATCGAGTGTTTGTTTTTCATGTTGAGGATTGTATGACTTTCCAGATCACTGTCCAGCCCAGCGGCCATCGCTTCGACTGCGAGCCCGACGAGACCGTGCTGTCGGCCGCGATCCGCGCCGGCATCGGCCTGCCGTACGGCTGCAAGAATGGCGCCTGCGGCTCGTGCAAGGGCAAGGTCGTCGAAGGCGCGGTCGCGCACAAGGCGCACCAGCAGCGCGCCCTGTCGGAGCAGGAGCGGGCCGACGGCTTCGCGCTGTTCTGCTGCGCCACCACCGCGGCCGACCTGGTGATCGAGGCGCGCGAAGTGGGCGGCAGCAGCGAATACCCGGTGCGCAAGATGCCGTCGCGCGTGGCCAAGATCGAGAAGGTGGCGCCGGACGTGGTCGTCATCAGCCTGCAGTTGCCGGCCAACGAAGCGCTGGCCTACCGCGCCGGCCAGTACATCGAATTCATGCTCAAGGACGGCAAGCGGCGCAGCTACAGCATGGCCAACGCGCCCAGCAGCCTGGACTCCCCGATCACGCTGCACGTGCGCTACATGGCCGGCGGCCTGTTCACCGAGCACGTGTTCACGACCATGAAGGAGCGCGACATCCTGCGCTTCGAAGGCCCGCACGGCACTTTTTTCCTGCGCGAGGAATCGGACAAGCCGATCGTGCTGCTGGCGTCCGGCACCGGTTTCGCGCCGATCAAGGCGCTGGTCGAACACCTGATCCACCTGAAGTCGGACCGCCCGGTCAGCCTGTACTGGGGCGGGCGCCGTCCGCTCGACCTGTACATGAACGAACTGTGCGAGCAATGGGCCGCGATCCTGCCGAACTTCCGCTACGTGCCGGTGGTGTCGCACGCGCTGCCGGAAGACCACTGGGCCGGCCGCACCGGTTTCGTCCACGCCGCCGTCATGCAGGACCTGCCCGACCTGTCCGGCCACCAGGTGTACGCCTGCGGGGCGCCGATCGTGGTCGATTCGGCGCGGCGCGACTATGTCGCCTTGTGCCAGCTGCCGGCCGAAGAATTCTTCGCCGACGCGTTCACCACCGAGGCCGACCTGGCCCAGCCGTAACGGCGCACCGCCGAGCCGCCTTTTGAGGTATTTTGTGGGACGGCGCGGGCGCGTCCCGGCACTTCCGGCGTTCTCCCAACCTCACCTGAAGGGGCTTCACATGCACCAGCAAAACCGACTCGCCCGCCTGCTCGCGTATGCCGTGATCGCATTGTCCGGCGCCGCGTGCGCCGGGCCGGGAGCCTCCTCCGGCCAGGACGCCGCCGCCCAATACCAGGCGGCGATCGCCAACCCTGCCCGCAGCGCCGACGACCGCAAGGGCGACGCCAGGCGCAAGCCGGCCGAGTTCCTGGCGTTCGCCAAAGTGCGTCCCGGCATGAAGGTGCTGGACGTGTCGGCCGGCGCCGGCGCCACCTCGGCCCTGCTGGCCGCCGCGGTCGGTCCCGGCGGCGAAGTGTGGGCCCAGGTCGCCAAGCCGTCGCCCAAGCTCGACGCGCGCCTGGCAGCCGCCCCGATGGCCAACCTGCGGCCGCTGGTCGCGCCGTTCGACAACCCGGTACCGGCCGGCGCCCCGCCGCTCGACCTGGTGACGATCAACATGTCCTACCATGACATCGTCAACACCCCGACCGACCGCGCGGCGATGAACCAGCGCTTGTACGATGCGCTCAAGCCGGGTGGCGCGCTGGTGTTGATCGACAACGCGGCGAAGGAAGGCAGCGGCCTGGCCGCCACCAATACCCTGCACCGGATCGAGGAAGCGGCGGTGGTGTCCGAATTGACCAGGGCCGGCTTCGCGCTCGACGCCAGGAGCGACTACCTGCGCGCGCCGGGCGATCCGCGCGACCAGCCGTTCTTCAAGATGGAAGGCAGGCCGGACGACAAGTTCGCGTTGCGCTTCGTGAAGAAGTAAGCGGCGCCCGGCACCCCACCCGAATCCGTCATTCAATGCAGGTATCGCCAGCACTTTCCGCCCTGCCCGGACTCCTGCTGCCGCTCCGCGCGCGCGCGCCGCGCGCCGGCGACGCCGTTTTCCTGGCGCGCCTGTATGCGTCGACTCGCATGGACCTGCATTCGGACACGGCCGACCAAAGGTTCGTCGCATCGCTGGTGGCGATGCAGCAGCGCTTCCAGGCCGCAGGCTATCGCCGGGGTTATCCCGATGCCGAATACCTGCTGCTCGAACACGACGGCGCGCCATGCGGGCGCATCGTGGTCGATGCCGGCCCTGCGGCGCTGCGGCTGGTCGACATCGCGCTGCTGCCCGGCGCGCGCCGACAAGGCCTGGGCCGGCACATCCTGCGCGCCCTGCAAGACTGCGCGGCCGGCCGAGGCTTGGCGCTGAGCCTGTCGGTGCACCATTCCAATCCGGCTGCGCGGCGCCTGTACCTGGCGCTGGGATTTCGCACCAGCAGCGCCGATGAGGTATCCGAGCAAATGTTGTGGAATAATGAAGCGGCATGAGCTCCCACTCCTCCAACCTGATCGAACGCATGAAAAAGACGCTGCCGCACCGTTTCGTCAGCAGCCGTCCGCACCTGACCATGGCGATCGCGCTCGGCGTGGTGGTCGCGCTGCTGGTGCCGGAAGGCGTCGCCGCCATGACGCGCGCGCTGATCGCCTGGAGCGCCGCGGTCTGGACCTACCTGCTGGCGATGATGTGGATCATGGCGCAGGCCGACCACCACAAGGTGCGCGAGATCGCCGCCAGCCAGGACGAGAGCGCCGCGCTGGTGCTGCTGACCCTGGTGATCGCGGCCGTGTTCAGCCTGTCGGCCATCTTCTTCGTGTTGAGCGAGCTGGCCGCCATGCCGACCGACGAGCGCGCCGTGCATTACGTGCTGGTCGCGCTGACCCTGGTCGGTTCGTGGATGCTGGTGGGCGTGCTGTTCTGCTTCCACTACGCGCACATGTTCTTCCGCCCTTCCACCCGAGGGCTGCGGCTCAGGTTCCCGAACGACGAAAAGGAGCCCGACTACTGGGACTTCATGTATTTCTCGTTCACCATCGCGGTGGCGATGCAAACCGCCGACGTCAAGGTCATGACGCGCGGCATGCGCAAACTGGTGCTCGGGCATTCCGTGCTGACCTTCTTCTTCAACCTGGTGATCCTCGGCCTGTCGATCAACATCGCCGCCGGCGTAATCAAGACCTGAGCCGATCCAGCAGAGCGTTGTCAAATCGGCGAAAGGTGTAAGATTAATCCCTACGCGCACTGCATCGCCAAGCTTGGCTCGACGCAGAATCGCGCGCCGGCAAGCCCATGGTTGGGGCAGGCACTTGATGAACAACCAGGAGTGACTTATGCAAATTAACATCAATACCGACAAGACGATCGAACGCCACCGCGGGCTGGACGAACATGTCGAATCCGTGGTGACCGCCGCTGTTGCGCGGTTCGGCGAACACATTACCCGCGTTGAAGTGCATCTCAGTGACGAGAACAGCCAGAAATCGGCTGACGGCGGCAACCGCTGCCTGCTCGAAGCGCGCGTCACCGGCTACCAGCCGATCGCCGTGAGCGAACATTCGGTCAACCTGCACCTGGCCATCAGCGGCGCCGCTGACAAACTCAAGCGCGCGGTCGACAGCGCGCTGGGCCGGCTGCACGACAAGCAGCTGCACAAGACGCCGACCCTGGTCGACGAAGCGGACGAAGTCAGCGAATAGTTCCCCCGCCCTCGCGGCAGGCTGACAAGGGCGGCCGGCATGGCCGCCCCGCCCCCATCAAGCCGACAGATTTCCTTCGGCCAGCTGGCGCAGATAGCGCAGGCCGGCCAGCGAACGACTGCCGTACCACGACATCATTTCGCCATCGACCAGTTGGACCGGCTTGCCGATCTGCCGCTCGAGGGCGTCGGCGTGGGCTTCGGTGAACCGGTAGGGTTCGCTCGACAGCAATACCCCGTCGAGCTGCTCGACCAGCTGCTCGCTCCATTCGAAACGGGGATAGCGCGCGGCGTCCGCCAATTGCGGCACGCTCCAGCCGATCTCGGCCATCATGCGGGCGATGTAGGTGTCGTTCGACACGCTCATCCACGGGTCTTGCCAGATGCAGTACAACATGGTCCGGGGCGGCCCTTTCGGCGTTGCGCGCAGCGCCGCATACTCCGCTTCGAACGATGCGCACCAGGCGAGCGCCGCTTCGTCCGCGCCAAACACGCCGCCCATCAGGCGCGCCAGCGCCAGGTTGTCGCGCGGCCCGACCGGATGGGTGACCACGACATGCGGCACGAAATCGGCCAGCGCCTCGACCGTGGGCTTTTCGTTTTCGTCGATGTTGACCACCAGGTGGGTCGGCGCCAGCCTGCGGATCTTCTCGATGTTCACATCCTTGGTGCCGCCCACTTTCGGGATCGACGCCACCGCCTCGGCCGGGTGGATGCAGAAGCCGGTGCGCCCGACGACTTGCGCGGCCAGCCCGAGCTCGCACAGCAGTTCGGTAATCGACGGCACCAGCGAGACGATGCGGGCCGACGGGTCGGGGGTGTGGCGGGCGCCAACGGCGTCGGTCAGGATCATGAAGTCGGTCTTGCGGCAGTGAATCCGCTATTGAAACACTGTTGTTTATCGAACGCCAGCGCGTTCGCGCAGTGGCGATGCGTTATGATGTTATTGCTAACTGGAATTATAATTACTGCACGGAACTAAGGGAATATTTTGGAACAAATCGGCACCTTCGGGGCCTCCGCGTACAGCGTTCGAGAGCTGCAGCTGTTTCGCGATGCGGATGAAGGCCAGCTGGCCGCCGCGCTGGCGGGCTGCGCCATCGTACGACTGGCGCAGGGCCAGCGGCTGGAAGACACTTTCCGCGCGCGCCTGTACATCGTCCTGAGCGGCGCGCTGGAAGAGGCGGCGGCCGACGGCACGGTCAGCAAGATCGTGCGCGGCGAGAGCATGGGCGAGCAATCGGTGCTGGACGAAGCGACCAACCTGGCGGCCATCAGCGCGCTCGACGACAGTGAATTGCTGGTGATCGAAGCGGACCTGGCATGGCAGCTGATCGACCACTCGAACGGCGTGGCGCGCAACCTGCTGCGGCTGCTGTCGTTCCGGATTCGCGCCGCCAGCGCGCTGCTGCGGCGGCGCCAGAAGCTGGGCGAATTCTATCGCCAGCTGTCGATGAACGACGGCCTGACCGGGCTGTACAACCGCGCCTGGCTGACCGACATGCTGCCCAAGATGGTCGCCACCGCCGTGCGCGCGGGCAGCCCGCTGTCGCTGGTCATGATCGACCTCGACTATTTCAAGCGTTTCAACGATACCCATGGTCACCTGGCTGGCGACGATGCGTTGCGCGCTTCGGCCGGCGTGATCAATGCCGCCTTGCGTCCATCGGACTTCGCGGTGCGCTACGGCGGCGAGGAGATGCTGGTAATTCTGCCGGAAACCAGCGAGGCGCTGGCGACGATGGTGGCCGAGCGGCTGTGCAAGCGGCTGCAGCAAGTGGTCATTTTCGACGACATGCGGCTGCCGATGCCGCAGCTGACCGGCTCGTTCGGCGTGGCCTGCCTCGGCGCCGGGATGGACGAGCTGCAACTGGTGGCGGCGGCCGATGCCGCGCTCTACCGCGCCAAGGAAGCCGGGCGCAACCGCGTGTCGCTGTAACCGAGCCGGTTCCCGCTCAAGGATTTGAGGAAACTATGATCGACTAAATCGGGGTCAGACCAGGGTCAGACCTAGGTCTGACCCCGGTTTAGGGGAAACCGCGCATCAATCTGTGCCAACCTTCCCCACCGGCGCGATTTTTGTGACAACATACCAGCCGCCGGCGCGACCGCGCCCACTGACCGACCCGACATGACGAACCACACCTTTCTCTGGCACGATTACGAAACCTTTGGCGCGGTGCCGCGGCGCGACCGCCCGGCCCAGTTCGCCGCGATCCGCACCGACGCCAACCTCAACGAGATCGGCGACCCGATCATGCTGTACTGCCAGCCGGCGCCGGACTTCCTGCCCGATCCGCAATCCTGCCTGATCACTGGCATCACGCCGCAGCAGTGCCTCGAATGGGGCGTGCCGGAGCATCGGTTCGCCGCGACGATCGAGGCGGCGTTCAGCCAGCCCGGCACCATCGGGGTCGGCTACAACACCATCCGCTTCGACGACGAGATCACCCGCCACCTGTTCTGGCGTAACCTGATCGATCCGTATGCGCGCGAATGGCAAAACAATTGCGGCCGCTGGGATCTGCTCGACGTGGTCCGCATGACCTACGCGCTGCGCCCCGAGGGCATCGAGTGGCCGCTGCGCGAGGACGGCAAGCCGAGCTTCCGGCTGGAAGACCTGGCGCGCGCCAACGGCCTGCTGCACGCGGCGGCCCACGATGCGCTGTCGGACGTGCGCGCCACCATCGCGCTGGCGCGCCTGATCCGCGAGCGCCAGCCGAAGCTGTTCGATTTCTGCCTGGGCCTGCACAAGAAGGACAAGGTGTCTGCCGAGATGGGCCTGCACCTGGCCGCCGCCACGCGCCAGCCCTTCCTGCACGTGTCCGGCATGTTCCCGACCGAACGCGGCTGCCTGGCGCTGGTGTGGCCGCTGGCTACCCATCCGACCAATAAGAACGAAGTGCTGGTGTGGGATTGCAGCCACGACCCGGCCGAGCTGTTCGGGCTGGACGCCGAGACCATCCGGCTGCGCATGTTCAGCCGCAGCGCCGATCTGCCGGAAGGCGTGACGCGCTTGCCGATCAAGAGTATCCACGTCAACAAGTCGCCGATGCTGGTGGGCAACCTGAAGACCCTGAGCCCGGCCATGGCCGAGCGCTGGGGCATCGACCTGGATCAGGGCCGTGCGTTCGCCCAGGCGGCCGCGTCGGGTCCGGACATGAGTGCGCTGTGGGCCGAGGTGTACCGGCGCCCGGCCAGCGCGCCGGCCGACGTCGATGAGGATCTGTATGGCGGTTTCGTCGGCAACAACGACCGCCGCAAGCTCGAATCGCTGCGCGCCGAGGCGCCCGAGAAGCTGGCCACGGCGCGCCCGTCGTTCGACGACGAGCGCCTGATGGAACTGTTTTTCCGCTACCGCGCACGCAACTTCCCGCATACCCTGAGCGGCGCCGAAGCGGCCCAATGGGAGCAGCACCGCGCGGCCAGACTGTTCGACGGCGCAGGCGGCGCGCGCACCATCGAGCAGCTGTTCGGCGAAATCGATGGACTGTCCGAACACGCCGACGAGCGCGCCGAGAACATCCTGGGCGCGTTGTACGATTATGCGGAGTCGATCGCGCCGAGCCGGCGCTGATCGGGGTCAGGTCTGATATTCGGACATTTGGTTTCTTGAAATGTTCGAATGTCAGACCTGACCCCAGCGTTGGCCGAAATGTTCGAATCTCAGACCCCAGCGTTGGCCTTACCGGTGCCTGTTGATGGCGTCGCGCGTTTCGAGCGCAACGCGGCGCGCGGCGGCCGCAAAGTCTTCGCCGGCCACCGGCGTTGCGTACAGGATCGCGCGCGAAGAATTGATCATCATGCCGGCCCCGCCGGCGGTCTTGCCCGACTTGACGGTCGCGGCGACGTCGCCGCCCTGGGCGCCGACGCCCGGCACCAGCAGCGGCATGTCGCCGACGATCGCCCTCACCTGCGCCAGTTCTTCCGGAAAAGTGGCGCCCACCACCAGCGCGCACTGGCCGCTGCGGTTCCACTTGTCGGCCACCAGCGCGGCGACGTGCTGGTACAGCGGCTTGCCGCCGACATCGAGGAACTGCAGGTCGGAGCCGCCCGCGTTGGAGGTGCGGCACAGGATGATCTGGCCGCGCCCGCTCCATTCGAAATACGGCTCGACCGAATCGAAGCCCATGTACGGGTTGATGGTGACCGCGTCGGCGCCGTAGCGGTCGTACGCTTCGCGCGCGTACTGATAGGCGGTGGCGCCTATGTCGCCGCGCTTGGCGTCGAGGATCAGCGGGATGTGCGGATATTCAAGGCGCACATGATTGCAGATTTCTTCGAGCTGGGCCTCGGCGCCGAGCGCGGCGAAATAGGCAATCTGCGGCTTGAACGAGCAGGCCAGGTCGGCCGTGGCGTCGATGATGGCCTTGCAGAACGTGACGATGGCCCCCGGCTGCTGCTGCAGGTGCGCAGGGAAGCGCGCCAGGTCCGGATCGAGCCCGACGCACAGCAGCGAATCGTTGCTGGTCCACGCGGCGGATAGCTTGTTGATGAAATTCACGGCTTGGCCCTCGTCATTTTTTGCGAACGCAACATTGTACCGCGTCCGCCGCACACAGAAGAACAGGCGCAGACGATCCATTTAGGGTATATTTTTATTCATTCGACAACTTGCCAGGAAAAATCATCATGACCAATCACGGATTTGCGCGCTGGACGCGGCTGCTGCTGACGCTTTCTTTCATGGCTACGCTGCTGTCGGGCTGCGGCTATAACCAGTTCCAGTCGAGAGACGAGGCCACCAAGGCCGCCTGGAGCGAAGTGGTCAACCAGTACCAGCGCCGGGCCGACCTGATTCCGAACCTGGTCAATACCGTCAAGGGCTATGCCTCGCATGAACGGGAAACGCTGGAAGCGGTGACCAAGGCGCGCGCCGCCGCCACCAGTTTCCAGATCACGCCCGAGGTGCTGAACGACCCCGCCGCGTTCCAGAAATTCCAGCAGGTGCAGGGCGAGCTGTCGGGCGCGCTGTCGCGCCTGATGGTGGTGTCGGAGAAATATCCGGACCTGAAGGCCGACGCCAGCTTCCGCGACCTGCAGTCGCAGCTGGAAGGCACCGAGAACCGGATCACGGTGGCGCGCCAGCGCTACATCGCGTCGGTCCAGGAGTACAACGTGTTGACGCGCAGCTTCCCGAACAACCTGACCGCGATGATCTTCGGCTACAAGGTCAAGCCATCGTTTACGGTGGAGAACGAAAAGGCGATCTCGACCGCGCCGACCGTCAACTTCGGCAAGTAAGATGAGCCACCGCTTGCGCTTCCTTTGGGCCGCCATGCTGGCGCTGCTGTTTGCCGGCGCCGCCCAGGCCCAACTGGCGGCGGTGCCGGCGCTGACCGGCCATGTGGTCGACCAGGCCGGCATGCTCGAACCTGGCCAGCGCGACAAGCTCGAGGCGGTGCTCACCGATTACGAAGCCAAGACCGGCAGCCAGATCGCCGTGCTGCTGGTTAAGTCGACCGAGCCGGAACAGATCGAGCAGTACAGCATCCGGGTGGCCGACGCCTGGAAGCTGGGCCGCAAGGGCGTCGACGACGGCGTGCTGCTGATGGTCGCGAAGGACAATCCGTCGGCGCTGCGGCGCCTGCGCATCGAGGCCGGACGCGGCGTCCAGGGCGTGTTGACCGACGCCCAGTCGAAGCGCGTCCTGCAGGACGTAATCGCGCCCCATTTCGTGCAGGCCCAATATTACGACGGCCTGGTGGCCGGGGTCGGCGCGCTCGCCACCCTGCTCAACAAGGAACAATTTCCCGCCCCGCCCCAGCCGCAGCGCCAGGCCCAGGGCCAGTCCGAGGGCGGGGGCTTCCTGATCCCGCTGCTGCTGTTCGGCATGTTCTTGTTGGTGTCGATCTTCCGTCCGCGCGGCTCGCGCCTGTCGCGCAGCGGCTGGGGCGGCGGCGCCACCGGCTTCATCCTCGGCGCCGCGCTGGGCAGCCTTAACCGCGGCGGCGGCGGCGGCTTTTCCGGCGGCGGCGGCTTTTCCGGCGGCGGCGGCGGTTTCGACGGCGGCGGCGCCTCGGGAGACTGGTAATGCGCACATTCAGCCAAAAACTTTCGCGCGCCCTGCGCCACTGGAGAACCAGTGGCGCCGACGGCCGCCGCGCCTTTCCGCAAGAAACCCTTGCCGCGATCGCCAGCGCCATCACCGAGGGCGAAAAAACCCATCGCAGCGAACTGCGCCTGATCGTCGAGGCTTCGATGCCGTTCGATGCGATCTGGGCCGACCTGAGCAACCGCCAGCGCGCGCTGGCCCTGTTCGCCGAACACGGCGTATGGGACACCGAGGACAACTGCGGCGTGCTGATCTACGTGAACCTGGCCGAACACAAGGTCGAGATCGTGACCGACCGCAACGTCGGCCGCAGGATCGACGCGCCGACCTGGCAGGCGGTATGCCGGACCATGACCGAAGGCTTCGCGCGCGGGCATTTCCACGACAGCACGATCGCCGCGGTGGAACAGGTCAATCAGCTGTTGCGCCGGCATTTCCCGGCCGATGGCGAACGCGCCAACGAGCTGCCCGACCAGCCGATCATGCTCTAGGCGAGGCGCGCAAAATACTCGCCGCACCGGCGCCGGCTATGGGTAAAATTCGCTCTTCCCGAACAGTTTGAAAGCGATCCATGAAATTAGCCGAAAAAGTTGCGATTGTCACCGGTGCGACCCAGGGGATCGGGCTGGCCTGCGCCGAGCGCCTGCTGCGCGAAGGCGCGCGCGTGATGCTGGTCGACGTCAAGCCCGAAGGGCAACAGGCCGCGCTGCAGCTGGGCGAGGCGGCGCGCTTCTTTGCCGCCGACGTCAGCCAGAAGGCGGACGTCGACGCAATGATCGCCGCCACCTTGCAGGCGTTCGGCAAGATCGACATCCTCATCAATAATGCCGGCGTCACCCACGCCGCCGATTTCCTCGACCTGGCCGAGGACGATTTCGACCGGGTGCTGCGGATCAACCTGAAATCGATGTTCCTGTGCGGCCAGGCGGCGGCGCGCGAGATGGTCAAGCAGCAGAGCGGCTGCATCATCAACATGTCGAGCGTGAATTCCGAACTGGCGATTCCGAACCAGGTGCCGTATGTGGTGTCGAAAGGCGGCGTCAACCAGCTGACCAAGGTGATGGCGCTGAGCCTGGCGCCGCACGGCATCCGGGTCAACGGCATCGGCCCCGGCACGATCCTGACCGAACTGGCCAAGAAAGCCGTGCTCGCCAGCCCGGAGGCGCGCCACACCATCCTGTCGCGCACCCCGATGGGCCGCTGCGGCGAACCGGAGGAAGTGGCCTCGATCGCCGCCTTCCTGGCCAGCGACGACGCGTCCTACATGACCGGCCAGACCATCTATGTCGACGGCGGGCGCCTGGCGCTGAACTACACGGTCCCGGTGAAGCAATGAGCAAGCCTCCGAAGCAGGCGGCGCCGGCCAACATGCTGGCGCTGGATAATCAGTTCTGCTTTGCGCTGTACTCCGCGTCGCATGCGATGACCAAGACCTACAAGCCGTTGCTCGACCGGCTAGGCCTGACCTACCCGCAATACCTGGTGATGCTGGTGCTGTGGGAACAGGACGCGATTCTGGTCAAGGACATCGGCGCGCGCCTGTTCCTCGATTCGGGTACGCTCACCCCCCTGCTCAAGCGGCTCGAAGCGAACGGCCTGGTCCAGCGCAACCGCGACCCGCAGGACGAACGCCAGGTGCGCATCTCGCTCAGTGCGGAGGGACGCGCGCTGCGCGCCAAGGCGACGGCGATCCCGCAACAGCTGCTGTGCGCCAGCGGCCACGAAGCGCTTGCGCTCGGGCGCCTGCGCGCCGAACTGGCGTCGGTGCGCGACGACCTGTTCAAGTCGATCGAGGGCGGCCAGTAGCGCTTCGGCACGGCCTATCGTCCCGATAGCGATAATTAGATTGCGCACAATTGAATTGACGACTAACATTTGTGCATCGGCAGTCGAAATGCCGCTCACCATTCATTCCAGGAGTCATTCATGCAAGTTCTTTACACCGCACACGCAACCGCCACGGGCGGCCGCGACGGCCGCGCCACCTCCAGCGACCAGGCACTCGACGTCGCCCTGTCGACCCCGAAGCAACTGGGCGGCGCCGGTGGCGCCGGCAGCAATCCGGAACAACTGTTCGCCGCCGGTTACGCGGCCTGTTTCCTGTCGGCTATGAAACTGGTGGGCGGTTCGCTGAAGACCCCGATCCCGGCCGCCGCCAGCGTCAGCGCGGGCGCCGGGATCGGCCCAAACGGCAATGGCGGTTTCGGCCTGACGGTGAACCTGGCGGTGAGCACGCCCGGCATGGAGCAGGCGGCGGCCGAGGCGGTCGTCGCCAAGGCCCATGAGGTATGCCCGTATTCGAACGCAACGCGCGGCAATATCGCCGTGACGATCTCGGTGAACGCCGCCAAGATATAACATCCTCATATGTCTGGTATCTAATTTAGCAATTGGACATATATGTGGCGGCGCAGCATAATCTGCCTTGTCTCCACTATTCTCCTCCAAGAAAATAGTCTTCAGCCCGCTTTAATCAGCGGGCTTTTTTTTGTCCAGCGTCGCGACGACCGGACACAGCCTATATCGTTCGGCCGCGATTGCAGCGCGTTTGCGGCAAGTCATCCCTGCGTCACATTCGCTATCTATACTTCCTCCATCTGCCATACATGCAACCGATATGCGTGATCGCAGCCAGGCGTGCCGTCCTTCAACAGCGGCACGCCACTCCGGATTCCCTCTCTTGGCCCGATCTTGGGTTTGCCCGCATTAACCCGCGGGCATTTTTTTGTCTATAGAAAAATATTGATATAGGTCACGAAATTAGCAGCGTTAAGGGCTTGAAGGTGACGCACTTTCTACTATGATGAAGATCCCCCGAAAGGTTTACCTACTTAACATCAATGCAATACCTGGAAGCAAAGGGAGTCTATCGAATGAGCTTACTAGCCTTTGAAACACCGTCCAGCCCTGCACGCGCGCCCCATCCGGCCCACAGCCGCCGCCACCGGCATGCCGAAGACAGCCTTGTGCTGACCGAATTGAATCCAAACGCTGTCATCGACCATCCCGATGGCGACAGCGCACCGGTAATCCTGACAAGCTTCGGCAGCGTCCGTGAAACCTGCCCGAAATGCATGCACCCACACCTGGACCTGATCCTGCGCCAGCGCAACGTGCGTACCGCACACCTGTTCTGTGCCGGGTGCGAAAGCTGTTTCGACGCGCACTACCCCGGCGGCGCGCCCGCGCTGACGATCTGAACCAGGAGCCGGCGCCCCTCGGCCGCCCGGTCCGACCGGGAGAGCGCGGCCAGGCAGGCATGCTATGCTCGCGGCTTTGGTCCTTGCGCCCGTCATGCCAGCCCTCCTCTCCCTGCTCGTGCTCGACCCGAAACTGCGCAAACTGCGCTACGGCTGCGCGCTGCTGATCTACGCCGCGATCCTGGTCATGGGCTCGATCCCCGGAGCGCGCGCCGAGGTCGGTGAGTATGCGTCCGGCGTGGCGCTGCACTCGCTGGCGTATGCGGTCCTGACGCTGCTGGTGTTCACCGGCAGCGCCGGCAGCGACCGGCAGCGCGCGCTGAAATCGGTGCTGACCGTGGCCCTGATGGGCGCCGGCGACGAACTGGTGCAAAGCCTGTTCCCGTATCGCGGCGCCGCCGTATCGGACTGGCTGGTCGACTGCAATGCCGCCGTCATCACCGCCGCCCTGCTCTGGGCCTTCCTGCCGCAGCCCGCGCCGGCGAACCGCTAACCACTCGACAGTTTGATCTGGCTCACGCTGAACCCGCTTCAGCCGGAACGCCGCGCCGATTTCCCCCTCTTACTCCAGTGGCACGCGGCATCGTCACGCACACACACGGAAAGACACCAACAAACGAGGAGTTGATCATGAAGCGTACACACAAGAACGTGCTCTTGGCGGGCCTGCTGGCGCTCTCGCTGACGGCGTGCAACTCGCTGGGCTGGAAGGGTTTCGGCGGCTGGGGCTCGAACGGCACCAGCGGCGGCGGATCGTCCACAGGCAACGGCACCACCCGCAGCGACAACGGACCAAACGGCAGCAGCGCTGCGGGCACCAGCAGCGCCAGCGACAAGAGCAGCGCCAGCGGCGGCGGAGCGAACGTGCAGCTTCCGTAAGGTCCGAACGGTTCGCGCCGCACCGCACCGATCCTCAACCACCCGGCAAGCGAACCAATTCCGGCATTGAACGGAACGAGACAGGTTTCGTTTGATGTGTGTCAGGCATCGTCCNNATCGTCACGCACACAACCCACTGCAAGAAATCAAACACAAGGAGTTGATCATGAATCGAAAACCACAGAGCGTGGTACTGGCGGGCTTGCTGGCACTGGCGCTGACCGGCTGCAGTTCCACGCGCGGCGGCAGCGGTAGCGACGACGACCTGGGCGGCTCCGGCGGCATGGCGGGAACCAGCAGCGGCAGCGTGGCCGCTCCTCCCCAGTCGACCGGCGCGGCGGGCTCGACAATGATGCCGGGCGGCATGCCGAATGCGGTGGTCATCTCGATTGAAGTCGTGCCGCGCCAAGCCGGAACCGCCGCCGCGGGCGCAGTCGGCACCAGCGGCACCACGGGAACCACCGGCTCGTCGGCCGGCGTCGACAGCGTCTACCGGATCACCTTGCGGATGGACGACGGCACCACGCGCGTTGTCACGCAGGATCGAGCGCCGAGCTTTCGCGGCGGCGACCGGGTCAACATGATGGATGGGTCGATCACCCGCTAGCGACAGGGCCGGCCGCGCACTCGGCATCGGCATTCTTACGTGCCGTTCGAGGCGGACGCGTAGCCCGCGTGGGCGACGACGCGCCGGCGCGCATTGATGTATTGTCATGCCTATCCCCCACGGCAAGGAGCGCACGGCATGAGCGACAAGACCATCAAGCGGCTGCACATGGCGCTGCGCGACGATATCGGCGACCTGCTGACCCAGCGCCCGCTGCCCGCGCCCCACCTCGAGCAGCTCGACCCGTTCCTGTTCCTGAACCATCACGGCCCGCAGACCTATGCGCCGGACAATCACGGACTGCCGTTCGGCCCGCATCCGCATCGCGGTTTCGAGACCGTCACCTTCATCCTCGACGGCATGCTCACGCACAAGGACAGTGCCGGCCACGAAAGCATCATCCGTGCCGGCGGCGTGCAGTGGATGACCGCCGGGCGCGGCATCGTGCACGCCGAAATCTCGCCGCGCGAGTTCCTGCGCACCGGCGGAGCGCTGGAAATCCTGCAGCTGTGGATCAACCTGCCGGGACGCCTGAAGATGAGCGCGCCCGCGTACACGGGCCTGCAGCGCGAACAAATACCGGCGCTGGCCGCCGACGACGGCCGCGTCACGCTGCACCTGGTGGCGGGCGAATGGCAAGGCGTGAGCGGGCCGCTCGCCTCGCTCACCGGGGTGTTCATGAGCACGATCGAGATGCAGGCCGGCGGCCGCGTGCGCCTGCCCGGCCTGCAGGCGCGCACGGTGTTCCTGTATGTGGTGCGCGGCAGCGTCACCATCGGCGGCCAGCGCGCCGCCGCGTTCCACCTGGCCGAGCTGAACGCGGGAGGCGACGTGCTCGAACTCGTTGCCGAGTCCGACTCGGTGGTGCTGTTCGGCCATGCCGCGCCGATCGGCGAACCGGTGGTCTCGCACGGCCCGTTCGTGATGAACACGCGCGAGCAAATCGCCGAGGCCATCAACGACTACCAGGCCGGCCGGTTCGGCGGCCCGCTCTAGCCGACAAGCACGGCGGCCCCGGCTTATCTGCATCAATGGTTCGGCGCGAACCAAGTTCAACTTCAGATGATCGGACATAGGTACGCGTTGCGCGGGACCGTCCATGTCACTGAAAAAATTATTATCCATCTCGTCCGGCGGGGCCGAGCTGCCCGATGCGCCGTGCGGCGTGCAATCGGAATGGGACATCCGCACCGTCGCCGGCTGGCGCGAGGCGGCCCGGGTGCTGCGCGCGCGCAGCTACCTGGTCGGGCTGGTGCATGACCTGCCCGGCGCAGGAGGGCCGGACGAGGCCGAGCGCTTTTTCCGCGAGTACTGGAGCGTCGAATGGGTCGGCGTGCTGGCGCCGCGCGCGCTCGAATCGGCCAGTTGCCGCGCGCTGGTTGCCGCCTACCTGGCCGACTTCCATACCCGCCCGGTCGATCCGGTGCGCCTGTTCCATACGCTGGGCCACGCGCACGGGCTGGCGCTGCTGCGCGCGCAGCAGGCGGCGCCGGTCACGCCGCAACTGATGGCGCTGACCGGCGCCAGCACCGCCATCGCCCGCCTGCGCGCGCAGATCGGCAAGGTGGCCCAGTCCGACGCGCCGGTGCTGATCTGGGGCGAAAGCGGCAGCGGCAAGGAGCTCGCGGCGCAGGCCATCCACACCCAGTCGAGCCGCGCCGCCGGGCCGTTCGTGCCGATCAACTGCGGCGCGATTCCGCCGGCGCTGGTCCAGTCCGAGCTGTTCGGTCACATGCGCGGCGCGTTCACCGGCGCCGCCAAGGACAAGCCCGGCCTGATCGAGTCGGCCGCCGGCGGCACCGTGTTCCTCGACGAGATCGCCGACCTGCCGAAAGACCTGCAGTCGAACCTGCTGCGCTTCCTGCAGGAGAAAACCATCTACCGGGTCGGCTCGACCCGCAGCATCGCGGTCGACGTGCGCGTGATCGCCGCCTCGCACGTAAACCTGCAGCAGGCGGTGGCCGACGGCCTGTTCCGCGAAGACCTGTATTACCGCCTGAACGTGCTGCCGATCGACGTGCCGCCGCTGCGCGAACGCAGGGCCGACCTCGACATGCTGGCCCTGCACTTCTTCCAAACCTTCGCGACCGAAAAGGCGCCGCACCTGAAAGGCTTCGGCGCCGACGCGCTGCGCGCCATCCGCGAACACAACTGGCCGGGCAATGTGCGCGAGCTGATCAACCGGACCCGGCGCGCGATGGTGCTGTCCGAAGGGCGCCTGATCGGGCCGCACGATCTGGGGCTGGCGCCGCGCCGCGCGGCCGCCGCCGGCGCCGGGCTGGACGCATCGCGGATCGACGCCGAGCGCGCCGCCATCGGCGCCAGCCTCGAGCGCGCAGGACGCAACATCACGCACGCCGCGCGCGACCTCGGCGTGTCGCGCATGACGCTGTACCGCCTGCTGGCCAAGCACGGCATCCAACCCTGAATCCAACTGTATCGCCGGCGTGATCGCGCCCTGCCCTGACCGTGCGTCGGCGCAGCCGCCGCTGTCACAGCGCTGCGACACGATGCGTCGCAGCAAAGTCAGCGCCGCCGCGGCGGTATTGATGGAGCAAGCCGGCGCGCCGATGGCATTTTTGCCGTGTCCGGATCCGGTCGAGTTGCATCCCGTCCGTCGCAAAAACGGTACGGACGCAAGCATTTTGCGGCGCGCGCCGGCTCGTGCTGCGCCGAGCGTTTCGGCCGCCGCCATCTTTTCCGTGTGTTTTCAACGGCATGGCGCGCGCATGGCCGCGCTGGCACCTTCTTTGCAGTAGTAGAGAAGCCTGTCCAGACGCCGGGCAAATTGACCGACTTCATTCTTTCGTACTGATGTTTTCACCAAAGGGGCAAATAATGAAACGAACTATCTTGGCTGCGGCGATCGCGCTCGCTTTCAGCGCAACCGCCAGCGCAAATCCAACCAACACCACCAGACATTCGACCGCGGGCGGCACGCTTGCGCAGGTCGCGGTGGCCACCAGCGAGCAGACCGGCGACGGGCCGAAGGCGAACGAATACTCCAAGGCGATTCAAATCGACAGCACCGATAGCAACGACGACTCAAGCGTGAACGGCGACGCCAGCGCCAAGGGCTATGGCACTTCCGCCGCCAACAACGGAGCGACTTCGACGGCCACCTTCAGCGATGCGTTCAACAAATCGAGCGCGACGGCGACCAGCATCCTGAAGGGCGAGGTCAGCGGCAACAAGGTCAGCCATATCGGGAACATCGCCAACAACAAGGGCGATAGCAAAGGCGGCAATGGCGGCGACGGCTATGGCGGCCATGGCAAGGGCGGTTCGGCCTACGGCAAGGCCGGCGATGGCGGTTCGGCCAAGGGCGCCAATGGCGGCAAGGGTGCGCGCGGCGGCGACGCCATCAATGCCGGCTGGGCCAGCAACGGCGATGCCACGGTCGGCGACAGCAAAGGCGGCAGCGGTGGCGACGGCGGCGATGCGAAAGGCGCCTACACCGGTCGCGGCGGCTCGGGCGGCGACGGCGGCAAAGGCGGTGCGGGCGGCGACGGCGGCAAGGCCTACGGCGGCGACGGCGGCAAGGGCGGCTTTGCGCTGGGCGGATGGGGCGGCGATGCGGACAAGGCCAAAGGCGGCAGCGGCGGCCGTACCGGCAGTGCCTCGGGCGGCGACGGCGCCAAGGGCGGCTACGGCGGTTACGGCGGCAAGGGCGGCTTTGCCCTGGGCGGCTTCGCGGCGGCCGGCAGCCGGGCTGACGGCGGCGCCGGGGCCGGTCCGAGCGAGGCAAGCGGCGGTGCGGCTACCGGCGGCGAAGGCGGCGCGGGCGGGGCTGGCGGCGCAGGCGGCTATGGCGGCGCAGGCGGCACCAGCGGTCCCGGCGGCGCGGGCGGAACGGCGTCCAGCACCGGCGGCGGCGGCGCGGCGCCAGCGGGCGGCGCCGGCGCCGCAGGCGCGGCGGCGTCGACCGCCGGTGCGGCTGGCGGCGCTGGCGCAGCGGGCGCAGCCGGCGGCTACTCCGGCAACGCCTCGAACACGGGCGGCGCAGGCGCCGCGGGCGGCAATTCGACCAACGGCGACGCTAGCAACGGCGACCCGACGGTCGGCGACGCCACCGGCGGCGCTGGCGGCACGGGTGGCGATGGCGGCAGCAACACCGCCGGCGACGGCGGCGACGGCGGCACCAATACCGGCGGCGATGGCACCGGCGGCATTGGCAACGGCGCATCCGGCGGCAGCGCCGGCAATGCCTACGCCGATGCGGGCACGTTCGACATGTCGAACAACATGTCGAGCGTGGCGACATCGGCAGTCGGCATTATCGTCCTGAGCCAGAACAGCGGCATCGCGTCGCTGGTGCAGCAAAGCGTGAACGTCCAGGCCAACCTGAACGTCGCCCCTTGATACGGGCCAGCCGCCGCGACGGCCCGAATTGCGGCGCGGCGGCCTCGGAGTTTTCTCGAAAGGAGAATGTATGCATCCCCTATCCCGCAGCTCTACCTTCCTGCTTGCCGCCGTCCTGGCGCTGCCAGCCGGCGCGCGCGCGGACCACGCCGCACCGCCGGTCGGCGCGCAGGCGCCGGCCCGCGCGCCTGATCACAGGCCGCCTGAGCGGCAATCCGGCAGCCTGCCTGGCCGCGCCGCCGCCGACGAATTGCTCGACGCCGCGCGCGGCGGCAGCGAAGTCACGAAGATCGATACCCGGCTCACCGGCAGTGTCGGCGGCAACTCGGCCAGCAACGTCACGACCGGCGCCAACGTGATCCAGAACGGTTCGTTTGCCAACATGTCCGGCATTCCGATCGTGGTCCAGAACACCGGCGCGAACGTGCTGATCCAGAACGCGACCGTCATCAACCTGCAGTTCAATTAGCCATGGCGATCCAACGACTCGCCGCCATCGCCGCACTGCTGTGCGCCGTGCAGCACGCCGCCGCGCTGGAAATACCGGCCATCGGCGGCAGCCGGTTCACGGTCCCCGTTACCAGCCTGAAGGAGATGCGCTTCCAGAGCACCTTGCGCCAGCAATACGACTACAGTTGCGGCTCGGCGGCGGTGGCCACCCTGCTCACCCATCACTATGGCCATCCGGTCAGCGAGCATCTGGTGTTCGAGCAGATGTTCGCGCAGGGCGACCAGCGCAAGATTCGCAAGGAAGGCTTCTCGCTGCTCGACATCAAGCGCTTCCTGGCGGCGCGCGGTTTCAAGGCCGACGGCTTCAAGCTGCCGCTGCAAAAACTGGTCGACGCCAAGCTGCCGGCGATCGTGCTGGTGGCGGAAAAAGGCTACCACCACTTCGTCGTCATCAAGGGCGCGGCCGATGGCCGCATCCTGGTCGGCGACCCGGCCAGCGGCACGCGTTCGCTCGCGCGCGCCGCGTTCGAACAGATCTGGCCCAGCAAGCTGCTGTTCGTGATTCACGGCGCCGCCCAGCCCCCCGCCTTCAACCTCCTGGCCGACTGGCGCGCCGCGCCTGGCGCGCCGTTGAGCACAGGCATCAATCGCGATGGCGTCAGCGGGCTGACCATGCCCAAGCTCGGTCCGGGCGATTACTAACAGGAGAATTTCATGCGACGCACCAATGAATTGCTTCATGTCAGCCTGTGGCTCGCGCTGGCCGGTTTTGGCGCGCCGGCGGCGGCCGATCCAACCGACGACTGGACGCCGGTCAACGAAGACCAGCTCGACCAGATGCGCGGCGGCTTCAGCACCCCGGCCGGGCTCACCGTGTCGTTCGGCATCGAACGACTGGTATCGATCAACGGCAAGGTGGTGGCGCGCACCAATTTCGATATTGCCGACCTGAACCACCTGAGCGAGGAACAGGCCAGGCAAACGCGCGATGCCCTGTCGTCCGTCAAGCTCATCCAGAACGGCAGTGACAACATCTATCAAGCGGGTGAGTCGACGCGCGTGATCGGCGGCGTCGTCATCCAGAACACCCTGAACGACCAGTTGATCCGCAGCCAGACAGTGATCAGTTCGACCGTCAACAGTGCCAGCTTATTGAAGACACTCAACTTCCAGGGCACGCTGAGCGATGCGCTCACGCGCGCCGCCAGCCCCCGCTAGCGTCATGCCGACGCCGCCAATCGATCGGAGGAAACATGCAGCAGTTTCTCGTTTCAAGTTTGCGCAGCGCGGGGCTGTCGGCCCTCCTGCTCAGCCCCGTGGCGCACGCCCGCCAGCAGGATCCCGCGCCGCCCGACCTGCCCACCGAACTCAAGATCATGAAGGAGCAACTGGCCACCCAGCGCCAGGCACTGGAAACGCTGGCGCGCGACGTGGAAGCGCAGCGCGCGCGCCAAGCCGATTCGGGACCCGGCAGCGCCGAGCAGCTCGATGCGCAGCGCGGCACCGGCAACGGCCAGGCGCAGGAGGCGCCCGCCGGCGCGGTCGGCCGCCCGCCCAGGCGCGATAGCCGTCCGCCGGCGGTGGCGCCGCTGTTCGAGCAGCCCGGCGTGCTGACGCCGCGCGGCAAGCTGGTGATCGAGCCGGCGCTGCAGTTCGGCTACTCGTCGAGCAACCGCGTCGCGCTGGTCGGCTACACCGTCATTCCGGCGCTCTTGATCGGCCTGGTCGACGTGCGCGAGGTCAAGCGCAACACCGTCACCGCCGCCCTCACCGCGCGTACCGGCCTGAGCAACCGGCTCGAGGTCGAACTGAAGGTACCGTACGTGTATCGTTCCGACACCGCGGTCAGCCGCGAGCTGTTCACCGGCACCGCCGTCGAGCGCGTGTTCGACACCAGCGGGCGCACCATCGGCGACGCCGAACTGGCCTTGCGCTACCAGCTCAACGACGGCGGCGCCGACTCCGCCTATTTCATCGGCGGGCTGCGCGTCAAGTCGCGCACCGGGCGCGATCCATTCAGCGTGGTGACCGACTGCACCCGGCGCTGCCTGGGCGAAAACGTCAGCGGCACCGGCTTGCCGCTGGAGCTGCCGACCGGTTCCGGCTTTTATTCCGTGCAGCCGAGCCTGACCTGGCTGTTCCCGTCGGACCCGGCCGTGTTTTTCGGCAGCATCAGCTACCTCCACAATATCAAGCGCAACGAGGTCAGCCGCCTGGTGCTGGCCGGCGAACGGGAGTTCCTCGGCGAGATCAAACCCGGCGGCGTGATCGGCTTCAATTTCGGCATCGGCCTCGCGCTCAACGACAAGGCCTCGTTCAGCCTCGGTTACGATCACAGTTCGATCGCCCGCACGCGCCAGGGCGGACAGCCGGTGCCGGGGGCGGTGCGCACCCAACTCGGCACGCTGCTGCTCGGATACTCGTATCGCCTCAGCGAAAAACGCACCCTCAACGTGTCGGTCGGCGCCGGGCTGACGCGCGACACGCCGGACGTCTCACTGACGGTGCGCATTCCCACCACCTTCTGAACGCTCGAGCCGGCGACGCACCCTTCAGGCGGGACCGGCGAATTCCGCGCTTGGCCAGGCGAATCCCGGCGTTGGATGCGCGCCGGTTTTCGATTACAGTGGTGTGATCGATAGCCACCGCGAGAATTCCATGAAGCTGGTCCCCCTGGTCGAAACCACCCGCGGCTATCCGTCCACCGGATACGTCACCGAAAACCTGCATCTTGGCTCGGTCGCGGTGGTCGACACTGCCGGCAAGCTGCTGTGGTCGGCAGGCGATCCGGATTTCATGACCTTCACGCGTTCGGCCATCAAGCCCTTCCAGGCGCTGCCCTTCCTGCTCGCCGACGGCCCTGCCCGCTTCGACTTCAGTTCGTCCGAACTGGCGCTGCTGTGCGCCAGCCATTCGGGCGAGCAGAAGCATACCAGCACGGTCGAGTCCATCCTCGCCAAGATCGGCCTCGACGAAAGCCACCTCGAGTGCGGCTGCCACGCGCCGCTGTACTACGACAGCGTCAACCTGCCGGTGCCGCCGGAGCGGCGCTGGAGCCAGATCCACCATAACTGTTCCGGCAAACACAGCGGCTTCCTGGCATGGTGCCGCCTGCATGGCCAGCCGAGCGCCGGCTATGTCGATCCGGCCCATCCGCTCCAGCAGGCGATCCGCGCATCGCTGGCCGACACGGCGCAACTGGACGCGGCCGCGATGCCCACCGGCCTGGACGGCTGTTCGGCGCCCAACTACGCATTGCCGCTGTCGCGCCTGGCACATCTGTACGCGCGGCTGGCGCAAGGCGCGGCCGACCGGCAGCTGGGCACCGCCATGGGCGACCTGTTCGACGCGATGACCGGCCATCCCGACCTGGTGTCGGGCGAGGCGCGCTGCGACCTGGCCTACATGTCGGCCGGCGCCGGCGACTGGGTCAGCAAGGTGGGCGCGGACGCGGTGCAAACCATCGGCATCCGTTCCGCCGGGCTGGGCATCGCGATCAAGATCGCCGACGGCGCCACCCGCAGCCTTCAGGCCGCCACCTTCAGCGTGCTCGACCAGCTCGGCCTGCTCGACGCGCGCCAGCGCGCCTTGCTCGAGCACTACCGCCAACCCGACCTGAAGAATGTGCGCGGCGCCACAGTCGGCCAGATCCGCCCCGTGTTCGCCCTGCAACGGGCCTGAATCGGCTCAGCGCATCAGCTGGGTCAGCATCGACGCCAGCGGCGCGATCACTTCATCATCCTGCCAGTAGGACGAATGGGACATCGGATTCCAGCTTTTCACGATCCAGTCGATCACGCCGTGGCCGGCATTGATGGCCCGGTCCTCGACCAGTAGCCGGTAGCCCTCCGACAGCGGCTGCAGCGGCCAGCCCAGCACGTCGTCCGGATCGTAAATATTGAGCCACTTGAAGCTCGGCCGGGGCGCACTGATAGGGATGATCGTCATCTCCTTGTGCGCGGCCACGAAAATCGGAATATTGCACCCCGTGGTGATCCAGCCCAGCGCGGTGCCGCACGCGAGGAAATTCTTTTCGGACTCGGTCAGCGCGCGTCCCTGCAAGGTTCTCGACCAGTGGTCGATGTTCTTCCACACCCCGGCTGCAACCGGCAGCCCGCTGCGGACTTTCTGCGCATCGTAAATATAGTTGGACAACACCTGGCAGCCCAGCGAGTGCGACAACAAGATCACCGGCGTGTCGGCGCCATTCGCGGCGTAGGCGTCGAGCAAGGTCTTGGCGATTTCGATTTGCGCCAGTTCGTAGACCGAGCCCTTGTCCTCCTTGCGGTTCTCGAGTCCGGCGGCGTCGCCGAACCCGAACAGCAGGAATTTGCGCAGCTGTTCGTAATGAACCTGGCTATTGCCGGCGACCCGGCGCCAGATTTCCTGCTCATTTTTCTGCAGGATTTCCTGGTAATACACCGTGCGGAAATCGACCTGGCTGGTAAAGCGCGGACCGATCTTCAGGCGCAGGCGCCGGCCGAGGTCGGCCGCGTAATCAGGCGGCGTCTCCCCCATTCCATGGACCGTGATCAAGGCGACGTTTGGCATGCCGGCTTCCTCGCTTGGCGGATTTTGAACAGCCAACGCCGAGGCAAATTCGCATGCCGATCAGCGCTTTCCTATCCCCATATTACAGAAAATCGACAGCACGGTTAGCGGGACCATGCGCGCAAGCGTTGTATGCGAGCCACGCAAGCGCGCGCGCTCAACGAAGAAGGGGCGCACTCCTGCGCGCGGCTCGACAGATAAAAATAAACCCGCGTAGACTAGTGCCTATGAACAATTCGAAAAAAGTCGCTGGAGTCGCCGGGATCGCCAGCATGCTGTGGCTTGGATTGGCTGCAACAATCGCAGCGAGCCAGCGTCGGCTCGTGTTCAATCCGACCATCAAGCGTGAAGTCGAGCGCCCGCGCAGCAGCGGCCATCGCACCCGTTCGATCGTGCTGCGTTCCAACGATGGCACCAAACTGTCCGGTTGGCTGATGACGCCGTCGGTGGTCGGCCCGCATCCGGGCGTGGTGTATTTCGGCGGCCGCTCGGAAGAAGTGTCCTGGGTGGCGCGCGACGCCGGCATGCTGTTCCCCGGCATGGCCGTGCTGGCAGTCAATTACCGCGGCTACGGCGACTCGCAGGGCGACCCGGCCGAGCAACACATGGTCGACGACGGCCGCATGCTGTTCGACTGGCTCGCCCAGCGCGGCCACGTCGATCCGACCCGTATTGCGATCGTCGGCCGCAGCCTCGGCTCCGGTGTCGCGGTGCAGGTCGCGATGGAACGCGCCGCCCATTCGGTCGTGCTGATCACGCCTTACGACTCGATCCTGGCGATCGCCAAGCGGCGCTTCCGTTCCATGCCGATCGAATATGTCCTGCGTCACCGTTTCGAATCGGTCAAATATGCCTCCGCGCTGACCGCGCCGACCTACGTGCTGCGCGCCGCTTACGATGACATCGTCCCGCATTCCCACACCGATTTGCTGGTAGCCAAACTGGGGCGGCTGCACAAGGACGAAATCGTGCCCGATTCGGACCACCTGAATATTCCCTACCTGCCGACGACCCAGGCCAGGATCGCCGAGTTCCTCAGCACCCAGTTCCAGCTGCCGCGCGCCTGATTCTGGCGTTGTTTCCCACAAACAATGACCTACATTAAACGTTCGGACTGATATTGCTTCTAAGCTGTGCGCTACTCACAAGGAGCAGCGCCCATGTCCGAAGCAGACAACTCCCCGGTCGGCGCCAGCGCGCAGGCACTTTTTTCCCGCGTCACGCAAGATACCCGTTTCCTCACCCTGACCACGCCGCTGGGCGCCAGCGGGCTGCTGGCCGAATCGGTGCGCGCAGAAGAAGGACTCAGCCAGGGTTTCGCGTTGCACATCACCGCCCTGTCGACCGATGCAGCAATTGCGCTCAAATCGCTGATCGGGCAACCGGTGCTGCTCGAACTGCAGACCGTCGCCGGCGCCGGCAGGCGTCCATTCCATGGGCACATCACAAAGGCCGAGCTGAGCGGCGCCAACGGTGGCTTTGCCCGCTACGAGCTGTTTGCGCAACCATGGACCGCGTTCCTGAGCCACACCCGCGACAGCCGCATCTTCCAGGACATGACCGTGTTCGATATCCTCGACACAGTCTTCGCCCGCTACCGGGGCCAGGGCAAGCTCATGCCCGCGTGGCGATTCGACGTGCGCGACCGCGCGCTCTATCCACCACGTAGCCACACCACGCAATACCAGGAGAGCGACTGGGCGTTTGTCGAGCGGCTGATGCTCGATGAAGGCCTGTTCCATTTCTTCGAGCACAGCGGCGATTCCGCCAGCCCCAGCCTGGGCAGCCACGAACTGATCGTCGCCGACCACAACGGCAGCTTCAAGCCCAACGTGCAGGACACGGTGCGCTTCACCCAAGCGGGCGCGGTAATGAAAGAAGACAGCATCGACCGCTGGCGCAGCGAAGCGATCATGCAAACCAACGCCGTCGACATCTCCAGCTGGGACTACCGTTCGCTCGACACGCGCCCTGCCCTCGCGGCAGCGGCGGATGTGGACGGCGTCGCCTTGGCCAGCCGCGACACGCCGGGCGCCTATGCCTACGCGACACGCGAACAAGGCATGCGCATCGCCAATAACCAGATGCAGGCGCTGCAGGCCAGGCAGGAAATCCAGGTTGGGGCCGGCACCGTCCGCACGCTCGCGCCGGGCACGACCTTCACGCTGGCCGAACACGCCGGAGCCGGCGACGAATCGAGCTTCCTGGTGCTGCGCGTGCTTCACCTGATGCACAACAACCTGCGCGCCGAGATGCGGACCGGTGTCGAGCAGTCGCTGGGCCGCAGTGTGTTGGACGTTGCGCTCGAACAGGATCAGCCGCCGGGTAACGATCTCGGAACGCGCCCGCTTTACCGCAACCGCATCGACGCCATCCGCAGCAGCATTCCGTACCGCAGCAGTGGCGCCGACCAGCGCGGTCGCCTGCTGCATCCGAGGCCGACCATCCATGGCCAGCAAACAGCCATCGTCGTCGGCCCGGCCGGAGCGATGGTCCACACCGACCGCGACCACCGCATCAAGGTGCAATTTCACTGGCAGCGGGGCGACGCCAGCCACAGTCGGCTCAGCCACCCTGCCCCGGACGGCCACAGCGGCGCGCCGGCGGACGACAGCGCTGGCACCTGGGTGCGCGTGGCGACGCCGGTGGCTGGCGCCAACTGGGGCAGCAATGCGATTCCGCGCGTGGGCCAGGAGGTGCTGGTCGACTTCATGGAAGGCGACATCGACCGCCCGGTCGTCATCGGCGCGCTGTACAACGGCAAGGGCCAGGCTGACGCGCAGCACAACCAATTCTCGCAAGGAGCCGGCGCGGCTACCGGCAACGCGCCTGCATGGTTCCCGGGAGCGGCCGGCGCGCACGCCCACCCCGCTGCGCTGTCGGGCATCAAGAGCCAGGCCATCGGCGCCAGCCAGAGCGGCGCCGGCGCCTATAACCAGTTGGTATTCGACGACAATCCGGGCCAGAGCCGCACCGCGCTGCAGCAGCACGCCAGCGCGCATGGGGGTTCGGCCGAGTTGAACCTCGGACACCTGCGCCATCAGACAGACAACCGGCGACTCGAGACGGTGGGATTCGGCGCTGAGCTCAAAACCGAATTCAGCGCTGCCTTGCGCGCCGGCCAGGGAATGCTGCTGTCGGCCGACGCGCGCAACGGCGCCAGCGGCAGCCAACTCGATTCCAAGGAAGCGCAGGCCCAGATCGAGCGCAGCCACCAGCTGCAAATGAGCCTGGCGACGACGGCGCAAGCGCACAACGCGAAACTCGCGGACCAACCTGAGCCCGCGAAGCTGCCAGCGATCGCGCAACAGGAACACAGCGCCAAGGCGATCGGAAACACGGAGAGCGGCGGCGCGGACGACGGAGGACAAGGGAAGGTGACCGCATATAGCGAGCCGCAATTGCAACTGTCGGGCCCGGCCGGCATCGCCGCGACGACGCCAGCGGATGCCATCATCTGCGCCGGCAACACGACCAGCATCGTCGCCGGCCAGGACATCAACTTCGCCAGCCAGGGCGGCGCCTTCCATACCGTCAAGGCCGGCATCAGCCTGTTCACCTACGGCAAAGCCAGCAACAAGGACAAGCCGAACCAGGAAACCGGCATCAAGCTTCACGCGGCCAGTGGCAAGGTGAGCAGCCAGAGCCAGTCGGACGAAACCAGGATCACGGCGGACAAGATGGTGACCGTGGCGAGCGTCACCAAGTCGGTCACGATCGCCGCGAAACAGCACGCGCTGCTGACCGCGCAGGGCGCATACATCAAGCTCGAGGGCGGCAACATCATGGTGCATGGGCCGGGGAAGATCGAGTTCAAAGCGAGCGTGAAGGAGTTGGCGGGGCCGGTTAGTGTTTCCAGTCCCGAGACTGCNNGAAGACAGTGACCTTGGATGGAACCGGTAAAGCGACAGTCAAGAACGTGCCGCTTGGTCCGTTCCGTGCAAATCAACCAAAACGCAGATAAGGAGCGAATAAAGATGCCCGCCAGCGCAGCAAGAACGAAGGAGCCGACGCAGCAAGACGTTTGCATCGATTTGCCGGGTGAGACTGTCCAATGCTGGCGATCGAGCGACAATCTCAAGGTGGTTCTGCGAAAGCACCGGGATGTTATTTTCGATTTGAACCTTGGTAAAGGCAAGACCTACACGGTTCAAGCCACCGCTTCGGATTTTTACAACGCCCGCGACAAAAAGCTTATCTATGCGAAATGCCGCGACGTGGTCACGTTCAACGATGGTGAGCGAATGCACCTTTGGGTGACGCGTTCCTTTGGAGGAGCGTTGGTGCTTAAATGCGGCAGCGAAATTCTCATGAAACTAACTCCCAACGAGGTCGACCAGAACCAATACGACAATGCGCCGAAGACGAAACCAGCGCCGATTATCGTCGCTTTGGGACCAGGCAGGACTGCTAAGACACTCGCCCCATCCACGCTCGGTGTGTCTAAACCGCCGCACACAGCAGTGATTACTCCCGTTCCTCAATCAGCGCCAATCGATGAGGAATGCGCACTTGTCTGTGTGGTGGAGGGCACGATTAAGGGTATTCCGGCGGGAGTGGCGGCACATTTTAAGCAAGGAGGTGGCAAATCCGGGCTTGCTGACATAGATCCGTTCGAAACCGCAACCAGAAACTGGATCTGGGGCCAAGTGGGCGGAGCCCTGGCGTACGCAGGCGACAATTGGGGCTGGCTGCGGGCGAGTTTGGACAGCAGGACGCATGCAGGTTTCAAACTGGTGAAAGCGAAGATCCACATTGCGCAAGGCAAAGTTCGATTCTATTTTTCAGGCTACAGCAAATACAACCAAGTTTTTGGACCAGGCGGATTCAACCCAGGTCATCCACGGATCATGAATATTTTTGCCGGCGCAGGAAAACTCTCGAGTTCGCTTGCAGCTATGGGGAAGAGCGTGGCGGGTACGTTTAGAGGGAACGCGCTGTGCAGCTTCATTTTTAGTAGCGCAACGGCGTATGCTGAGTGGAAGGATGACTTGCAGAAGGATGGGTACGATTTCGCGGCATCGCTACTAATGGCGCTTGCTAAAGCGGTCATCTCTGCAGTGTTGGTTGGCGCGTTTGTCGCACTTATCTGTTTGTTCGCTCTCGGCGGAGCGATCGCGGCAGTCCCGATAATCCTGGTGGGAGCACTCACCGTCGTGATCGGGGTTATCGTGAATTATGGAGTAGACGGTGCCGACAAGACGCTGGGCAAGGTTGCATCGGGGGATTCCAATAAGGATGGTCTAGCGGCATCTATCGCACCTTGGCTCCGCGAAGCAGCCGCGACAGTTACAGCTTCGTGGGACGTTTTGGTCGAAAAATTCCCTGCAGACTACAGCTCGAGGGTGCGATTTTGAAGAACCTGGACACCATTAACCCGGCTATCGCTCATCCTCGCACATTCGCCGCGCTGGGAGCCGTGCTACCCTTTCTATCCGGCATATTTTGCATTCCGCTCGCAGTCGGCGCTGCACCCGATCTACCATTTTCAAGCAACATTCTCGCAGTTTTTTCTGCAGCGCTAAGTATCGCATCGCTTTTTCTGATTGTTATCCCTCATATATTCAAGTGGGACTGGCGAGCAAAATATTTTGGGGTCTCGTTGCTTTACGTCGGCAGCGCCGGATTTCTAGGGTTGATACCTTGGCTTGGAATCCTCTTTCATGGCACGCTTCCTTTAACAAGTAAACTTCTAATTTTTTCCACATATTTTGGAATATTAACCTGGTGGTGTCGCCGTTTTGCTGTGTATTACCACCGGGTATTCTCCAGCAAAGATCTCCGGGGCGATATCTACGAAGAGGATGAGGATGCGATCTACTACCTCCAACGGGGCGATCAACAACTTTTTGAGAAAAAATTAAAATTTGCGCAATTCCCCTCTGTCCTATTCGTGCTTTCCTTCATGGCGCTGGCGATCATGGCGACCCCCTTCGCCACGGAACTGACCAGATTGGTCGGAATATCGTTTATTCACACATTCATTACAATAGCTGCGCTACCAATTGTGTTAATGTGCTTCGGATTAGCCGTGCGCGGGCTTCTGATCTTCTATTACTACCCTTGGCTATTAAAGCGACAGACGGGCAAAGATGTATATGTACTTATGGCGTTGACTACCAGCACCAGAACAAAGAGAATTTGACGATAAATTGCTCGTCATTAGCGGGTGCTGAGCAATCAATTTAATAGGAGTTTTGGTCGACGTCCGGCAACTCAACGAAAATCCTCATGCGGAAATTCGCACTAATCCACTGGTAAATGAGATTTTGAGAAATCTCGATAAAGAAAATCCCGAGTTCGCCAGGCCGCAAAGTGTCATGTTGATTGGCGCGATCCTTCCATTCATGTTGGGTGGAATGACTGCTATCCTCGCGACGCAGGCGGCCCCTCACCTTCAATTCCTCGACAATCCAATCGCCCTATTCTGCATTAGTCTTTGTCCGTTGGCACTCATAAGCGCAATGATCCCGAAAATATTTGGATGGGACTGGCGGACAAAGTATTTCGGCTTCTCGACTATTTATTTTGCAAGCGCCAGTTTAATGGGAATAGTCCCATGGCTTTGCGTAGTGTCGTATAGCGCCCTTCCATTATTCTGGAGACTTTTATTGTTTCTCGTCTACACAATAGCAGTTTTTTGGTGGTGTCGCCGCTTTGTATTATTCTATCGTAAAATTTATAATACAAGAGACACGCGCGACATGCTGTATTTTGAGGACGATGATGTCGTCTATTACTCTCAAAAAAGCGATGTTTGGCTGGTTGAAAAAAAATTCAAATTCGAACAATGGCCGTCAATTTTCCTTTTCGCCACATCAATAGGCATCGCCTTCATTTTGATTTTATTCTTACCCGCTCTCAATAAATTCGTTGCTCTCCCGTTCCCCTTCATCTTCCTCGCGATTGCCGGTTTTCCGATTGTTTTGATGATTCTCGGACTTTCAACGCGGTGCTTTCTAGTATTCTACTATTACCCGTGTAAAATAAAAATTGAGACCGGCAAGGAAGTTTATGTGGATATGGTCACAAAGCACATTCCGCCCAAAAAAACCCGGATCAATTGACGCTCCCCTCACCATCAGGCCCGGAAATCTCATTACATCTAGAAAACACGAGAAAGCGCGGGATCTATTCGTGGCGCAGCGCCTCGATCGGGTCTAACTGCGCGGCCCGGCGCGCGGGAAAATAACCGAATACGACGCCGATCCCCGCTGCGAACAGGAACGACAACACGTTGATGGCAGGGTTGAACAAATACGGCACTTCCATGAACCTGGCCAGAACCAGCGAGGCGGCCGTGGCGAGCACGATGCCGATCACGCCGCCCAGCGCAGCCAGTACCACCGCTTCGATCAGGAACTGCGAGAGCACTTCGCGTTCCAGCGCACCGATCGCCAGCCGCAGGCCGATCTCGCGGGTGCGCTCGGTGACGCTGACCAGCATGATGTTCATGATGCCGATGCCGCCAACCAGCAGGCTGACCGCAGCCACCGCGCCGAGCAGCGTCGTCATCACTTGCGCAGTGCCGGACAGGGTGTCGGCCAGCTGCTTGGTGTCGAGCACGTTGAAATTGTCTTCGTCGGTCTCGGCCAGCTTGCGGCGCTCGCGCAGCAGCTGGGTCAGGCTCGCTTTCAGGCTCGCGCTGTCGCTGCCATCCTTCATCGACACCAGCAAGGTGCCGACCCGCAGGTTGCCGGTCACGCGGCGCTGCAAAGCATGCAAGGGCAGCAGCACGACATCGTCCTGGTCGTTGCCCATCGCCGCCTGCCCTTTCGCCGCCAGCAGGCCCACTATCTCGCACGAGAATTGTTTCACGCGCAGACGCGCTCCCAGTGCGCCGTCGCTGCCGAACAGTTCGCGCCGTACGGTTTCGCCGATGATGCAGACCGGCGCCCCGGCCAGCAGTTCGCCCTCCTCGAAGCGGCGCCCCGCCCCCAGCTTCCAGTTGTTGGTGTCGAACCAGGCATTGGTGCTGCCCACCACCCCGGTGGTCCAGTTGCGGCCGTTGGCAACGACGGTGACGCTTGTTCGCGCCTCGGGTGCGACTGCCTTGATACCGCCGATCTCGGCCGCAATCACCGCGGCGTCGGCTTCCTTGAACGCCGGCGCCCCGCCGCCGCCGCCGAAGCCGAGGCGCTGGCCTGGGCGCACCATTAGCAAGTTGCTGCCAAGGCTGGAAATCTGATTCTGCACCGCGAGCGTCGCCCCGTTCCCCAAGGTCACCATCGTGATCACCGCGCTGACCCCGATCACGACACCGAGGATGGTCAGGAAGGAACGCAGCAGGTTGCGCTGGATCGAGCGCAGCGCCAGCAGGAGAGCATCGATCAGCATCTGCGTCATTCTCCTGCCGCGCGCCGCGCTGCCGGCCCCGGCGACGGGCCCTTCTCATCGCTGGCAAGCATGCCGTCGAGGAAGCGCAAGGCCCGCTTCGCGTACGCCGCCATGTCCGGCTCATGGGTCACCATCAGTACCGTGATGCCTTGCTGCCGGTTGAGGCCGGCGAGCAGTTCCATGATCTCCCTGCCGCGCTGGCTGTCGAGGTTGCCAGTCGGCTCGTCGGCCAGCAGCACTGCCGGTTCGGTCACGATGGCGCGCGCGATCGCAACGCGCTGCTGCTGTCCGCCGGACAGTTCGCTGGGGGTATGGCGTTCCCAGCCGGCCAGCCCCACCGCCGCCAGCGCCCGGCTTGCCAGCGCGCGCCGCGCCGCCACGCCCGCGCCGCGGTAGATCAGCGGCAATTCGACATTTTCCAGCGCCGACGTGCGCGCCAGCAGATTGAACCCCTGGAACACGAATCCGAAATACCCGCGCCGCAAGCGCGCCCGCTGGTCGCGCGACATGGTCTCCACATGCATCCCGCGAAACAGGTATTCGCCGGCGCTCGGCGTATCGAGGCAGCCGATGATGTTCATCGCCGTCGACTTGCCCGAACCGCTCGGCCCCATGATCGCGACGAATTCGCCTTCGACGATATCGATATCGAGATCGCGCAGCGCGGTCAGCGATGCCTGGCCCGCGCCATACACCTTGCTGACCCCGCGCAACCGGATCAGCGCGGTGTCGTTGTCCGGGTCAGGCGCGCTCACGGCGGCTTTCCGGCGCGCTGGTCGGTGATCACCAGCATGCCCTCTTTCAAATCGCCGCCGATCGCCTCGGTCACGCGGCCGTTGCTGATGCCCGGCGTGACGCGCACTTCGGCCGGCACGCCGTCGCGCAGCACCCAGGCGCGCCGGGCCGCCGCCGGGTTGGCGCCGCTGGCGGCGGGACGGCGCGCCGCCCGCGCCGGGCCGCGCGGGATCAGGCTGGCGACGATGCCGCCGCCGGCCGCCGGCGCGGCCTGGACGGCCGGCGTGAAGCGCAGCGCGGTATTCGGCACCAGCAGGACGCCATGGCGCTCGGTGGCGTTGATCACCGCGGTCGCCGTCATGCCGGGACGCAGGCTCAGGTCGGTGTTATCGACCTCCAGATAGGTAAGGTAGGTGACCACGTTGTCGGTGATGGTCGAGCCGAACGCCACCCGCGTGACGGTGGCGGGAAACGTCCGGTTGGCGTACGCGCTGACCGTGAAGCGCGCCTGTTGCCCCGGCTGCACCGCGCCCACATCGGCCTCATCGACATTGACCTGCAGGCGCAGCCGGCGCAGATCCTCGGCGATCGTAAACAGCGTGACCGCCTGCAGCGATGCCGCCACCGCATTTCCCGGGTCGACGCTGCGGGTGAGGATAACGCCGTCGGTGGGCGCCCGGATCGACGCCTTCGACAGGTTCGTTGCATCGGTGGCCAGGGCAGCGCCGGCGCTGACCACATTGGCGCGCGCACTCGCCTCGCTCGCGCGGCTGCGTTCGAGCGCCGAGCGGCCCGTGTCGAGCTCGGCTTTCGACGGAACTTTGCCGCCGGAAAGGCGCGCGACCTGTTCCAGCCGCGCCAGGTGGGCCGCCGCCTCGGTTACCGTCGCCACCGCCTGCGCAACGGCCGCATTGGCTGCGGCCAGCGCCGCNNCCGATGCTGACCAGACGGGTCGGCTGCAAACTGCCGTTCGCGCTTACCGTGAGCAACAAGTCGCCGCGCATGACCGGCTCGGTGGTGTAGCTCGGCGCGGCGCCGGCCTGGCGTTGCGCCTGCCAGAAGTACAGCCCCAGCGCCGCGCCGACCAGCACCATGGCCGCCAGGGCCCACGGCAACGCGCGCTGCCACCAGCGACCTGCGTGCGCGTCGGTTGGCGCGCGGTCGCGGTCCGCGGCGGCCATATCTTTCGGCGGCGCCGGCATGTTCATCGCGCCGCGGCCGCAGCGGCGGGCTCCGGCTGCCAGCCGCCGCCGAGCGCCTTGTACAGGCGCACATGATCGGCGCTCACCTCGGCGCTGGTCGCCGCCACCGCATCCTGCAGGCCAAGCAGCGAGCGCTGCGTGTCGAGCACGGTCTGGAAATCCACCAGCCCGCCGGCGTAGCGCTGGCGCGCCAGCAAGTCCGCGTTTGCAGCGGCCTCGGCCGCATTGCGCAGGTGCCCGAGCCGCGTCCGGTCCCCGCCCAGCGCCGACAGCGCGTCTTCGACCTCCTTCAGCGCCGCGAGGACGGTCGCGCGGTACGCAAGGCGCGCCTGTTCCAGCACGGCTTGTTGGGCGCGCACCTGGGCGTGCCGGCTGCCGCCGTCGAACAGCGGAGCGGACAGCCTGGCCAGCAGCGAGCGCGCCAGCGAGGCGCTGCCAAGCGCACCCAGGCTCATCGCGTTCAGCCCGACCGAGCCGCTGAGCGCGAGACTCGGGTAGCGCGCGGCATCGGCCTGGCCGAGCCGTGCGAACGCGGCGCCGACCTGGTGCCCCGCCGCCGCGACATCCGGCCGCTGGCGCAAGGTGTCGAGCGGCAAGCTCAGCGCCATGTCGTCGCGCGGCTGAGGAATCGGCTCGGCGCGCGCCAGTTGCGCCGACAGCGCCGCCGGCGCCTGTCCGCACAGGATCGCCAATGCGTGCTGGAGCTGGGCGATGGCCGTTTCCAGCGCGGGAATCTGCGCCTGGGTCTGCTCGCTGGCGGCGCGCGCCTGCTCGCCTTCGAGCGAGGTGAGCAAGCCCGCCTGTACCCGCCAATTGGTGATCTGCAAGGTCTCGAGCTGGCTCGCCAGGTTGGCGCGCGCGACGGCGAGCCGGGCCTGTCCGCCGCGCAACTGGATGTAGGCAAGCGCCACCTCGGCGGCGATCGATACCTGAACCGAGGCCAGCGTCGCGGCCGCCGCCTGCGCAGTGGCCTCGGCAGCGCGTAAGCCGTAGCGGTTGGCGCCGAACAGGTCCGCTTCCCAACCAGCGTCGACGCCGAGGCCAAAGGCGTTGTCGGCGCCGCTGCCCGCCCGGTTGCGCTGCGCCGTCGCGCTGGCGGACACGCCGGGCCACAGCGGCGCGGCGGCGCCATCGCGCAGAGCGCGCGCCTGCCGTAGCGCCGAGCGCGCGGTGCCGATGCTGTCGTTCGCCCGCATGGCTTGCAGCACCAGCGCGCCGAGCAGCGGATCGCCGAATCGCCCCCACCAGGCCGCGCGCGCGACGCCGGCGTGCGCGCCGGCGGGATCCGATGCAAGTGTTGTCGACCATCCGTCCGGGATCACGAACGCAGGCGCCAGGGACGGCGCCTGCGGCACTGCGCTACATGCCGACAACATCGACAGCGCTGCCACGATTGAAATCCTGGTCGACATCGGTTCCTTGACTCCACTGGTGTGCGCCCGCCATGGTCGATGCCGCCGCAGCGAGCGCCGGGCAATTCAATGTACCCGAGCCGACGCTTTGGAGCATCCCATCCATTTGACTTGCATCAAGCGAGCGACAAATAGCCTGTGGGAATTGCTGTGCTGGGACAAACAATCGCTTATTTTGTCGGGCGGCAAGCATTCAATAGATCGCCCCCCCTGCTTGTGTTATTTTGAAGACCATGACTTTATCCAAGTCCTTACTGATTTTACGGAGCCCGATGAACGACCAGATCCACAGCTTGCTGGCGCAGATGCGCGAACTCGAGGATGAGATGGCGCTGGCCTTGCAAGAGCAACAACACAAGATGTTTTTTCAGATCGACGGCAAGCGGATCGAATTCGAGCAAAGTGTCAAGCAGGCGCATCGCCGCCTGAAGAGCGGCTTTTTTCACTGGCTGGTCGCGTACCGTCCGCAGAACTTGATCACCGGCCCGATTATTTACGGCATGGTAGTTCCGATCCTGCTGCTGGACTTGTGCATCACGCTTTACCAGGCCAGCTGCTTTCCGATCTACGGGATCCGCAAGGTGCGCCGCGCCGACTACATCGTGATCGACCGCCAGCATCTCGAGTATCTCAACTTCATCGAGAAATTCCACTGCACCTACTGCGCCTACGGCACCGGCCTGATTGCCTACGCCACCGAGATCATCGGGCGCACAGAACGTTACTTCTGCCCGATCAAGCATGCGCGGAAGATGCTCGGCACCCATGCCCACTATTCACAGTTCCTCGAGTACGGCGATGCCGAGGACTACGAGAGCAAACTGGAGCAATTTCGNNGTGGCGGGGACCTAGCGAGGCAAGCGCACGCCATCGGCGCGCACTTGCCTGAGCTGACGGCGCGGCGAATCGTTCACAGCAAGCCGCAACGCTTCGGGTTCGGCATGCCGTTCCGCTGATGCAAGCCACGGCGTCGCGTCGATCCTGAACACAGACACGACCGCAGCCAGCTCGACCGCTTGCCGCTGCATCGCCTCGGCGGCAGCGCCAGCTTGCTCGACCAGCGCTGCGTTTTGCTGCGTCACCGTGTCCATCTGGGTGATCGACTGGCTGATCTGTTCGATACCCGCGCGCTGTTCCTGGCTGGCCTCAGCGATCTCGCGCATGATGGTGGTGACCTTGCTGACGCTGGTCACGATCTCGCTCATCGTCACGCCCGCCCGGTCGACCAGGACGCCACCGGCTTCAACGTTTCGCACCGAATCGTTGATCAATTCCTTGATCTCCTTGGCCGCCGCGGCCGAGCGCTGGGCCAGGTTCCTCACTTCCGCGGCGACCACGGCAAAGCCGCGCCCCTGCTCGCCGGCGCGGGCCGCTTCCACAGCCGCATTCAACGCAAGGATATTGGTCTGGAACGCGATACCGTCGATTACGCCAATGATATCGACGATTTTCCCGGCCGACTCACTGATCGTGCGCATCGTGTCTACGACTTCGGCAACCACCGCTCCTCCCCTGGACGCCGTATCGGAGGCCGACAGCGCCAACTCGTTAGCCTTGCCCGCGTTGTCGGCGTTCTGCCGGACCGTGGCGGTCAGTTCCTCCATCGAGGACGCAGTCTCCTCGAGCGTGCCGGCCTGTTGCTCGGTGCGCACCGACAAGTCATGGTTTCCGGCCGAGATCTGGCTCGACGCCGTCGCGATCGTTTCGGTGCCGGCACGCACCTGGCTGACGATGCGCGTCAGCGCCGCATTCATCTCCCGCAGCGCGAGCGACAGCTTTCCTGTCTCGTTCAGGGCGGCGACCTCGATCCTCTGCGTCAGGTCGCCCGCAGCCACGCTCTGCGCCAGCAGCACCGCGCGGTTAAGCGGGATCGTGACGGCGCGGATGATCCAGAATCCGATGGCAGCCGCCAGCAGCAGTCCCAGCAGGGTCACGCCGATGAGCACCGTGCGCACCGTTGCGAAGCGCGCCTGCGAACGCTGGTACTCCCTCTTGCCAGCCTCGGCTTCGAACTTCATCAGCGCATTGATGCTCGCGCGCACCGGCACGAACAGTGTCCTCAACTGGCCATGCACGATTTCCGTCGCGCGCAACTGATTTTCGGCGCGGATCGCCACGACCCCGGGCTTGAGACCGTCTTCGATGAATTTCTTGCTGCTTGCGGCGAACCGGTCTGCGAGCGCGATCTCTTCCGCCCCCGCCAGGCCGGTCCGGTACGCGTCCCACACTTCGCCGATGCGCGCGATGTCCTGCCCGACCCTGTCCATTTCCTTGCTTGCCTCGCCGGGGTCGCCGGTCAGGCCCAAAGTTACTTCCAGCTGACTGCGCGTCAACAACCTGACGACAGTATCGAGCTGCCCGAGCGGGATCAAGCGCTGCTCATAGAGCGTGAGCATCGCATTGTTGGCGCTGTACAGGTTGGACAGGCCGAGCCCGCCAACTCCCAACAACAACAGCGACAGGAAACCGATCACGGAAATCAGTTGGGATCGAATCGAAATATGCTTGAACATGGTTGTGACGTCCTTGAAAGGGTCAAAGTGGCGCGGCCACCCTCGGTGTCGCGTTGCAAAGCTGTTGCGGTGCGCGGCCGTGCCAGCATAGTGTCGTGTCCCGCGCGCGGCTGCGCGGCCAGGNNGCCCTGCATTTGATCGCAGCCTTGCTTGCGCAGGAAGACCAATTGCTCACCGGTTTCGACCCCTTCGGCAATCGCGGTCAGCTTCATGCTCCGCGCCAGTACGATCACCGCAACGACGATCGCGGCATCGTCGGTAGTGTTCCGGATTTTTCAATTGTCGGCCCCATCTAGAGCGAGCGGCGTGCGGCCGCGTCATGGCCGGTCGGCGACGACGCAAGGCCGGTCTCGGCGCGGGTTCGGGTGCAGGTGTCGATGATCGAGTAGATCAGCGCCCTGCACGGCCCCAACAGATCAGGAATGTGGCTCACGCCCATGCCGCCGAGACCCTCGGAAAATTCGGCCGGCATGTCTTTGTCGCCAATCCACGGATAGCCGATGCGTACCAGCGGCAGCCCCAGCTTGCAGATCGTCGCCGCGTCGGTCTGGCCGCTCAGCATCGGGGCGCCCGGATATGGCTGGCCGCCATGGCCGTCCTGCCATGCGCGCATGGCGCTTTGCACGATCCAGTTGTCCGGCTCGGTGCGCGAACCGGGCACCGCCGCCGTCATTTCCCACTCGGCCTCGATATCCGGATGGCGGGCCAGGATGGCGCGCATGGCGGCATCGAATTCGGCCTGCACCGCACCGCTCGATTGCTGTGGATTGGTGCGCATGTCCAGGTACAGTTCAGTCGCCGCCGACGGGAACGAGGGACGATCGGGCCAGCCGGAACGCACTGCCGCGATCCACCCTTCGGGCGCGATTTGCGCGCTGGTGTGGCGCCCGGGGTACTCGATCAGCCAGGCCTCCAGTTCCATGATCAGCCTGGCGGCCGGCACGATCGAGCTGCGAAAGCCCGGCGTGCCGCGCGCGATGCCGGAATAGCCCATGGTGCCTTTGACGGTCACCTTGAACCAGCACATGCCGGGGTGTTCGTAGTACACCTCATCCCACGGTTTCAGGATGATCCCGTAGTCGGCCGTCACGCCATTCATCATCATATGGGTGACGCCGCTGCTCAGGCCGAAGTGGTTGCGCTCCGGGACTACCACCGGCATGCCGCCGCCGGCAAAGGCGAGCGTGAGGTCGCCCTTGAGCGGCACCCCGGCTTCGATGATGCAGTGCACCGCTTCGGTCAGCGTGGCCACCATGCCCTTCGGGTTCGATGCGCCCAGCCCGATCACGGTGTCGCCGCGGATGCTGCCGATCGGCAGCATATCCTCCCGCAAAGCCGGCCCGACCCACGGCACGTCGTGCGCCGGATCCGCTTCCAGGTGGGTGTCGATGGGCGCATACAGCAGCAATGCCGGCCCGTCCCCGCCGCCCCTGATCCGCCCTACCGCATTGCCGGACAGCGGGTTGACCTCCTGATAGGAGGCGTTCATGCCCATCTGCGACATGTACTCGACCATGCGCATGCTGGCCTGGCGTTCGGCGCCGGTGGGGCTGTGAATATTGGTCAGCTCCAGGTTGAGCTGCTTGAGCCGTTCGGCACTGATGCGGGCACAGGCTTGCTCGAACCAGGTTTGCTGCTGTGCTGACAGCGCCAGCGGAGTGGTAGCGATCGTCATCGTGGCTTCCTTGTTCATTCGGGAACGGCGCCCTGGAGAGGCGCGCCATGTTGCTGCATCCACCAGGCGTGGGCGATCAGGGCGTCATCGGCACCGTACGGGCCGACCACCTGTGCACCGAGCGGCAAACCAAGCGGCCCGGAGCCGATCGGATAGCTCACGCACGGTACATGCAGCATGGTCCAGATGCGGTTGAACAGCGGATCGCCGGTGTTGCCCAGTCCGGCGGGTGCTTCTCCGAGGCAGCTTGGCGTGAGCAGCACATCGACCGTGGCGAAGATCGCGACCAGCTCGGCGCGGCAATGCCGGGCCAGTTGATGGGCGTCCAGCTCCATCTGCGGGGTGTAGCGGCGGCCCTGGTCGAGCAAGGCCGCCAGTTCAGGGCTCAACAGCTCGGCGTGTTCGCGCCATTCCTGGTCCAGCCCGCGCGCGGCCTCGGCCGAAAAGATAAGGGTTTGCGCCGCCACCAGTTCGCTGAATGCGGGCGCCAGTTCGATCTCCACCACCTCGGCACCGGCGCGCGCCAAGTCTTGTGCGCACGTTTCCAGCGCCGAGCGCATCGCGGCATCGGCGCGCAGCCACTGCCCGGTGCGGCAAAAGCCGATGCGCGGCGGGCGCGCGCCCGGCACGCCGGCGCCGGCCGCCGGCGGGGCCAGCGACAGCACCTGGCGCAGCGGCGCAAGATCGGCGAAGCTGCGCACGAACAGGCCAAGCGTGTCGAGCGAAGGTGCGAGCGGGTGCAGGCCGTGGTAATCGAAGGCGTTGTAGCTCGGCTTGTAACCGATCGCGCCGCAAAAACTGGCCGGACGAATGATCGAGCCGGCCGTCTGGGTGCCCAGCGCGCATGGCACATGGAAGTCGGCGACGGCGGCGGCCGAGCCGCTCGACGAGCCGCCCGGCGTATGTCCAAGGCCGCGCGGGTTGGCCGTCTTGCCCGCATGGTAGGTGGCAAATTCTGCCGTCACCGTCTTGCCGAGGATGACGGCGCCGGCGGCGCGCAACTGCTCGACGCAGCGCGCATCGCGCGCCGGCCGGAAACCGTCGTAGATTGGTGAGCCGTAGCCGGTCGGCATCTCGGCCGTATCGATGATGTCTTTCAATCCGATCGGCACGCCGTGCAAGGGGCCGCGCGGCGCTTCGCGGTCGCGCGCGCGCGCTTCGGCCAGGGCCCGCTCCGGATCGAGGTAAATCCAGGCCCCGACCTGCTCTTCGCGCGTACCGATGCGCTCCAGGCAGGCTTGCACCAGCGCCTCGGAGGTGAGGCTGCCGGCGGCGATGCGGTGCGCCGCGTCGGACAGGGAAAGTGTCGCCAGGTCATTCATTTATCAGCTGCTCCAGGTTGGTCGGCCACATGGCCGCAACATCAATCAACCGGCCAGCGCGCGCAATCCGGGCGCCGGCCGCAAGCATCCGCTCTATTCGGCGAGGAACTTGATCACTTCGCGGTCGTGCTCTTCCGGGCGCTCCCATTGCGGCCAGTGGGCGGCGCCGTCGACGATGTAGACGCGCGAATCGGCGATCACGGCGCTCATCGCATGGGCGGCCTCAGGACCTGCGATCGGATTTTTTTCGGTCCACAACAGCAGCGTCTTGGCCTTGATCTTGGCGAGGTCGTCGAGAGTGAAGGTGTAGTGCTCGCACTCGGGCGCGAACAAGTGCTCGTAGTAAGTGGTGAGCGACTGGCGCGTCTCTTTGGGCGACCACAGCGCCATCCGCAAATCGATCAGCTCTTCGGTGACCCCTCCGAGCGGCATCAGCCATTCGAGGCGCTTGCGAATCAGCTCGCGCGTCGGATTGTTGAGCGCATTGAGCGAGGTTTCGCGCAGGCTGCTCAGGTCTTCCTGCTTGTCCGCACCGAGGTTCATGCCCCAGGCGGTGTTGAGGATCAGCTTTTCGACCCGGTCCGGATGGTTGATGCCCATGTCCATGGCGATCCAGCCACCCAGCGACTCGCCTTCGAACACGGCCTTTTCGATCTGCATGTGGTCCATCAGCTCGAGGATCTGGTCGGTGAACTGCTTGAGCCAGTTGCCCTGCCTGAAGGCCGGCTTCGACGACAGGCCGTGCCAGATGAAGTCGGGGGCGATCGGCCGGCACACGGCGGACAGGCGCTGCATGTTGCGGGCATAGGTCTCGGCATGGCCGCCACCGCCATGAAACATGAACAGGGGGGTGCCGGAACCGGCTTCGATGACGCGGCTGCGGTAGTTGGCCGTTTGGTAGTACTTGGTTTCCGTGCCTAGCAGATCGATGTGAATTGAGTTCATGCAGTTGACCCTTCAATGTCAAGAAAAACGCCATGGAGGCGCGCTCTCCCGGTCCGCCGTGCAAGGAAAAAATATCCTTCGAGGCCGGGAAATTTTTGATTAAGTTGATATACAATTCAATTTTGATGCTTTATGAATTGAAAGTCAATCGACTTTTAATCCATATTAAATCTAGCTAGTCCGGACCCAAGGCTCGGCCGTAACCGCCGCTTTCCGCCGCCCGTGGACAGCCGCAATGCGCAGAAAATCTTCCGCCCCAGGCGGCAATACAGAAGGGAACATCGATGGCAATCAATGAACAGCAAGTGATTCAATATGGCGACCAGTTGTACCGTGCACTGACCAGCGCCAGCCCCATCGCGCCGCTCAGCGAGAGCGAGCCTGGGCTTTCGGTTGCAGATGCCTACCGCATCCAGCAGCACCTCGTCCTGCGCCGTACAGAGGCCGGCGAGCGCGTGGTGGGAAAGAAGATCGGCGTCACCAGCCAGGCCGTGATGCAGATGCTCGGCGTCAGCCAGCCCGACTTCGGCTATCTGCTCGACGGCATGGTGTACCCGGACGGCGCGGCGATCGAGGCGGCTACCCTGATCCAGCCCAAGGCCGAAGGCGAAATCGCATTCGTGCTCAAGAAAGACCTGATGGGCCCGGGGGTGAGCGCGGCCGACGTGCTGGCCGCCACCGAAGGCGTGATGGCCTGCTTCGAGATCGTCGATTCGCGCATCCGCGACTGGAAGATCACGATCGCCGACACCGTTGCCGATAACGCGTCCTGTGGCGCCTACGTGCTTGGCGACCGGATGGTCGATCCGCGCGCGCTGGACTTGCGCACTTGCGGCATGGTGCTGGAAAAAAATGGCGAGGTGGTGGTGACCGGCGCCGGCGCGGCAACCATGAACTCGCCGGTCAACGCGATCGTCTGGCTTGCCAACACTCTGGGCCGTCTCGGCATCGGCTTGCAGGCCGGCGAAGTCATCCTGTCCGGCGCGCTCGGCGCCATGGTGCCGGTCAAAGCCGGCGACCACCTGCGGGTATCCATCGCCGGCATCGGCGGCTGCGCCGTGCGCTTCGTCTGAGTCGCCCCCTGTTCATTCACTTCATTGAAGGTATCCCCATGAAAAAAATTAAATGCGCCTTGATCGGCCCCGGCAATATCGGCACCGATCTGCTCTACAAACTGCAGCGCAGCCCGGTGCTCGAACCGGTCTGGATGGTCGGCATCGATCCTGGCTCTGAGGGCTTGCAGCGTGCCGCCGCGATGGGCCTGAAAATCACCGCGGACGGGGTGGACGGCTTGCTGCCGTACGTCAAGGACGACGGCATCCAGATCGCTTTCGATGCCACTTCAGCTTATGTGCATGCCGAGAATTCGCGCAAGCTCAACGCGCTCGGCGTGCTGATGATCGACCTGACCCCGGCCGCCATTGGCCCCTACTGCGTGCCGCCGGTGAACTTGTCCGAACACGTCGGCAAGGGCGAGATGAACGTCAACATGGTCACCTGCGGCGGTCAGGCCACGATCCCGATGGTGGCGGCCGTATCGCGCGTGCAGCCGGTGGCCTACGGCGAGATTGTGGCCACCGTCTCCTCGCGCTCGGTCGGCCCCGGAACCCGCAAGAACATCGACGAATTCACCCGCACCACCGCCGGCGCAATCGAGAAGGTCGGCGGCGCCAGGCAGGGCAAGGCGATCATCATCATCAACCCGGCCGAGCCGGCACTGATGATGCGCGACACCATCCACTGCCTCACCGAGACCGAACCGGACCGCGACGCCATCACCGCCTCGGTGCACGCGATGATCAGGGAAGTGCAGAAATACGTGCCCGGCTACCGGCTGGTGAACGGCCCGGTGTTCGACGGCAAGCGTGTCTCGATCTTCATGGAGGTCGAAGGCCTGGGCGACTACCTGCCCAAATATGCGGGCAACCTCGACATCATGACGGCCGCCGCCGCGCGCACCGCCGAAATGTTTGCCGAACAGATCATCGGCGGCCAGCTGAAACTTCAACCACAGACAGCATAAGGAGACTGCAATGACCAACCCTGCAAAAAAAATCACGCTTCACGACATGACATTGCGCGACGGCATGCACCCGAAGCGCCACCAGATGACGCTCGAGCAGATGACATCGATCGCGTGCGGTCTCGACGCTGCCGGCATCCCGCTGATCGAGGTGACCCACGGCGATGGCTTGGGCGGCTCGTCCGTCAACTACGGCTTTCCGGCCCATTCCGACGAAGCGTACCTGGGCGCGGTGATACCGCTGATGAAGCAGGCCAAAGTGTCGGCCCTCTTGATCCCCGGCATCGGCACCGTCGACCACCTGATGATGGCGCGCGAACTGGGCGTGCACACGATCCGCGTGGCGACCCACTGCACCGAGGCTGACGTGTCCGAGCAGCACATCGGCCTGGCCAGGAAGCTCGACATGGACACCGTCGGCTTCCTGATGTTATCCCACATGGCGTCGCCCGAAAAGATACTCGAGCAGGCCAAGCTGCTGGAAAGCTATGGCGCCAACTGCATCTATTGCGCCGATTCGGCCGGCTACATGCTGCCGGAACACGTCAAGGCGCGCATCGGCCTGCTGCGCGAGAAGCTCAGGCCGGAGACCGAACTCGGCTTCCACGCCCACCACAACCTGGCCATGGGGGTGGCCAATTCGGTCATCGCGGTCGAATACGGCGCCAACCGCATCGATGCCGCGGCCGCCGGACTGGGCGCCGGCGCCGGCAACACGCCAATGGAGGTGTTCGTCGCGGTCTGCGCGCGCATGGGCATCGAGACCGGGGTCGATCTGTTCAAGATCCAGGACGTGGCCGAAGACCTGGTGGTGCCGATGATGGATCACCCGATCCGGATCGACCGCGACGCGCTCACGCTCGGCTTTGCCGGGGTGTACTCGTCGTTCCTGCTGTTCGCCAAGCGGGCCGAGGCCAAGTACAAGATCCCGGCGCGCGAGCTGCTGATCGAGCTGGGCCGGCGCGGCATGGTCGGCGGCCAGGAGGACATGATCGAAGACACCGCGATGTCGATGGCCCATGCGCGCGGTCTGGTGTAGATAGCGATGGCGACCATGCTGCTGCATGACAAGGTCATCATCATCACGGGCGGGGCCAGCGGTATCGGCCTGGCGACCGCGCTCGCCGCTGCGCGCGCCGGCGCCAGCGTGATCATCGGCGGTCGCAACCGCAGCGCTGGCGAAGAAGCGGCGCACCGGATCGCGCAACAGGGCGGCCGCGTTCTGTTCAAGCAAACCGATGTCAGCCATCCTTCCGACTGTGCGGCGCTGGTGGCGCTGGCGAAGAACAACTTCGGACGGCTCGACGGCGCCTTTAACAACGCCGGCGTGCAACGCGCGTTCACCGCCGTGCACGAGACGCCAATCGAAGACATCGACTGGGTGATCGATGTAAACCTCAAGGGCACGCTGTACATGATGAAGTACGAAGCCGAGCTGATGCTGCAATCGGGCGGTGGGGCAATCGTCAACAACAGCTCAATTTTCGGCCTGAAAGCGATGCCGAACCTGGCCTACTATGTCGCCAGCAAGCACGGGGTCGTCGGGCTGACCAAGGCGGCTGCGCTCGATTATGCGCGCAGCAGGATTCGCGTCAACGCCATCTGTCCGGGGCCGATCAAGACACCGAGTTACGATCGGGTGACCGGCGGCGACGAGCACATGTACGACGACGGCGTACCCATGCACCGCATCGGCAGCCCGGACGAAGTGGCGAACGCTGTGGTGTGGCTGCTGTCGGATGCCGCCAGCTACGTGACCGGCGCTACCCTGTCGGTGGATGGCGGCATGTCGGCGGCATGATCCGAGCACGACAAACAATGGAGACGAGCATGACAAAAAAACGTATCAAGATGATCTTCCCGGTGCCGATGAACGAGCACACCAAAGCGATGGTGGCGTCGCAGATTCCTGCCGAACTGGTCCGCCCCGAATTCGACGTCACTTTCGTCGGTGCCGGCCAGGTGCTGACGCTGGCTGACAGCTACTACGACATGGCGATCATGGAGTTGGCGGTGCTCGAAGCCGGACTGCAAGCGGAGGCCGAAGGCTTCGACGCGGTGTGCATCAATACCGTCAGCGACTCGGCCCTGTACGCGCTGCGTTCGCGGCTGTCGATCCCGGTGCTGGCGCCGGGACAGAGCGCGTTCCATGTGGCCTGCATGCTGGGCCACAAATTTTCCGTTGTCACCATGTGGGATCCGTGGCTGCCGCTGTACAAGAAGACGCTGACCGAATATGGCCTGTGGGGACGAGTGGCGTCGCTGCGCTCGATCGATACCCGCCCCGATGCCCAGGAATTATTGGCTGGCAAGGAAGAAACGGTGTTTGCCAAGCTCGAAGCGGAGGCATTGAAAGCCATCCATGAGGACGGCGCCGATGTGATCATTTTAGGCTCGACCACGATGCACCAGTCGCACGCCTATCTGGCAGCCAGGCTGCCGGTGCCGGTCATCAATCCGGGCGTGCTCGCCTACAAGATGTGCGAGCTGTTTCTCGACCTCGGCCTCGCTCACAGCAAGCAGGCGTTCCCTTCGCCCGCCAGGCTCAACGATGAGGTGTTCGTTCGCCCCGTCGAATGATGCTGCCAGTGCGCGCGCAGCCGGCGTAAATCCAGAGGAATGGTGTTTGCTCTTGCGGAAAGGAAAACGCAGCATGCTGGCCGACGATCACCTCGACAACTTTACCCTGCTGCGCTCGGCGAATATGGACGAGACGCGCGCGCTGGTGGCCGACGTCTTTTGCGATCACCGGCTGGTGCCGCTCGATGCCGGCACGCAGATCGATTATCGGCACTGGCACGCAGCGCTGCCCTCGATCGGTCTGAGCCTGATGAAGTATGGCGCGCATGTGCGCGTCGAGCCACGCGAATTCGAGTCGTTCTACCTGGTCCAGATGCCGGTCAACGGCACTTCTTCTGTCACCTGCCGTGGCAGCGAAATCCAGACCCATCCGGGACGCGCGTCGGTGCATTCGCCGCGCGGCACCATGACCATGGACTGGAGCGTCGATTGCCACAAGGCCGTGGTAAGAATCGACAGCGCCGCGCTGGAGCGCCATCTTGGCGCCCTGCTCGGCGAGCAGATCCGCGCACCGATCGCGTTCATGCCGGCCATGGACACCGGCAGCGGCATGGGCGCGACCTGGATGCGTACCGCAATGCATCTGATGAGCGAGTTGCAGCAGAATCCCTTGCTGGCCGGCAACGCAATCGTCGTCGGCCATCTGGAGCAGTTGCTGATGAGCGGCCTGCTGCAGGCCCAACCCAATCTGTATCTGGAGCGCTTGCGCGAGCCAGTGCGCAACATCGCCCCGCGCCATGTCCGGCTGGCGCAAGAATTCATCCGGGCCAACGCACGCAAGCCGATCTCGATCGATGACCTGACCCGCCTCACCGGCGTGTGCGGGCGCACGCTGTACAGCGGCTTCCGGCACTTCAGCGGCGACTCGCCAATGCAATACCTGCGCCGCATCAGGATGGAAAACGCGCGGCGCGACATGCAGAGCGCGCCGCCCATGCTGAGCGTCACCGAGATCGCAACGCAATGGGGCTTTTACCAGCTTGGCCGCTTCTCCACCGAATACAAGACGCTGTTCGGCGAATCGCCTTCCGCCACCCGGCGCAAAGCCGATCGTTGAATCTGCGGCAGGCGCCGCGTCCGTTTCAAAATCTGCAGTTTGGGCATAGTCTCTGCGCTTGCCGCATAGCCGCAGCATGGCGTGCGCGATGTAATAGGGGCATGGTGTCCGTACCCCGCGGGTCCATACCAGGAGACTACACATAATGAGAAAAATCACGATTATCGGCGCCGGCCAGGCAGGACTGCAGCTTGGCATTGGCCTGCTCGACAAGAAATACGATGTCACTATCGTCTCGAACCGCACGGGGGACGACCTCCAGACCGGCCGCGTGCTGTCGAGCCAGTCGATGTATGCGATGGCGCTGGGCTATGAGCGCGAACTCGGCCTCAATTTCTGGGATGACGCATGTCCGCCGATCAGTGGCGTTCACATGTGCGTCGGCACCGGCGAAGGCGAACTGATGATTGACTGGTCCGCGCGCATGCATGCCAGCGGCCAATCGGTCGACCAGCGCATCAAGATGCCGCGCTGGATGAAGGAATTCCAGCAGCGTGGCGGCAAACTCGTCATTGCCGATGCCGGCATCGATGACCTGGAACGCTATGCGGCCAGCAGCGACCTGGTGATCGTGTCGAGCGGCAAGGGCGAGATCGGCAAGCTGTTCGCGCGCGATGCCGAACGCAGCCAGTTCGACCAGCCGTTGCGCACCATCGGCCTGACCTACGTGCACGGCATGCTGCCCAAGCGCGACTTTTCGGCGCTCAACATCGGCATTCATCCCGGCGTCGGCGAGTACATCAATTTCCCCGCACTGACCAACAGCGGTCCGTGCGACATCATCAATCTCGAATGCATCGAAGGCGGTCCGATGGATCGCTGGAGCGAGGTGAAGACGCCCGAACAGCACCTCGAAATGAGCAAGTGGCTGATCGAGACGTTTTTCCCGTGGGAAGCGCCGCGTTGTCAGAACATTCGCCTGACGGACAACAACGGCATACTCGTCGGACGCGTGCCGCCGACCGTGCGCAAGCCGCTCGGCACGCTGCCGTCCGGTGCGTTGGTGCTCGGCATGGCCGACGTGCTGGTGCTAAACGATCCGATCACTGGCCAAGGTTCAAACAACGCGAGCAAGTGCGCCAAGCTCTACATGGAGCGCATCTTCGCGCACGGCGCCCAGCCGTTCGAGCGCGGCTGGATGGACGAGACGTTCGAGTGCTACTGGGACTATGCGCAATGGGTGGTGCGTTTCACCAATACCCATCTGCTGCCGCCACCGCCGCAGGTGCTCAAGGTATTCGCCCACTGCGGTTCCAACCCGGCGCTGGCCAGTTTCGTCGCCAATGCGTTCGATGATCCGAACAGCCTCAACCCATGGTACTACGACGCCGCGCAAGCGGATCGCTTCATCGACCAGTTCAAGCAAGCGGCATAAGGACGACATCATGTCGAGAACTCAACGCGATTCCTGGCTCGGCGACGGCGCACCGGACGACGCGGGCGAGCTGCGCCGTTCGCTCGGCTCGTTCTCGACCGGCGTCACGGTGATCACCACCGTCGCACCGGACGGGCGCAAGGTGGGCCTGACGGCAAACTCGTTCTTGTCGGTATCGATCGATCCGCCGCTGGTGCTGTGGAGCCTCAAGGACAGTTCGCCGAACCGCACCCTGTTCGAGCAATGCAGCCACTTCGCCATCAACGTGCTGGCCTTCGATCAAGCAGATATCTGCAGGCGCTTCGCGACACCTGGCATCGTCGATAAATTTGCCGGCATCGCCGTCAAGGATGGAACCGGCGGCGTGCCACTGCTGGACGGCGCGGTCGCGCAGTTCGAATGCAGCGCGCACGCGTGCCATCCGGGCGGCGACCACCTGCTCTTCATCGGGAAAGTCGAGACGCACCGCTGGAGCAGGCGCCTGCCGCTGCTGTTCTGCCAGGGCGTTCTGATGCCGGCGCCGATCCAACCTTCCCTTCAGGCCCACGCCTGAACAGACAGCATTAACCAACCATAATAGCGAGACTGACANNCTGCGCTGGCCACCAACGGTACCATGCCGCATGGCTACGGCATCAAGGCGCAGGGCATGGGCGGCGCATCGATCGCGCTGCCGCAGGACGCCATTGCAGCGGCCAACAACCCCGCCGCCATGGCCTTCGTCGGCGACCGGTTCGACGCCGGCCTGGTTTGGCTAAAGGCGGACCGTGGCACCTCGTTCGGCGGCAGCTATCTATCCGCCAATGAAAAACAGGATTATTTCATTCCCGACCTTGGCTACAATCACGTGCTCGACGAGCGCCTGTCGGCCGGTGTCTCGGTCATCGGCAACGGTGTCGGCACCCGCTACGCGCGCCCGATCGGGCCGCCGACCAATTCGAACGCGGGTTCGGACTTGATGCAGGTGGTGATGTCGCCCACGCTCTCCTATAAACTCACTCCCAAGCACGCAGTCGGCGTTTCGCTCAACGTCGCGTTCCAACGCTTGAAGATCGAAGGCGTCGAGCACACCGGCCTGGCCAATCAGGGCTTTGAACATTCCCTCGGCTACGGTCTCGCGCTCGGTTGGGCCGGCAAGCTTAGCGACCAGGTCACGCTGGGCGCGAGCTATGCCTCGAAGACGCACATGGGCAAGCTCGACAAGTACCGCACACTGCTGGCGGGTAACGGCGAATTCGATATCCCGGCCCGCTTCGGCATCGGCATCGCGATCACTGCGCTGCCGACGCTGACCATCGCCGTCGATGCGCTGCGGGTCAACTGGAGCGACATCAAGTCACTCGGCAATTCCCTGACCTCGCCGGGCCCGTTCGGCGCATCGAACGGCCCCGGCTTCGGCTGGCAGGACCAGAACCTGTTCCGCGTCGGCGCCAGCTACGCGGCCAGCGAGACGTTCACACTGCGCGGCGGCTACAGCCGAGGCACGCAGATCATCGCCCCCGAAGAAACCACCCTCAACTATCTGGCCCCGGTCACGCCGCAGAAACACCTGTCGGCCGGCATGACTTGGCGCATCGACCGGAACCTGGAACTGAGCATGGTGTACACGCGTGCCCTAGATACCAGCGTCGTCGGAAGCGGCCCCAGCGTCGGGATCACCCCCCGCCATAGCCAGCACTGGCTCGGCGCGTCGGCAGGCTGGATGTTCTGACCTGCCAGCGTAGTTTGAAGTCCTGGCATCCGGCGCACGCCGGATGCCATTTTCCCACATAAGGAATCCATGAAGCTTTGCATTGCTCAACTGACCATTGATTGGGAAGCCGCCCACCTCGCCGTGCGGGCCGCCATCGACAAAGCGGTCGAACTCGGGGTCAACGTCAGTGCCGCCATCGTCGACACTCGTGGCGTCCAGATCGCCTCTCTGCACATGCCGGGCGCCTCGCTGCATTCGATCGAAGTGGCACTGGACAAGGCGTACACCGCCGCCAGCTTTGGTTTTCCGACGCGGGACTGGCGCGATGTGCTCAACACTTACTCACCGCACCTGCAGGCCGGCATTATCCAGCGTCCGCGCCTGGTCGTGTTCGGGGGCGGCATTCCGTTTCTGCTAAATGGTGAAAGGGTCGGCGCGATCGGCGTTTCCGGGGCCAGTGAACAACAGGACGAAATCTGCGCCGCCGCCGCGCTGGACGCCGTTGTCGCCGCGCAGTAGCACCGGCGCCTTGCCCACCTTGCGCCACGCGCTCGATCGCGCACCAGCGCCGGCGCTATCTCGGATCGGATGCAGCCATGCCTGTTGGTTCAATTCCACCAGGGGCGGTGTCGAGCAGTGCGGCCGCCGCGGCGGCCGGCGTGACCGTGCCGGCGAGTACTGCCGCGCTCTGTTGTTCCAGCGCGGCGTGCACGCCCGGCCCCAGCAAGAAGCGCGCGCGCAAGCCCGCTTCGATCTGCGTCCACATCCAGTCGAGCGCCTGGCGGCGCCGCTTGGCATCGAGTTCGCCATGGGCCTGCATGCACGCGCGGTGCGCCAGCAGCGCATGCCAGAATACGTCGATGCCGTCCCCTCGATTCGCGCTCACCGCCAGTACCGGTACCCGCCAGTGCGGCGAGACGGGGCGCAGCATGTGCAGTGCATTGTTCATCTGGCCCTGCGCCAGCCGGCTTGCCGCCGGATCGAGGTCGGTCTTGTTGTAGACGACCAGATCGGCCAGTTCGACCACGCCTTTTTTGATCGCCTGAAGTTCGTCGCCCGCATTCGGCAATTGCATCAACACGAAGCTGTCCGTCATCGCCGACACCGCAGTCTCGCTCTGGCCAACACCGACCGTCTCGATGATGATCACGTCGAAGCCGGCCGCCTCGCATAGCAGCATCGCCTCGCGCGTGCAGGCCGCCACTCCGCCAAGGGCGCCCGCCGACGGCGATGGTCGAATAAAAACCTGATCCTGGCGCGACAACAGCTCCATGCGGGTCTTGTCGCCGAGAATGGAACCGCCGCCGCGAATGCTTGACGGGTCGATCGCAAGCACTGCAATCCGGTGTCCGCGTGCAAGCAAATACAGCCCCAGCGTCTCGATGAAACTGGACTTGCCTACTCCGGGCACGCCCGTGATGCCGAGCCGGATGGCACCTCCCGTGGCGGGCAATACCGCCTGTAGCAACTGTTGCGCGCGCCTCCGATGGTCGGAACGGGTCGACTCTGTCAGCGTGATGGCCTTGGCGAGCGCGCGTCGCTGACCAAGACGCAGGGCCGCCAGCAGCGCCGCGTCAGGTCCGTGCAAGGTGGTGCCGTGCACGGCATTCACGGCGCCCGCAGCGCGCCGCGGATCTTGCCGAGCACGTCGGCCGCGCACACCGGTATCGGCGTGCCCGGACCGTAGATCCCGCTCACCCCTGCCCGGTACAGGAAATCGTAGTCCTGAGCCGGGATGACGCCGCCGACGAACACCACGATGTCGCTAGCGCCCTGCTCGCGCAGCGACGCGATAATCGCAGGCACCAAGGTCTTGTGGCCGGCAGCCAAGGTCGAAATGCCGAGCGCATGCACGTCGCTCTCGATGGCCTGGCGCGCCGCCTCATGCGGCGTCTGGAACAAAGGACCGATGTCGACATCGAAACCGAGGTCGGCAAACGCGCTGGCCACCACCTTGGCGCCGCGATCGTGCCCGTCCTGTCCCAGCTTAGCCACCATGATGCGGGGGCGTCGTCCCTGTTCCTCGGCGAATGCGGCGACCTCGCTGGTCAGCTCGGCCCAGCCGGCGTCATCCCGCAATTGAGCGCCATATACACCCGATACGCTCTGGATGGTCGCGCGGTAGCGCCCGAACTGCTGTTCGAGCGCGTCGGACACTTCGCCCACCGTGGCGCGCGCCCGCATTGCGTCGATGCTCAGCGCGAGCAGGTTGCCGTCGCCACTTGCGCCCGCCTCGCCCAACGCCGCGAGTGCGCGCTGCACGACAGCATCGTCGCGTCCGCAGCGCAGCGCGGCAAGACGGCGGATCTGGCCTTCCCGCACCGCCACGTTGTCGATCTCGCGGATCGGCACCGGGTCTTCCTGCGCCAGCCGATACTTGTTGACGCCGACGATGACGTCCCGTCCGACGTCGATGTTGGCCTGCTTCTCGGCGGCGCAGGCCTCGATCTTGAGCTTGGCCCAGCCCGATTCGATGGCCTGCGTCATGCCGCCCATCTGCTCGACCTCTTCAATCAAGGCCCACGCCTTGTCGGCCATTTCCTGGGTCAGCGTCTCCATCATGAATGAGCCGGCCCAAGGATCGACGACATGGGTGATGTGGGTCTCTTCCTGCAAGATCAATTGGGTGTTGCGCGCGATGCGCGACGAGAAGTCGGTCGGCAGCGCGATCGCTTCGTCAAACGAGTTGGTGTGCAACGACTGGGTACCGCCAAATACGGCCGCCATCGCTTCGACCGTGGTGCGCACCACGTTGTTGTAAGGGTCCTGGGCGGCCAGCGACCAGCCCGACGTCTGGCAATGGGTGCGCAGCATCGACGATTTTGGATTGTTCGGACCGAATCGCTGCATGATGCGCCACCACAGCAGGCGCGCCGCGCGCAGCTTGGCCACCTCCAGATAGAAGTTCATGCCGATCGCAAAGAAGAAGCTCAGGCGCGGCGCGAAGTCATCGACCGCCAGGCCGCTGGCGAGGGCCGTGCGCACATACTCTTGACCGTCGGCCAGCGTGAGCGCAAGTTCGAGCGCCTGGTTGGCTCCGGCCTCCTGCAGGTGGTAGCCCGAGATCGACACGGAATTGAACTTTGGCATGTGCTGCGCGCTGTAGCCGATGATGTCGGCGATGATCCGCATCGACGCCGCCGGCGGATAGATATAGGTATTGCGCACCATGAATTCTTTGAGGATGTCGTTCTGTATCGTTCCGCTTAACTGGTGCTGCGCCACGCCCTGTTCTTCGGCCGCCACCACATACGCGGCCAGCACCGGCAGCACCGCCCCATTCATCGTCATCGACACAGATACCTGGTCCAGTGCGATGCCGTCGAACAGGATCTTCATGTCCTCGACAGAATCGATCGCGACCCCGGCCTTGCCGACGTCGCCGGTGACGCGTTCATGGTCCGAATCGTAGCCGCGATGGGTGGCCAGGTCGAATGCCACCGACACGCCCTGCGCGCCGGCCGCCAGCGCCTGGCGATAGAACGCGTTCGACTCCTCGGCCGTCGAGTAGCCGGCGTACTGGCGGATGGTCCACGGGCGCGCCGCGTACATGCTCGCTTGGGGGCCGCGCACGTAGGGAGCAAAGCCCGGCAGGGTGTTCACGTGCTCGAGCCCGGCCAAGTCGGCCGCCGTGTACAAGGGTTTGATGACGATCCCTTCGGGACTGTGCCATGTCAGCTGGTCCAGGCTGGCGCCAGGGGCCGAGCGCGCCGCCACCTGTTCCCATTCTTGCAAGTTGGCGGAGCGATAGCGAGGGTACGCATGCAGAGGGACAGAATACATTGACAAGACTCCAGGAACAGTGACCACTCAGCTGCTGTACAGTTGAGCGTAGGTATCGCGCAGGACGTTTTTGAGGACCTTGCCCATGGCGTTGCGCGGCAGCTCGGCGACAATCAGCACGCGCTTGGGCAATTTGAACTTGGCCAGGCGGCCGGCCATCGCCTCAAGCACGACGGCCTCGTCGAGCAAGTCGCCTTGGCGCGCCACGACGACGGCGGTGACGCCTTCGCCGAAATCGCGGTGCGGCAGCCCGATGACGGCGCTCTCGAGTACACCAGGCAGTGCATCAATTTCCCCCTCCACTTCTTTCGGATACACGTTGTAGCCACCCGTAATGATCAGGTCCTTGCCGCGCCCGACGATGTGGACGTAACCCATGCCGTCGATCTTGCCAAGGTCGCCGGTAATGAAGAACCCGTCGGCGCGTAGTTCCTCTGCCGTCTTTTCCGGCATGTTCCAATAACCAGAGAACACGTTCGGACCACGCACTTCGAGCATGCCGACCTGGTCCACTGCGGTCAGCGACGCACCGCTGGCGGGGTCCGTTACCCGCACTTCGATTCCGGGCAAAGGCATCCCGACCGAGCAGGGCAAGCGCAAGCCCTCATACGGATTGGAGGTATTGACCACCGTCTCCGTCATCGCGTAGCGCTCCAGGATGGCATGGCCGGTGCGACTGGCGAATTCGTGATGGGTATCGGCTTGCAGCGGTGCCGAGCCGGACACGAACAAGCGCATGTGCGCCGTCGCTTCGCGCGTCAGTCCCGGATGCTGCAGCAAGCGCGTATAAAAGGTCGGGATACCCATCATCGACGTCGCGCGCGGCAGCGCCCGGATCACCTCGTCGGCGTCGAAGCGAGGCAGGAACAGCATCGTTCCACCGCAGGCAAGCATGGTGTTGGCAGCAATGAACAGGCCATGCGCATGAAACACGGGCAGCGCGTGCAACAGCACATCGTCGCTGGTAAAGCGCCAGGCCTGCACCAGGGCCGCGGCGTTCGAGGCCAGGTTGGCGCGCGACAGCATCGCCCCTTTGGAGCGGCCAGTGGTGCCCGAGGTGTACACCAGTGCGGCCAGCGCGCCGGGATCTCCGCTGAAAGGCACAAAGCCGCTCGGCTCGCAGCGATTGGCCAACGCGATCAGCGAACCCTCGCCATGGGAGCCCATGGTCTCGACCTCGGGCAACTGCAGGCGCTGCGCGATCGCCCCTATGGCGACCGCTTCGGACGGACGCACCACGACCAGGCGCGGCCCGGCGTCTGCCAAGAAATATTCCACTTCGGCCGCGGGATAGGCGGTGTTGAGGGGAAGGAAGACCGCGCCCAAGCGCAGGCAGCCCAGATACAGCATCAATGCCTCGGGTGACTTGTCGACCTGAACCGCCAGCCGGTCGCCGGCCTTGACGCCGCGCGCGGCCAGTGCGGCGGCGAAACGGCCGGACCAGTCCAGCATGTCGGCGTAGGTGTACAGCCGGCCGGCCGGGGTCTCGATGAAAGTGCGTTCAGGCGCGGCCTCGACGGCCCGGACAATCCAGGCCAGCGGATCGGTCGATGAAGGATCAGGGTGTTTCATGTTCGATGACTCGCTTTCTGTAATTTTTTACTTATCGACCCGCAACACGATCTTGCCGCGTACGTGGCCATCCTTGCTGCGGCCATGGGCTTGGGCGACATCGGCCAGGCGCATCTCGTGCACCGGCGGCGCGACCAGGGTTCCCGCCTCGATCCGGCGCGCCACTTCCCGCAACTGCACGGGATTGGCGGTGGCGACGATGCGGCGGGCATGCACCCCGCGCTCGGCGGCGATGCTCTCGTCGGGTATGCCGGCGATGCTCACCATCCGTCCACCCGGTCGCAGCACATGCAAGCCTTGCTGCAGATAGCTGCCGCCAACGCAATCGAACACCAGGTCGACCCCGCCCGGCGCCAGCCGTCCGATCGCCTGTTGCAGTGACTCGCCGCGGTAGTCGATCGCCGCGTGCGCGCCAAGCGCCGTGACATAGTCATGGTTGGCGGCGCTGGCGGCCGTCAACACGCGCGCCCCGGCCTGGCGCGCAAGCTGCAGCGCCATGCTGCCGACCCCACCGGCGCCGCCCAAAATGAGCACCGTCTCGCCAGCCTGCAGTTGTCCGGCATCGAACAGGCCTTGCCACGCCGTCAGGGCCGGCAACGGCACCGCCGCCGCCTGCGCCGCGCTCAGGTTGGCCGGCGCGGTGATCGCCATGGCGGCAGGTAACGCCATGAACTGGGCATAGGTGCCGTGTTCGACCGGCTTGCCATACTGGCGGCAATACGCAAACACGCTTTCGCCAATACGCTGGGGCGGCACCTGGCAGCCGACCTGCACGATGACGCCGCTCGCATCCCAGCCCAAGGTGAGCGGAAAGTGGTGCGCAAACACATGGGCCATCAGCCCTTCGCGAATTTTCCAGTCCACCGGATTGACGCCTGCGTAGTCGATGCGGATCAGCACCTCGTCGTCGGCCGGCACCGGCTGCGCGATCTCGCGCAACTGCATCAGCTCGGGTCCGCCGAACTGATCGATCACGATCGCTTGCATGTTCTTTCCCATTCAATACTTGCCGGACAACAGCTCGCCACCACCGGGCACATGGGTCGCCAGGCCGAGCGTCTTGAGCATGCGGTAGGTCGTGCAGACGGCGGCCGACACCACCGGCAGGCCGCAGCTGTCCTGCACCCGCTGGATCGCGGCGAACGACGGCATCTGGACGCACGCCGACAGCACCACGGCGTCGGCGCCGGCGATCTTCAGCCGCTTGACGATCTCGAGCAGCGCCAGCGGGTCGCGCGCGCCGACCGCCAGGTTATCGGCAATCTCCAGCGAAATGCTGTCCTGCACGGCGATGCCTTCCGCCTCGATATAGTCGATCACCAGTTCGGTGAGCGGACGCATGTAGGGAGTGATCACGGCCACCTTCCTGGCGCCCAGCACTTGCAGGCCTTCGACCAGGGCGCCGGCGCTGCTGACGATCGGGGTGGGAAAGCCGTTGTCCACCGTTACCTGGTGCAGGCGCTGCTCCGACCGGCGGTGGTAGCCGCGGCCCTGGCTCATGATGGCCACCAGGCAGGCGTATCCCATGATGTCGACGTGGGCGTCCGACAACTCGAGCGCGCAACGGTCCGAATCGCAATCCATGTTGGCCAGCGCTTCCTTGGTCACATGCTTGAGCCGCATGCGGCTCGAATGGAAGGTAAAGCGCTCGGCGGCGATGGCTTCCCGGGCGCGCAACATCGCCGGGACTTCGGTTTCCATCGTGGTGTTTGAACTAGGTACAATCTGGCCTATCCGAAATACTCGTGTGTGCATGGCTGGTCTCGTTTCTGATTGTTCCGGGCCCCGGCGCATGCTGCGCTGGGGCCGCTATCGGCAGCACGGCCGCCTGCGCCGTGCTGCCCGGCCGCCGCTAGCGGCCTGCCGCCTGCAGTTCCTGCAGAGTGACGTTCTTCGAGGTGATGCCGGACGGGTTGGTGTTCCAGCTGGACGTGTCGGGGAAGAACGCGGTCGCGTGATTGCGCTTGAGGTCGATCGTCACGCCGGCCGTGGTGCGGATGTCGCGGAAGCCGTCGACCCCCTTGCCAGGATAGGAATGGAAGTCGAAGATTTTCCACAGCTCGCCCTTGCGGTCATACGCCTCGCCGTAGTGCAGGCGCGGGTACTTGACGTCCATGTACACCACCTTCTTGCTGTAAGGGTGCTCCGGCGGCGTAGTCGCTTCGATCACATACACTTCGCGCGGTTCGTAGCTGTCGTTGCTCAGGTTCCAGTAGGGCGCGCCGGCCAGGTCGAGCATCGGATAGCGTTCGGCCGGGGTCTTGCCGCCGATCTTCCATGCCGGGTGTTCCGCGTGGGCCGCGGCCAGGATCCAGCGCTTGCCGAGCAACTTGTAGCCCTTGTACCAGGAAGGCTGGGCATTGAACACTTCGATGTCGTCCTGCAATTGGTCGGTGCCGCCGATCGGATCCATCCAGGCCCCGCCCGACAGGCGCCGGATACGCCGCACGGCCGGAATGTAGGCCCACACGTCTTCCATCTGCGCGCCGTCGTGGCGAATCGTAAACGTGCCCAGGCCTTTCAGGTCGGCCGGCTTCTGCGCCACAAAAATGGTGCGGCTCAGTTCCTTGCCGCCGCCTTCGGCTTCCTTGTTCGCGCCCAGCTTGCCCTTCATGCTGTAGCGCGTGAAGCCCCAGGTCTGCTCCTGCTCGACGCCCTTGTCGCCGCTGATGAGCACGTACTGCACGTTGGGCACCTGCATGATGTCGCCGCGCGGCTGGCCGTAGTACCAGTTCCAGATCAGCTTTTCAGCGGCCTGCGGATCGCTTTCCTTGACGTCTGGAAACGGCATGCCGGCTTCCCATCCTTCGACCTGGCGCGTGCCGCTGTTCAGCTGCGCCTTGCCGATATTGCGCTTCGACGCTTCCAGGTACTTCGGATCCATGGCGATCTCTTTGGTATGGACCAGCGGCAAGCGCAAGCCCTGCTTGCGAATGCGCATTTCCATCGAATCGGTCAGCAGCTTGGCGATGGTCTGGCCCTGGAAGGTGTCGCCCTTGATCTTGTCCAGGTTGGCCGCCGAAATGACGGTGCCCTCAGGCAGTTCGGCCGCGCTGGCACTCCCGCCCCAGCCCAGCGCGAGCGCGCTCGCGAGCACTGCGGCAAGTCTTACACTTGGTTTCTTCATCACATTCTCCGAAATTAGAATTGGTAGGTCAGGCTGGTGTAGAGCTGATTGTTATGGCTGAAGTAGCCAAACAGGGAGGCATCGCGTTCGGTGGCGGCGTTGGCCGGAGTGCGCACACCGCGGTGCCAGAACAGGTCGAGCTCGGTCTTCAGGCGCCAGTTGTTGCCGATCTCGAAAGACAGGCTCGGCACCAGGAAGCCGCCGCCGTAGCTGAGGTCGGCGCCGCCGACCAGCTCGGGCTTGAGCTTGCCGTTGTTAAAGCTCGTGCTCAGTATCCCCGTCAGCAAGGCCGAATGGCGTTTGCGCGCCTGGCCGAAACCGACCAGGTTGACGATCTGCTCGCTGGCGTCATAGCCGCGAATCCAGGTATCGAACAGCTGCACCGAGAAGAAGGCCGGCTTTTCCGCGCCCACCAGGCTGGCCAGTCCCGCCAGGTTCTTGTCCATGCGCAAGGTTGTGCGGATCACGTCCTTCTGCCTGATGCCGGAAAAACCGGCGCTGCCGGTGGCCGAGCCGGACAGAAAGCCATAGCCGTTGGCATAGCCATGGTTGAAGGCGTAGTCCTTCAGATAGGCCATCTCGACGTTGACCACGGCGTCCGCCGCCCCGAGGTAGCCGCTGGCGGTCAGTCCGAGCACGTCGATGGTTGGGTAGATCAGGTCGCCCAGGCCGCCCTTGACGGCAGTGCCCTTCCACGGCGCGAACGCGGGGTTGACGACCGGGTCGGGATTGTAGGTCTTCAGGTAGGACAGCGAATAGTTGATGCCGCCCGCCAGCGCGCTCCAGCGCACCCCGCCGGTGGTCTTCTTGAAGTTGCCTTCCGGGTTGTTCAGGTTGTAGCCGAAGCCGTTGGCGAAGAAATCGAGACCCTTGTTGGGCTGGTTGGCCCAGCGTCCGCCGAACAAGTCGTAGGTATTGCCGATATCGGAGGCCCGGTCCCAGCCTGGACGCACCAGCACCTGCAGCGCCCCATCCAGCTCGGGCACCGCGATGTTGAAGTTGCCCATGATGAGCGGNNAAGCCATGGATCAAGTCGTTACCGGCGAAGAAGTCGGTCTCGCCCCACGCCACCTGCTGCTTGCCGAGGCGCACCTTGAGCCGTTCGCCGACCGGAAAATCGACGAACCATTCGCGCAATTCGGCCTCGTTGTACGCGTTCAGCAGGTCGGTGCCGTCATGGGCATTCGCGCCGCCCACGGTCGGCCCGGGAAAGCGGATGGCTTCGAGATTTTTCAGATAGTCGGTCCGGATCTCGCGCGAGAAGCGTCCCTTGACCGCAAACGTGACGGGGCCGGTAGTCGCTTCCAGATTCAGCCTGAGCGTCGTGCGCGCCATCGAAATCTTGTAGCGGTCCTTGTCGGCCGTCTCGAGCGGGTCTTGCAGGTTGACGGAAACGCCTTCGCGCAAGTAACCGTCGACCTTGAAATCATCTGCGGCACACGCCGGCAGCGCCGGCAGCGCCGCTGCGAATATGGCCAGGCACGCCAGAGTACTGCTGGTGCCGCCCTTGTCATCTCTAAAATTTTTTCCCACGTTTTCTTCTCCAATATCTATGTCTGCGTTCTTGTTTGACTCAGTGCTGAATGCTGTTGCTTGGTGTGCGTCGCTTGCTGGTTGGCGCCCTCCTTCGGTATCAGGCGATCGCCGCGCCGGGCGATCCGGGTGTCGTCATCGGACCGCCACCGCCGCCGGCGGGAACGAAGCGGCCGCCGGCTGCTTGCCGGCGCGGCCGAAGATGAATTCGGGACGGAACACGTAAATGATGGCGGGCATCACAAACAGGGCCGACATCGCGGAAACGCCCAGCCACATCGCCATCAGCAAGCCCATGTCGGCCTGAAAGCGCAGCGACGAAGCCCACCACAGCAAGGTGCTCAGGATCAGCACGCCCGCAGTGACGACCACGCCGAGGCCGGCCGAATGCAGCGCCGTCGAGATCGCCGCTTCCGGGCTGGCGCCGAGCGCCAGTTCTTCCTTGATGCGGTCGGCAATATAGAATGCGTAATCGACACCCAGGCCAATGCCGAGCGCAGCCACCGGCACCGTGTTGATGCTCATGCCGATGCCTTTCCAGGCCATGAAGCTGAAGGTCAGCGTGTTCGAGATGATCACCGGGACCATGAACAGCATGCCGGCCACCGTCGAGCGGTAGACGATGGTGCAGATCACCACCAGCACCAGCAGCGCCAGCGCCACGGCTTCGATCTGGGACGACAGGATCACCTCGTTGGTGGCCGCCATCACGCCGATCAGGCCACCGGCGAGCATGTAACCGCCCTCGGGCAGCGGATCGTTGGCGATAAATTCCTTGATACGGGCCACCGCGGTGCGGATTGTTTCTCCCTGGCGGTCGCGGAACATCAGCGTGACGGCTGCGTTGGCGTTTTGGGCGTCCACGAAGCGGTCCATGTCGCCCGGCTCGGACACCGATTCGAGGGTGGCCATGATGTTGCCGTTGACGGCCTGGGTGTCGCCCAGTTCCTGGTAGCGCGGATTGCCTTCGCGCAGGGTGCGGTTGACCACCGGCAGCACATCGGCGATCGAGACCGTGCCGCCGATCTCGGGCTGGGCTTCCATGAAGCGCTGGAATCGGTTCATGCTGTCGAGGATCTCGGTCTGCTTGATCAGGTCGCGCTTGTCGGCGCCGCCGATCACCACGAACATCCGGTCGGCGCCCTGGAATTTCTGGTTGATCGCGGCCGAATCGAGGTTGTAGGTCGATTCCGGCCACAGAATGGGCGAGCCGGGGTTGGCGTCGCCGATCTTGAGCTTGAACGCATACGCGCCCGAGGCGACCATCACCACTGCGCTGCAGACCAGCACTGCATAGCGCAGGCGGCCGGTGGCGACGCGCGTGGCGAAGTCGAGAATGCGATGCAGGTAGGGAATCACATCGACCCGGTGCGCATAGCCACGCGGCTGGCGGATCCAGGACAGCATCACGGGGGTCAGGATCACCGCGCTGACGGTCAGGGTGCAGACCCAGACCACCGACAGCACGGTGAGCTTCTGCAGCATCGGAATCGGACTCATCGCGACCACCGCCATGCAACCGGCATCGGCGATGATGCCGAGCATGCCGGGACGAAACAGATCGGTCAGCGCGATGCGCGCCGCGTCGGCCGCGGTTTCGCCCCCGGCCTCGATCGCCTGCAACTCGTCATCGAAACGGTTGACGATCTGAACCGAGTGCGACACGGCGCGCGAGGTGATCAGCATGGCCACGACGATCACCAGCGGTTCGAAATGAATCCCCAGCAGCTTGCTGATGCCGAGCGCCCAGATCGCGCTGACCAGACCGGCCAGGAACGGCAGCAGCATGCCGCGCCAGGTGCGCAGCAACAGGAACAGCAGCGCCAGGGTGACCGCCAGCGCCAGCGCCACCAGCTGGACCGTCTCGGACAGGTAATAGTTGACCCAGCCATACAGGATCGGGTCGCCGACCACGCGGATGCGCACTGCATTGTCCTTGTTGACCTCGCGCACCAGCGCATTGATTTCCTTGAACACGGTGCTGTAGTCGACTTGGCGGTCGATGAAGTCGACCGTCACCAGGGTCGCCTTCAGGTCCTTCGACACGTAGGGTCCGTACACCAGCGGGTTGCGCAGCACCGCGTCGCGCAAGGCATCGAAGCCGGCCTGGTTGGCCGGCAGGTCAGGCCACATCAGGGCGCGCGTTTCGATCCCATCGGTCGAGGCGCGCACTTCCTTGAGCTTTTTCGATGCCAGCGACACGATCTGGAAGGCGTTCACGGCCGACACCTTGCGCAATTCAAGCGTCAGGGCGCGCACTTTTTCCAGCACCGCCGGCTGGAACACGTCGCCTTGCTCGACTTCGAGCATGATGGTGACCATGTTCGAGCCGCCGAAAGTGTCCTTGAACTTTTCATGCACTTTGACATAGGGGTGAGCCGACGGCAGCATGTCCTCGAACACAGTGCGCACTTCCACATGCATGGCGAAATACGACAGGATCAGCGTCACGACGCCGATCAGGCCGGCGACCCAGGCGCGCCGGCGAATGCAAAACTCGGAAAATCTCTTGATCATGATGTCTTCTTCAGCAATGGTTATTCGTGACTGGGGACCTGGGTCTGGCGACGCCGTCCCCAATCGGGCAGGTTCTCTTCGGCGACAGGCGGGCGGCCGCCGCTGGTAACGACTTGCCATGACTTGCCGTCCCAGGCGCCGACATTGGCGCCGGCGAAGTAGACCTTGTCGGCGGCGACGACGGCCTTGGTGTGCCAGGACAGGTCGCGCGGATCGAGGCGCCCAGCCTGCCAGCTGCCCGCGTCGACGCTGCCGCTGACCCACACGCCCTGGTTGCCGCCCGCGATCCACACCGACTTGCGCGCATCCCACGCCACCGTGAACAGGTGTTCCGCGGTGCCGCTCTTGACTGCTTGCCAGCTTGCGCCGGCGTCGCGGGTGGCCAGGACCACGCCCTCCAGGCCGACCGCAATGCCGTTGCTGGCATCGCGAAAGGCCACGCCCATCAAGCTGCTCTTGACCGGCGCCTCGACCTGCAGCCAGGTCGCGCCGCCGTCGCGGGTGCGCAGGATGCGGCCGAATTCGCCGACCACCCAGCCAGTGCTGGCGTCGGCAAACGCCACGTCGTTCCAGCCGACGTCCTCCTCCGCGCGCTTGCGTTGCCATGTATTGCCGAAGTCGCCGCTGTACAGCAGCGCGCCCATTTCGCCGACCGCCCACGCCTGCCCCTGCGCCAGCGCCACGACCCGGGTCAGCTTGTTGGCCACGCTGGATTTGGGGGCCTCCACCAGTTTCCAGTGGAGGCCGGCGTCGGTGGTGGTGGCGACGACGCCCTTATTGCCGACGGCGACGGCGTTGCGCGCATCCCAAGCGGCGATGTCCTGGAAATTGACCTTGGTCGCGCTGGCCTGCAGCTTCCACGTGCGCCCCTGGTCTTCGCTGCGGGCGATCTTGCCGTTGGAGCCTGCCAGCCACAGCAGGTCAGGCGCCGGGACTGCCATGCCATAAAAGAAGTCGCGGCGTTCGAGTACCGATGGCGTCACCGTCGAACCCGCAGATTGCGGCTTGATGAACAGTCCGGCCCACAGCAAGCCTGCAATGATCAGCCACGGCGCCGTGGAACTGGCAATCTTTGCAGCCTTGCCCAGGGCATTGCGCGGCGCCTGCGACGCCGTTGTCGCGGCCGGTTCCGGCGCGCCAGTTTGAATAGCCTCAGTTGGCAGTCGATCCATACGAATTACCACTCCCCCGCTCGTGCGTTTTGATGATGAAAAAAATCGATTGATTAAAGCCGCCGTCCACCCTGCGCGCCCCTGCGACAACGCCATGACAAGGCTGCGAACATGCAAAATCGGCTAAATTTATTCTGGATCGTTTCAAATTGATTGTCAATTCATTTTAAATTTAAAATCAATTCGAAAAATTAAGGNNCGCCGGTTTGAGAGCTCCGCAGATGACTTCCTAAGGTATTGATTTTCCGTCGAATTGTTGGCTTTCGCGCGCGCCGGGGCGGAGCGCAAAGGCAGCTGCGGACGGCTGCGCGGCTGCGCCGGCAGTCACCGCGCAATACTGCCGGAGTGCGTTGTTTTTGATTGATTCGGACCTTTCCGGAGTCAGGAACCAGACCATAATGAAATTTTTAAGTTGACGATCAATTGAAAATCGACTTAAATTACATCAATCTGCGCGGCACCGGTTTTCCGCGCGCAAGGCGGCGCTCCCGTCCAATCCACATCGAAAGAATTGATATGAATGACAATCCTGAAATCGCATCCAGCATGACCCTCAACGGCATCACCACCAACTATCACGACCAGGGCGCAGGCCATCCGGTCGTGCTGCTGCACGGCTCGGGCGCCGGGGTGACGGCATGGGCCAACTGGCGCAACACCATCCCGTCCCTCAAGGACAGGCACCGCGTGATCGCGCCCGACCTGGTCGGCTTCGGCTATACCGATGCGCCGGCCGACCTCGCTTACCGGTTTATGGACACCTGGGTCGAGCAAGTGATCGGCCTGCTCGACGCGCTGGGCATCGAGCGCACCGACCTGGTCGGCAATTCCTTCGGCGGCTCGCTGAGCCTGGCCTTGGCGGTGCGCTACCCGGAGCGCGTGCGCCGCATGGTGCTGATGGGTAGCGGCGGTCAGCATTTCGCCGTGACCACCGAGCTCGAGGCGCTGTGGGGTTACACGCCGTCGGTCGAGAACATGAAGAAGATCATGGACATCATGGCCTACGACCGCACGCTGGTCACTGACGAACTGGCCGAACTGCGCTACCGCGCCACTATCCGACCCGGCGTCCAGGAACGCTTTGCACGCGTGTTCCCGCCGCCACGCCAGCGCTGGTCCGACGCGCAGCTGGTGTCCGATGCCGACCTCAAGGCACTGCCACATGAAGTACTGATCATCCATGGCCGCGACGACCGGGTGGTGCCGCTCGAGGTGTCGCTGCAACTGGCGCAAAAGATCGATCGCGCCCAGCTGCACGTGTTCGGCCGCTGCGGCCACTGGACGCAGATTGAGCATGGCGCCCGCTTCAACCGGCTGGTCTCGGACTTCCTGGCGGAAGCCTGACCTGACTGTGGCGTCGCCCCAGGCTGCGCCGGTTTTCAATTTCCCAGGAGTTCCTATGATTCCACGTATCGCCATCAGCGCCGCTGCCGTCATCCATTGCCGCGACATGCTCGCGCGCCAGACAGAACCGGGGGTCCAGTTGCGGATCTATGTGCTGAACCCGGGCACCTCGCTCGGTCATTGCGGGCTCGCTTACTGGCGCCCCGAAGCTGCCACGGCGGAGGACGCCCGGCTCGACTTCGATGGCTTCAGCCTGCACTACGCGAACGCCCAGGCGCCCTTCCTGGACGGCGCTTCGATCGACTACCGCAAGACCTTCTCCGGCTACACAATGTCGCTGCAGGCGCCCAAGGCGAAAGAGGTGCTGCCTGTCGACCAACACAGTCCGCTTGCGCAACGCATCACCCATGTGCTGGAAACCCAGGTCAATCCGCATCTGTCCGAGCATAGCGGAACGGTAATGCTGGGGCAGATCCTCGACGGCGGGATCGTCACGCTCAAGTTCGGCGGCGGCTGCCACGGCTGCGGCCATGCCGAGGTGACGCTGCGCGAGACGGTCGAGAAGACCTTGCGTGAACATTTTCCCGAGATTGTCGAGGTGCGCGACGAGACCAGGCATGAAGACGGGACCAGTCCTTACGCGCCACGCGCCGCCGCCGCGGCGTGAGCGCCGCCGCTGATCGGGCAAGGGGCCGAGTCCGGTCCGTCGCCCGGTCACGCCACCGCCACTGCGGTTCAGCATACGGCGGTTCGTTTGGCAAACCGGAAACTGGTCGTCGCCAGGCGATCGCCGAGGAGTTTCCGAACGCGACTTCCTGACGACACATCGAGTAGGGGGCGGAATTTACTTCCGCCGCCTACTCGCACCACCGTACGTGCGGTTCGCATACGGCGGTTCATCAAACATGCTGGAGTGGCTTGCTCCAGGTTCGCAGTGCGCCCTGCCGGGCGCACCAAAAAAAGCCCGCAATACCTTGCCAGGCATGCGGGCCAACGGAGGCCACCTTGTGAGGGCCGACCTGTTCGGCGGCGCCCGCCAAGGCGGGCGCCGCGCATCATTCGCGCGTGACGAGATTGTGACCCCATATCTTCGGCGCGTTGTAGAACTTCACTTCCCATTCGTTCTCGTCGATTTCCTGCCCGCCGTAGCCGTATTCGATGGCGAAGCCAGCCGGCGTAACCATATAGAACGAGGTCATCTGGTCATTGGTATGCTTGCCCAGCGTCAGGATCAGCGGGATGCCCAACTGCTGAACCAAGTCGTAGCCGCGCCCCACATCATCGAGCGAGTTGGCCTGCACCATGAAGTGGTTCAGTTCTCCCGCCGCAGTGCCGAAACACGGATTCATGATGGCCAGGCTGTGATGGCGGCGATTGCAGTGCAGGAAGGTGGCCTGCGCCTCGTCCCAGTGGATATAGTCGCTCAAGCGAAAGCCGAGCCGTTCGCGATAGAAAGCCACGCTCGCCTCCGGGTCGGCGGCCGCGAAGAGCACGTGGCCGAGGCCCTGGTCGCCGGTCCGGTAGCCGGAAATGGCGCGCCCGGGCCGAAACAGCTGATTGTCTTCGAGGCCGCCGTAGAACACTTCCTGCGGCGCGCCGTCCGGGTTCCGGAACTGCATCAACTCCATCACGGCACGTTCGCGCTTGGCCTCGTCGGTCGCCTGAACCACCTCGACGCCATCGCGTTTGAGCTGCTCGAACATGGCAAAGAATTCGTCACGGCTATCGACTTCCCAGCCGACGTGGGCCAACGCATTGGCGCTCGACGGATACAGGGTGATGCGGTGGTGTCGCTCATCCATGCGTAGTTGCATCGGCTCACCGGGCTGTCGGGGACGTGCTTCCATCCCCAGCACCGCGATCAGGATCGGCTCCCATGCCTTGATGTCGGTGACGTTCAGTCCGATGTAGCCCAGTCTTGTAACGCTTGCCATTTGTCATCTCCTTATTTTTTGGTCGGCGCGCCGCAGCCGCGGCGCGCTATTGCGCTCTATTCGGCGCTGGCGCTAAAATGTTCCGCATAGATATTCTCGGGTTTGACGCCCAAGCTCTCCAGATGGCGGCGCGCGGCCTCGATCATTGGCGGCGGACCGCACAGGTAGGCCACCGCATCCGGATCGACCACGTCCTGCGCGCCGATCACGCTCACCGGATTGCCGACCAGGCCGGCGTAGCCGGCCTGCGGCGCCGACACCGAGATGCGGTTCTTCAGGGTCGGCATCCAGGCCGCCCTCACTTCCAGCTCGTCCAGGCAGAACAGGTTGTCGGCGGTGGCGCAGCCAAAACTGAGCAGCACTTTCGGTTTTTTCCCCGGCAGCGCGCGGATCTCGTCGAGCATCGCCAGCATGGGGGCAAGTCCGGTACCGCCGGCCACCATGATGTGCTGGGCCTTGGACGCTCGCCAGAAGAAGGTGCCGTACGGTCCTTCAAGTTCCAGCTCGTCGCCTTCGCGGCAATGCTCGCGCAGGTAGTTTGACATCACGCCGTCGTCGAGCACCCGCAGCAGCAAGTCGACGCGCGGTACGTCGCGAGCGGTGCTGGCCATCGAATACGAGCGCCACGCATCGGTGCCGGGTACGCGCAATCGCACGTACTGGCCGCTGCGGAAATCNNGCGATCACCTTGCTGCGGTAGAGCTGGGGCTGGGGGTCGTCGAGCAAGGTGCTGGCGTAGTCGAGCGCCAACACGCTGTCGGTATCGGCGAACGAGGTGCACGTCAGGCGCATTCCTTCGGCGTGTTCGCTCGGCAGCAGCGAGGTACCGCGCGCCGTGTTCATGCGCACGGCGCCGCTGACCACCTTGACCACGCAGGTACCGCAACTGCCCGTCAGGCACTGGTGCACCAGCCGAACGCCGGCCTGGCTGGCCGCGTCGAGGATGGTTTGGCCAGGTTCTGCGGACAATTGCTTCTCGACCCCATCCTGGAAGCGCAGCGTCACACTGACCGCGCTGGCGGGCGCGAACACGCTATCGTTCATTAACATATCCATTCTTTCCTCCAATGCCCGCCCTCGCCGCGTGACGGGGCGGGCGTACTCGCCTCAATCGGCCTTGTCGCGCATGGCGCCGGGCTGATCACCGCGGATTTCCGCCAACACGTTGCTGGCGCCCTTGACGACCCCGGCCACGCCGCGCGGCGTCAGCGCGATCCCGCGGTTGTAGCGCGACGCCACCTTGCGCCAGGTGATGATGGAATAATCCATGTCGCCGAGCTGCTCGTCTTCCCAGCCGGTACCGTCGGCATAGAAGTTCTGCATCGCGTCGCGCGCGAACAGGTCGCAGTCGTTAAAGCCGTGCAAGGCCATCGGCTCGTAGAAGTTCTTGAAGCGGTACTCGAAGGCCTTGCGCTCTTCCTCCGTGTCGCATTGCTTGACCAGCACTTCCCAGTATTCGTAGGTGTCGTCGGTGATCGCCACGTACCATTCGTACTGGACCACATTCTCTTCCGGCCAGTTCTCCACCATCAGCACGCCGGGCACGAACATCGAGGTGCGGAAATACTTCGGCACACTGCCGGCCGCCTTGACATTCAGGAGCTTGTTCTCCAGCACCGGCTCGTAGTGCTCGGTGAAGTACATATTGATGAAACCCTTGGGACCGTCTTCGTCTTCGATCAGCTGGGTGGCCTGGTCGCTCAGCGGTTTGATGCCGAGCGGCACCGCCCAGTCCTTCGCCAACACGATGGCATTGTCCTTGTGGATCAACAGGTGGCCGGCGTCGAAACCATTCTCGCAAGCGAGGCGCCAGTTGGCGTAACCGGTGCGATGGATGCCGAGGCAGACCGAATTCTTGTCGAGCACGCTTGGGGTGTCGGGCCAAAACTGGTGCGGGAAACGTTCGTTGTTTTCCGGGAAGCGGATCGGCAAGTCATTCTTAAGCGGCGGGATCTCGTCGTCGTAATCGTCCGATTTCACGAACACGAAGATCATCCCGTTTACTTCCTCGACCGGGTAGGTCGGAATGCCGGTGGTGCCGATGATTTCATCGTCGGGCGCCGCGACGATCGAAACCAGTTCGCCGCTCTCGAGGCTGAAGGTGAAACCGTGGTACCAGCACGTGATCGTATCCTCGGTCAGGCACATCGGCTTGGCCGACAGCTTCACGCCGCGGTGCAAGCACTGGTCCTTGAGCGCATAGACCTTGCCTTTGGATCGGCGCAACACAATTGGCACGCCGCAGATCTGGGCGCCCAACACGGCGCCCTCGGTGATTTCATTGCTGAATTTCACCGGATACCAATGGTTGATGAACCCCCATTTTGCTTCGGCATACGGCGCATACAGGCGCTTCGCCATGGTGTCGTTCGACTTCTTGACCGTCTTCTTCATATCCATCACATCTCCTTCTTGATTGTCGTCACGCGCCGCCTGGCACCTCGGGCCAGGAGGCGTGCATTTTCCTGAGCCAAGTGAGAATATCTGATATTTTCAATTGAAAGTCAATTGATATTTAATTGGCAGATGATTGAAATTATTTTGTCCAGCCGGCGCGCAGCTTGGCGACGAGCATTGGAATCAGGCGCGGCGACGCCGCAGGGCGGCCAGTCTGGCGCCGGCGCAACAGCGATGCGGTGAATCGGGGCGAATTGAAGAGCAGGAGTAACGAAGGCGGGGGCGCCGTGGCGGCGGGCCTTGGGGGCAAGCGGCGGGACTGCAAGCGGGGCCGGCGCGGGGCCGACAACTACGTTGCGTGATGGCGGGCGGGACCGCGTGGAGGCGGCCCGCTTGGCGCAGGCTTAATCGGCCTCGGCGTCTTTTTCGGGCGTGACTGGACTATACGTCGCGGAGATGCGCGAGGCCTCGTCGTACAGCCCGGTCAGCAAGCTGATGAGCTTTGCAGCCTCGTACAGCTTGCGGTCGATTTCTTCGATATTGGCGGTCTGTTCGGTCAGCACCAGTTGGCGAATATGGGCATACTGATTGACCAGCGCCCGGCCTTTCTTTGTTACATCGTAAGTGTAGATCTTGCCGGTCCCTTCCTTGATCTTGACGACAAACTTATAGCTCATCAGTTTGCGCAAGCTGTACTGGATATTGTTGATGGCGTCACTGTTCAGCTGGCGGGCGATCAGCGTCGCCGTCTTCGGCCGCTCTTGCATGCCGATCACGTGCAGCAAGATGAGTTCAGAAAAAGACAGTTCCACCAGGCCGCTGATGTGGCCCACCTGGAGGCAGAAACGCTCGAAAGCCTGTTGAAAACGCAGGATAGACCACTCGAACTCCGTCGTCATCGCCTCATGGTGACTGGCTCCGAGGTGCCACCCGCGATACATGCCAGGATCAATCCGGCCCTGAGGTTTTTCGTTTCCCGACATTCTTGGTTTCCTATCAATGCAAACACAGCATTCTCAACAACATGACCGAACGCGCACAAATCTTGCGGCGAGCCCGGCGGGAACAGCCCGCGCCAGGGGCGCGCACCACCCCGACTACTCGGCGAGCGGCCCGTCCGCAGGTATGTTGGGCTCGTAGGTTCGGCCTGCGTCATTGCACATGGACGTCATCAGGCTGACCATTCTCGCCGCCGCCAGCAACTTGGTCTCACCGTCCTCGACGGCTTCAAGTTGCTCGATGAGGAACCTGCGACGAAACTCCGCCAGATCCTCCGTCAAGCGCCGCCCTTTCTCGGTAACTGCAAGATTATAGCTCTTGCCAACACCGTCCTTGACCTTCTTGACCATTTTTTGCGCGATCAGCTTGCGCAAGCTGTACTGGACATTCTGGATGTCGTCCCTGTTCAGCAGGCTGGCGATGATCGCGGTCGATTTGGGCCGGTCCTGCAAGCGGATCGTATGCAGGATACGGATTTCCTGCGTATTCAGGCTCGACTGATTCAAACGGCTCAATACCTCGAGCTGGTAGCGTTCGAAGGTTTCGGACCAACGAAACATCGCCCATTCGAGCTCGGTCGTGGCTGCTTCCAGCGGCGTTGTCGCGAGATGCCATGAATTGGTCAAGCCGGATTGCTGAAGAAATGAAGTTTTACTATCCATGCAAATTGCCACCACTTAAAGAAATTAATTCACGCAGCCAACCGAAGCGCCAACCCA
>CXWL01007626.1_pt2 | contig 76947 bp, 68 predicted proteins | sample 590931 | NCBI WGS metagenome assembly CXWL01 (sample SAMEA3498368, study PRJEB10139) | groundwater metagenome | biome: water well; material: biofilm material | place: Germany | collected 2015-04-27
GGCTCGAGTTCGGGGATGTCAATTCCGGCCTGGCGCAGTTGCTCCAGGCGCTGCGCGGCTTGTTCAATGAGGCTGCTCATGTCGCTAACCCCCGTACCGCGTCATCAAGGTCATGGTGATCAACCCCGCAATGAACAAACCCACCAGACCTCCGGACGCGGCGACGAAGCGAATCAGGCTCCCGCGCTCGCGCCGGCGGTCAATGTCGGTGGTGAGCATCGTCACGACACCCAGCAAAGGCAGGCCTGTCTTGACGCGCAATTCGTCGCCGTCGGCGAAGGTCGGCCGCAGCTGGCTGGCCGCAAATGCGAAAAAGGATCCCAGCCCCATCGCCGCCACGAGCACGATCGGCAGCAGCAGCAGGCGGTTGGGCGATACCGGCTTTGGCGCCACGCGGGGCGGGTCGATCAGACGGAACTCCGCCATGCCTGAAGCCACGTCGAGCTCACCCGACATCACGGCGGACTGCCGCCGCGCCACCAGGTCTTCGTAATTCTTCTTGGTGATGGCGTAGTCGCGGTTGAGCTGCGCCGCTTCGGTTTCGATCTGTGGCGCGGTCTTCAGCGACTCGCGCACTTTCGCGTATCGGCCGGCATATTCGTCAACGCGCGCCCTGATCGCCGCTGCCTGGACTTCCGCCGACGCCAGCATCCGATTGAGCTCCTGCACCGCCAGGCTCTCGTTGGGCCCGCCGGCGGCGCCCGCAGGCGGTTGCAGCGCCGCCAGGCGTTTCAACTCGGTCACTTCCTTGCGCTTTTGCTCCTCTAGTTCGGCCAGCAGCCGGCGCACGCCTGCGACATCGGGGTGCTGGTCGGTGTAGCGCTGAAGCAAGGCGTCGAGGTTGCGTTTTTGCGCGTCGATACGGGCATCGATTTCCGGGGTGGAGACCGCCGCTGTAGTCGCGTCCTTGTTCAGCAAATTGGGCAGCGCGCTGCTGGGCGCATGGCCACGCGCCTCGGCCAGCTGACGCTTGGCGGCATCGCGCGCCTGTTCGGCTTCGCGCAACTGCAGACGGGCAGCGTCGAGTTGCCCGCTGAGCTCGGTCAGCCGCGAAGCGACATCCTTGCCGTCGGCGCTCTGCCGGTCGAGGTTGCGCAGGCGGAATTCCTTCATTCGCGCCTCGGCCTCTTCCAGCTTGGCCTCGAAGGTCTTGATCTGCTCGGTGAGGAATGTCTTGGCCGAGTCGGTGTCCTTGCGGCTCGCGCCCAGACCGGACTCGACAAAGATCGACACCATCGACTGGACCACCCGTTTGGCCTTGTCCTGCTCAGGGTCGCGGTAGGCCATGGCGTACAGGTTGACGCCGCCGGCGGTGCGCAACTCGATCCCTTTCATCAGGCGCTCGACCAGCGCTTCCTGGTCCGCCTTGGAATCGGTCTTGAGATCGAGGTCGGCCATGCGGATGAGCTTCTCGATATTGGGCCGGCTGATCAGCGTGCGGCTGAGCGTGCCGATCTGCTGCTCCACGTTGGGCTGCACGGCCAGGCCACTCATGAGCGGCTTCAGGATCGAGTCGGTATCGACGTAGATGCGCGCCGATGCCTCGTATTGGTCGGGGATCTTCCAGACACCGACGACACCGACGACGGCCACGACCCAGGCAACGACCAACCCCGGCCAGCGGAACTTCCACATCCCGCGGACGGTGAAGAGGAGTTGTTGTACGAGTTCTTGCATGCGCGTCGGAGTACCGTGTTAACGGCCAGTGGGGATGCCGGGCGGGGCGGGCGGCGCCCTCAGGAAGTCAGCAGGTGCTGCCCGCGCCCAGGCTCAGAACAGGCTTTGCGGAATGATGAGGATGTCACCCGGCCGCATTTCGACGTTGGCCGAGACATCGCCCCGCGTGATCAGGTCTTTCAGACGAACCGCATACTGCTTGTTGCCGTCGGCCGTGCGCAGGATGGTGGCGGCGTTGCCGTCTGCAAAGTCGGTGAGCCCGCCGACGGCGATCATGACGTCGAGCAAGGTCATCTTGTGCCGGTAGGGCAGGAATGCCGGCTTGCCGGCTTCGCCCACCACTCGGATCTGCTCGCTGAAGGGGCCCACGAAACCGGTGACGATGACCGTGACAACCGGATCGCGAACAAAAGTGGCGAGCTTCTTCTCGATATCGCGCGCCACCTCCGATGACGTCTTGCCCTGGGCCACCAGTTCATCGACCAATGGCGCCGAGACCTTGCCGTCTGGCCGAACGGGCACCGACAGTGACAACTCGGGGTTGCGCCAGACGATGATGTTCAGGTTGTCGCCTGCACCGATGATGTAGTTGTAGTCGGCCGATGCGGCCGTGGCAGGGGCCAGCGGCAACTGTGCTGGCCGCAGGCTGGAGCACGCGCCCAGCGCGGACACGGCAAGTACGGCGAGCGCTGCTCGCGCGGTATGTTGATATGACGACTTTGCCAAGAGATGCTCCTGTCTGGCTGGGCGATTCCGCCCGCTAGGCCCCACGATCTGGCGGGCAGCGAGGGCACTCGCCGTGCAACGCACAGCCTGCTATGGCCGTGGCGACGACTCCGGGTTGAATGATGTCACAGCGCTCACCATCGCCGGCGCTGCGCCCACGGCGCGAGGTTGCGGTAACGGCACATTTTTCACGTTCAGTCACGTCGCCTGGGTCCGCTGGCCGAAGGCGGCGCGGCCAGATCGCAGGGCCGGCAGGGTGTCGGTGTTTCTTACAGCGGACTGGGGCGACGACTCGAGCGCGAAAAACCCTTCAAACCGATATCCCCCTCATTCAGGGGGGTTCGCTGACGTCATACGGGCGTATTAGTCTTGTGTTTGATTGCAATACGCTATGAGTTGACTGTATTACGATCATTCATAGGATCAATGATCGAAATCAAGCGTCAAGGTTGTCGCCTGCATCGGAGGGCCCCAGAATCGGGCACAGCCTTTGCTGATGTGAATGCAAGCCGCCGGTGGGTGGCGCTAGAAGTACCCCGCAACGTCTTAGGAGTTCCACATCATGCGTCGCCTCTCTGTCATCACCGCCGCCCTCGCTGCCGCGTTTGCCGTCGGCAACGCCAACGCGCTGGTCATCCTCATTGACGACTTCAACAGCCCTGACCTGACGGTGATTGACCAAGCAGGCGGCGGCGCCACTGTCGTCGGCCCGACCCTGCCGAACGGCCGCACCGTGAGCCATGAGTTGCTGGCTGGCACCAATGACCTCGGTGGCTCCGGTTCCATCGTCAAGATCGGCACCGTGGCCTTCCCGGCCGGTTCGCTTGAAATGGCCAACGCAAACCTGCGCGACTCCGAAGTCAAGGTCACCTGGACGCTGGCCGCCGGTCTGGTGCTGGACAGCAGCAACGGCCCTGCCTCGTTCCTGTTTGACGTCCTGGCGTCGGACGGCAACCCCACCACGGCCGAGCTGTTCTTCAACAACGTGTCGATCGGCCTCTTCGTGATCCCCGGCAATACGTTCAACCTGCCGCTGGCCTATGGCGTGAGCGCTGCCACCCAGAACCTGATGAATGCTGGCGGCACCATGACGCTGGCCATCAATGGCGCCACCGGCTGGGACATGTCGCTGGATTCGTTCGGTGTCACGATCCCCGAGCCGACGTCGCTGGCCCTGGTTGGCCTGGCCCTCCTGGGCGCTGGCGTGGCCTCGCGCCGCCGCAAGGCCTGATAGAGGTTGGCTTGCCCCTGGCAGCGATGCCAGGGCATGATGAAAGCGCCCCGCTGCTGTGGGGCGCTTTTTTTTGTGTGCGCGCGCCGGGGGGGCGCCCGTAGGCGCCGTCAAATTCGGGTTTCGACGCGTGCGCCTCTTCTGCGCATATACGCCTTGCGGATCAGATGCGGCGCGATCTGATGTATCGGCATGCGCAGGTAGTGCGATCGTACGTACAGTGCCCAGCGCACAGCGGCCGTCAGCGGCCCGTCGCAACTGGGATGTTCAGGCCTCAATGCGATGCCCAGCAGCGCCGTCATGAGCCACCGCCTCGCCGGGCGGCGGTCAAGATTCGCAATACGCTGCCCCATGGCCTCTGGCGGCCCTGTCGAAAATAGGCGCCCCAGCTGTATGAGCCCGTGGGACAAGGGGATTTCCAGGTGCAGCTCTTCGGCTCTTTCGAGCAGCTCGGGCCAGAACGCTGGCCGACCGCCGAACCCGGTGATCAGGTCGTTCAGATCCAGCAGGTCGCGCAGGCCATGCCCGAAGTCACCCTCCTGGAAGAGATGGGTTGCGCAGTGCAGCACCATATCCGCGGGCGCCAGCATGAGCAGGCCCGGCCACTGCGGGATCGGCTGCGCGCGCGCCAGCAGTTTGGCCCCGTCGACGGCGAATCTCGACGTCGGCGGCGAAATCGTGTGGTGCACGTCGACGGTGGTTCCCCGGTGCACATGCTTCATCGGCGGGATCTCGTGCATCCAGTCGCGGTAGTAGCGGCCGGTGTAGGCGTCCCGGTCTTCACTCAGCCATCCGGCGGCGAACAGCGACGCTTCGGTCATCGCCAGCGACGCCTTCGGGACCATGAAGTCGATATCACTGAAGAGCCGGCCCCTGGACGGCGGCAGCCCGGCCATCAAATACGCGGCGCCCTTGAGCAAGACGATCGGGGTGGCGGATGCCGCCAGCGCCCGCCGGATCTGATCGACCTCGAACTCGACCTCACTGCGCTGCCGCTCGACCAGGCGCAGCGCACCCTCGAGATGATGGCGCGGCCGCTGTGGTACGCGTTCAAGCCAGCCGTGATCGCGGAAATGCTGCGCCAATCGCCCCTGCAGCCTGGCCTGCCGCGCCTGCCCGAGCAGGGCTTCCCAGTCGTGCGGCGACAACACGGGCTGGGCGCCCGGGTTGGCCCAAACGCCAGACAAGAGATTGGCACTCATGAACGGCGCGCCTGTTCCAGGGCGGCAAATACTTCGACCGCATCGTCCAGCGCGCTGTACTCGAAGTCGTAGCACTCGCATTGCGCCACCACGCCGGCCAGGGTCTCGAATCCGACACGCCCCAGCAGCGCGTAATTGAATGCATTGCGGCCCAGCTCGAGCAAGCTGCCGGCCCGTGTGCGCGTCGTCAGACGCGCTTGCGCCCCTGCCACATACTTCGGAAATACAACCCAACCAGGGCGGGCTGATTCACCACTTCGGTTCAGGTGCTCTTGCGCCGCCTTCATGTGGCCCACGGTGCCCTTGGAGGTGTCGTGCGTGATGTCGTTGAACACCGCAGACGGCGCGTAGGCACCGATGATCTCCAACGACTGATTCTTCAGGCTGACCGGCCGACACAGCGGTGCAATGGATCGATCCTGCAACGAAATCAGAGTCAATTCGTCGGACAGCAAACGCCACCCACGGCTGATGAGGCCTGCGCACAGCGTGCTCTTTCCGGAGCCCGGCGGCGCTGGCAGGATCGCAGCGACGCCGCCGCGTTCGATGACTGCGGCGTGCAGCATCAGGAACTGGTGCGCCTGGGTCGAGATGCACCAATTCATTGCCCACTCCAGCAAGGGATAGGCATGCGAGATCGGCAGCGGCTCAAACGGGGAGTCCCCGTCGTAGCGGAACCGAACCTGAGGTCGAACCCAGCGGCGCAAGCCGGAGCCGCGATCCATGTGCACGTCGAAATCGACAAATTCGTCGTCACCCAGCAGGGTGTAGTCGGCATACAGCCGGTGCAAGCCCTCGGCGATGGACGGGATCGCGGATCGGATACGAAAATTGAACGGGCCGGTCTGAATGCCCACCCCGCCGGCGACCAGGCGACGCTTCAGCTCAGCCATCGGCAGCGCCGAAAGCCTCATTGCGGGACGATCTCGACCAGATCAACGCGGACCAATTGTTCGAGTATCGCGGGCAAGGCCGATTTGACGACGTCAGGATCCAGCGACGCATGCTCGGCGACCTGGTCTGCGATTTGTAGCAGGCCCAGGGGCGCCGCCTCGATATTCAGCAAGGTGCAGGCGGTCAGCGAGTCCAGCACGTGCGTGCGCCCGGAAGCTTCGTCGAACACGACGAATTCCCCGTCCCAAGCATGCCAATGCAATTGGACACGGGCAGCCAGACAGGCCCCGCCAGCCAGGCTGGCCTCGGCGTTCAAGCGCGAGTCACTGGTCAAGCGAGATCAGACCGTTTCCATGTAGCCCTTGAAGAAGGCAAGTGCCTCGGCCCTTTGCGGGCCCGCGTACAGGGCCAGCACTTCCGCCGCACTGTACGGGAAGACATAGCCCGAGGGCGCCCGGATGCCGTTGAGTAGCGCCGCGATCCAGTGGAATTCGTCTGTACTGGCCTGGTTCAACAAGATGTCCATCAGGGTGGAGTTCAAGCCGCCGCCAAAGACAACATTGAATAGCGAATTCTGCGTGAAGACCAGGCTTCCGACGGTGTTGGTCGCGATCCCGGTGATCGCGTTGTAGTTCGGCCAGTGCGAAATCGTCTTGTACCAACCCGGGCTCAAGCCGCCGCACGTGGGCAGGTTGGTCGGCGCGGAATGCGCGGCCGACTGCACGCCCGAGATGGAGCAGATCTTGCCGTTGGCGGTGACCGCTGACGTAAACGCCAGCGACTTGATCGGCACCGCGGCGGCCACCACGGCAGACCCCTTGCCTATGCCCTTCAGCAACAGGCGGCGGCGCACTGCGTCGGCCGTCGCGAGCGGCGCCGCTCCCGGTGCGTCGAGTGCCACGGGATCGGTCTTGGTCTGGTTCATCTTGGCCATGATGGCGTGCCCTCTCTGTCGCTGGCGCCTCAGCGCGGGTGCTGAAACGTCACGTCCATTTTCACATGCGTGGCGCGCGCAGAACAAGCCGAAGGGCGGGCTTTTGGCCGCCAGTCCCCCTGAACCAGGGGTCGGTCGGGGTTGCCGCGATCGGCGGATTTCTTGGGGCGCGCGCCTCCGGCACCGAGAGCCGGCCGCCCGACCAGAGCGACAGTGCCACGCGCCAGCTCAGAGTGTGCAGGATTCGGCGGGCGGGCCCTTCGGCTGCGCCGGGGACGCCCAGCGAAGACGTGAGTTGTCTATGCTCGCCGATATCACTGGGACTCGGGATATTGCGTCATGTCCGGCTTACTTCGCAGCGCACGCCGCGCGCCGTCGCCCCCCCAAACGCGGGGATTGCTGGTGCGCTCGGCGCCCTCTTACATTCAAACACCGGACTCGGACGGTTGAAAACGCGGTCTCCGATCGCGTGCGACGGCAGGGGTAAGTGCCCGGGCGCATGGGTTCGGCGGACTACGCAGGATGCGTTGGGCTGCGCAAGGCGGTCAATATGATTCGAATCTTCAATCACTATGTGCATCGCGCAGCACTGCGCGGCATCCTGTTTGATCTCGGGCTGGTGCTGATGGTGGCCATGGTGGCCGTGAGCCTGCAGGCCGGGGGCGTTGACCAGGCGCTCCCCTTGGCCGGCACGCACGTCGTCTCCTTCGCGGCCTGCCTGTTTGTGATCAACAGCGCGTCCGGACTGTACGAGTCCGCGTCGTCGGCGTCGTTCGGACGTTCGGTGGCACGGGCATTCATGGTGCTCTTGGTGGCGTTGCCACTGACTTACGCCATCTTCGGCTTCTTGCCATCTACTCTGGGCAACCACGGCACCGTCCAACTGTCGATGATGGCTGGCGCCTCAGCCTTGATACTGCGGCGCGCCTACCTGGCGCATACATCGGCGGCGGCTGCCGGCCAAACGCGGATCCTGATTTTCGGTGCCGGCCCTGCCGCACTGGTGGTTGGCAACACACTCCGGGCGGCGGACCCAAACGCCCACATCGTGGGCTACGTCGCCGGCCCCAACGAGCGTGAGCCCGCAGTCCCCTTGCACGAGATACTCGGCCTTGACGACAGGTTGCCTGAGGTTGCCCGCAAGCTGGGCGTAGAGGAAATCGTGGTCGCGTTGACAGAGCGACGCGCTGGCAGCATGCCTCTGCGCCAGCTGCTGGACTGCAAGGCCTCCGGCACGAAGGTCTATGACCTGAGTACCCACTTCGAGAAGACACTGGGCCAGATACGCGTCGACTACTTGAATGCCAGCTGGCTGATTTTCGGCGACGGCTTCAACCAGGGCGCCTGGCGCACCGGCGTCAAACGCGTTTTCGACATCGTCTGCGCCACGGTACTGTGCCTGCTGGCCGCCCCGATCATGCTGGTGGCGGCCGGGTTGATCCGGTTCGAGAGCCGGGGCCCGGTGCTGTACCGGCAGGAACGAGTCGGCCAGAACGGCCGCACTTTCAGCATCGCCAAGTTCCGCAGCATGCGAACCGACGCCGAGAAGGACGGTCAACCGCGCTGGGCCAGCGCCAACGACAGCCGCGTCACTCGGGTCGGCCAGGTCATCCGCCGCCTGCGCATAGACGAGTTGCCTCAGCTGTTCAATGTGTTGCGCGGCGACATGAGCCTCGTGGGCCCGCGGCCCGAGAGGCCCTTCTTCGTCGAGCAGCTGACTCAGGAGATCCCCTTCTATGCCCTGCGGCACAGTGTCAAGCCGGGTGTCACGGGCTGGGCCCAGGTGCGCTACCCTTACGGCGCAACCGTTGAGGATTCGCAGGAGAAGCTGCAATTCGACCTGTACTACGTGAAGAACCATACGCTGTTCCTCGACCTCGTGGTCTTGGTCGAGACCATCGGCGTGGTGCTCACGGGCAAGGGCGCTCGCTGAGCCGCGCCTGTCGGCGCAGGCGGCGGCCGGCCGCAACCCCGGTGTCGCGTCAACCCGCGCATGGCTGCGCTCCGAGGCCATGAGCCGAACGGCCGCTCCGAAGGCGACAACGACGTTGCGGCGCAGACTCACAACGGCGCGAAGCGCTTGTGATGTCGTAGCCAATACCGCAGTGCGCAGCACGGAGGTTGCCTGATGAACGCGGCAGTGGACGAAGTCGCCACCTATGGCTGGGCGCTGGCCTTGCTGGCGCACGCCGGATTTGCGACCTTTCTCTTCGCATCGGGCCGCCTGCGAGGCGCCGACCTTCGTTCGAGCGGGGCTTTCATCGCCTCAATCATCGCGACTGCGGCCTGGGCGGGCGTGTCGCTGCTGGCGCAATTCTGGGCCGCGGAGGCGCTGGCGACCTGGGCCTCGGCGCTCGATTTGGTGCGCTATGGATTGTGGTTCGCGTTTCTGATGGCCTTGTTCCAGACCGACCCCCCCCACGATGGCCTGCGTGCGGCGGTGGTGCTGCGATGGGTCGCGGTCGGATGCCTGGTACTTTCGGCCTTGCTTCTCGGCCTGGAGGTGCTTGGCGTCGCTGTCGCCAAGGCGAAGATCGCCGCCTCGCTTGCGTTGCCGGTTTGCGGATTGCTGATGGTGGAGCAGCTGTTTCGCAATTTGAGCGACGATTCGCGCTGGAACGCCAAGCCAGTCTGCCTGGGCTTGGGCATCCTCTACGCCTTCGACATCTATCTGTACTCCGAGGCCCTGCTTTTCGGGCGGTTTGATGCGGACGCGTTGAGCGCACGCGGCGCAACCCATGCACTGGCCGTGCCACTTCTGTTCGTGGCGTCGCGCCGCAGTGCCCAGTGGATCGTGAGGCTGCAGGTTTCCAGGGCAGCAGCGTTCCATTCAGCCACGCTGGTCCTGGCTGGCGCCTATTTGCTGTTCATGTCGGCCGTTGGCTACTACGTGCGCTACTTCGGCGGCACCTGGGGGCGCGCCCTGCAGTTGGGCCTGCTTGCAGCGGGCATCGCCTTCCTGGGCATGCTGGTCTTCTCGGGCTCGCTGCGCTCGTGGCTGCGCGTATTCGTCGGCAAGCATTTCTATACCTACCGCTACGACTACCGCGAGGAGTGGCTGCGCTTCACGGCCATGTTGTCGTCCAAGCGCACGCCGCAGGAGATGGGCGAAATGATCGTCCGCGGCCTGGCCAAGATGGTGGAGTGTCCCGCTGGCAGCCTCTGGACCCGCACCGACAACGAAGCCGAGTTCTCGCAGGCGGCAACCTGGAAGATGCCGCGCATCGCCGAGAACGAGCGCGCCGATTCGTCGCTGTGCCTGTTCCTGAGCGAAAACGGCTGGGTCATCGATCTTGACGAATTCCGCTCGTCGCCACGCCGGTATGGCTCGCTCGCACTCCCCACCTGGCTGCTCGGCTCACCCAATGGCTGGCTCGTGGTGCCGCTGCTGGTGGGCGATGACCTGCTTGGTTTCGTCGTGCTGGCCCGCCCGCTCACATCGATCACCTTGAACTGGGAGGTGCTGGATCTGCTCAAGACTGCAGGTCGCCAGGCTGCCGGTTACCTGGCCCAGATGCAGGCCACGGAAGCGCTGCTGGAGGCGCGCAAGTTCGATGCCTTCAATCGCATGTCGGCATTCGTCGTTCACGATCTGAAGAACATCGTGGCCCAACTCTCGCTCATGCTCAAGAATGCGGAACGTCTGCACGACAACCGTGAGTTCCAACAAGACATGTTGTTGACCGTCGGCAGCTCGCTTGAGAAGATGCGCCGGCTGATGCTGCAATTGCGCGAAGGGGCAACACCCCCTGGCGGAAGCCGCGGCGTCGAGTTGGCTCCCATCGTCCGGCGCTTGGAAGGCATGGCAACCGCACAAGGCCGGACGCTTGAGGCCCGGGAGGTCGACCCGCTGTCCACGCGAGGCCACGACGACCGCCTTGAACGCGTGCTGGGCCATCTGGTGCAGAACGCGCTGGATGCGACAGAGGCCGCGCAAAGGGTGTGGCTCAAGGCCAGCCGGTACAGCGGGCAGGTTCGGGTTGAGATCGGCGACACCGGCAAGGGCATGACCGAAGAGTTCGTGCGTACAAGGCTCTTCAGACCATTCAACACCACCAAGCACAGCGGCATGGGCATAGGCAGCTACGAGAGTTTTCAGTACATCCGCGAACTCGGCGGCAGCATGTCGGTCGACAGCAAGGTCGATGAGGGCACCGTGATCACAGTGCTGTTGCCCTTGTTTGAAGCCCAGCGCGGCTCCGACCTGCTGCGTGGGGGCGAGGCATGAGGCCAAGCCGCGCGACTGCGGGCTCCCGGCCTGCGACGCGGCGCACTGCGCCATGGATGCGCCCATGACCCAGGGCGCGACACCGCTGCTGATCGTCGAGGACGATCTCGCGCTGCAGAAGCAGATCAAGTGGTCGCTCGATCGCTTTGAGTCAGTGACCGCCAGCGACCGCGAAAGCGCGCTGCTGCAGGTGCGGCGGCATCAGCCCGCGGTAGTGACCATGGATCTCGGCTTGCCACCCGACCCCGATTCAGTGTCCGAAGGCTTCAAGCTGCTGGAGCAGATGCTCGACATCGATGCGAACGTAAAGGTCATCGTGCTGACCGGCCAGAACGACCAGGCCCACGCCCTGCGCGCGGTGGCACTCGGGGCCTACGACTTCCTGGCCAAGCCCTTCGACCCCGAGGTGCTGAACCTGACGATCGAGCGCGCCTTGCGCCTGTCCGAGTTGCAAGCCGAAAACAGGCGCCTGCAGGCCTTGCACCAACCCGACGCATTGTCCGGCCTGATCACCCGCGACGTGGAAATGCAGCGTATCGCGCGCACCATCGAGCGCGTGGCGTCCAGCGATGCCACGGTGCTGCTGCTGGGCGAGAGCGGCACCGGCAAGGAAGTGCTAGCCCAGGGTCTGCATGCCGCCAGCAAGCGCGGCGGCCGCTTCGTGGCAATCAACTGCGCGGCCATTCCTGACAACCTGCTCGAGAGCGAGCTTTTCGGTTATGAGAAGGGCGCATTCACCGGTGCCGCCAAGACCACGCCGGGCAAGATCGAGACGGCCCACAACGGCACACTGATGCTCGACGAAATCGGCGACCTGCCGCATTCGCTGCAAGCCAAGCTGCTGCGCTTTCTGCAAGAGCGCACCATAGAGCGGCTCGGCGGACGCAGCGAGATCCCGGTCAACGTGCGCATCGTGTGCGCCACCCACCAGGACCTGAAGACGCTCATAGGTGAAGGCCGCTTCCGCGAAGACCTGTACTACCGGTTGGCCGAGATCGTCGTCAATATTCCGCCCTTGCGCGCACGCCTCGGTGATGCGGTGCTGCTGGCGCATGCGTTCCTGCGACGCTACGCGCAGGAGCAACGCCGCGGCACGCTCACGTTCTCGGAGGATGCGCTGCGGGCCATCGAACAGTACGCCTGGCCGGGGAACGTGCGCGAACTGATCAACTGCATGAAGCGCGCTTCGATCATGGCCGAGGGCGAGCGCCTGGGTTGCGACGACCTCGGCCTGCCCGCGCCGGCAGTCGACGACGCCCCCGGCGCCCGCTCAGACCTCGATTTGCGCACCGTGCGCGAGGCAGCAGAGCGCCAGGCCATCGTGGGCGCGCTGGCGCGCAGCAATGGCAATATCGTCAAGGCCTCTGAAATTCTCGGCGTGAGCAGGCCGACGCTCTACGATCTCATGCGCCGCCTGTCCATCAAGTAAGTCCCGGCGCACACCGCCAGGCCGAATATCGGAACGCCATGCACACAACGCCCCAGATCACCGCCGGCCCGCTGCATGCCCTGGGCCTGGCCTGTGCGCTGGCACTGGCACTGGCAGGCTGTGGTGCCGATACACCGCAATCGCTCGTTGCCTCCGGCGAGCAGTACGCCGCCAAGAAAGACCACAGGGCGGCGGCAATTCAGTTCAAGTCCGCGCTGAGGATGGACCCGCAGTCCGCGCCAGCGCGCTTCCTGCTTGGCCAGGCCCTGCTGAATTCAGGCGATCCCGCCGGCGCGGCCGTCGAATTGTCCAAGGCCATGGACCAGAAATATGCGCAGGACAAGGTGGTTCCCCTGTTGGCGCGCGCGCTGCTGCTGAGCGGCGAATACAAGAAACTGACCACGCTCTACGGCGAAATGGTATTGGAGGACAAGCAGGCCCTGGCCTCGCTGAAGTCGTCGCTGGCCACCGCCTGGGGCGCCCTGGGCAACCGGGCCAAGACCGAGGCCGCCACTGCGGCGGCCCTGGCGGCTGTACCGAATTTTGGCCCGGCGCTGATACTCAATGCGCGGCTCATGGCGGGCCGGCGCGATTTTGCCGGCGCCCTGGCACTCGTGGACCAAATCCTCGCCCGCGACGACTCGCTGCACGAGGCCTGGCATCTCAAGGGCGAAATCATCCCGCTCGCCAACGGCGACAACAAGGGCGCCGAAGAAGCGTTCCGCAAGGCGCTGTCACTGGAGGCAGCCTACGTACCCGCGCATCTGGCGCTGATCTCGATGAGATTGCGCGAACAGGACCCGGCCGCTGCAAAGGCGCAGGCGGATCGGCTCAGGGCCGTCCTGCCCAAGCATCCGCAGACGATGTTTGTCGATGGCCAGATTGCGTTTACCGAGCGCAATTTCGTGAAAGCCCGTGAGTATGTCCAGCAGTTGCTGCGGGTGGCGCCCACTCACGTCGGCGTGCTGCAACTGGCCGGTGCAGTCGAGGGGCAGCTCGGCTCGCTGGTGCTGGCCGAGACATACTTTGGCAAGGCGCTGCAGATCCAGCCCGATCTCCCTTATGCGCGCCGCAATCTCGCGCAGGTCTACCTCCGGCTGGGCCAGGCCAACAAGGCACTGGAGACCTTGCTGCCCCTGCTGGGTGCCGACGCGGCGAATGCCGATGCGCATGCGCTGGCGGGCGAGGCGTATTTGCGCCTGGGCAACGCCGGTGCCGCGGAAACCCACTTCAACGCAGCCGCGAAAATCAACCCCAACGACCCGCAAATGCGCACTGCGGTCGCACTGTCGCACTTGACGCGCGGCGATCCGAACGAGGCGTTCGCCGAGCTCGACGCATTGGCCGCCGCGAACAAGGACACCTTCACCGACCACGCCATCGTCAGCGCGCGTCTCAAGAGGCGCGAATTCGACGCTGCGCTGGTGGCCATCGACGCCATGGCCAAGAAGCAGCCCGATAGCGCAGCGGTGCTTGAGCTGCGCGGGCGTGTGCAGGTCGCGCGCAAGGACTTCCCGGCCGCGCGGCTGGCCTTTGAGCAAGCGCTCAAGGCAGATCCCCTGCTGTTTGCGGCGGCCGCCAGCCTGGCCGGCCTGGACCTGCTTGAAAAGAAGCCCGAGGCGGCGCGCAAGCGACTCGAGGCCAGCGTCAAGGACGACCCACGCAACCATTACGCAGTGCTGGCGCTGGCCGAATTGCGCACCCGCAGTGGCGCCCCGCTCGAAGAAGTGAAACAACTCCTCGCGACAGCCATCAAGCTCGCCCCCTCCGACCCCACACCGCGACTGCAGTTGATCGAACTGACGCTGCGCAAGCGGCAGTACAAGGACGCCCTCGTCGCGGCACAGGAAGCCGCCGCGGCGCTGCCCAACGATCTCAAGGTACTGGATGCCGTCGGCCGCGCGCAGATGGAGGCCGGCGATATCGAGCAAGCCATCCGCACCTTCCGACACCTGGCAGGCATCGATCAGCGCTCGGCGTTGGCATTCGTCCGATTGGCCGATGTCTTCAAGACCGCAGGCAAGCGTGGCCCGGCCGAAGCCGTGCTCAAACAGGCACTCGACATCGAACCCGACCTGCAGGTCGCGCAGGTGGCGCTGGTCGACCTGCTGCTCAAGGACAACCGTCAGCGTGACGCGCTGGATTTCGCGCGCCTGGTGCAGCAGCGGCGCGCCAAGAGCGCCGCCGGATTCATGCTCGAAGCGGCGCTGCACCTGCGTCTGAAAGCCACCGATGCAGCCATTGCCGCCTACCGCGCCGGGCTCGTCAAATTCCCCGGCGATCCCGATCTGGCGCGCAATCTGTACAAGACGATGCAGGATGCCGGGCGTACCGCCGATGCCGAACGCTTCGGTACCACCTGGATCAAGGACCATCCCAAGGACAGTGCATTCGAATACCAGTTGGCGGTCAACAATATCGCCCGGGACGAACTGGAGCAGGCGCAGGCGCGGTTGACGCGCATCGTGGCCAGCCATCCGAACCACCCCCTGGCCCTCAACAACCTGGCCTGGGTGCTGGTCGTGCGTGGCAAGCCGGGGGCCGTCGCGCATGCGCAGCGGGCCACCGATCTGATGCCCAACAACCCGGCTTTGATGGACACGCTGTCGATGGCGTTGGCCGCCGACAAGCAGACCGACAAGGCCTTGGCGCTGCAGAAGCGGGTGGTCGAACTGGCTCCGACCCAGCCCGCATTGCGGCTCAACCTTGCAAAGATTGCGCTCCAGGCCGGTGACAAGGCCGTGGCGCGCCAGGAACTGGAGCGCCTGCTGGCGCTCGGCCGCTCGTTCGCCTTCCATGACGAAGTGGCTAGACTCATCAAGACTCTCTGAACCCACTGCACCTACGGGGCGCCACCATGATTCGAAATCTCACCCTCATCTCGTGCCTCGCTGCCCTCCTGCTCGGCCTGGCCGGTTGCGGCGGCGGATCGGAGCGCGAACTCACCGAATCAGGCAAAGCCCTGATGGCGAAAAAAGATACCAAGGGCGCAGTGATCCAGTTCAAGAACGCGCTGCAGAAGAACCCGCAGTCGGCCGAAGTTCGCCTGTTGCTGGGCAGGGCCTTGCTCGAGTCCGGGGATCCGGTGTTGGCTCTGGTCGAATTGCGCAAGGCCCAGGAGCTGCAGACCCCCGACGAGCAAGTTATCCCCGACCTGGCGCGCGCGATGCTGCTGCTGGGTGAAGAGGCCAAGGTGATCGTCCAGTTTGCGGGCCTCAAGCTCACCGACAACAACGCCATAGCCGACCTGCAAACCACCGTGGCCGCAGCGCACGTGATGCAGGGCGAGACCGAAAAGGCCCGCGCGGCCGCGCTCGTCGCCCTGCAGGCCAAGCCGATGTATCCGCCTGCGGTGATCCTGCAGGCGCGGCTGAAGGCCTCCGATGGCGACTTCGACGGTGCGCTGCTCCTGCTCGACGAGATCCTTGCCAAGGAACCCGCCCATGAGCGCGCCGGCGTGCTCAAGGGTGAGATCCTTGCGCAGGGCAAGAAGGACAACGAGGCGGCGCTCGCCGCATTGCGCAAGGTGCTGGCGGCCAACCCGGATTCGTTGGCCGCGCACACCGCGACGATCACGCTCCTTTATGAGCAGCGCAAACCCACCGAGGCCAAGGCGCAGTTCCAGCTGCTCAAGAAGGTGGCCCCCAACCACCCGGACACACTCTTCTTCGAGGCCCAGATCGCCTTCACCGACAAGGACTACAAGACTGCGCGCGAGATCAGCGCTGGCCTCCTCAAGATGATGCCCGAGAACGTTCGCGTGCTCGAACTCGCCGGCGCCACCGAGTACCGCCTGAAGCAGTATTTGCAGGCCGAGGCATTTCTCGGCCACGCGCTGAAGAACGTGCCCGGGCTGCTGGTATCGCGCCGACTCCTGGCACAGACCTTTCTGCGCTCCAACCAACCCAGCAAGGCGATCGAGGTTCTGCAACCCGTCCTGGACAGCAAACAGCCCGACGGCACCAGCCTGGCGCTGGCCGGTGAGGCCTGGCTGCAGATGGGCGATGCCAAGAAATCCGAGGCCGCCTTCCAGCAGGCTGCCAAGGCTGCACCGAAGGACGCCAATGTGCGCACTTCAGTGGCCATGGCACAGATCTCGCGCGGCAACAGCGGCATCGCGGTCGCCGAGCTCGAGACGATCGCGGCCGAAGACAAGGGCCCGCGCGCCGACCTGGCGCTGATCAGTGCGCGGCTGCGGCAAAACGACACCGCCGGCGCGCTCAAGGCCATCGACGGCCTCGAACGCAAGATGCCCGACCGGCCACTGGCGTACAACCTGCGCGGCCGCGTGCAATTGCTCAAGCAGGATGTGCCGGCGGCCACGAAGAGCTTCGAGACCGCGCTGACCAAGGACCCGAACTACTTTCCGGCGGTGGCCAGCCTGGCGGCCATCGATCTCACCGCAGGCAAACCTGACGCCGCGCGCAAGCGCTTCGAAGACTTGCTCAAGGTGCAGCCGAAAAGCTTTCAGGCCATGCTGGCGTTGGCCGAGTTGAGCGCGCGCGTCGGAGCACCGCCTGAAGAAGTGGTCCGCATACTGAAAGACGCCGCCAAGCTCAACCCGAGCGAGCCCACCCCGCACCTGATGCTCATCGGCCACCTGCTGACCTCGGGTGACGCCAAGGGCGCGCTCGTGGCTGCCCAGGACGCGACCGCGGCGCTCCCCAATGACCTGATCATCATGGACGCCCTCGGGCGGGCCCAGATCGCTGCTGGCAATGGCCAACAGGCCGTCTCCACGTTCACCAAGCTCGCCAGCCTGCAGCCCACCCAGGCGATGCACCAAGTGCGCCTGGCGGATGCCTATGCCGCCAACAAGGACCGTGAGAACGCCGGTCGTGCGCTGAAGCGTGCGCTCGAAATCGAACCGGGTCTGGAGACTGCACAGCGCGCCCAAGTGGCGCTGGCGCTGATGGACCAGCGCCCGCAAGACGGCCTGGTGCTGGCGCGCGAGATGCAGAAGAAGACGCCGAAGGAAGCCGTGGGATACGCGCTCGAAGGCGACGTCGAAGCCAGCCGCAAGAACTGGGACGCCGCGGCGTCCGCCTACCGCGCGGCGCTGCAACGCGGCAGCTCGGCTGAAATCGCGGTCAAGTTGCACAACGCGCTGCGCACGGCCGGCAAGCGTGCCGATGCCGACCGCATGGCCGCCGACTGGCGCAAGGCCAATCAGAAGGACCCAGCCTTCCTGTACTACCTGGGTGACGTGGCGCTTTCGCAGAACGATCTTGCCGGCGCCGAGGCCGACTACCGCGCCGTGCTCGAACTGCAGCCGCGCAATGCGCTGGCACTCAACAACGTGGCCTGGTTGATGGTCAAGCAGGGCAAGGCGGGCGCCCTGCCGATGGCCGAGAAGGCTGCCGCACTGCTGCCCGATCGGGCGCCAATACTCGACACCCTGGCCACGGTTCTGGCGGCCGAAGGCCAGTTGGTGCGGGCGGTCGAAGTCCAGAAGCGGGCGGTTGTGCGCAACCCGCAAGACGCCAATCTCAAGCTCAACCTGGCCAGGTACCTGGTCAAGTCGGGCGAAAAGGCGCAGGCACGCACCGAACTGGAATCATTGGCCAAGCTGGGTGACAAGTTCAAGGCGCAGGCCGAAGTCGCGGCGCTGCTCAAGTCCTTGTAGCAGTCTGAACCCGTGATGCACATCGGCCGCCGTGCGCTGCTTGCTGCCGCACTGACCTGCGCGCTGCCAGCCCGCGCCGACTTGGCAGCGGTGATTGCGGCGGCCAAGCCCTCGGTGCTTCCGGTGGGAACCTACAACGCCACCAACAGCCCACGCTTCAGTTTTCGCGGCACCGGCTTCGTGGTGGGCGACGGCACGCTGGTGGTGACCAACTTCCATGTCCTGCCGCCGGCGTCTGAGATCGAGAACAGTTCGTCGATGGTCGTGATGGCCACGCGGCAGGCCGAAATTGGCCAGTGGCGCCGAGCCCGCGTGGTGGCCACCGACCGCACGCGCGACCTGGCGCTGCTGCGCATCGAAGGCTCACCCTTGCCCGCACTGACGCTGGGCGATCCTGGTGCCGCGCGCGAGGGCCAGTCCATCGTGCTGCTCGGCTTTCCGATCGGCGGCATCCTTGGTTTCGCGCCGGTCACGCACCGCGGCATCATCGCCAGCATCACGACCGTGGCACTGCCGGCGGCCAACGCGCAGCAACTCGACCCGCGTGCGCTGGTTCGGTTGCGCGAAGGAAATCTACAGATCTTTCAGCTCGACGCGACCGCCTACCCCGGCAACAGCGGCGGCCCGGTGCTGGACATGGAAACCGGCCGCGTGCTGGCGATCATCAACATGGTGTTTGTCAAGGGCAGCCGCGAGAGCGCGCTGACCCATCCCAGCGGTATCAGCTACGCCATCCCGGTGCAACACCTGCAGGATCTGCTCAAGACCCTGTGACCCTCAGGCCTTGTAGTACTCGCGGTACCAGGCCACGAAACGGGCGATGCCGGTGCGGATATCGGTGGCCGGCGTGAAGCCCACCCAGTCGTGCAGCGCGTCGACATTGGCATAGGTGGCGGGCACGTCCCCGTCCTGCAGCGGCAGCATATTCTTCTGCGCCTTCAGGCCCAGCGTCTCTTCGAGGCAGCCGATGTAGTCCAGCAACGGCACCGGGTTGTTGTTGCCGATATTGAAGACGCGGAACGGAACGTTGCTGGTGCAGGGGTCGGGCTGCTGGGCGCTGTATTCCGGGTTCGGCGTGGCCACCCGGTCGAGCACACGCAGCACGCCTTCGACAATATCTTCGACGAAGGTGAAGTCGCGCTGCATGCGGCCATGGTTGAAGACATCGATCGGCCGCCCCTCCAGGATCGCCTTGGTGAACAGGAACAGCGCCATATCCGGCCGCCCCCAGGGGCCGTACACGGTGAAGAAGCGCAGGCCCGTCGTTGGCAGCCCGAACAGGTGGCTGTAGGTGTGCGCCATCAGTTCGTTGGCCTTCTTGGTGGCCGCGTACATGCTCACCGGGTGGTCCACGCTGTCGTGCTCGGAGAACGGCATCTTCGTATTGCCGCCATAGACGCTGGAGCTGGACGCGTAAACCAGGTGCTGCACGGCACTGTGCCGGCAGCCCTCGAGGACGTTCATGAAGCCGACCACATTGCTTTCAATGTAGGCCTGCGGGTTTTGCAGCGAGTAGCGCACGCCCGCCTGCGCCGCGAGGTGGATCACCCGGTCGAAGCGCTCGGTGGCAAAGAGCTGCTCCATGCCGGCGCGGTCGGCGACGTCAAGTTTGACGAAACGGAAACGATCATGCGGTGTCAAGCGCGCCAGGCGTGCCTGCTTGAGCCGCACGTCGTAGTAATCGTTGAGGTTGTCCACGCCGATCACTTCATCGCCGCGGGCAAGCAGGCGCAGCGCAGCGGTCATGCCGATGAAGCCGGCGGCTCCGGTGACAAGGATCTTCATGGGATGCAGTGGTTGGCCTGGGCGATGGTGGACGGGGGGCGTCGCGCGATGACGAGGCAGCGCCGTTGGCCACCTTCAGCTCTCGATTCTGGCATGGGCCTGCCGCCAGCCGGCGGGCGAAAATGCGCCGCAGCGCCGAGGTTTTCACGCTCGGCGCCCGGCAGCGTCCCGTGGACCGGATCTTGGAGCGATGCATGCAAGTGATACGGCTGTCCCGCTGGGCTGACTTCGTGGCCCACACCGAAGCCCAGCCCGACTGGGCCTTTCGCGGCGAGGTGTCGGCGCAGTGGCCACTGGTCAGCTCGCTGACGCGCCGGCTGCAGACCTACTGTGGTGACGACCGTTCACTGTGGCCGCCGCGCGAGGAGCGCGCACTGCGCGTCTTCCGGCGCAAGGCGCATATCTACCTCGGTGACCGCGCCGCGCTGGACGACGACCTGCGCTGCCTCGCGCTGATGCAACACCACGGCGCGCCGACGCGGTTGCTCGACTTCACCAAATCGCCCTACGTTGCGGCCTTTTTCGCGCTCGAAGATGCCGTCACCGACGCCGCCGTCTACGCGCTCAATACGCCCGCGCTGTGGTCAGCGGCACCCGCCTTCGACCGCACCCTCACGCGCGAGCGCATCGACCCGCAGGTTCCAGGCAATTTCGAGCGCTACTTCATCGGCAACCGCTGGCCGGTGATCTGGTTCGGCGAGCCGTCGGAGATGGACCGCCGCCTGGTCGCCCAGTCGGGCCTTTTCGTATTGCCCGGCGTGCTGGACCAGGCGCTCGACACCATCCTCGAGGGCTATGCCGAAGCGGGGCCCGCGATCGTCAAATACGTGCTGCCCATCGAGATGCGCGCGCAGGCCATGCAGGCGCTGTACCGCATGAATATCACCAACGCCACCCTGTTCCCGGATCTCGAAGGCCTGGCCCGGTCCACGGCCTACGAACTCGAGGTGGTGTGGGAGCGCCTGATCGAGGACTACCGAAGCCGGCCACGTGAGGCGTAGACCTCCGCCGGGACCACCCGGCGGCGGCTAGACTTGCTTTCCGATTCGAGGAGACTGTGATGATCACGCTGTGCGGCATGACCCTGTCCAACTACTACAACAAGGTCAAGCTGGTGCTGCTTGAGAAGGGCGTGCCGTTTACCGAGGAGCGCGTACTCACGCGCTCCACCGATGAGGCCGTGCTGGCGGCCACGCCGCTGGGCAAAGTGCCGTTCATACGCGTCGACGGCCAGACCCTGTGCGAGAGCCAGGTCATCGTCGACTATCTGGAGGCCCGTTACCCGCAGCCAGCACTGGTGCCAGCCGACCCCCTGGCTGCGGCCAAGGTGCGCGAACTGGCGACCTTTGTTGATCTGTACCTCGAACTGGTGGCCCGCGAGTTGTACGCGCAGGCCTTTTTCGGCGGCACGGTGGCAGCCGACATCCAGGAGCGGGTGCGCAAGCAACTCACGAAGAATATCGCCGGCTTCAAGCGCCTGGCCAAGTTCTCACCATACCTGGCCGGCGATACCTTCACGCTGGCCGACTGCTCGGGCTGGGTCAGCCTGCCGCTGGTGGCCAGGGCCACCAAGGCAGTGCTGGGCGAAGACCTGCTGGCCAGCGCAGGCGTGGACTGGAAGAGCTACGCGCGGTTGGTGGGTGATCGGCCGACCGCCGCCAGGGTGAGCGCGGATTTCAAGGCCGACCAGGCGCACCTGATGCCGAAGAGCTAGCCGTTCAGCCCGTGCAGATTCCGGCGCACGGCTACAAGCGCCGGCGGCGGAACTTTTGTCGCCGCCCCGCAATCTCACTTGCCAGTTCAGCGTATTTCGAGCTGAGCGTTGATGTTTTCCCTGTCGTGCGGCCGGCCGGGTCTGCTGGCTGCAATCCCTGAGCACACCTCCTCCTCCCTCCCTCCCTCGTTTGCTCCGGGGCGCCGCACGACGGTCTTTACAACCAGCCACGAAGCGGTGCAGGCACGTGCCCGGCCGTCAGCGCTGGCCTTCGGTCAGCGAGAAGGCCTGGAACAGCCCCGACTTGTCGACGAAGAAGGTCTCCGTGAAGCGCACCGTGCCCCCCTCCATCCTGGCGGGCGCGGGATACGGCGAGGCGCGGCGGATCAAGGCCAGCACCCAGGGTGCCACCTCGTCGGCAGCCGGCTTGCGAACAACGCTGATGTTGACCACATTGCCCGTGGCATCGAGTTCGGTCTCGACCATCATCACGCCGTGCAGCAGCGGCGGCAGCTTGCCGCGGTAGATGCGCATCGGGTAGCACGAGTACAGGTGGCGCGCGGCGTCGATACGAAATTCCTGTTCGACATCGTGCGCCGAAGCCTTGGGCGGGGCGCACAAGGGTGCGGGCACCATGCTGAACTGCGCCATCGCGGCAGGCACAGCCAGCACGCCAGCGCCGAAGGCAAGGCCACTCAACCAACGGCTGGCGACAAATCCTGGCTTGGAATTCATGTTGTCTGCGCTCGGGCCCATTGCGGGCCGCGGCCCTCCGCCACGATGCCCCTAGGTTATCCCATCCATCCGGCAGTGACATCCCTTGGCAGGATGAGTTGTATCCAGGGCTCTCACCAGCCCGCTGGCGGGCCGCCCCAAGGCGGGATGCACCCCCATGGGGGCAGCGAACGCGATGAGCGTGGGGGCCCTAGCGCAACCATCCCTTGCGCCGGAAATAGATGAACGGTGCGGCCACTGAAGCTGCCATGAGCCCGAGCGCAAAGGGGTAGCCGGCGGCCCAGTCCAACTCGGGCATGAATTTGAAATTCATGCCATAGATGCTGGCGATCAGCGTGGGCGGCAAAAGCGCCACGCTGGCCACCGAGAAGATCTTGATGATCTTGTTCTGGTTGATATTGATGAAGCCGACGGTGGCGTCCATCAGGAAGTTGATCTTGTCGAACAGGAAAGCGGTGTGCGAATCCAGCGAGTCGATATCGCGCAGGATCTGCCGCGCCTCTTCAAACTGCTCGGCATTGAGCATGCGACTGCGCATCATGAAACTGAGCGCTCGGCGCGTGTCCATGACGTTGCGGCGGATGCGGCCATTCAGGTCTTCCTCGCGCGCGATGGCGGTGAGCGCGGCACCTGCGGCCTCGTCGTTGACGCCCGGGCGCAGGACGCCGGCGCTGACGCGCTCGAGGTTGTCGTAGATGCCCTCCAACGCATCCGCCGAGTACTCGGCGTCGGCGTCGTAGAGCTTGAGCAGCACGTCCTTGGCATCCTCGATCAATGCCGGGATGCGCCGCGCGCGCAAGCGCAGCAGGCGAAACACCGGCAGGTCTTCGGCGTGGATCGAAAACAGCACGCTGCGGTGCAGGATGAAAGCCACGCGCACATTGCGCGCGGGCTTGGCGTCGGGGCCCTTGCTGGTGTCCTCGGCGTCGATCAGGAAGTCGGAACGGATGTGCAGCTCGCCGTTGTCCTCTTCGTAGAAGCGCGCGGATTCCTCCAGGTCGTCGTCCACGGCGTCGCTGGGTATGCCCAGGCCAAAGTGCTGCTGGATCCAGCTCTTCTCATCCGCTGTCGGGTTTTCCAGATCCACCCACACCGGCTGCACATGGGCCAGCGCTTCGAGACTGTCGATCTCTTCCTGGAAGAGCCGGCCATTGGCCAGCGTGAAGACGTTGAGCATTCGGTCTCTCCGGAGCGCGGCCCGCGGCACAGCGCATGGGCGGCAGGGCGGGTGGCAGGGGATGTTGCGGTGGAGTCCGTCTCATCCCAGTGGCCTCATCCAGCCCCGGCATGGACGGTCACCGAGGGTGACTCTGGTCCAAGTCTTGTCTCCGAAAGTGCGATGCGGAATTATGCCTCGCACGGCCCGCGAAGTTGGCGCGCCAGTGGCAGACTCGCGGCCATGCGAAGCCGCCTGCACATCCTGGCTCTCGCGCTGCTGCTGTTCGCCGGCGCTGCGCTGGCGGCGCTGTCGGCGGCGCTGCAGGGCGAGCCGGCGGTGGCCGCGCAGGAAGTGGTCAACCACCACGACGTGGCGCGTGCCATCAATCTGCTGCGTCTGCACGACCCGCGCCACGGCACACCGGGCCGCGCCAGCGCGGCGTTGGCGAGCGAGCGCGACCTGGAGGTGCTGCTCAGCCATGGGGCACGTCGTTGGCTCGGCGCAGCCAGTCACGTCACTCTGGAGCGCGGTGGCGCCACTGTGCGGCTGAGCAGCCACCTGCCGCCGAATCCTTTCGGGCGCTGGCTGAACGTGGAATTGCGGGTCGTCGAGACCGGCGGCCTGCCGGCCATCGACTTCATCTACCTCGGGCGCCTGCCCGTGCCGGCCTGGCTGGCCGAACGTGCCTGGCTGCGCCTGGTCGAGCGCGCTGGACTACAGGACGAACTGCGGCTCGCCGCCGAAGTGGTGCGCCGCATCCAGTTCATGCCGCAACAGATGCAGGTGTTCTACGCCTGGCGCGGCGACAGTTCCGAGCGCCTTCTGGCGGCGCTGACGCCCCCGGCCGAGCAGCAACGCCTGCGCGCCTATGCCGACCGCTTGGTCGAACTCGCCGCGCGCGAGGCGCCGGCATGGCAGGCGCCGCTGACCCGACTGCTGGCGCCGATGTTCGCGCTGGCGCGCTCGCGCACAGCCGACGGCGGGGACGCGGCGGCGGAGAACCGGGCTGCCATCCTCGCGCTGACGCTGTTTGCCAACGGCCGCGGCGTGGCCGCCATGCTGCCGGCGGCGCGGGCCTGGCCAACGGCGCGCCCGCTGCGGCTGACACTCGCGGGGCGCGACGACTCCGCGCTCCACTTCCTGGTCTCGGCGGCACTGGCGGCCGAGGGCACGGGGCCACTCTCGCGGGCCGTCGGGCTGTACAAGGAGGTGGCTGATTCGCGCGGCGGCAGCGGCTTCAGTTTCAGCGACATGGCCGCCAACCGGGCCGGCGCACGCATGGGCGAGATGGCGGTGCAGTCGCCACAGCGGCTGCAGGCACTGGTCGCGCAGGGCGTCAGCGAGAGCGATCTGTTGCCCCAGGCGGCGGACCTGCCGCAGTCTCTCCCCGAGGCCGAATTCTTGCGCCGCTACGGTGGTGTGGGCGCGCCGGCATACACCACCATGATGGGCGAAATCGATCGCCGGGTGGGTGCGCTAAGCCTGTTCCGGTAGCGGTTGTGTCCGCGCACCCGGCCCGGCTCCGGCCGTCATGTCAAAGCGGAACATCCGGCATTCGATGGGCCCGTTCCACAGTGGCACGCGCCGGCTCTCCTTGAGCCGCATGGATGAGGGCAGCTTCATATCCGGGCTCAACAGCCAGGCCGTCCAGCCGGCGTAGTTGCGCTTCCAGTGGGTGGCCAGGCCGCCGAAAAATTCGGCCGAGGTGCCCCCGCCTTCAAAGCCTTCACGTGCCGCCGCCTTGCCCGGCGGCTCGGGGGCGACGCGCTCACCTCCCAACGCCCGGCCGCGGGGGGCGATGCGTTCGCCGTAGGGGGGATTGAGCATCAGCGTGCCCACCGGCGCAGGCGGCGGGCGCTGCAGGGCATCGACGGTCTTGATTTCGATCGCGTGGCGGACGCCGGCGCGCTCGGCGTTGCGGGCGGCGAAGTCGGTCATGCGGAAACTCACATCGCTGGCGAATACGGGTACCGCGGGCGCGTGCACGCGGGCCTTGGCGTCGCGTTGCAGGTCGCGCCAGGCACCCGCAAACGGCCTGAACGGCAGCATGCGCTCGAACGCAAATCGACGCAGGCCGCCGGGCGCCATGCCGCAGGCGACTTGCGCCGCTTCGATGGCGATGGTGCCGGCGCCGCAGCAGGGGTCGAGCAGGGGGCCATCTTCGGCGCGGCCCCGCCAGCCTGCGGCCGCCAGCATGGCGGCGGCCAGTGTCTCCTTCAGCGGGGCCTCGCCAGTGTCTTCGCGCCAGCCGCGCTTGAAGAGCGCGTCGCCGGAGGTGTCGGCATACAGCGTGGCGTGCTCGGGGCCGACGAACAGCGAGATAGGCAGATCTGGCCAGCGCGTATCCACGCTGGGCCGCGCGCCGGCGGCTGCACGCAGACAGTCGCAAACGGCGTCCTTGATGCGCAGCGCCGCAAAATTCAGGCTCGTCAGCGGCGAGCGCACGGCGCTGACATCGACGCGCAGCGTCTGCTCCGGTGTGATCCACTGCTGCCAGGGCACCCTGCTGGCCAGCGCGTAGAGATCGTGTTCGTCGCGGTAGGGGCCCTCGATCAGCGGCCACAGCACGCGGGTGGCGAGGCGGCTCTCCAGGTTGAGCTGCATCGCGGTGCGCTCGTCGCCGTCGACCCACACGCCGCCACGGCCACTGTCCACGCGAGCGCCGGTGATGCGCTGGGCTTCTTCTGCCAGCAGGGCTTCAACGCCGCCGGGGCACGGGAGGAACAAGGCCGTCACGGGCGCTCTCAGATATTCTTGCGCAGGCTCGCTGGCGCGATCCTGAGCGACTCGCGGTACTTGGCCACCGTGCGCCGTGCGACCTGGATGCCCTGCTCCTCGAGCATGTCGCTGATCTGGCTGTCGGAGAGCGGCTTCTTGATATCTTCCGCCGTCACGAACTGCTGGATCAGCGCCCGCACCGCCGTGCTGGACGCGTTGCCGCCGGCATCGGTGTGGAGTGACGAGCCGAAGAAATACTTCAACTCGAAAGTACCCTGCGGCGTGGCCATATATTTGGCGGTGGTCACGCGCGAGATGGTCGATTCGTGCAGGCCCAGTTCATCGGCGATCTCGCGCAGCACCAGCGGTTTCATGGCGATGGCACCGTGCGTGAAGAAAGCTCGTTGCCGCTCGACGATGGCTTTGCTCACGCGCAGGATGGTGTCGAAGCGCTGCTGGATATTCTTGACGAACCAGCGTGCCTCCTGCAGGCGCGAGGACATGCCGGCGTGGCTGTGGGCACCGCGAGCGCCGCGCACGGCCTGGGCGTAGATGTCGTTGATGCGCAGCTTGGGCATGACATCCGGATTCAGCGCCACCGACAGCCCGCGGCCGGTCTTGCGAACGATCACATCGGGCACCACGATATTGCCTTCGGCCGGTGAAAACGGCCGCCCCGGCTTGGGCTCGCAGGCCACGATCAACCCCTGCGCCTGGCGCACCAGATCTTCGTCGGCGCCGGTGAGCGCGGTCAGGCGTTTCATGTCGCGCCGGGCCAGCAGCTCCAGGTAGTGCTCACAGATGCGCAGGGCGAGCTGGCGTGCCGGGCAGCGCGGTGTTGCGCGCAGCTGCAGCGCCAGGCATTCGCCGAGGGACCGCGCGCCCACGCCAGTGGGCTCCAGGCTCTGCAGCCAGCGCAGGGCGCAGCGCAGACGGTCTTGCAACTCGGCGTGGCCCTCGGCGTGGTTCAGGCCCAGCATCTGGGCCAGCCTCTCGGCAATATCTTCCAGCGTATCGGCGAGGTAGCCGTCGCCATCCAGCGATTCGATCAGCACCTCGAGTGCGGCGCGGTCGTCGTCGTTCAGCCGCATGCCCACGAGTTGCGTTCGCAGGTGGTCCTGCAGCGAGCCGGCGCCAGCGTTGCGGTCTTGCGCCTCAAGGTCGTCGCCCTCGCCGGAAGATGCGGCCGAGGGCGTCTCGCGGATGCCATCGAAATCGTCGCGTTCGGTGCCGTTTTCCCAGTCTTCGCGCTCGGTCGTGCCAAAGTCGTCGGCCCGAATTTCGGTGCTGGCGTCTGCAGCGTCAGGGGTCTCTTCGGGGGTATCGGCCACGCGGTCGGCGGCCTGGCGCTCGGGCGGCGTGTCGTAGGGGCTGGGCGGGGCGTCCTCTTCAGTCTCAAGGAACGGGTTCTCGTCGAGCATCTGCCCCACTTCCTGGTGCAGCTCCAGCGTGGACAGCTGCAACAGGCGGATCGACTGCTGGAGCTGCGGCGTCAGCGCCAGATGCTGCGACAGGCGGACCTGGAGTGAGGGCTTCATCGCCTGGCGCTCACATGCGGAAATGCTCGCCGAGATAGACCTTGCGGACTTCGGCGTTGGCCACGATCTCGTGCGGCGTGCCTTCGGCCAGCACGCTGCCCTCGCTGATGATGTAGGCGCGGTCGCAGATGCCCAGCGTCTCGCGAACGTTGTGGTCGGTGATGAGCACGCCGATGCCACGCGAGCGCAGGAAACCGATGATGCGCTGGATCTCAATCACCGCGATCGGGTCAACGCCGGCAAAGGGCTCGTCGAGCAGGATGAAGCGTGGCTGCGTGGCCAACGCGCGCGCGATCTCCACGCGCCGCCGCTCGCCGCCCGACAGCGCTGGCGCCGGTGAGTCGCGCAGCTTCTCGATCGAGAGGTCGCGCAGCAGGCCCTCCAGCAGGTCTTCGATCAGCGCCGGCTTCAGTGGCCGGCCATCGGGCCCGAGCTGAAGCTCCAGCACGGCGCGGACATTTTCCTCGACCGTGAGCTTGCGAAAGATGGAGGCCTCTTGCGGCAGGTACGACAGACCCAGGCGCGAGCGCCGATGGATGGGCAGGCCCTGCACGGGCTTGCCGTCGATGTGGATCTCGCCGTCGTCGGCCCGCACCAACCCCACGACCATGTAGAAGGTGGTGGTCTTGCCTGCACCATTGGGGCCCAGCAGGCCCACCACCTCGCCCGCGCCCACTGCCAGATGCACGTCCTTGACAACCATGCGCGGGCCATAGCTCTTGCGCAGGCGCCGAGCCTCCAGGCGGCTGGCCAGACCCGCGCCGGCAGCATCACCCATCAGCGGCGCCCCTCGAGTGCACGGCTGGGCGTCAGCGCGGCCGGCGCGGGGGCCGGTGCCGAAGCCGGCAGCCCGGCGCGCGGGCTGTGGATCATCCGCACCCGGCCGGTGGGGTTGACCGGTGAGACGACGCCGCTTTCCACCTTGAAGACCTCGGCCGTGTTGTCCCACAGGATCGTGGCGCCGGTCACCTCATCGACCACCACGCCCGCGCGCAGGCGCCGCATGACCCCGTTGCCGGTCAGCCGCAGGGTGTCGGCACGGCCGTCGAATTCGATCCGGTCGGCGGCACCTTCCACGGTCTCGTCCACACCGTCACGCCGCTGGCGCCAGGTGGCCGGCCGGGCGGCACTGCCGACAGCGCTGGCGGTACGGTAGCCGTCCGGCGCCTCGCGCATCTCGATGCGCTCGGCGCGCAGCACCATCGTGCCTTGCGAGATCACCACGTTGCCGGAGTACACCAGCACCTGGCGTTGAAGGTCGATGGTGCCGCTCTGGTCGGCCTCCACCACCATCGGTTTGCTGCGGTCGGCCTTTTCAGCCCACGCCGGCGCGCCGGCAGCCACCCACAGCCATGCCGAGGCCAGGACCAGCGCGCAGGTGGAAGGGGAAACGCTGAGGGTTTTCATCGGCACGGAAATTGCAGTGCAGTATAGCCACAACTTCCATCCCGACGGCGGGCCGCAGCGTGAACTTCGGCCGGGTCAGGCGCCCGGCGGCGCCAGGGCTCAGGCCTTTTGGCGCGACTTCTGGATCAGCGCGTCGGCCACCTGCACGGCGCGCTCGTGTGTGCCGGCGAGCGAGGCCGAAGTGTAGAAGCGCCCGTTGATGCCGACTGCGGGCACGCCGTCGATCTTGTACGCCTCTGACAACTGCTTGGCACGATTGGCCTTGGAGTTGACGCCGAACGACTTGAACGCTGCGCTGAACTTGGCGCCATCGACGCCCAGGGCGCTGACAAAGGCCACGATCTCGGCCTCGGAGTTCAGGCGTTTGTTCTGCTGATGGATGGCGTTGAAGATCTTGCGGTGCACCGCCGGAAGCTGCCCCAGTTCTTCGAGCGCGTAGAACAGGCGCTGGTGCACCTGGTGCGGCGGCGCGAAGCCCACCGGCACTTGGCGAAAGGCCACGTCCGGCGGCAGCTTCTTGACCCAACCCTCGAGCACCGGTTCAAACGCGTAGCAGTGCGGGCAGCCATACCAGAAGAACTCCACCACTTCGATCTTCTTGTCGGGCGTGGGCAGCGTCACTGGCGCCGGCGTGGACAGGCGAACGTAGTGCGTGCCCTCAACGGGCGCGCCCTGCGCCCGCGCCAACGTGGCCACCGCCAGGCCCAGCCCGGTTGCGGCCAACTGCTTGGAGAAATCGCGCCGTTGCATGTCGATCCTTTCGTATTCTGGGTTCGGCCCCGGTGGAGTCGCCCCCGGGGTTGCAAGTTCCGCCACTGTACTCAGGGCTTCTCGACGCGCACGATCTGCGCTTCGACGCTTTGTTCTTGCAGCTTGATCTGCATCGCATCGGCCTCTTCGCGCACCGGGAATGGGCCCAGGCGCACGCGGTAGACGGTACGCCCGGCCTGCTCGCGCTCGGTGATCTTGGCGGTTTGCCCGATCATCGCCAGCCGCGCGCGCTGCTGTTCGGCGTCTTCATTGCGTGTGTAGGCCCCGGCTTGCACGAAGTACATGAACGGATCGGCAGGCGCCGCGGTGGACCGCGGTGCCGATGCCGTTGCGGCGCCGCCTGAAGCAAGTATCGCCGCCGGATCCCGGCCCCCCGGCCTGGCTGCTGGCGCCGAGGCCGGCGCAGCGGGCACTGCCATCGGCACCGCCGTCGCACCAGCAGGCGCCGAAGCGGCTGCCACCACGCCCGAGGCCGCGCCAGCCGACCTGGCCGCTGCCTTGCCACCGAGCGGGGCGTTTGGATCCCAGTTGCGATTGCGCTCGGTCTCCGCCGTATCCTGCTCGGCTGTGCGTTGCGGCACCTTGTTGATGAAGGGCACCGGTGCCTTGGTGATGTACAGCGCCACGCCCAGCGCAAGCGCCAGGCCGACCAGCAGGCCGACCACCATGCCCATCACAAAACCGCCACGCTGCGACATCATGCTGCAAGCTCCTGGGCCAGGGCCACTTCCCGGTTCATCGACTCAGGCGCCGACACGCCCAGCACGGTCAGCGCATTGCGCAGCACCTGTGCGGTGGCCGCCAACAGCGCCATGCGGGCCTGCGCGAGCGCGGCATCGTCCACCAGGAAGCGCTCGCTGGCGTAATAGGTGTGAAACGCGGCGGCCACATCACGCAGATAAAACGCCACGTCATGCGGCGCCAAGGCGGCCGCGGCACGGCCGAGCATCTCGGGATAGTCGGCGAGCTTGAGCATCAGGGCCAGCTCGGTCGGGGCCACCAGCCTGGAGAAGTCGGCCGCACCCCAGTCATGGCTTCCGGCGTGCCTGGCCAGCACCGAGCAGATGCGGGCATGCGCATACTGGACGTAGAAGACGGGGTTCTCGTCGTTGGCTTTCAGGGCCAGGTCGACATCGAAGGTGAATTCGGTATCGGCCTTGCGGCTGATGAGGAAGAAGCGCACCGCGTCACGGCTGGTCCAGTCTATGAGGTCACGCACCGACACCGATGTGCCGGCCCGCTTGGACATCTTGACTTCCTGCCCGCCCTTCATGACCGCGATCATCTTGTAGAGCACGTAGTCGGGATAGCCCGCCGGGATGCCCAGCCCCAGGGCCTGCAACCCGGCGCGCACACGCGCCACGGTACCGTGGTGGTCGGTGCCTTGCACATTGATGACCTGGGTATAGCCGCGCTCGAATTTGGCCAGGTGATACGCCACGTCGGGCACGAAATAGGTGTAGCTGCCGTCCTGCTTGCGCATGACGCGGTCCTTGTCGTCACCGTAGTCGGTGGTGCGCAGCCAGAGTGCGCCGCCTTCTTCGAAGGTCTTGCCCGAAGCCACCAGGCGCCGCACGGTATCTTCGACGCGGCCGCTGCTGTACAGGCTGCTTTCGAGGTAGTAGTGGTCGAAGTGCACGCCGAAAGCCTGCAGGTCCATATCCTGCTCGTGGCGCAGGAAGGACACCGCAAACTGCGTGATGTCGTCCAGGTCTTCGACGTCGCCGCTGGCGGTGAACTCGCGGTCGTCGGCGTGCACGGTCTTGCGGGCGACGAAGTCGGCGGCGATATCGGCGATGTAGTCGCCGTTGTAGGCCTGCTCAGGCCAGCCCGCATCGCCGGGTTTGAAGCCCTGCAGGCGCCGCTGCACCGAGAGCCCCAGATTGGCGATCTGCACGCCGGCATCGTTGTAGTAGAACTCGCGCATCACCTGCGCGCCCTGGCTCTGCAGCAGGCTGCAGATGCAGTCCCCCAGCGCCGCGTTGCGACCATGGCCGACGTGCAGCGGGCCCGTGGGATTGGCCGAGACAAACTCCACCATCACGCGCTGCCCGTTCGCCGGCTGGCGACCGAAATCCGCACCCGCCGCCAGCACTTCGGCGACCACGGCCTGCTTGGCGGCGGCGGTCAGGCGCAGGTTGATGAAGCCCGGGCCGGCGATCTCGATCTGCTGCACCCAGCGCTGCACGGCGGCCTGCCGCTGCAGTGCCTGGACCAGCGACTGCGCCAGTTCACGCGGGTTGGCCTTGGCCGAACGCGCGAGCTGCATGGCGGCCGTAACCGCCAGGTCGCCATGCGAGGCCTGCTTGGGCGACTCGAAGGTGGCCACCGGGGTCGGCGCAGCCGCCAGGCCGGCCAGCAGCGCCCACTCGTCCAGGGCCGCCCGCAGCGCCACGCGCAACTCCTGCTTCGCTTGAATCATCGGACGATTCTACTTTTGGGCTCTGTCGCGGCACGGTATGCGCCCGATAAGCCTGCGCTTTGCCCACCTCATCGTCCTTTCGCCTGTCGTGCCACCGGCCACCATGCGCAAGCGTGGGCCCTGCTGGCCGCGCCCTGTCCACATGCCCCCCTCCCAGCTCTCAGCCCCCGCCCGCCACCCGACCCCTGCGCTGCCCGGCAACCCCCTGCCCGCGCAGATCGGCAAATACCGCATCAAGGCCAAGATCGGCGAGGGCGCCACGAGCGAGGTCTTCCTGGCGCACGACCCGTTCCTCGGCCACGATGTGGCCATCAAGCGGGTGCGCTCCGGCATGCTGCCGGGCTCGCGGGAATTGCACTACCAGCAGCGCTTCTTCGCCGCCGAGGCCGCACTCGTGGGGCAGCTGCACCACCCCGGAGTGGTCCAGATCCTCGACGCCGTCGACGACGACGAGGCACCCTACCTGGTGATGGAATATGTGCCTGGCGTGACCCTGCGCCGCTACTGCCGCGCTGACAACCTGCTGCCGCTGGCCCAGATCGTCGAGGTCGGGTTCAAGTGTGCGATGGCGCTCGGCTACTGCTTCCGCCAGGGCCTGATCCACCGGGATGTCAAACCGGCCAACCTGCTGGTCACGCTCGACGGCGACCAGATCACCGACGTCAAGGTCACCGACTTCGGCAGCGTCTTCAACCAGGGCGCGGACCGCACCCAGATCTATCGCGTCGGCTCGCTGGCCTACATGTCGCCCGAGCAGCTCGATGGCGATGTACTCGACAGCCGGGCCGACATCTATTCCCTGGCGGCCGTGCTGTACCACCTGATCGCCGGCCGGCCACCCTTCGATGCGCTGCAACAGCAGGCCATCATGAACCAGATCTACCATGGCACGGCGCCACCCCTGGCAACCCTGCGTGAAGGCGTGCCGGAGGCGCTGCAGTCGCTCATCGAGCGCAGCCTGGCCAAGGAGCGCGAGCTGCGGCCGGCCAACTGGGACGAGTTTGCACAGGCGCTCACGGCGTTGGTCGCCGCCCGCCAGGTGCCGCGAGGCCCATTGCAGGAGGTGCTGGACTCGGAGCGCTTCAGCCTGCTGCGTTCGCTCGAATTCTTTGCCGCCTTCGGCGATGTCGAGTTGTGGGAGGTCGTGCGCCGCGCGGGCTGGCAGCGCCATACCTACGGCCAGGCACTGTTCCGCAAGGGCGAAGAGGGCAACGCCTTCCACATCGTCACCCAGGGGCAGGTGGAGGTCTACCGCGACGGCAAGTCGGTGGCCTCGCTCGGCGCGGGCAGCTCGGTGGGTGAGATGGCGTACCTGGCGCCGAGCCCCGACCTGCGTGTCCACAGCGTCGACATCCTGGTCTCGCAGCCCGCCACCACAGTCTCGTTCACGCCCGAAAGCATGGCGCGGCTCTCGCTGGGCACCCGCCATCTCTTCGACAAGGCCTTCATCGGCGTACTGGTGCGCCGCCTGCATGCCGCGCACGAGGCGCTGGCGCATCCCAGACGCATCTTGTGACCCGACCAAAGTCGGGCGCGGTCATCGCGCGGTGATCTCGGCGCGTTCACGGGTAGCCGGGCGTCGCTCAGTCTGATGAAATCGACGGCGGCACTTCTGCCAACCCATCACTCACAACGAGGAACCCCCCATGAAGAAATTCCTGCTGACCGCTGTGGTCGCCGCCTTTGGCCTGTTGGCCGGCTCCGCCTTTGCCGCCAACGCCGATTGCGCCGCCAAGGCGGCCGAAAAGAAGCTCGCCGGCGCGGCCAAGACCAGCTTCGTCAAGAAGTGCGAAAAGGACGCCGGCGCGGCCCCCGCTGCGGCGCCCGCGAGCCCCGCCTGCGAGAAGTCGGCGGCCGACAAGAAGCTTGCCGGCGCGGCCAAGAAGAGCCATATCAAGAAGTGCATGGCCGACTCGGCGCCCGCTGCCGCCGCCACGCCGGCCGCGCCTGCCACCCCGGCCGCACCCGCAAAGCCAGCGGCCCCGGCCTCCGGCCCGAAGAAGTAAGGACTGCGTCCTGCGCAGCGGCCCGGTGGCGCAAGCTGCCGGGCCGCTTTGTCTATGGAGATGGCGCGCGCCAGTACGCCGCGTCGCCGTAGCGGTGCTTGATGAAATCAATCCACAGCCGCACCCGCAACGGCAGGTGCTTGGCGTGAGGAAATACAGCGTAGATGCCGTTGGCTGGCGCAGCAAATGCCTCCAGCACCACCTGCAGGCGGCCATCGGCAACGTCGTCCTGAACCTCCCACGTGCTGCGCCAGGCCAGCCCCATGCCGCGCAGGCACCACTCGTGCAGCACCTGGCCGTCGCTGCAGTCGAGCCGCCCACTGGGGCGCAGATGGGTCAGCTCGCCGTCCACCTGGAAGGCCCAGCCCCGCGTCTGGCTGGCATCGGAGCTCAGCGCCAGGCACTGGTGGCGCATCAGCTCGGCGGGCGTGGCCGGGACACCGGCGCGCTGCAGATACCCAGGCGCGGCCACGCACAGCCGGCGGTTGTCGGCCAAGCGCACGCTGACCAGGCTGGAATCTGGCAGATCACCCACGCGCACGGCGCAATCGAATCCTTCGTTGACGATATCCACCACCCGGTCGCTCAGGTTCAGCGACAGGCTCACATCGGGGTGCGCCGCGATGAAGGCCGGCACCAGCGGCGCCACATGCCGGCGGCCAAAGCCCGCCGGTGCCGTGATGCGCAAATGCCCGCTGGCCTTGACGCCGCCAGCGCTGACACTGGCTTCAGCGTTGGCCAGGTCCGCCAGCAGGCGCTGGCAATCCTCCAGAAATGCGCTGCCTTCATGGGTCAGCGTGATGCGGCGGGTGGTGCGCACCAGCAGCTTGACGCCCAGTCGCGCCTCCAGCGCGTCGATGCGGCGGCCAATCACGGCCGGAGCCACGCCCTCGGCCTGCGCGGCCGCGGTCAGGCTGCCCTTGGTGGACACTGCCGCAAAGGACTCGATCTGCTTGAGCTTGGCCATGCTGGATTATGCCCATTTGACGCACAAATCCATCGCATTTCACCCACTTAATGCCGCGTGGCATATCGAATAAATTGCCGCATGAACCTTCGCGCCGTGCTTTTTGACGCCTATGGCACGCTGTTCGACGTGCACAGCGTCGCCCTGCTGGCCGAGCAGCTGTTCCCGGGCCAGGGTGAGCGCCTGTCGATGCTGTGGCGGGAGAAGCAGATCGAATATTCGCGCCTGGTCTCCATGAGCGGCCCGGCCGGCGCCGCCGCCAGCACGCACTACCGGCCGTTCTGGGAGCTCACCCGTGCCGGGCTGCGCTACGCGGCGGCGCGCCTGAACCTGGGCCTGGATGCCGCAGGCGAGGAGCGGTTGATGAACCAGTACCGCCATCTCAGCGCCTACCCCGAATGCCGCGACGTGCTGCTCGAGTTGCAGCGGCGCGGCGTGCCCGCCGGCATCCTGAGCAATGGCGACCCCGACATGCTGGCGCAGGCCGTCAACAGCGCCGGCCTGGCGGACTTGCTGCCACACGTGATCAGCGTGCACCCGGCTGGCCGCTACAAGACCGATCCTGCGGCCTACGCCCTGGGGCCCGCGGCGCTGGGCCTGCCCGCTGCGGACATCCTCTTCGTCAGCAGCAACGCCTGGGACGCCATCGGCGCCACCTGGTTCGGCTACACCACGCTGTGGGTCAACCGCGCCGGCGCGCCGCCCGAGCAGCTGGATACCGAGCCCAGCCACACCGCACGCAGCCTGCGCGAGGTGCTGGCCCTGCTACCTTCGACCTGATCTGTTGGAGACAACGCCATGCGCACCCCCATCCGCGGCTTGCAAGTCGCCACCGTCCTGTTCCGCTTCATCGAAGACGAAGTGCTGCCCGGCACAGGCATCACGAGCGCGCGCTTCTGGGCCGGCTTTGACGCCATCGTGCGTGAGCTGGCTCCAAAAAACGCGGCCCTGCTGGCCGAACGCTGCCGCCTGCAGGCCGAGCTGGATGCCTGGCATCGCGCGCACCCGGGGCCGATCACCGACATGCCCGCCTATCGCGCCTTTCTCGAACGCATCGGCTACCTGCAGGCACCGCCGCCGCACGTGCAGGCGCGCACTGAAAACGTCGATGCCGAACTCGCCGCCCAGGCCGGCCCGCAGCTGGTGGTGCCGATCCTCAACGCGCGCTATGCGCTCAATGCCGCCAACTCGCGCTGGGGCTCGCTGTACGACGCGCTGTATGGCACCGACGCGCTGCCCGAGGATGGCGGCGCGGAACGCGCAGGGGCCTACAACCCGGTGCGAGGCGCACGCGTGATCGAGTTTGCCCGCCGCTTCCTGGACCAGGCAGCTCCGTTGACCGAAGGCAGCCACCTCGGGAGTACCCGCTACCGCATCGACGGCGGCGCGCTGCAGGTCACACTGGCCAGCGGCCACGTCGTGGGCCTGGCCGACCCGGCAACACTGGCGGGCTTCCAGGGCGACCCGGCAGCGCCGACGTCGGTGCTGTTGCGCCACCATGGGCTGCACATCGATATCCGCATCGATCGCACCGCCGCCATCGGCAAGAGCGACTCCGCCGGCGTCAGCGACCTGGTGCTCGAAGCCGCGCTGTCCACCATCCTCGACCTCGAAGACTCGGTGGCCGCGGTGGACGCACAGGACAAGGTGGTGGGCTACCGCAACTGGCTGGGCATCCTCAAGGGCACACTGACCGAAGACGTCAACAAGGGCGGCAAGACCCTCCGGCGCGGCCTCAACCCGGACCGGCGCTACCACGCACCCAGCGGCAGCGGCGAAGTGGTGCTGCACGGCCGCTCGCTGCTGTTCGTGCGCAATGTCGGCCACCTGATGACCCACCCCGCGATCCTGTGGGGCACCGGCGACAACGGTGGAGCCGAAATCCCCGAAGGCATCCTCGACGCCGTGCTCACCACCACCATTGCGCTGCATGACTTGCAGCGCCACGGCGCACTGCCAGGGGGTCAGGGCATCGTCAACTCGCGGGCCGGTTCGGTCTATATCGTCAAGCCCAAGATGCACGGCCCGGCCGAGGTGGCGTTCGCCGCCGAGCTGTTCGGCCGCGTCGAGCACCTGCTGGGCTTGCCAGACAGCACGGTCAAGCTCGGCATCATGGACGAAGAGCGCCGCACGAGCGTCAATCTCAAGGCCTGCATCGCCGCTGCCGGCGCGCGCGTGGCCTTCATCAATACCGGCTTTCTCGACCGCACCGGCGACGAGATGCACAGCGCCATGTACGCCGGCCCCATGCGCCGCAAGGGCGACATGAAGAGCAGCGAGTGGATCGCCGCCTACGAGCGCAACAACGTGCTGGTGGGCCTGCAATGCGGCCTGCGCGGCAAGGCGCAGATCGGCAAGGGCATGTGGGCCATGCCCGACCTGATGGCCGCCATGCTCGAACAGAAGATCGCCCACCCCCGCGCCGGCGCCAATACCGCCTGGGTGCCCAGCCCCACCGCTGCCACGCTGCACGCGCTGCACTACCACCAGGTCGATGTGGCGGCGGTGCAGGAGCAACTGGAAAAGGCCAATTTCGAGGCCGAGCGCGAGACCCTGCTGACCGGCCTGCTCACCGTGCCGGTGGTGGCGCAGGCGGCCTGGAGTGCGGCCGAGCGCCAGCAGGAGCTGGACAACAACGCCCAGGGCATCCTGGGCTATGTCGTGCGCTGGGTGGACCAGGGCGTCGGTTGCTCCAAGGTGCCCGACATCCACAACGTCAGCCTGATGGAAGACCGCGCCACCTTGCGCATCAGCAGCCAGCACATCGCCAATTGGCTGCACCACGGCGTGGTCACCGAGGCGCAGGTGCACGAGACTTTCCGCCGCATGGCTGCCGTGGTGGATGGGCAGAACTCGGGCGACCCGCTGTACCAGGGCATGGCCGGCCACTGGGACACGAGCTGCGCCTACCGCGCCGCGCTGGACCTGGTCTTCAAGGGCAAGGAGCAGCCCAGCGGCTATACCGAGCCGCTGTTGCATGCGTGGCGCTTGAGGGTCAAGGGCACGTGACGCAAGGCCCCTGCCGGAAGCCCCGATAGGCAATGCCGGCACGCGCGGGCTATCGTGTACGGCATCCGAAACCGCTCAGGAGATCCGCCCGATGCTGCGCCACTCGCTCTCAAGCCTCACGCTGGCTCTGGCGACCTTGACCACGGTGCCGGCCTGGGCTGGCACCGTGACCGTCGTGACCTCGTTCCCGAAGGAGCTGACGCAGGCCTACAAGGCAGCCTTCGAAAAGGCCAACCCGGGTATCAAGGTCGAGATCCTGAACAAGAATACGGTGCAAGGCATCGCCTATGTGCGCGAGCTGCCGGCGGGTCAGCGGCCGGATGTCTTCTGGGCCTCGGCGCCCGATGCCTTTGAAGTGCTGGCCGGCCAGAAACTGCTCGACAACGTGGCCGAACTGGCCAACAAGGCGGCGCCGGCCAAGGTCGGCAACTACCCGATCAACAACCCGCAGGGCCTGTACCTCGGGCAGGCGCTGGCCGGCTACGGCCTGATGTGGAATACGCGCTACATGGCGGCCAACAAATTGCCGGCGCCAGCGCAGTGGGCCGACCTCACGCAGCCGGTCTACTTTGGCCACGTCGCGATGAGTTCGCCGTCGCGCTCGGGCACCACCCACCTGACGGTGGAGACGCTGCTGCAGGGTGAGGGCTGGAACAAGGGCTGGGAGCAATTGCTGCAGATCGCAGGCAACTGCGCCGCCATCACCGAGCGCAGCTTTGGCGTGCCCGATGGTGTCAACAACGGCCAGTACGGCATCGGCCTGGTGATCGATTTCTTTGGCCTGGCGGGCAAATATTCGGGCTTTCCGGTGGAGTTCGCCTACCCCAGCGTGACGGCGGTGGTGCCGGCCAATATCGGCCTCGTGGCCGGGGCCAGGAATGCGGCGGAGGCGAAGAAGTTCATCAGCTATACGGTATCGCTGGAAGGCCAGCAACTCCTGTACGACGCGAAAATTTCGCGCCTGCCCATCCTGCCGCCGGCGGCGATGGGCGGCAAGACGCCTGCCGGCTACCCGGACCCGTTCGAGCTTGCCAAACGAGCCAAGGTGCAGTTCAACTCCGACCTGTCGGAGACACGCTACAACGTGGTCTCGGCCATGTTCGACCAGACCATCACCTTTCGCATCAAGGAGCTGCAGGCCGCGACCAGGGCGGTTCACGAGGCTGGGGCCGCACTGGCCAGGAAACCCAATGCCAAAGCGGCTGCGTTGCTCAAGGATGCACGCGCCGCGGCCTACGCGCCTGTCGTCGATATCCAGAAGGCGGCCGACAAGGAATTCCTCGCCGTCTTCGCCGCCAGCAAGAAGGACGCCTCGGTAAACAAGCGCGTCACCGCGCTTGAAGACCACTGGAATACCAGCGCACGTGCCAACTACGAGCGCGCCAAGTCACTCGCCGAGCAAGCGTTGGCTTTGGCCCGCTGATCCTTGGGTGCGACTTCGCCCGTGCGCGCCGGCGCCTGGCTGGCCGGCGTGCTGGTGCTGGCCTTCCTGCTGCTGTTTCTCGTGTTGCCGGTAGGGCGGGTCTTCGTCACCGCCTTCCTGGATGTGGACGGCAGCCTGACCTTCGGCCACTTCAGCGCCTTCTTCGCGCAAGGGCTGATGCGCGAGTCCTTTTTCAACAGCCTTTTCGTGGCGCTGACGTCGGCGCTGTGTGCCGCGGTCATCGCCGTGCCGCTGGCCTACTTCACGGTGCGCTTCGAGTTTCGCGGCGCGATCCTGATCCAGACGCTGGGCGTGCTGCCGCTGATCATGCCGCCCTTCGTGGGCGCGGTGGCGCTGCAACTGATCTTCGGCCGCTCGGGCGCGCTCAACCTGCTGCTGGGCGAGCACCTGGGCTTCACGCTGCCGATCATGGACGGCCTCAACGGTGTCATCTTCGTCGAGTCCATCCACTATTTCCCGTTCATCCTGATGAACCTCACGGTGGCGCTGCGCAATATCGACGGTGCGATGGAAGAAGCCGCCATGAACCTCGGCTGCCGCGGCTGGCGCCTGTTCTGGCGCGTCATCTTTCCACTGGCGCTGCCGGGCTTCGTGGCCGGCGCCTCGCTGGTCTTCGTCAAAGTCTTCGACGACCTGGGCACGCCGCTGGTGCTGGGCCAGACCAACCTGCTGGCCCCGCAGGCCTACCTGCGCATCACCCAGGTCGGGCTGGAAGACCCGCTGGGCTACGTCATCAGCGTGATCATGATCGTCTTCTCGATCGGCGCGATGGCGCTCTCGGCACGGGCCCTGAAGGGCAAGGACTACGCCACCACGCAGAAGGGCGGCAGCAGCATCCAGCGCCGCCGCCTGACGCGGTTGGGCGCGTTGGCCGCCTATGCCTGGATAGGCGGGGTGCTGCTGGTCACGCTGAGCCCGCACCTGGGCGTGCTGTTGCTGTCGGTTGCCCGGGTCTGGAGCTATTCGCCGCTGCCCGATGCCTACACGCTGGCGCACTACGCCACCGTCTTCCAGGACTCCAGCAGCATGATCAGCAATACGTTGCTGTACTGCGGCCTGGCGGCAGGCCTGGACGTCCTGCTGGGCGTGACCATCGCCTACCTGATCCTGCGCACCGCGCTGCCGGCGCGCCAGTGGCTGGACTGGATCGCCACCGCCTCGCTGGCGGTGCCGGGCATCGTGCTGGCCATCGGCTACCTGCGTTTGTTCAAGGGCATCACGCTGCCCGGCACCGACGTGCTCATCACCAGCACCTGGGTCATGATCATGCTGGCCTACGCCGTGCGCCGGCTGCCCTATGCGCTGCGTTCCTGCGTGGCCGCGCTGCAGCAGGTGCATGTGTCGCTGGAAGAAGCCGCCGAGAGCCTGGGCGCGACCAAGTTACGCACCATCCGCCGCGTGCTGGTGCCGCTGATGGCGGGCGGCATCCTGGCCGGCTTTGTCACGAGCTTCATCACCGCAGCGGTGGAGTTGTCGGCCACCATCCTGCTGACCTCGGCCGAATCACAGGCGCCCATGAGCTATGGCATCTACCTCTACATGCAAAGCGTGGCCGGGCGCGGGCCGGGCGCGGCGCTCGGGGTGCTGGCGATCATGGTCGTGGCGGCCGGCACCTACGTTTCGCACCGGGTCGTGGCGGGCAGCGGCCAGCGCCCGATTCCCAGGTCCTGAGGGGCAAGCGCATGAAGAAAGCCAGTGTGCAATGCCGCAACCTGCGGCTCAGCTACGGCGCCACCGCAGTGCTGAAGGACCTCAGCCTCGATATCGAACCGGGTGAATTCTTCGCCCTGCTCGGGCCCTCGGGCTCGGGCAAGAGCACGCTTCTGCGGCTGATTGCCGGCTTCGTGGCGCACCAGAGCGGCGAGCTGCGGGTGGACGGCGTGGACATCACCGGCCAGCCACCGTGGCTGCGCAATATCGGCATGGTCTTCCAGAGCTACGCCCTGTGGCCGCACATGACGGTGTGGGACAACGTGGCCTTCGGACTGGTGGAGCGCAAGGTGGACCGGGCCAGCGCCCGCGCCAGGGTCGGCGCGGCGCTCGAACTGGTGGGCCTGGGCGGCTACGGCGAGCGCCGGCCGGGCCAGCTCTCGGGCGGCCAGCAGCAGCGCGTGGCGCTGGCCCGCACCATCGTCATCGAGCCGCAGGTGCTGCTGCTGGACGAACCCCTGTCCAACCTGGACAAGACGCTGCGTGTGCAGATGCGCCAGGAGCTGCTGGCCCTGCAGCGGCGGCTGGGCATCACCACCATCTTTGTCACGCACGACCAGGAAGAAGCCATGACCACCGCCGACCGCATGGCCGTGCTCGACCAGGGCGTGGTGCAGCAGGTGGGCACGCCGACCACGTTGTACGACGACCCCGTCAACCCCTTCGTGGCCAATTTCGTGGGCACCATGAACCTGCTGCCCGCCCGCGTATGCGCGCGGCGCGGCGATGCGCTCACGCTCGATATCGACAGCGTCGGCGAAGTGCACTTCCCCCTGCTGGCACCGGCGCCCGAGGCCCAGGCCATGCTGGTCTGCTTGCGCCCGCATACGCTGCGCGTGGAGCCGTCGGGCCCGGCGCCCGATGCACGCCACGTCTGGATGCCGGGCACGGTGGAGGCGAGCGAGTTCCTGGGCGAGTACACGCGCTACCGCGTGCGGGTCGGATCGCAGAGCCTGGTGGTGGACCAGCCGCACCACGCCGGCTTGGGCAAATTTGCGGTCGGCTGCGCCGTCAGCCTGGGGTTGGAGCCGTCGCAGGTGCGGCTCTTCGCGGCCTGAGCGACCGGCTCAGGGGCTGCGCCTGGGCGCCGATTCGCGTGCCGCTTCACAGGACACGCAGCGCTGCGCCCAGGGCTCGGCCTTGAGACGGTCGAACGGAATATCGGCCTGGCAGCTGGCGCAAATACCGTAGCCGCCCTCGCGCAGGTGCGACAGCGCCTGGCCGACGGCGGCCAACTCCTGCGTCTCCAGGTCGGACAGGGCCATGTCCAACTCGCGCTCGCCCTCGCGCTGCGGTGCGTCGTCGCCGTCCTGCTCCAGCACCTCGCGCGCATGTTCGGCGCGCGACAGGCCGCCGTGGTGTTCTGACAGGCGGCGGCCGAGCTGGCGCTGGCGCAGTTGCAGATCGGCCTCCAGCAGCGCACGCTGGCCGGCAGTGAGGTGTTTCATGGCTGCATCTCCTGGCTTGCTGGCGTGATCTTGCGCCGCGCGCTGCCGGCCCGCCTTGACCCCGGTCATTTCCGGCGCGCTGCCTACAATCCTGCGGCCATGTCCGACTTGCCTTTACCGTCGCACTGCGATGTCCTCGTTGTCGGCGCAGGCCCGGCCGGCAGCGCCTGCGCCCAGCGGCTCGCCGCCGCCGGCATGGACGTATTGCTGGCCGACCAGCATATCTTTCCGCGCGACAAGGTCTGCGGTGACGGCCTGATCCCCGACAGCCACGCCGCGCTGCGCCGCCTGGGCGTGTACGACGAGGTGGCCGCGCTCGCAGCCCACGTCGAGCATGTGCGCTGCGTCGGCCCGCGCGGCGGGTTTGTCGATGTGCCGGGCACGCTCTCGGTGCTGCCGCGCAAGACGCTGGACCACATCCTCGCGCGTGCCGCCCAGCGCGCCGGCGCGCGGCTGCTGGCGCCGCTGCGCTTCGAGGCCCCGCTGGTGGAAGGCACAGGAGCGGACCCGCGCGTGGTCGGTGCGCGCTTCAGGGTCAACCACCGCACGCATGACATCAGCGCGCGCTGGGTCGTGCTGGCCACCGGCGCGGTGCCGCAGGCGCTGATCGCGGCCGGCCTGTGCGAGCGCCACACCCCCAGCGGCGTGGCGCTGCGCGGCTACGTCCGCAACGAGGCCATGGTCGGGCGCATCACGCAGTTGCAAATGGTGTGGCACCCACGCCTGCGCGGCGGCTACGGCTGGATCTTTCCGGCCCCCGGCGGCGTCTTCAATATCGGCGCCGGCCTCACCGGCAGCCACATCCGGCAGGGCAACGGCAAGGGCCGCATGCACGAGGTCAACCTGCGCGGCATGTTCGACTCGTTCTGCCAGCTCTACGCTCCCGCCGCCGAACTGATGCAGGGCGGCGCGCTGCTGGGCGATCTGAAGGGCGCCCCGCTGCGCTGCTCGATGCTCGGCGCGCGCTGGTCGCGGCCTGGCCTGCTGGCGGCCGGCGAGGCCATCGGCAGCACCTACGCCTTCAGCGGCGAGGGCATCGGCAAGGCGATGGAAACCGGCCTGCTCGCCGCCGAGGCTTTGCTGCATGATCGGGCGGCACCGCAAGCGGCCGTGCGCCAGCGCTACGAGGCCGCGCTGGCCGGGCTCAAGCCGAGGTTCGATCTGTATGAAGCCGCCAGTCGCGTCAACCACCGGCCCTGGATCACCGATATCGTGATCTGGCGTGCCCGGCGCAGCCCGCGCATCCTGCGCCGCCTGGCGGGCATGCTGGAAGAAACCCAAAGCCCCGGCCACCTGTTCAGCTGGCGCGGCGTGACCAAACTGATGTTCGAATGACGCCCCAGGAGGCTCCCATGACTGAACTGAAATCTCTGCTCGCCTACAGCCTGGCCACGGCGGGGCTGTTGGCCGGCTGCGGCGGTGGCGGCGGCGACCCGGGCGCCCCGGCGTCGGTGGTGACGGCGTCCAGCACCAGCACGGCCATGTACGGCAAGAGCATGCTCGTGACGCTGACGGGCAGCAACCTCGACCAGGGCCTCAGCCTGACTTCCACCGGCTGCCGCGACTTCGTGCGCAGCACCAGCGCGCCCAATATCAGCTCGGCCAGCACCGCCTATTACACCTGCACGACCACCGGCGTGGGCGCCCTGCAGGTCAACGTGGCGCGCGCCAGCGACGCCAGCACGGCCGCCACGGTGGCCTACACCGTGGCCGTGCCGCAGGTGACAGTGACGATCAATACCGGCCTGCCCGGAATCTCGGGCAGCTTCGTCATCACCCTGGCGCCCGACAAGACACCGGCCACGGTGAACAACTTCCTGGCCTACGTGAACAGCGGCTACTACAACGGCACGGTCTTCCACCGCCACGGCCGAGACAACGCCCTGCAACCGTTCGTGCTGCAGGGCGGGGGCTACGCCGGGCCGATGGCCGCCGGCGGCGCGCTGCCCACGGCCAAGGCGGCCAGCGCCCCGGTCGCCTTGGAGGTCGGCAAGGGCCTGTCCAACCTGCGCTTCAGCGTGGCCATGGCGCGCACCGGCGCGCTCGACTCCGCCACCTCGCAGTTCTTCATCAACCTCGTCGACAACGTCTTCCTCGACACCTCGGGCGGCGGCTATGCCGTGTTCGGCACCATCACCACCGGCACCGCCTTCGTGACCACGATGACGACCCAGCCCTGCACGGCATGGCCCGAATTTTTCGGCTCGGGCATCGACTGCCTGCCGCAGCCCAACTTCACCATCAGCAGCGCCGAACAGACCCGATAAGGGCGCGGCAGGCCGACCCACCGATGTGCCAGTTGCTGGGCATGAATGCCAACACGCCGACCGACGTGATGTTCAGCTTTGCCGGCCTGGCGACGCGCGCGCACGAGCACAAGGACGGCTTCGGCATCGCGTTTTTCGAGGGCTGCGGCCTGCGCCACTTCATCGACCACCACGGCGCCCGCACGAGCCCGGTGGCCGAGCTCGTGCGGCACTACCCGATCAAGAGCGAAAACGTCATCGCCCACATCCGCAAGGCCACCCAGGGCCGGGTGGCGCTGGAAAATACCCACCCCTTCGTGCGCGAGCTGTGGGGCCGCTACTGGGTCTTTGCCCACAACGGCGATCTGAAGGCCGGGGTCGGGGGATTCAACCCACAACTGCACGGCGCTTTTCGCCCGGTGGGCAGCACCGACAGCGAGCTCGCCTTCTGCTGGCTGATGCAGGAGCTGGCCAAGGCGCATGCCGGTGTACCCAGCGTCGAAGAGCTGAGCTGCACGCTGCGTGAACTGCTGCCGCAACCGGCGGCGCACGGCACCTTCAACATGCTGCTCTCCAACGGCCAGGCGCTGTGGGCGCATTGCTCGACGCGGCTGCATGCGCTGCAGCGCCAGCACCCCTTCGGCGCGGCCACGCTGGCCGACGACGACCTGAGCGTGGATTTCGGTGCCCTCACCTCGCCGCGCGACCGGGTGGCCCTGATCGCCACCGAGCCGCTCACGCAGGGCGAGCCCTGGCAGGCCCTGGCGCCCGGCGAGATGCGCGTTTTCGTCGAAGGCCGCACGGTGGCGGCGGGGCCTTGCAGCGGCTGAATGCCAACGCCTGGGCCTGCGCGTGCGCAGCCGATCCCGCCCAGCCGACCATTCGCCCGCCGCGCAACCGGCGGTGAGGCGGCCACTCCTACACTGCCCGCCATGCCGAACAGACAAGTCGACTGGAGCCAGTTCTGGTACCCGGGCCGCAAGCGCCCCTTCACCGCCGACGAGATGGCGCAGGCCGGCAGCGACGGCCCGAGCCCGACGATGATCGCGGTGGCCGGCGCCAACTTCGCCACCACGGCCTTCGTGATGCTGCAATTCGCCCCGGCCGCGCAGACGGCGCGGCTGACCGCGGCGCTGGCGGCGCTGGCCGTGCTGGGCAGCACGGCCGCACACTGGTTGTGGTGGCGGCCCTGGCGGCGCCCGCTGATGCAGGCCTCGCTGGGCGTGGCGGCGGCCATGGTCCTGTTGTCACTGGGCATCCGCTGGCGAGTACCCGAACCCGAAGCACGCTACGCGATGGCGCTGACGCTGGCCATCGGCTGTGCCGGGCTGGTGGTGCTGCTGGGCTTTCTGGTGGTCTGGCGCGCGCACGCCATCGAGGCCCGCCTGCGCGAGCAGGCCGAGCGCGAGAAGGCGGTGGAGATGGCGCGCCGGCTCGCTGCCGCACAGCTCGAGCCGCATTTTCTCTTCAATACGCTGGCCTCGGTGCAGCACTGGGTGGAGACGCGGGACGAGCGCGCCGCGCCGCTGCTGGCCGCCCTCACCGGCTACCTGCGCGCCACGCTGCCGATGTTCAACCGCCCGCTGCTGCGCGCCGGCGAGGAATTGGTGGCCATCGAGCGCTACCTGCAGGTGATGCAGGCACGCATGGGCGCGCGGCTGGCGTGGCGCATCGAAGTCGAGCCCGCGCTGCACGCCGTGGCACTGCCGCCGGGGATGCTGCTGACACTGACCGAAAACGCTGTCGTGCATGGCATCGAGCCTCGACTTGAGGGCGGCGAGGTGCGGCTGCTGGGACGCCTGCATGACGATGAAGCCCGCTTCGAAGTCATCGACAACGGCCCCGGCCCCCCCGCCGACATGACCGACGGCGTGGGCCTGGCCAATATCCGCCAGCGCCTGGCCCTGGCCTGTGGCGCCGCGGCGAGCCTGAGGATCAGCCACGCCGCGGGCGGCGGCTGCCGCGCTGAACTGCGCCTGCCCGCAACGGCGATCGCCTGATGAGCCGCCGGGCCGCTCCCAAGGCGAATACCGCAGTGCGCAGCACGGAGGCTGCCTGATGACCCGCGCCCTCATCGCCGACGACGAAGAAGCCCCCCGCGAACAACTGCGGGCCGCGCTGCGCACCGCCTGGCCCGGCCTGGGGATCGTGGCCGTGGCTGAGAACGGCGTCGATGCCTGGGACTCCTTCCTCGAGCACGAGCCCGAGGTCTGCTTCCTGGATATCCGCATGCCCGGCCTCACCGGCATCGACGTGGCACGCCGCATCGGCAGCCAGGCGCATATCGTCTTTGCCACCGCTTACGGCGACCATGCGCTGGCCGCCTTCGATGCCGGCGCGGTGGACTACCTGCTCAAGCCGGTCGAACCCGAGCGGCTGGCACAGACGGTGACCCGCCTGCAAGCCCGCCTGCAAACGCACCACGCACCTGCCACCACCGTTGAGACCGGTGCGCCCGGACTGCAAGCCCTGCTCGCCCGCCTGGCCGGCCAGCTGCACCGCACGCCGCCGCTGGCCGTGCTGCAAGCCAGTGTGGGCCGCGAGGTCAAACTGATCCGCACCGACGAGGTGGTCTATTTCGAGAGCGACGCCCGCTATACGCGCGTGGTGTGGGGCGGCGGCGATGCGCTGATCCGCACCCCGCTCAAGGAGTTGCTGGCACAGCTGGACGAGCAGTTGTTCTGGCAGGTGCACCGGTCGGTGGTCGTCAATCACCGCCACATCGCCAGCGCGGTGCGGGTGGACGAAGGCCACATGCATCTCACGCTGCGTGGGCGCACCGAGGTGCTGCCGGTCTCGCGCCACTTCCAGGGCCTGTTCAAGGGTCAGTGAGTAAGCGGGCGCAAGGCGGCCGCGGGTAGCATGCTGGCACCGCCCGATCCCGCCACGAGCCATGCCCGCGATCCCCGTCCCGCGCTTCGACCAGTTCTACCGCCACCCGGAACTCACGCGCCTGCTGCAGGATTACGCCGCCGCGGCACCGCAGCTGGTGGGCCTGTCGTCCATCGGCAAGAGCTTCGAAGGCCGCGATATCTGGTTGCTGACGATCACCCAGCGGGCCACCGGCAGCGACCGCGACAAGCCGGCTTTCTGGGTGGACGGCAATATCCACGCCGCCGAACTGACGGCCAGCACGGCCTGCCTGTACTGGCTGCACCAGCTCGTGTCGGGCTACGAAGGCGGTGACGCGCAGGCGCGCCAGTTGCTCGATACGCGCGTGGTCTATATGGTGCCGCGGCTCAACCCCGACGGTGCCGAGCTGGCGCTGGCCGACAAGCCGCGCCATATCCGCTCTTCGACCCGGCCCTACCCGTACGACGAAGCGCCCGTGGACGGCCTGACCATCGAAGATGTGGACGGCGACGGCCGCATGCTCAGCATGCGCCTGCCCGACCCGCACGGCCCGTACAAGAAGCACGCCTCCGAGCCACGCCTGATGGTCGCGCGCGAGCCGGGCGAATTTGGCGGCGAGTACTACCGCCTGATCCCCGAGGGCACGTTGAAAAACTTCGACGGTCTCAAGATCACCGCCAACCCCGACCGCGAGGGCCTGGATCTGAACCGCAACTTCCCGGCCTACTGGCGCCAGGAGTTCGAGCAGGTGGGCGCCGGCGCCTACCCGACCAGCGAACCCGAGGTGCGGGCGATGGTGGACTTCATCACCCGGCATCCCAATATCGGCGCGGCGGTGAGCTTCCACACCCACAGCGGCGTCATCCTGCGGCCGATGGGCACGCAGAGCGACGACGACATGACGCCCGAAGACCTGTGGATGTACAAGCGGCTGTCGGATATCGGCGCCAAGCTCACCGGCTACCCGGCCATCAGCATCTGGCACGACTTCAAATACCACCCCAAGCAGGTGATCACCGGCACCCAGGACTGGGTCTATGAAAATATGGGCGCGCTGTTCTGGACGGTGGAGATCTGGGCCCCCAACAAGGAAGCCGGCATCACCGATTACCAGTGGATCGAGTGGTACCGCGACCACCCGCCCGAAGACGACCTCAAGCTGCTGAAATGGAGCGACGAGCAGTGCGCCGGCAAGGCCTATGTGGACTGGTACCCGTGGCGCCACCCGCAGCTGGGCATGGTCGAGCTCGGCGGCTGGGACCGCATGAACTACTGGCGCAACCCGCCGCCGCACCTGCGCGAGCGCGAGGCCGCGCGCTTCCCGGCCTGGCTGACCCAGATTGCGCTCTCGCTGCCCAAACTGGAGCTGCTGCGCACGGAGGTGCGGGCGCTCGGCCCCGACACCTGGCGCGTGCGTTTTGCGGTGGCCAACAGCGGCTACCTGCCGGCCTATGTGACCAAGCGCGCGCTCGAGCGCAAGACGGCGCGCGGCACCGTCTTCCAGATCCACCTGCCGCCCGGCACGAGCCTGGTGAGCGGGCGCGAGCGCATCGAAGGCGCGCACCTCGAAGGCCATGCCCCGAAGGCCTCGCAACAGGCCTTTCTGCCCAACCGGGAACTCACCGGCGACCGCGCCGTGGTGGAATGGGTGGTGCGCGGTGCGCGTGGCACCGCGCTGGCGCTGAGTGCCACTGCCGACCGTGCCGGCAGCGTGCGCACCGAGGTGACGCTTGACTGAGCTCAGGCACCATGGCTGATTCGCCGCGACAGGCGGGCGACGACTTCACGTCGCTCTTTGAATTTCTGCCGATCGGCGCCTACCGCAGCGCGCCCGACGGCCGGCAGTTGCGCGCCAACCCGGCGCTGGTGCGGCTCAATGCCTTTGACACCGAGGCCGAACACCTGGCTGCGGTGCACGATATCGCCACCGAGTGGTATGTCGATCCGGGGCGGCGCGCCGAATTCCTGCGCCGGCTCATGCAGGACGGCCGCGTCCTGGCCTTCGAGTCCGAGATCTACCGCCAGAAAACACACGAGAGGATCTGGGTCAACGAAAACGCCCACCTCGTGCGGGGCGCCGCCGGCGAGGTGCTGTACTTCGAGGGCACGGTCGAGGAGATCACCGAGCGCGTGCGCGACCGCGAGGCGCTGCGCCGCAGCCAGGAGCAGATGCAGCAGATCATCGAACTGGTGCCGGGTGCCGTCTACCGGCTGCTGATGCTGCCCGGCGGCGGCCGGCGTTTCAGCTTCATCAGCCCGGGCGTGAAGGCGCTGTATGGCGTGGAACCGGCGGCGGCGCTGGCCGATGCGCAGGCCATCTACAGCCTGCACCACCCCGAGGACCGCGCGCGCGTCCAGGCCCAGGGCCGGGCCGCCGCCAGTGCGCACGGGCCACTGGCCACCGAACTGCGCATCCGGCTGGCCGACGGCGTGGAGAAGTGGATCCAGCTGATCAGCTCCGCCGCCCCGGCCGAAGACGGCAGCGACGTTCGCGTGGGCATGGTTTTCGATATCACCGGCCGCAAGCAGGCCGAAGCCGCGCTGCGCGCCAACAGCGAACTGTGGAAGCGCGCGCTGGAGAGCACCGGCGACGGCGTCTGGGACTGGCAGGTGCAGGACGGCGTGGAGATCCTCAGCGCCAAGTGCAAGGCGCTGTATGGCTACACCGAAGACGAACTGCTCGATCGGCCCGAACTTCAAGACCGGCCCGACGCGCTGGACTACCGCACGCACCCCGACGATATCCCGCAGATGCTGGCCGACCGCCATGCGCATTTCGCCGGCCTCACGCCGGCCTACGTCAACGAGCACCGGGTGCGCTGCAAGAACGGCGAGTGGAAGTGGATCCTCTCGCGCGGCATCGTCATCAGCCGTGACGCCGCGGGCCGCCCGCTGCGCATGATCGGCACCCACACCGACCTCACCGCCGTCAAGCAGGCCGATGCGCTGCGCTTTGAACGCGACCGCGCCGCCGCCGCCGATATGGCCAAGTCGCAGTTTCTCTCGCGCGTGAGCCACGAGCTGCGCACGCCGCTGAACGCGATACTTGGATTCGCGCAGTTGCTCGAGATGGATCCCGGCGTGGGCGAGCGCCAGACCAGCTGGCTCGCGCAGGTGCTCGCCAGTGGGCGCCATCTGCTGGCGCTGGTGGACGATATCCTCGACCTCTCCAGCGTGCAGACCGGCCAGCTGCCGCTGAATACCGAGGCACTGGCGCTGCACCCGGTGCTCGAAGAGGCCCGCGCGATGGTCGCGGCCGCGGCCCAGGAAGCAGGCGTGGTGGTCATCAACGAGGTGCCCGCCGACGCCCACCATACGGTGCGCGCAGACCGCAAGCGCCTCAAGCAGATCGTCAGCAACCTGTTGTCCAACGCCATCAAATACAACCACCGCGGCGGTTGGGTGCGGCTGGCAGCCCGGCACGACGACGGCATGGTGGAGCTGAGCGTCGCCGATAGCGGCCCCGGCCTGGACGAGGCGCAAACGGCGCGCCTGTTCAACCCCTTCGAGCGCCTGCACGCACAGCGCGGCCCGGTCGCCGGCACCGGCCTGGGGCTGGCGCTGACGCGCCAGTTTGCGCAGGCCATGGGCGGCTCGGTGCAGGTGAGCAGCCGCCTGGGTGAAGGATCGACGTTCTTTGTCCGGCTGCCTGCGGCCTGACCCGCCGCGCGCAGGCGCCTGCCCGCGCCTGCCAGGGCCAGCCGGGCTAGCGCTGCTCGAACCTGAATACCGCCATGCTCGCCAGCAGGTTGGGCCAGCGGCGCACGAGGCGGCCGCCCTGCAGGCCGAAGCTGTCGGTCACGGCCAGGCCGCACTTGCGCGCCAGCACCTCGAAATCAGCAAAGGTGCCGACCCGGATATTCGGTGTGTCGTACCACTGGTAGGGCAAGGCGCGCGTCACCGGCATGCGGCCGGTCATGACATGCAGCCGGTTGGGCCAGTGCGCAAAGTTGGGGAAGCTGACGATGCCGATGCGGCCCACGCGCGCCGTCTCCTGCAGCATGCGCTCGGTGTGGCGCAGGTGCTGCAGGGTGTCGAGCTGCAGCACGACATCGAAGCTGCGGTCGTCAAAGAGCGCCAGGCCTTCTTCGAGATTGAGCTGGATGACGTTGACGCCGCGCTGCACGCAGGCATGCACATTGGCATCGGCGATCTCGATGCCGTAGCCGCTGCACGCCTTGTGGCTCTGCAGCCAGGCCAGCAGCTCGCCATTGCCGCAACCCAGGTCGAGCACGCGGCTGCCCGCCGGCACGAGATCGGCGATCAGCTCGAGGTCTTTTCGCTCGCTCATCAGTCAACCTCCGTGCTTCGCACTGCGGTGTGGCCCTTCGGAGCGGCCGTGCGGGCTCACTGGACTACCCTGCGCGCAATGCGCTCCGGGATGAGCGCTTGGGAGCGGCCCGGCGCGCTCATGGGGCGGCACCGACGCGCTCGAAATAGGCGCGCATCACGGCGTGGTAGCGCGGGTCGTCGAGCAGGAAGGCATCGTGCCCGTGCGGTGCCTCGATTTCGGCGTAGCTGACATCGACTCGGTTGTCCACCAGCGCCTTGACGAGCTCGCGCGAGCGTGCCGGCGAAAAGCGCCAGTCGGTGCTGAAGCTCACCAGCAGGAAGCCATTGCCGCGCGCCGGCGCCAACGCACGCGCGAGGTTGCCGCCGTGCTCGCTGGCGGGGTCGAAGTAATCCAGCGCGCGCGTGATCAGCAGGTACGTATTGGCGTCGAAATACTCGCTGAACTTGTCGCCTTGGTGGCGCAGGTAGCTCTCGATCTGGAACTCGATCGCCTGCGTGCTGTAGCCCAGCTCAGCGGACTTGAGCTCGCGGCCGAATTTGGCCTCCATCGCATCATCCGACAGGTAGGTGATGTGGCCGATCATGCGCGCCACGCGCAGCCCACGCTTGGGCACCGCGCCGTTGGCGATGAAGTGGCCGCCGTGGAAATCGGGGTCGGTGACGATGGCGCGCCGGGCCACTTCATTGAACGCGATATTCTGTGCAGACAGCCTGGGCGCGGTGGCCACCGCCACGCAGTGGCGCACGCGCTTGGGGTGACGCAGGGTCCAGGCCAGCGCCTGCATGCCACCCAGGCTGCCGCCGAGCACGGCAGCGAGTTGCGTGATCCCCAACTGCTGCACCAGGCGCGCCTGCGCGTCGACCCAGTCTTCCACCGTCACGACCGGAAAATCGGCACCATAGACGCGCCCGCTGGCCGGGTTGACGTGCATCGGCCCGGTGGAGCCGAAGCACGAGCCGGGGTTGTTGACACCGATCACGAAAAAACGCTCGGTGTCCAGGGGCTTGCCCGGGCCCACCAGGTTGTCCCACCAGCCCACGCTGCCATCGGCGTGCACGCCCGCCACATGGTGGCCGGCATTGAGCGCGTGGCACACCAGCACGGCGTTGCTGCGCTCGGCGTTGAGCGTGCCGTAGGTCTCGTAGCGCAGGGTGTAGTCGGCCAGCACGGCGCCGCTCTTCAGCGGCAAGGGCTCGCTGAAGAACATTTCCTGCGGTGTGACGAGACCGATGGTGCCCATGGATGGAATATAACGAGGCGCATGAAGGGCGACCCCAAGTGGTTTGAAGGATTCGAAGTGCGCGACTTCGATCTCGAGGGCACGCGCATCCACGCCCGTGTCGGCGTCCACCGGGGCGCGCGGTCCGACGCGCCGCCGCTGCTGCTGGTGCATGGCTTCCCGCAGACCCATGTGCTGTGGCATCGCGTGGCGCAGCAACTGGCGCCGCATTTCCAGCTCGTGCTGCCCGATCTGCGCGGCTATGGCGACAGCGCCAAGCCGGTGGGCCAGCCCGACCACGCCAACTACAGCAAGCGGGCGATGGCGCGCGATCTGCTGTTGCTGATGCAAGCCCTCGGCCACCCGCGCTTTGCCGTCTGCGGCCACGACCGCGGTGCCCGCGTGGCGCACCGCCTGGCGCTGGACCACCCGCAGGCGGTGGCCCGGCTCGCGCTGATCGATATCGCGCCCACGCTGGACATGTACAACGCCACCGATATGCGCTTTGCCAGCGCGTACTACCACTGGTTCTTCCTGATCCAGGCCGCGCCGATGCCCGAACGCATGATCGGCGCCGACCCCGGCGCCTACCTGCGCGCGGCATTCGGCCGCCCCGGCGTCGGCGCATCGGGCCATATCGAGCCAGCGGCGATGGCCGAATACAAGCGCTGCTTCAGCCAGCCCGCCGCCATCCACGGCGCCTGTGAAGACTACCGGGCCAGCGCCGGCATCGACCTGGCACATGACCGCGCGTCACGCGACGCGGGCCACAAGATCGCCTGCGACACACTGGTGCTGTGGGGCCAGCGTGGCGTGATAGAGGCGCTGTTCGACCCGATGGCGCTGTGGCGAGCGCAGTGCGCCGGCGGGCTCGAAGGCGAGGCTGTGCCGGCCGGCCACTACATCCCTGAGGAGCTGCCGGGTGCCACGGCGGCGCGGCTGCTGGGCTTCCTCAAGCGCTGAACTGGCGGCAGAACAGCTGGCAATCCGGCGCCACGGGTGAGCGCCGCGGCCGCTACGATGACGGCGCCGTTTTCACCTCAGCGAGGCCCCCATGCACGAGTGGTTGCACCGGATCGACACCCATTTCCCGGTGCGCTTCAGCGCCTGGCTGGCCAGCGGTATCGGGGCCGTGCTGTTTGCCGGCACCTGGGTCGCCTTCGGCTTCGGCGGCCCGGCGGCGCTGGTCTGCCTGTTCCTGGTGGGCCTGGGCTGGCGCGACACCCGCCAGCGCCGCCACTCGGTGCTGCGCAACTACCCGGTGATCGGGCACCTGCGCTTTCTGGCGGAGTTCATCCGCCCGGAGCTGCGCCAGTATTTCATTGAGAGCGACCGCGAGGCCGCACCGTTCTCGCGCCAGCAACGCAGCCTGATCTACCAGCGCGCCAAGGGCGACGGCGACAAGCGCCCGTTCGGCACCCAGCTCGACGTGCAGGCCATCGGCTACGAGTGGATCAACCACTCCATGGTGCCCTCGCGCGTGGCGTCGCATGACTTCCGCATCGCCATCGGTGCCGGTGGCACTTCATGCAGCCAGCCCTACAGCGCAAGCGTCTTCAACATTTCGGCCATGAGCTTTGGCGCCCTCAGCGCCAATGCCATCCTGGCGCTCAACGGTGGCGCCCGGCGCGGCAACTTTGCGCACGATACCGGCGAGGGCTCGATCAGCGCGCACCACCGCATCCATGGCGGCGACCTGATCTGGGAGATCGGCTCCGGCTATTTCGGCTGCCGGGCGCCGGACGGCAGTTTCAGCGAAGAGCGCTTCGTCGCCAATGCGCGCGACCCGCAGGTGAAGATGATCGAGCTCAAGCTCAGCCAGGGCGCCAAACCGGGCCATGGCGGCGTGCTGCCCGGCGCCAAGGTCACGCCCGAGATCGCCGCCGCGCGCGGCGTGCCGGTGGGCACCGATTGCGTCAGCCCGGCCAGCCACGGCGCCTTCAGGACTCCGCTGGAGATGATGCGGTTCATCGAGCGCCTGCGGCAGCTTTCAGGTGGCAAACCCACAGGCTTCAAGTTCTGCATCGGCCACCCGTGGGAGTGGTTTGCGATCTGCAAGGCGATGCTGGAAACGGGCACCCTGCCGGACTTCATCGTTGTCGATGGCGCAGAAGGCGGCACCGGCGCGGCGCCGCTGGAATTTACCGACCACGTCGGGGCGCCCCTGCAGGAAGGGTTGCTGCTCGTGCACAACACGCTGACCGGCCTGAACCTGCGCCCGCGCATCAAGATCGGCTGTGCCGGCAAGGTGGTCAGCGGCTTCGATATCGCGCGCAACATGGCGCTCGGCGCCGACTGGTGCAACGCGGCGCGTGGCTTCATGTTCGCGCTGGGCTGCATCCAGGCCCAGGCCTGCCACACCGGCAGCTGCCCCACCGGCGTGACGACGCAGGATCCGCGGCGCCAGCGGGCCCTGGTGGTGCCCAGCAAGACCGAACGCGTCTGGCGCTTCCACGAGAACACGTTGAAGGCCCTGCTGGAACTGGTGCAGGCGGCGGGGCTGGATCACCCGGGGCAGATCACCGCCGCACACATCGTGCGCCGCAGCGCGGACCATGAGGTGCGGCTGCTCGCAAATCAGTTGCCCTTCGTGCAGCCGGGCGAACTGCTGGCAGCCATCGAAGGCCGCGGCGCGTGGCCGCACAAGGTCTTCGAACTCTACTGGCCACTGTCGCACGCTGACAGCTTTCAGCCTGGGATTGGCAACGCCGCGCAATCTGCTCCTGCAGCCAGCACCCAGCCTTCGCGCGGCAGCAGCCGGCAGCCCGCCGCAGCCGTCGCCTGAAGCCCAGTCAGGCCGCAGGCGGCGCGCTGTCGATGAAGCTCTGCCGCACCGCGAGTTTGTCGAACAGTTTGTGCAGGTTGGGGTAGTCCGCGCGCCAGGAGATCTGCGGGAACCGGAAGTCGAGGTAACCCAGGGCGCAACCCACCGCCACGTCGGCCAGCGTGTAGTGGTTGCCGGCGCAAAACGGCTTGTCGCCCAGGCCCTGGCTCATGGTCGCCAGCGTGGCCTGGACGCGGCTCATCTGGCGGTCGATCCAGGCCTGCGAGCGCTGCGCTGCGGTGCGGCCGCCCCAGGTCGCTTCCAGCCGCGCCAGGATGCTGGCGTCGAGCAGGCCATCGGCCAGCGCTTCCCAGGTGCGCACTTCGGTGCGTTCGCGGCCCGAGGGCGGGATCAGCTTGCCGACGGGCGAGAGTGACTCCAGGTACTCGACGATGACGCGCGAGTCGAAGACCGCCTCGCCGCCTTCCATCACCAGGCAGGGCACCTTGCCCAGCGGGTTGCTCTTCAGGATGTCGTCGTTGCCCCACACGTCTTCCAGCACAAACTGGAAGTCGAGCTTCTTCTCGGCCATGACGACGCGCACCTTGCGGACATAAGGGCTGGTCAGCGAACCTATCAGTTTCATTTTTTTCGCGCGTGGCGCTTATCCCTGGGTTGAAATCATTCTAGCGACGGGCGTCCGCCGGCGCTGCGTGTGGCTGTCGCGTGAAGTCCACGTGCCCGGGCCGGCCTGGCAAGCGCAACTCGGCGGTCGCCGGCGCCATGCGCGAAACCACGCTGCCGCCACGCACCACCAGCAGACGCTGCGCCCGCAGGCGGATGGCTTCTTGCGGCGTGCGTGCCTGCAGCAGCAGGAAATCGGCGCGGCAGCCGGGCTCCAGGCCATAACCCTTCAGGCCCAGGATGCGCGCGCTGTTGACCGTCACCGCGTCAAAGCACTGCCGCTGGCCCTGCACCGATGTCATCTGCGCGACGTGCAGGCCCATCGCCGCCACCTCCAGCATGTCTGCCGAGCCCAGGGCGTACCAGGGGTCCAGCACGCAGTCGTGGCCAAACCCCACGTTGACCCCGGCCGCCAGCAGCTCGGGCACGCGCGTCATGCCGCGCCGCCTGGGGTAACCGTCGTGCCGGCCCTGCAGCGTGATATTGACCAGCGGGTTGGCCACCACATGCACGCCGGCCTCGGCGATCAAGGGCAGCAGTTTGCTGACGTAGCCGTTGTCCATCGAGTGCATCGACGTCAGGTGCGAGCCGGTGACGCGGCCTTGCAGCCCGAGGCGCCGGGTGTGCCGGGCCAGCGTCTCGATGTGGCGCGATTGCGGGTCGTCGCTCTCGTCGCAATGCAGGTCCACCCGCAGGCCGCGAGCGGCGGCCAGTTCACACAGCATGCGCACGCTGTCGGCGCCTTCGGCCATCGTGCGCTCGTAGTGCGGGATGCCGCCCACGACCTCGACCCCCAGGTCGAGGGCGCGCTCGAGATTCGCCAGCGCGCCGGGCGCGCGCAGCAGGCCGTCCTGCGGGAAGGCCACCAATTGCAGATCAAGGTAGGGGGCGACACGCCGGCGGACATCGAGCAGCGCGCGCACCGCCAACAGCCGCTCATCGCACACGTCGACATGCGAGCGGATGGCGAGCAGCCCGCGCGCCACCGCCCAGTCGCAGTACTGCAGCGCACGCTCGGCGATGGCCTCTTCGGTGAGCAGCGGCTTGAGCTCGCCCCACACGGCGATGCCCTCCAGCAGCGTGCCGCTGGCGTTGACCCGCGGCAGGCCATGGCTGAGCGCCGCGTCCAGGTGGAAGTGCGCATCCACGAAGGGTGGGCTGAGCAGCCAGCCGGCGGCGTCGATGATCTCGGCTTCCGGCGGCGCCGGCAAGGCGGGGCCGAGTGCGGTGATGCACCCCGCCCGGGCCAGCAGGTCGATGTCAGTTCGCCCGTCGGGCAGGGTGGCATGGCGGACGAGCAAGTCAGCGGACATGGCTTCGTGGTGTGGCTGGCGTGGCTGGCGCCACAGCATACGGCCCGCCGCCGCCAGGGCGCACCAAGGGCCTGTTCGCGAACCCCGCGGCCCGGCGCCGGCGCCGGGAATTGCGTCACGCAGCAGCCCCACGTGAAGTGCAGGAACCCGCTTGTCAGGCCACTGCAACGGGTGCACACTGGACCGGCCGGGCCATACCCGGCGCACCCCCCCAGCCCCCCGAAAAACCGTCTCTAGCCCGTTCCCCGTGGTCGGTGACCTGCCTGCCGACCTTGTGTTCCATCCTCGCAAAGGAGGTTCTGATGAATTTGACGATCAGCGGCCATCACCTTGAAGTTACTCCTGCCCTGAGAGAGTATGTGCTTACAAAGCTGGATCGCGTGACGCGACATTTTGATCAAGTGGTGGATGTCACCGTACTGCTGACCGTGGAAAAGCTAAAGGAGAAAGAGCGAAGGCAGAAGGCTGAAGTCACGCTTCATGTGAAGGGCCGTGACATTTTTGTCGAGCAATCCTGCGAAGACCTGTACGCCGCCATCGACCAGCTCATGGACAAGCTGGATCGGCAGGTCGTGCGCCACAAGGATCGCCTGCAGGACCACCACCACGACTCGCCCAAGCGCCTGGATGCCACCGTGCTGTAGCGCGCACAAGCAACCAAGAACGGCCCCACGGGGCCGTTTTGCATGGTGGAAGGCGATGTTGTTGCGGCGCCGCACAAACCGCTCTATCCACCCGTTCCAGGGGCTTGCCCCGCCTGCCGCGCAACGGCCCGGTTGCTATCATGATCCGTTGCGCAAACGCCCGCCGTGCCGTAGCTATCAATCGTCCGATGAACCGACTCGCCGCCATCCTGCCCGCCAGCAACGTGCTGGTCAATGTGGACGCGACCAGCAAGAAGCGCGTCTTTGAGCAGGCCGGGCTGTTGTTCGAAAACCAGCACGCCATCGCCCGCAGCGTCGTCACCGACAACCTGTTCGCCCGCGAGCGGCTGGGCTCCACGGGCCTGGGGCATGCGGTGGCCATTCCGCACGGCCGCATCAAGGGGCTCAAGAACCCGCTGGCCGCCGTCGTGCGGGTGCTGCAGCCGATCCCTTTCGACGCCCCCGACGACGACCCGGTGGCGCTGTTGATCTTCTTGCTCGTGCCCGAGGCGGCGACACAGCGGCATCTGGAAATCCTCTCCGAAATCGCCGAGATGCTGTCTGACCGTGACTTGCGCGAGCGCCTGAAGACCGAGCCCGACGCGGCGGCCGTGCACAAGCTGATTGCCGACTGGGAACCGCTGAAGTCGGTTGCCTGACGACATGGCGGTGGGCACATGAAACCCACATCGATCAGCGCCGAAGCGCTGTTCGAGGCGCACGCCAAGGTACTGCATTGGGAGTGGATCGCCGGCCATGCCCACCCGGAGCGCCGTTTCGACGACGACGCCGTGCGCGACGCCCGATCGGCGGCCGATCTGGTGGGCTATCTCAACTACATCCATCCCTACCGCGTGCAGATCGTTGGCCGCCGCGAGGTGGCCTACCTGACCGCATCGTCGCCAGAAGACCAGGAGCGCCGCATCTCGCGCATCGTGGCGCTGGAGCCGCCGGTATTGATCGTGGCCGACGCCCAGACGCCGCCCGACCGCCTGGTGGCCATGTGCGACCGCGCCGAGATCCCGCTCTTTGTCACCGGCGAGTCGGCGGGCCAGGTGATCGACCTCGTGCGCGGCTACCTCGGCCAACACTTTGCCGACCGCACCACCCGCCATGGCGTCTTCATGGACATCCTGGGCCTGGGTGTGCTGATCACCGGCGAATCGGGCCTGGGCAAGAGCGAGCTCGGGCTGGAGTTGATCTCGCGCGGCCACGGCCTGGTGGCCGACGATGCGGTGGACATCTTCCGGCCCAACCAGACCGCACTCGAAGGACGCTGCCCCGAGTTGCTGCAAAACCTGCTTGAGGTGCGTGGCATCGGCCTGCTCGACATCAAGGCCATCTTTGGCGAGACGGCGGTGCGGCGCAAGATGAGGCTCAAGCTGATCGTGCACCTGGTGCGCAAGGAGACGATGGAGCGTGAATTCGAGCGCCTGCCGTACGAGCCCCTGTATGAAGAGATCCTCAGCCTGCCGGTGCGCAAGGTGGTGATCGCGGTGGATGCCGGGCGCAACCTGGCGGTGCTGGTGGAAGCCGCCGTGCGCAACACGGTGCTGCAACTGCGCGGCATCGATACCTACCAGGAGTTCATCCGCCGCCACCAGGAGGCGATGGATCGCGCCGAAGGCGGCTGACTATTTCTGCCGATGCGCGCAGTCCACCTTGGTGCAGCGCGCATACAGCGCCAGTGAATGCTCTTGCAGATCAAACCCTCGCGCGACGGCCACGGCGCGCTGGCGCTGCTCGATCTCGCCGTCGAAAAACTCCTCGACGCGGCCACAGTCCAGGCACACCAGATGGTCGTGGTGCCGGCCCTCGTTGAGCTCGAAGACGGCCTTGCCCGACTCAAAATTGCTGCGCGTCAGCAGCCCGGCCTGCTCGAATTGCATCAGCACCCGGTACACCGTGGCCAGGCCGATATCGGAGCCTTCAGCCAGCAAGGCCTTGTAGACGTCTTCAGCCGTCATATGGCGTCGTTGCGTGCGCTGGAAGATCTCCAGGATCCTGATACGCGGCAGCGTGGCCTTGAGGCCGCTGCCCTTGAGTTCGTCGGCGTGATTCAATCGCCCCTCCTGCCCGGTTGACCGTAGGCCTGCGCCAGGCCGTCCCCAGCGGGTGACACCGCCTCGGGGAATGGCGCCGCAGGCGTCTTGGCGGCCAGCGAACCCCCGCTAGAATCCGCCGATCATAGCCAGCGGGGCATACCCCTTGTGCCTTCCACGCTGGCCGCCTCACCGGTACTGCCGCCCATGCGCCGATCCCTCTTACTTCTCGCTGCCCTCGCCACCGGCACGCTGCTCGCAGGCTGCGAATCGCTGCAGCGCACCGACGGCCTGATGGGTTTGATCACGCCCTACCGCATCGATATCGTGCAGGGCAACGCCATCACCAAGGAACAGGCCGAGCGGGTCAAACCCGGGCTGACCCGCCTGCAGGTGCGCGATATCCTGGGCACGCCGCTGGTATCCGACCCCTTCCATGCCGGCCGCTGGGACTACATCTTCACGCTGCGCCGACCCGGCGCCGAGGCCCAGCGCCGCAGCGTGGTGGTGGTGTTCGAGGGCGATACGGTGAAGACGGTGGAAGCCCCCGACCTGCCCTCGGAGCGCGAGTTCGTGGCCTCGATCAGCCGCTTCAAGGATCCGCGCGCGCCCAAGCTGGAACTGAGCGAAGAAGAGCGCAAGGCGCTGCCGCTGCCCGCGCGGCGCGCGGCGCCGCCGGCCGAGCCCGTGGGGCCGGTGCGCGAATACCCGCCGCTCGAAAAGTCGTGAAAGTCGCCGTCGCTGGCGCCTCGGGCCGCATGGGCCGCATGCTGATCGAGGCCGTCCTCGCCAGCGCCGATTGCACGCTCACCGGCGCGCTGGATGCAGCCGACAGCGCCACCCTGGGTCAGGACGCCGGTGCCTTTGCCGGCCGCACCACAGGCATAGCCATCACCGCGAATCTGTCCGTCGGGCTGCACGGCGCCGACGTATTGATCGACTTCACCCGCCCCGAAGGCACGCTCGCGCACCTGGCCGCCTGCCGGGGCCTGGGTGTGCGCGCCGTCGTCGGCACGACCGGCTTCACCCCGATGCAGAAGGCCGAGCTGGAGGCGCACGCGCAGCACCTCGCGATGGTGTGGGCGCCGAACATGAGCGTGGGCGTGAATGTGATGCTGCGCCTGCTGGATCTGGCTGCACGCTCGCTGGGCGCGGACTACGACGTCGAAGTGATCGAGGCCCACCACAAGCACAAGGTCGATGCGCCCAGCGGCACCGCACTGGCCATGGGCGAGGTGGTGGCGCGCGCACGCGGCGTCGATCTGGCCGGCCAGGGCGTCTACGCCCGCCACGGCCACACCGGCGCGCGGCCGGCGGGCGCGATCGGCTTCGCCACCGTGCGCGGCGGCGATATCGTGGGCGAACATACGGTGCTGTTTGCCGGCACCGGCGAGCGCATCGAGATCAGCCACAAGAGCAGCAGCCGCGCCAACTACGCCGAGGGCGGCCTGCGTGCCGCGCGTTTCCTGCTGCAGCCGGGCCGGGCACCCGGCCTGTACGGCATGGACGACGTGCTTGGATGGGGCTGAGACGGTGCAGGGACTCGACAAATTCTGGGGCGCGACCGACGGTGTGGGCCGTGCGGTGGCGCTGCTCCTGCTGGCCATGTCGGTGGCAGCCTGGGTATTGATCCTGTGGAAGGGCTGGCTGCTCAAGCGCGCCGCCGCCGATATCGCGAGCACCGTACCGGCGTTCTGGGATGCGGCCTCGATCGATGACGGCCGCACCCGGCTGCTCGGCCTGGACCGCGAACGCGTGCTGCTGCCGCTGCTGGACGCCGCCGTGGCCCGGCCCGCCGTCGGCACGCTGGAGACATCGGGTCAGCTCGAGTCGCAGCTGACGCGGCGGCTGCGCGACGCCCTGCACCGCGGCCTGGCGCATCTGCAGTTTGGCCAGGTGCTGCTGGCGTCGATCGGCAGCACGGCGCCCTTCGTCGGACTGTTCGGCACGGTCTGGGGCATCTACCACGCACTGGTGGGCATCGCGGCCGCCGGCAGCATCAGCATCGACAAGGTCTCGGGCCCGATCGGCGAGGCCCTCATCATGACCGCCGCAGGCATCGCCGTGGCCGTGCCCGCGGTGCTGGCCTATAACGTCTTCGGCAAGTGGGTCGCGGCCTGCGAGGCCGAGCTCGAAGGATTTGCGCACGACCTGCGCGAGATGATGCTGGACTCGAACCGCAGCCCACGTTGATATGGCTTTCGGCCGTCTGGAGCGCAACCCCGGCTCGCAGCCGATGAGCGAGATCAACATGACGCCGTTGATCGACGTGATGCTGGTGCTGCTGGTGATCTTCATCATCACCGCACCGCTGTTGGCCAGCAGCCTGAAACTTGATCTGCCCAAGGCCGAAGGCGGTGCGGCGAGCGACGCCGCGACCTTCGTGGCGCTGGCCATCGACAGCCACGGCAGCCTCTTCATGGACGACCAGCCGCTCGACCCGCAGCGCGCGCGCGCGCAGATCGCGGCCCGCATGCGCGAGGCCGCCCGGCGCGACCCGGCCACCGAAGTGCAACTGCGCGCCGACAGCCGGGTGCCCTACGGCCGCGTGGCCGAGCTGATCGGCTGGGTGCAGGAGGCCGGGCTCAGCCGCATCGGCCTGGTCACCGAGGCACCCGCAAGATAGCCTCGCGCTGCCCTCGCAGGGCCGGCCAAAAAATTAGAATCCGGCGATGAACGAAAAATACGTCCCCGCCGAAGTCGAAGGCGCCGCGCAGGCGCACTGGGCCGCGAGCGACGCCTATCGCGTCACCGAGAACCCGGACAAGCCCAAGTTCTACGCCTGCTCGATGCTGCCCTACCCCAGCGGCAAGCTGCACATGGGGCATGTGCGCAACTACACCATCAACGACATGATGGCGCGCTACCTGCGCATGAAGGGCATGAACGTGCTCATGCCCATGGGCTGGGACGCCTTTGGCCTGCCCGCCGAGAACGCGGCGATGGAAAACGGCCTGCCGCCGGCGCAGTGGACGCGCGCCAATATCGCCGACATGAAGAGCCAGATGCAGCCGCTGGGCCTGGCTTTCGACTGGAGCCGCGAGCTCGCCACCTGCGACCCGGGGTACTACAAGTGGAACCAGTGGTTCTTCTTGAAGATGCTCGAAAAGGGCATCGCCTACAAGAAGACACAGGTCGTCAACTGGGACCCGGTGGACCAGACGGTGCTGGCCAACGAGCAGGTCGTCGACGGCCGTGGCTGGCGCAGCAATGCGCCGGTGGAAAAGCGCGAGATACCGGGCTATTACCTGGCCATCACCCAATACGCCGACGAGCTGCTGGCCGGCGTCAGCGACAGCACTGATCCGCACTACCTCGAAGGCTGGCCCGAGCGCGTGCGGCTGATGCAGGAGCACTGGATCGGCAAGAGCGAGGGCGTGCGTTTTGCCTTTGCGCACGAGATCCGCGGCGACGACGGCGCGCTGATCCAGGGCGGGCGGCTCTATGTCTTCACCACGCGCGCCGACACCATCATGGGCGCCACGTTCTGCGCCGTGGCCCCCGAGCACCCGCTGGCGGCGCATGCCGCCCGGCATGACCCGGAGATGGCCACCTTCATCGAAGACTGCAAGAAGGGCGGCACCAGTGAGGCCGAGGTCGCGCTGCGCGACAAGATCGGCCGCGACACCGGCCTGACGGTGCGCCACCCGCTGACGGGCGAGGCGGTGCCGGTGTGGGTCGGCAACTATGTGCTGATGGGCTACGGCGATGGCGCCGTGATGGGGGTACCGGCCCACGACGAACGCGACTTTGCCTTTGCCAAGAAATACGGCATCGACATCCTGCAGGTCATCCACATCGACGGCGAGCACTTCAGCTACGAGCACTGGCAGGACTGGTACGCGCTGACCGAGAAAGGCGGCGAACCGGGCATCACCGTCAACTCCGGCAACTGGAGCGGCCTGCACCACAAGCCGGCCGTTGATGCGATCGCCCGCGCCCTGGCGCACGACGGCCTGGGCGACAAGAAGACGACCTGGCGGCTGCGCGACTGGGGCATCAGCCGGCAGCGCTACTGGGGCACGCCGATACCGATCATCCATTGCCCAGGCTGCGGCTCGGTGCCGGTGCCCGAACAAGACTTGCCCGTGCTGCTGCCTGAAAACCTGATGCCCGACGGCAGCGGCAACCCGCTCAACAAGTGCGCCGCCTTCCTCGACGTCGCCTGCCCCGAGTGCGGCCAGTCCGCGCGGCGCGAGACCGACACGATGGACACCTTCGTCGACTCGGCCTGGTATTTCATGCGCTACTGCTGCCCGGGCAGCGAAACCAGCATGGTCGATGCGCGCGTGGCGTCCTGGATGCCGATGGACCAGTACATCGGCGGCATCGAGCACGCCGTGTTGCACTTGCTGTACGCCCGGTTCTGGACCAAGGCCATGCGCGACCTCGGCCTGGTGACCTTCAGCGAACCTTTTCGCAACCTCTTCACGCAGGGCATGCTGCTCAACGAGTCGTTCTACCGCGAGGAAGGCGGCGCCAAGAAGCGCTGGTTCTACCCGAGCGAGGTCGAGGTCCAGCGTGACGACAAGGGCCACCCCACCGGGGCCACGGCGCGGGCCGATGGCCGGCCGGTGATGCTGGGCGGCATCGAGAAGATGTCCAAGAGCAAGAACAACGTCGTCGAGCCGCGCGACATCATCGCCAGATTCGGTGCCGACACGGCGCGCGTCTTCACCATGTTCGCGGGCCCGCCGGACCAGAGCGCGGCGTGGTCCGATTCCGGCGCCGAAGGCAGCTTCCGTTTCCTTCGCCGCCTGTGGGCCACCGGTGTCAGGCTGGCACCGCGGCTGGCCGCTGCGGAGCCATCGTCGGCCGGCGCCAGCCCCGCGGCGGCCGAGCTGCGCCGCGAGATTCACATGCTGCTGCGCCAGGTCAGCCACGACTACGACCGTATGCAATACAACACCGTGATCTCGGGCGCGATGAAGATGCTCAACGCGATCGAGGCCGCCAGGCTGGCGGAAACCGCCGCCGATGCCGCTGTCCTGCATGAAACGCTGGGCATCCTGCTGCGCACCCTGTACCCGGCGGCGCCCCACATCGCGCACGCGCTGTGGTGGCAGCTCGGCTACCAGGCCGTGCAAGGCGAGATCATCGACGCTCCCTGGCCACAAGTCGATGAGGCGGCGCTGGCGCAGGACGAGATCGAGCTGGTGCTGCAGGTCAGCGGCAAGCTGCGCGGTGCGATCCGTGTGCCGGCGCAGGCCAGCCGGGCGGACATCGAAGCGGCTGCGCTCGCGAGCCCCGAATTCGCTCGTTTTGCACAGGGCCAGCCGGCGAAGAAGGTCATCGTCGTGCCGGGCCGGCTGGTCAATGTGGTGGTCTGATCGCCGGGCGGCATTGGGCGCGTTGACGGGCCTCGCGGGCTTGGCGGCGCTGGGCCTGGGCGGCTGCGGCTTCCAGCTGCGCCAGCCCCCGAAGCTGGCTTTTGCCAGCATTGCGCTCACCGGTTTTGCGCCGCGCTCGCCGCTCGCCGAGGAGTTGCGTCGCCAGCTTGCGCTGCACGTGCGACTGCTGGACACGCCGCCCAAGGCCGACGTCGTGCTGCACGCGCTGGTTGATGCGCGCGAGAAGAGCGTCGTCGCCTCGACGTCGGCCGCGCAGGTGCGCGAGGTCCAGTTGCGGCTCAAATTCAACTTCCGCGCCCAGACGCCCGCGGGCCGTGAGTTGATTCCAGGAGCCGAGCTGCTGATGAAGCGCGATTTGAGCTACAGCGAGACCGCCGCCCTGGCGAAGGAACAGGAAGAAGCCGAGCTGTTCCGCGAGATGCAGGCCGACGTGGTGGCGCAGGTGCTGCGCCGGCTTGCCGCCGTACTGGTCTAGCCGTGCAGCTGCGGCCCGATCAGCTCGAAAGTCATCTGGCGCGCGGCCTCAAGCCGCTCTACACCATCCACGGCGACGAGCCCCTGTTGGCGCAGGAAGCCGCCGATGCGATCCGCGCCGCCGCGCGCGCTGCCGGCTGCTCCGAGCGCAAGGTCTTCACCGTCAGCGGTGCCCACTTCGACTGGAGCGGCGTGCTCGGCGCGGCGCAGGCCATGAGCCTGTTTGCGCAGGCGCAGTTGATCGAGATCCGCATCCCCACCGGCAAGCCCGGCAAGGACGGAGGCGAGGCGCTGCAGCGCTATTGCGACCGCCTGCCGCCGGACGTGCTCACGCTGGTGCAATTGCCGCGGCTGGACTTCCAGCAGCTCAAGACCGCATGGTTCAGCTCGCTCGACGCCGCCGGCGTCACGCTGCGCGTGGAAACACTGGAGCGCAAGGCCCTGCCGGCGTGGCTGGCGCAACGCCTTTCGCTCCAGGGCCAGCACGCGATGGCAGGTGAAGCGGGGCAGCGCACACTGGCTTTCTTTGCCGATCGCGTGGAAGGCAACCTGCTCGCCGCGCACCAGGAGATCCAGAAGCTCGCCCTGCTCCACCCGGCAGGTGAACTCAGCTTCGAGCAGGTCGCATCCTCGGTCCTCAACGTGGCCCGCTTTGACACCGCCAAACTCGCCGAGGCCATCTGGACGGGCCAGGTGGCGCGCGCGCTGCGCGTGCTCGACGGCCTGCACGCCGAGGGCGTGGCCGCCGTGCTGGTGCACTGGACGCTGGCCGAGGATGTGCGCGCCCTGGCGCGCGCGCGCGCGGCACAGGGCGCCGGCAAGCCGCTGCCGCTGGCGCTGAAGGAAGCGCGTGTGTGGGGCCCCAAGGAGAAGCTCTTCGAGCGCGTGCTGCCGCAGTTGACGGATCAGCAGATCGCGCGCCTGCTGGAGGCAGCCAGCGTGTGCGACGGCATTGCCAAAGGCCTCAAACACCCCGGTTGGCCGCACGCACCGTGGCCCGCACTGCGCCGTTGGGTGCTGATGATGTTGCAGCAGGCACCGGCACCCGCAGCATCGGCGGGCCGACGGCTGGCGCTGCAATCCTGACGGCAACCGTGCGGCGCTCAATAGCCGCGCTGCATGTCCACGGTGTGCAAGATCTGCCCGCCATCGCGCAGCGCACGCAGGTTGGCGGCTACCACCGCCGCGGCGCTGTGCGGATCGGTCAGCGCCGCGGCGTGCGGCAGCACCGTCACGCGCGGGTGCTGCCAGTAGGCATGCCCGGGGGGCAGCGGCTCGGTGCTGAACACATCGAGAACGGCATGGCGAAGATGGCCGCTGTCCAATGCCGCCAGCAGGTCGGCATCGACCAGCTGTGCGCCCCGCCCCAGGTTGACGACCGATGCCTGTGGCGGCAACGCTGCGAAGAAGCGCGCGTCGAGCAGGCCGCGCGTTTCGGGGGTCAGCGGCAGCAGATTGAGCACGATGTCGGCTTCGGCCAACAGGGGCGGCAGCGCTGTGCCGTCACGCCGCCAGCCGCGCACCGGGTAGCCCTGCCGGGCGATGGCCGCGGCAGCTGCGCGGCCCATCTGACCCTGGCCGAGCACGAGCACGCGCACCCCGTCCGCGCGGCGCTGTGCATGCGCGTGCCACTGCCGCAGGCGCTGACGCTGGGCGTAGGCAAAGTAGCCACGGTGCAGCGAGAGCACCGCCCATAGCGCCGTCTCGGCCATGGCCGCATTCATGGCCGGGTCGACCATGCGGGCGATGGCCACGCCGGCCGGCAGCGTCGGGTCGGCCAGCAGGCGGTCCAGCCCCGCCCACAGCCCCTGGATCAGGCGCAGGTCGGGCAGGCCCCGCAGACTGCCGGGCGCTGGGTTGGCCACCACGGCAGCTTGCACCCCGCGCGGCTGGGCGTGCGCCGTCGCGCTGTCGAGCCAGCGGGCCTCAGGCATCGCGGCGGCCAGCGCCGCACGCCAGACCTCGCAGCCGGCCGGATCGATGCCGGTGCACAGCAGGACGTTCATGCCTGCGCCGCCAGCACCAGCCGCTGCAACGCCGCCAGCACCGTGGCACCACGCACGGTGTCGCGGTCGCCCGCGAATTGCAGACGCTCGGCTTGCACCGCTGCTGCCGTGCCCCAGGCCAGCCAGACGGTGCCCACCGGTTTGCCGGGCGCGGCGCCACCGGGGCCGGCAATGCCGGTGACCGCCACCGCCAGCTGTACCGGGGCGCGCTGCAGCGCACCGCAGACCATGGCGCGGGCCACGGCTGCGCTGACCGCGCCGTGGCTGGCAAGCAGGTGCTCTGGCACCCCCAGCAACTCGGTCTTGGCCTCGTTGCTGTAGGTGACGAAGCCGCGCTCGAACCAGTCGCTCGAACCCGCCAGGGTGGTGCAGGCCGCAGCGATCAGGCCGCCTGTGCAGCTTTCGGCGCTGGCCATGCGCCAGCCGCGTGCGCGCAGCGCACCGGCCAGCGTACGCGCGGTGGGCTCGAAACTCAGGAGTTCCACAGCCTCGCCCAGACGGCCATCACCAGCAGGGTGCAGCCGGCGGCGACCAGGTCATCGAAGAGGATGCCCCAGCCCTGCCGCCAGCCGATGGCCTGCCCGGGCCGCAATTTGAAGCGGCGGTCGGCCCAGCCCACCGGCCCGGGCTTGGCGGCATCGAAATAGCGGAACAGGGCAAAGGCCGACGCCTGCGTCACCAAGCCGGCCGGCATCAGCAGCCAGAGCACGACCCAGAACGCCACCACTTCGTCCCACACGATGGCGCCGGGGTCGGCCAGCCCCAGGTGCTGCGCGGTGCGGGTGCAGGCCCACAGACCGAGCACCAGCGCGAGGGTGATGACCGCAGCCCATGCCGCCGGGGCCAGCCACGGGTCCAGCACCAGGAACGCCAGCCAGGCCCACAGCGTGCCCACCGTGCCGGGCGCCCTGGGCGCCAAGCCACTGCCGAAGCCCAGCGCGACCCAGCGCGCCGGGTGACGCCACATGAAGGCGATGCCGGGGCGGGTGGAAGTCATGGCCGGAAGTGGTCGTAGCCAGGGAAGCGCGTGGCCAGCGCGCGGCCCTGGCGGTCGACCACGAGCAGCCCGCTGCCGGCCTCGATGACGCCGCAGCGCGTGAGGGCCACGCCGGCCTGCTGGCCCGCGCCCAGCACGGCGGCGCGCCGGCCGGGCGGCGCCGTGAACAAGAGTTCATAGTCGTCGCCACCGGCCAGCAGGCACTCATGCTGCACGGCGGCCGGCTGGGCGGCCAGCGCCGCGCTGCGCGGCAGGATATCGACGTCGACCACGGCACCCACGCCCGAGCGTTGCAGCACGTGGCCGAGATCGCCGGCCAGACCGTCGCTGAGATCGATGGCGCTGCTGGCCACGCCGCGCAGCGCCAAGCCCAGCGCCACCCGCGGTTGCGGCAGCTCCATGGCGCGACGCACGGTCTCGAACTGCTCGCCCGACAGCACCACCTGGCCGCGAAATACCTCCAGCGCCAACCGCGCATCACCCAGGGTGCCGCTGACCCAGATGTCGTCGCCCGCCCGCGCCCCACTGCGCAGCAAGGCCTGCCCGCTGGGCACCTGTCCGATGACCGTGAGGCACAGGTTCAGCGGCCCGGCGGTGGTATCGCCACCCACGAGTTCGATGCCGTGGGCATCGGCCAGGGCCAGCATGCCCTGCGCCAGCGCGGCGACGAAGGCATCGTCGCCGTGCGGCAGGGCCAGCGCCAGCATAAAGGCCAGCGGCTCGGCGCCGCAGGCCGCCAGGTCGCTGAGGTTGACCGCGAGCGCCTTGTGGCCCAGCCGCTGCGGCGCCACGGTGGCCAGGAAGTGCCGGCCTTCCACCAGCATGTCGCACGACACCGCAAGCTGCATCCCTGGCGCCGGCGCGAGCAGCGCGCAGTCGTCACCGACACCGAGCACGGCACGCTGCACCGGGCGTGTGAAGTGGCGCGCAATGAGCTCGAACTCGCCGGCCATCAACCGTGCTCCACGCTGCGCAGCAGGTTGGTCAGCTCGACCGCCGACTTGACCTTCATCTTGTCGAAGATGCGCGCGCGGTGCACTTCGACCGTGCGCACGCTGATCGTCAGTTCGTCGGCGATCAGCTTGTTGGGCCGCCCTTCGATCACCAGGCGCATGACCTCGCGTTCACGTTCTGTCAGTTCGGCCAGTGCGCGGGCCAGCGACAGGCGCTCGCGGCGTTGCGCCAGCGCCTCGCCACTGGCCAGCAGCGCCTGCTCGACGCGGTCCACCAGGGCGTTGTTGGCGAACGGCTTCTCGACGAAATCGAAGGCCCCGCGCTTGACCGCCGCCACCGCGGTGGGCACATCGCCATGGCCGGTCAGAAAGATCACTGGCAGCAGCGGCAGCAGCCCGCGCTCGGCCAGCCGCTCAAACAGCACGAGGCCACTGGTGCCGGGCATGCGCACGTCGAGGATCAGGCACGCCGGCGAGGTGGGCCACGCCGCGCGGCCAGGGGCGGTCTGCCCGGCCAGCCAGGCCTCGAAGGCATCCGCGCTGGCCCAGCCCTCGGAGAGCAGCCGGCGCGAGCGCAGCAGCCAGGCCAGCGCGTCGCGCACGACATCTTCGTCGTCGACGAGATAGACCATCGGGATGCCGAGCGTGGGGTCTGGCGCCAAGAGAAATTCAAGCCGCGGAGGAGGATTGCGAAGTTTCGCCTGTTTCCGCGCCCTTCGGCGCAGGCAGCGTGAAGCGGAATTCCGTGCCGCAGGCCGTGCCGCCGCGCTGCGGGCCGGGAACGAAATCGAGAGCGCCGCCATGTTGCTCGATCACCGTGCGGCACAGGCTCAGGCCCAGGCCCATGCCTTCGATGCGGGTCGTGAAAAACGGCGTGAAAAGCTTGTCGGCCACCTCGGGCGCGATGCCCGGGCCGGCGTCGACGACGCTGAACGTGACCCAGCGCGGATGCGTCTGCCGCACGCGCAGGGTGAGCACGCGGTCGGCCGGCGCGGTGCTGGTCTCCATCGCCTGGATGCCGTTGCGCGTGAGGTTGAGCAGCACCTGTTCAAGCATGGTGCGGTCGCCGCGCACGCGCAGCGCGGCCGCACCAGGTGCGGCGGGCGCGGGCAGATCGACCTCGATGCGGGTGCCGCTCTTGCGCGCCTGCAGGCGCGCCAGGGGCAGCACGGCTTCGATCAGCACGTCGGCAGCGAGGGTCTCGTGCTGCTGCTCGCGGCGGCGCACGAAGTCGTGCACGCTCTTGATCACGCGGCCCGCCCGCTCGGCCTGTTCGGCGATGCGCTCGAACGCCAGCCGCAGCATCCCCGCCGTGCCCGCATCGGGCGCATCGATGAGATTCAAGGAGCCACTGGCGTAGCTGGCAATTGCCGCCAGCGGCTGGTTCAGCTCGTGGCTCAGCAGCGAGGCCATTTCGCCCACCGTGGCCAGCCGCGCGGTGGCCTGCAGGCGGTCTTGCTGCTGGCGCGAGATTTCTTCCACCCGACGCTGGGCGCTGAGGTCGAGCACGGCGCTCATCCAGCCGGTGTGGCGGCCGTGGCCATCGACCAGCGGCGCTTCGTAGATCATGACCGGGAAGCGCTCGCCGTTCTTGCGCATGAAGACGGTCTCGAAACCCTCGCGCAACTCGGCCGGCGTGCGCCCCGCGCCGCCCTGGCGCAGGCTTTGCCGATCCTGGTATTCGCGTGCCAGCTCGGGTGGCCAGTAGGGCGGCGGCACCGACAGGGCCGCCTGCGCGGGTGTCGTGAGCAACTCGTCGCGCGCAAAGCCGACCATCGAGCAGAACGCCGGGTTGGCATAGGTGATGGCACCGGCCAGGTCGCGCGCGCGCAGACCGGTGGGCAGGGAGTCTTCCATCGCATTGCGCAGGGCCAGCGCTTCGGCCAGCGCGCGCTCGGCCACGGCGCGCCGGCGCACGTCGTGCGCCAGGAGCAGCACGACGGCAAACAGAGCGATCGACAGGCCCAGCACCAGCCCGGTGGCCAGATTGGGGATCAGGCTCGGCTGGCCGCTGGCGCCGTCAGCGCGCAGTTGCAGCGCGGCGCCGGGAAGGTCTACCACCCGCTCGGCGACATAGACACCCGCGCCGCGCGGCACGCCGGCGCGGGCCAGCCGTGTGCCGTCGCCCTCGACGATCGAGAACTCGTGGCGGCGCGCGTCGCGCGCCGACAGTACGCCCTCGAGCACGCGCGCAAGGGCAAAGCTGCCCACCAGATAGCCAGCGTCGCGCCCGGCGTGGCGCACGGGTATGCACAAGTCCACGACCTCCAGGCCGAGCCCACCCGGCAGGGGCACGAAGTAGCTGCGCGAGAACATCGGCGCAGCGGCGCGGCGTGCGGCGTGGCACGCCACCTCGGCCTCCACCCCCAGATCGTGGCGCGGCATCTGGGAGAACAGGGTTGGCGTGTAGGGTGTATCGACCGCATCGGTGACGGCCAGCGCAAGGTCGCGCCATTCCACGCGCTCCAGGCCCTGGCGGCCTTTGAGCAGGGCGGCAGCACCAGCGCTCCAGGACGCCGGCAGCGTTGGGGCAAAGGCCAGCGCCTGCAACGCCTGCATTTCACGCAGCAGCTCGCGGCGGACTTCAGCTGCCGCCTGCGTGGCCACGCTTTCGGCCTCGTCCTGCGCCCGGGCCGACTCGTAGCGGATGGTCAGCGCCACCAGCAGGGTCTGCGCGACGAGCAGCAGCGCCACCAGCGCAGCCCACAGCAACGCCCGCCGCGGCGGGCGCGGACGGCGTGGTCTGACCGGCGGGTTGAAGTCGGCGGCGTTCATTCGAGGCGAGACGTGGGCGATGAATCCTGGCGGAGTATTGGCCGCGCCGGTGTCATCACTGCTACGCAGTTCCGCGCATGGGTGGGCCCCTGTGGCCCGCGCACACTGCCCGCCTAAACTAGCCGCGCCGACCCCGGCGCTGGAGGAGACAAGCGCGATGCCCGATACGCACAACACGGCTCAGGACAAGGCCGCCGAGCTCAAGCGTGCGGCGCTCGAGTACCACGAGTTCCCGACCCCCGGCAAGCTGGCCGTCACGGCGACCAAGCAGATGATCAACCAGCACGACCTGGCGCTGGCCTACTCGCCGGGCGTTGCCGCGGCCTGCGAGGAGATCGTCGCCGACCCGGCCAATGCCTTCCGCTACACGGCACGCGGCAACCTGGTGGCGGTGGTCACCAACGGCACCGCCGTGCTGGGCCTGGGCGACATCGGCCCACTGGCGGCCAAGCCGGTGATGGAAGGCAAGGCCGTGCTGTTCAAGAAGTTCGCCGGCATCGATGTGTTCGACCTCGAGGTGGCCGAGCGAGACCTCGACAAGCTGGTGGACCTGATTGCGGCGCTGGAGCCCACCTTTGGCGGCATCAACCTGGAAGATATCAAGGCACCGGATTGCTTCTATGTCGAGCGCAAGCTGCGCGAGCGCATGAAGATCCCCGTCTTTCACGACGACCAGCACGGCACCGCCATCGTCGTCGGTGCGGCGGTCACCAACGCCCTCAAAGTCGTGGGCAAGGCGATCGGCGAGGTCAAGCTCGTGACCTCCGGCGCCGGGGCGGCCGCACTGGCCTGCCTGGGCTTGCTCGTCAAGCTCGGGCTGAAGCGTGAAAACATCTGGGTCACCGACCTTGCGGGCCTGGTCTATGAAGGTCGGGTCGAACTGATGGATGCCGACAAGGTGGTCTTTGCCCAGAGGACGCCGCTGCGCACGCTGGCCGAGGTGATGCCCGGTGCGGACATCTTTCTCGGCCTCTCGGCCGGCGGTGTGCTGAAGCCGGCGATGGTGGCCCAGATGGCCCCGAACCCGCTCATCTTTGCGCTGGCCAACCCCACGCCCGAAATCGCACCCGAGGCGGCCAAGGCGGTGCGGCCCGACGCGATCATCGCCACCGGCCGCACCGACTACCCAAACCAGGTCAACAACGTCCTGTGCTTCCCCTATATCTTTCGGGGTGCGCTGGATTGCGGCGCCACCACGGTGACCGACGCGATGGAAATCGCCGCCGTGCGCGCCATCGCCGAGTTGGCACAGGCCGAGCAGAGCGACGTGGTGGCTGTTGCCTACGCCGGGGCCACGCTGTCTTTCGGTGCCGATTACCTGATCCCCAAACCCTTTGACCATCGGCTGATGATGATGATCGCACCGGCGGTGGCGCAGGCGGCCGCCGAGTCCGGCGTGGCGTTGCGGCCGATCCTCGATCTGCAGGCCTACCGCGAGAAGCTGAAGAACTTCGTCTATGCCTCGGGCACCACGATGAAGCCCATCTTCACGCAGGCCAAGGGCGCCAAGAACAAACGCGTCGCCTACGCCGAAGGTGAAGACGAGCGCGTGCTGCGCGCCGTGCAGGTGGTGGTGGACGAGGGCCTGGCGCGGCCCACGCTGATCGGCCGCCCGACCGTGATAGCGGCGCGGATCGCAAAATTCGGCTTGCGGCTGAAGGAAGACCTCGACTACGACGTCGTCAACGTCGAGCAGGACGCGCGCTACCGCGACTTCTGGATGAGCTACCACCGCATGACCGAGCGCAAGGGTGTCTCGGTCAACCTGGCCAAGATCGAAATGCGCCGCCGGCTCACACTCATCGGCGCGATGTTGCTGCACAAGGGCGAGGTCGACGGCCTGCTGTGCGGCACCTGGGGCGGAACCGCGAATCACCTGCACTACATCGACCAGGTCATCGGCACCCGCCACGGCGGGCGCGGGAGCACACCGCAGAGCGTGCCGGTTTACGCCTGCATGAACGGCCTCATGCTGCCGGGGCGGCAGGTGTTCCTGGTGGACACCCACGTCAATGCCGACCCGAGTGCTGAAGAGCTGGCCGAAATCACCGTGATGGCGGCCGAGGAAATGATGCGTTTCGGCATCCAGCCCAAGGCGGCGCTGCTATCTCACTCCAACTTCGGCACCAGCGACCACCCGAGCGCGGTCAAGATGCGCCGCACCTTGGCCCTGTTGCGCCAGCGCGCGCCGTGGCTGGAGGTGGACGGCGAAATGCATGGCGACGTGGCGCTGGACGCCCAGGAGCGACACAAGGTGATGCCCCGCAGCACCCTCAGCGGCGAGGCCAACCTGCTGGTGCTGCCCAATATCGACGCTGCCAATATCGCCTACAACCTGCTCAAGACGGCAGCCGGCGGCGGCATCGCGATCGGCCCGGTGCTGCTGGGCGCGGCCAAGCCGGTGCACATCCTCACGCCGTCCACCACCGTACGCCGCATCGTCAACATGACCGCCCTGACGGTGGCGGATGCCGAGGCCGGGCGCGAGGCCGGGCGACAGCCGTGATCAATAGCGATAAGTAGACCTGCCGGTCACGGCATTGATCTGCCAGGTCGGGCCTTTGCTCTTGACGGCGGCCATGTCGTCGGCGATGGCGATGAGATCCTTGCGTCCGGCAGCAAGCGTCTTCGCACGATCAAGCACGTCCTCGGGCGCTGTGCTCTTCATTGGCGCGCTCACGACTTCGGCGCCCATGCTCTTCTGCAGGCTGGCGGCCGCCAGCAGCAGCAATGGATCCTTGCGCGCATCACCCAAGGCGATCAGCTTGTTGACCACATTCAGCTGCTCGATCACCGCCGGCGACGGACCCTTGTCTTCGTCCGCCAGAGAGGCAGCCGAATTCAGTGCCAGGACACATCCGAGAAAAGCGCTAAGTAGCTTTGTTTTCATATCAATCCTCATATATGGTTTGAGCCGACGACTGCCAACCCGTGGATCTGCCGCGCACTGAACTTGTCGGCGGCCACCTGCTCATACGCAGCGGCGTCGCGCCTGGAAGCTCACCCGGCGCGACGCCCGAGATCGCACCAAGACTGGGGTGAATACGCACAAAACTTGAGTTTTTGGGGGGGTTACGGTACGATTCGAGATTGATTTTTCAGGGTTAACCCGTGTTTTGGACCGGTCTGGCCTCGTCGGGCAGTGCGTTGCGGCGGGCAATGCGCAAGTGGGGGATCGCCGTGGTGGCGGCCTGCGGCTTGGTTGCCGGCGCCGCCGCGCTGGCCAGGACGCCAGAGCAACCCGGCATGGCGTCAACGCCGACGGTGGCACTGGCAGCGCTGCCGCCCGAAGCCCAGTCGACGCACCGTCTGATCCTGAGCGGCGGGCCATTTCCGTACCCCAAGGATGGTGTCGTATTTGGCAACCGCGAACGCCAGTTGCCAGCCAAGGCACGTGGGCAATATCGGGAATACACCGTCAAGACGCCAGGCGCCAGAGACCGGGGCGCCCGCCGCATCGTCTGCGCCGGCCAGCCCCCGACCCAGCCTGAAGCCTGTTTCTATACCGACAACCACTACGCGAGCTTTCGTCGCATTACACCGTGAACGCCG
>CXWL01001303.1_pt1 | contig 76835 bp, 75 predicted proteins | sample 590931 | NCBI WGS metagenome assembly CXWL01 (sample SAMEA3498368, study PRJEB10139) | groundwater metagenome | biome: water well; material: biofilm material | place: Germany | collected 2015-04-27
GAATGCGAAGCGATCGTCCAAAATGACGAAAGCCGAATTGATCCGGCGAGTCAGTTCGGGTGCCTTGCCTACCGATACGGTGCTGACCGATCTGGCCAGGGAGCTGCATGATTTTGAGGCCAAATACCACATGCGCTCAGAGGTGTTTCACGCCCTGATCGTGGGCACTCCGGCTGAGGACACGCCGGATTTCGTCAACTGGGCCATGTGTTATCGCAGCTACTTCCGTACACTTCAGGCAAAGTTCTCGTTGAAAACCCTGGCTCCCTATGCCCGGTGAGGGCCAGGAGCGGGCCCTTCTGATTAATCGCTGCTGGTCCATTTATCTCCTGCTCACCGAACACATCTCAGTTCCTTCAGCCTTCCATGAAGAGTTTCCGATCCTCGTGGAGCGAGCCACACACTCCGGCCTCTTCCACCTCACCGTGCGCCTCTCGGACGAGCATTCGCTCTACATCAGGGAGGAATCCGAAGTCACTGGCCATCAACTACACGTTGGCAGCTACAGCTACACCCTAACCGGACCAGGCGGCGACCCGCTCTTTCGTGCCGATCCCCTTCCTCACCATCGCACGGATCACCGGAAGCGTCCCCTCGCTGCCTTCCCTCATCATCTGCACGATCCCAGGGGCCGTATCCTGTCGTTCAGCGGAGAAGTCAGCGACTTCATCGCACTCGTAAAACAGCACACGAACCAATCCAGGTGAACGTCGAACCATGACCCCATCTCTCTTTTCCGTGGGCCGGTGAGATCAGCGTCGCGGTTACAGAGCCACGATTCACACCGGCCTTGGGCCACAATAAGTCAATAGTCAAGCCTGACCCCAAATTCCCTCAGTTGTGGTACGGGCTAACTGGCGGATCGTTTTTCGCTTTATTGAAGGCACAGTCTTGGATATTGATTTTGTCGATTACCATTAAGGAGGAATGACGATGGCAATGAAAAACCCTGCCCATCCCGGTGAGTTGGTGAAGGCCAATATTGATGAACTCGGATTGACCGTCGCGGAAGCTGCGACCGGTCTCGGCGTGACCCGTCAGCAGTTGTGCAACGTCATTCGCGGCAAGAGCGTGGTGACACCGGAAATGGCGGTGCGCTTCGAGAAGGCCTTTGGCGGAACGGCAGACACATGGCTCCGGATGCAGCTGAACTATGATCTCGCTCTGGTACGTCAGCGGGCGGGCAAGATTAGCGTGAAGCGATTAGCCCCGCGACATCTCGTCCATGGGGTTGTTTGAAACGGAAAATAAGTCAATACTCATGCCTGACCCCAAATTGTTTCCCCCGTCACTGCGAATTGGTTCACGTCGAAGACATCGAACCCGCCGACGACGAGGACATTGTCGAAGTAGTGGCTCCCGCCACTAGCGGNNCCGCCACTAGCGGGTGTCGACGTCCAGACGTAGGGCAGGAAGGGCGACGTCCAACTCGGATTGTTAAATCCCCCCGATGGAGAAAATGATGAAGAAAAGGCATACACTTCGTCTCGTGTCGGCAGACGCCATCCGGTCTGACCGTTAATGGCGGTATTGGTGCAATAGGCATTGGCATTCGCCCAGTTGAGGTCGAACGTTGCCGGCATCCAGGCCAGCCCGCCCTGAACCACATAACCGGCTGGCAATGGAGTGGTGATTGGAGTGACTACCAATCTTGGACGATGTAACGCATCAACACTATTTGTCAATAGTCAAGCCTGACCCCAACTTTTAAATAGGTTCATAGTTCTGCACATCACTGGACATCCTCTATTGTCGTATAAATGACCCGATCAACACGATGTCATTGTCATCCGCGCTGGCGCTTTGTCCCGAGGTGCTGAAGTTGTCGGCCAGCACCCACACGTAGTACGTGCCCGCCGTCGTGGGCGCGCTCAAGTTGGTGGCTTGCGGCTGGGAGCCACCGGCCACCAGGCTCGGCGTGTTAAACGAGGCGAGGTTGGTGCCCCCCGCATTGGTCGAACTTTGGTTGATGCGGACCACCGTCGTCGAGGCGTTGGCCGTGCCCGTGCCTTGGTTGGCCAGCGTCCAATTGACGCTCACCGCGCCCCCCGCACTCACCGACGCTGGGCTCACCGCGCCGTTTAACACGCGCAGGTCCGGCGCCAGCGTGCTCCCGCCCCCACCCGGTACGGTGGTGTTTACGCGCGTCATCAGGGAATCGGATCGGCGGCTCGCCCCGTCTATGGCCACGATTGTGTACGTATAGTCCTTTCCTGGGACCAGATTGCTGTCGCGGAACGAGGTGCGGTCAGTGATCGCCGCCACAAATACCCCATCGCGCTTAATCTCATAGGTCAGGCTGCCCTGCGCTCCAACGGGCGGCGACCAACTCAACGACACCGCTGAGGTATTATCGCTGGATGTCGTTGGGGTTGCCTGGAAACTCGCTGAGGGAAAATTCAGGCTGCCACACACGTCGGCTGGAATGGTTACCTGAGCTGTAGTACTCCACGTCGCTCCATTGGCATTCGTTGCCTGCACTTTATAGCTGTAGGTTTGCCCGGCAACGAGGCCACGATTATTAATAAAGCTGAGTTGAGAGGCAACCAAGTTCACGCCTATACCGCTATCGTTTCGAAATACTCGATAGTAGACGGCCCCATTAGAGGCAGACCATGCCAGGTTCACTGCTGGGCCAACTGGTGTCCTGGTGTCGCAGTATGGAGTGCCAGCGGTTAAAGAGAAAGCCGGCGGAGGCGGGGCAGGGGTCGTTGAAGCTGGCGGAGATACAGGAGTAGTTGGTGCCGGGAGTTGTACTGCCGAAGTAAGATTACGAATGACGAGGAGAGTATCGTTAACATCAAAATATATTCGGTGCTCTGCAAACAGAGAGGCCGTACAAGTGCCGGTAAGGGAAGAAGGAATCACTGGGCAAACTCCGTTTACTGGCACGTTCGCGATTGCAGAGCCTATTGCACTTGAAATTATGTCTCCATTGTTCCAGAAGTTTGTCCATATCCCCACATTGCTAGGCTTAACAATTGGCTTTGCCCGGAATCCGTCTGGACCACCTGGTACTGATGCTTGTATTAAGTCAATTAGTCCGAATGAACCAATTCGTAAAATTGCTGTTGAACTATCGTCAGAAAGATATTGGATGGGCGATCCCATCGTAATTAAATTGGCAACTTCAAATTTCATTGTGGGATCATTGGGATTCTCTTTCTCGAGTTTAGCGAGCTTGGAAAGGGCAATATAGGCAATAACTGACCCCCAGCTATGCGCGACAATGTTGATAGGTCCTGCTTTCCCTCCACGCTGGATTGCCAATTCATTTCTCGCACGCGCCTCCCTCAATTTTGCTATTAACTGTGCTACTCCTGTGTTTGTGTCTGTTTCGCTTAGCGCTATCCGTGTCCAGGTAACGTGGGACTCCATAACTCTGGGATTGGGAAAATTGGGAGCAAACGGTCTGGGAGCAAACGGTCTCAGTTGATCGATTCCTGGGACACACACTCCTGCAAGCGAATTTTTCACATACTCGGCAGACATGCTGCTGTTGGCATCTAAATAATCCCATAAAGCCGTAAGGCCGTTTATTCCATCAATAGCCAATGTCATCACATTTTCAGGCCCATAAGAGAAACACTGGCCTTTTGAATCAGTAACGATTGCTTCCTTTTCTATAATCGCAACATTTATTTGATCCAGAATGGCATCTGCCCCAGTATGGTTTGCAACAAAAGGTGAAGTAATCAGGTCATGTGTTAGGAAGTCTAATCCATTAGCGGCATACTGTGCTGTCAAATTTGAGGTGACGGTTGATTTCGCTTGATCGAGCGAGGATTTCCTAAGTTTTGCAAAGTCCCCACTGTTATAAATTTCTGATGGATCGGTTCTTCCAACCGCTTCGAACACTTGCAAGGTGGTAAGCGGGGTAATGTTTGCGACACCACTGTTTAAGGCCGCCGAAAATAATGGGGTAGTACCGGCAATGTTTGTTTCTACCTTCAGCATCAAGGGGAAACGCATAGCACCAAGACCAAAGGAATAGTTCCCAAAGTCGTCGGTGATAGTACCAGCAGTCGCGCCTACGCTGTCCTTGAGCGTCACAGTGCCAGCTACGATGGGAGCACCTGTAGCGGCTGTCCCGCTGAGGACATTTCCCCCAGTGGTGGGCGGTGAGGAGGGAGAAGTTCCGCCGCCAGCGCCACCTCCACCACCCTGACCGCATGCGGTCAGCAGGGCAAGGCCTAGCAGGCCGAAGCAGGCCGCAACTCCAAACCTCAGAGGGGGGAAGCAGCGGCTAAGGAGGCGGACAAAGTGAGTGAGTGAGTGAGTGAGTGAGTGAGTGAGTGCAAACCGGATACCGGGTTGCCACGGGAAGGCGGATTGCTGGAGACAACCAAATCGGACATTGGGAAATCCTCGCAGACCATATCCGCCGCCAGCGGCGTACTCGACACCCGTGAAGCGGGAAGCGTTGTTCGTGAAGCGTATTTCGTTCAGGATTCGGACGTTTCACGCTTCAGGGACGACCCTTCACGAACGACGGCGACACCGTCTCGAACAAGCATCAAATTGTTCCGCAGCCTGCTAGAGTGGGCCCACTTTAGGGCTACAATGTAATATTGTCAACACCCTCCTATTCAAGTTGAAAGTACAGCACCTTGGTCTCGCCATTGACACGAGACCGGTAGATCACTGCATAGGCCTGCTTCGACACGTCGTTCACCAGGGCCGTCAAGCGAATTGAAAAATACTCGCTCAGCACATGATAGGCCGACGCATTCAAGGTCCGTAACTTCTTGGCCACTGGCTCGAAGCTCGTCACCTGATCCAAGTCCTGAGGGGTGGAAAAAGGTCGGCGCTGGATGATTTCCTGGGCCATCGTCACCGTCATCTCTGGGTGCAAGACCTGCAACACCGGCAGGGCAGCCGTGTTCATGTTCACCCCGCCACCCTCCGCCCCTTTGGGATAGATGGTCACGTAAGGCAGAATCCTCGCGAGACTCTCGCCGGTCATCCCCTTCACCAAACGCAATTCATCCAAGGTTTGGAGCGGAGCATTGGCCGCCCGATAGGGAGGCTTGAGGGTTTGATAATACGCGGTCTCCGCTCCATTGGGCTCCGCCTTCTCATCGGCGTCGATCCAATCCGCAATGGCCTCCGCCAGACGCGGATCGACGTTGACCAACTCAAACAACCGCTTGACCTGATCGAGCTTCTCACTGCGCACCGGCTCATCCGGCACGGACAGTTGATTGAGATTGAATTTCGCCTGTTCGTCCTGTAACTGCCCGGATAGCAGCCCGTCTCCAAGAGGAAAATTGACGATGGGTTTCGCCCACAGCTCAGTCAGGGTATCCATGGGAGTGGGGGTTTGACGATCATGGAGCGCATCGTCTTGGAGAATGGCACGCGCCGCTTGAACTCCTGCGCGCGCCAAGGTTGCCGCTTTCAGGGTATCGCGAAACATGGCGGCTTCGCGCAATTCCTGCCGCACACGGGTATCGAACTCGAGAATCACCGTGACAAGGAGCGCCAGCACCAGAAGCGCCATGATGAGGGCCGCCCCTCGCTCACTAGCAGAGGGCCGGTAGACCACCTGAGATCCGTGAGAACAACACACAGGAACATCTCCATGACACGTTTTCCGCTACGTGGAGGATTCCCAAACAGAAATCCAGTACCCCTGCAACCCCTCGACCAACCACATCAGACGCCTGCCTGTGCCGAGAACCGTTGCCTACCGCACGCATCACGAGGGAACGCTCCCTCAGCATCCGTCAGACTTTCTCATAGCTGGAAATGAGCAAAATGGCTTCCAAGACATGGGGCTGGTCATACCGGGGTTTGACCTGTACGCGTTTGATGGTCAGGATCTGCGGGGCGTTTTCTAATCGAGACAACAGGGCTAATAGTTGAGGGAGCTGCACCCCTTCGAGCCGGACTTCCACGGAGGTCTCTCGGTAGCCTTCCGCCACCGTGGATTCTTGGGGCTGCATCGCGCTGATATGCTGACGCACCTCCGCCAGGGTCGCCGAGGTTTCGACGAACGAGAGAAGCGATCCCCCCCCACCTCCCTGGCCCATTCGCTCCTCCAGACGGGTCAGTTGGCCAAATACCACCTGATGTTCCTCGGCCAAACGAGCAATCTCCTGTTTAGACTTGTTCAATCGAACCAGCTTTCGCTCCAATCGATCCAACTGTTCCATGAGCGGATCGGCGATCAAGACATAGAGGAGACTCAACGTAAGGACAACCGACCCTCCGCCCACCAGGAATCGCTCCCGGAGGGAAAGCTGTTGCCATCGCTCTAACACCCGTTGCACTAGACACCCTCCCATTTGGCTGATACCCGGAAGACGACCTGGTGTGGACCGACGCCGACCCGCGCATCGCCCACAATCACCTCCTGCACATGTGGCCAGTGCTGCAGCGCCTGTTTGATTTTTTCCACCGCCTCAAAGGTATCGGTCTCCGCTTCCATCTGAAGCAGACCGGGTTCAATGCTCAGTTGGCGCACACGAAGCGCAGTCTCCTTCGGCAATTGCCGGACGAGGGTCGCCAGGGCGGAGAGCACTTGGGGTCGAGTCCCTCCTAACACGGCCAAGGCTTTCTTTTCCCGCGCCAGGCGAGCTCGAAGCGGATCGAGATCCCCACCACCGGCGTCCATGCCCGAGAACTGTTTCGCAATCTCTACCCGCAGAACCCGATCCACCTCGTCGACTTCTCGCTCTTTGAGCCAGACTCGAAGCCAGATATCGGTGAGTAACAAGACGACCAACAGACCGACGAGCACACCGGCCAGACGACCATCCCGCTTTGAAATCCCGCTCGAAGCCGTCGCCTCAGCCATCGCACGAATTAAATTGATGCTGCGTCTGCTGTGACGATCCACGCGCGCACGCGTCGCGAGGAACGATCGGTGTCCTGCAGGATGCAGGGCCAAGCCGTACGCCATGGCGAACGCCGGAGGACAGGGGCTTTCCACATCCGGCACCACGATACACGGGACGCCCAAGGCCTGGGTCAACTCAGCACGAATGTGTGCACACAACCCCTCATGGCCGACAAGAAGGATACCCGTAAGACGATCTCGCATCTGAGCTTCGACACTATGCAACGACGCGCGCAATTCCTGAACGAGAAACGACAGGGCCTGGCCATGACTGTGACCAAAGCCCATGCCGGAACTCAATCCCCAGTCCACAGCAAAGCCTCTGAGCAAACGAGGCAGTCCATCGACGACACAGCACAATGTCGCTCCTTCCGCTTGAAGATCCAGGACGGCGAGAGACCGCGGGAGCGTGGAATTCAGAAGGCGATAGGCATCGACCCACCGCGCCAACGCCAACCCATCGAGGTCGATGGCCACGGGGGCGAGGCCTGCTGCGGTATACAGCGCTCGGTGCGCCTCGAAGCGAGCGCGAGGAATCGCGGCCACGAGCACCGAGACCCCCTGCTCTCCCGACTTGGTGCCGGTGGTGTCCTCCACAATCTGATAGTCCAGCATTACGTCCTCTAACGGGACACCCAGTAAACTCTCGACCTCGAACGGCATCACTTGTTCGATCTTTGCGGGGTCACGAAAGGGAAGAGCCAGCGTGCGTAAAAACGCCTCGCGGCAGGGGAAGGCCGTCACGATGGTGGCCCGAGTCAATCGCTGTTGGATGAGGAATTCACGCAGTCGAGCCGTGAGAGTCTCTCGGTCCACACTCGGCTCACCCTCGGAGGCCACCTCAAGGCAGGCCGTATGGTACACCTCGATTCCTTGTGAGGAGTGGCGTAGCCAGACGCCACGAATTTCGCGCGATCCGATATCGAGCCCGACCGTGATGCTACTCATGACCCACCACCGTTCAACAAGCCATCGGCACTGCTTCGAGTTCCACGTTTCACGGGTGAAGTTTCAGGTTTCACGTTTCAGGTTTCAAGTTGTCGGAACCTGAAACGTGCTTCACGGGATGCTCAAAATGGCCGTCCAGCGCGGCCGCAGCAAGCTCGGAGACTCCGCGTACCCTGGCGGTACGTGGAGTTTCCGAGCGACGCGAGAACAAAGCTGGCGACCATTTTCAGCATCCCGTTTAGAGAACGGCGGCGAGGCGCGAGAGCGGCCCCTGTAGAGTCACAGCAAACGGCCTGTCTGGCGAAGAGGAAAAGGCCTGGGCCAACGGCACCCGTTGCTTATAGGCTGCGGACGGCTGAAGGTCGAGCGTGAGGCGTAGCACACTTTCTGATACCGGTTGACGGGGTTCAATCACTCCTTTTCCCTGGATGGTCCCATCAGGGCCTTCCCCCGATAGACCGTCAATCCAGCAGGCACCGCTATGACATTGCACTTGGCCACTCAAGTGGGTCAACGCAATAGACGGCAGCGTATACGACCCCACCGGCACCTGATCGATCACGACGTTCGTAAAGTTGATCATCCACCGCCCACCGGCCAATGGAGTAGACGCATCCGCAGACGGTTCTTTGACCCCTTCATGGGTAAATTCGGCATGGAGCGTGCCCTTTGTCACAAAGGGCACCTGCATCGAGCCGATATCGACACCCGACACCGTGGCGCTGATGTGGGCTGGCCCAGACGACCGCCAGGAATCGAGTTCAACCAAGGCCGCGACCTGCCCTCCACCACCGGCCGCATCTTTCCCCAGCAAAGCGGCCAGATCAATTTTGGGACGGCCTTTCAGCCAATCCCACGCACGCAAGGTCACAGAGGCTTGAGGCAACACGAGTACCGGAAGATCGTGGCCTTGCATCGTGACATCTCTCCAGACCAGCCCGGCCGGCCACGCCCATTCCCAGTCCTTGGCTTGAATCGCAAGACCCGATTGCACCGACGCCTCAGCAAGGAGACGAGCCTGCAATCGATCATACGGGAACGTACCCACCAGCCCAACGACGAAGGACAGCAAAGCCAAGGCGGTCCACGCCATGATGGTTCGGATGGAGAGCATTGAGGGTCTCTTAGACAGAATATTCATGTGGCTTGTTTGGGAATCGTCACCCAGGTTGAAAACATATGCGACTGATTTTGGTCATCCAGCAGGGTTAACTCAACCAGCACCCCGACGGGCAGTCCTCCTTGAACTTCCCATTGGTCGGCCCAGCTTAGCACAGACGAGTCGAAGTAGCGGACATTAAAGGCCACCACGCCTGTCGCCAATTCCGTTTGCAGCGCCCCATCCGCTGTTTGGCCCATGAGATTCAGCAACGACACGCGAAGGAGTGTGTCGCCTTCTCGCGAATACACCACCCGCTGCAGATCGCTTTCCGGTCGCTCACCCGTCGCCTGAACAGCCTTGGCTGTCACAAACGCCAGCAGATCAGCCGGCTTCCCGTTCACCTCCGCATTTCGCCCAATCCAGGGAAACACCGCATGGCCCCGTGCCGAGGCCAGATCCTCCATGATCATATCCAGCGCCAGCCGAGCCTGGCGATCGACACCTTGCACTCGATCCGTCTGCTCAATCAGTTGAAAGGTGGACGCAAACGACATCGCCACGAAGGCGCCGATAATGCCGACAATCGCCACCGCCACGAGAACTTCAATTAACGTAAACCCGGCTTGGGGCTTAGGCTTTGGTTTCACTAAACGCATACGTGCTCAACTCCACAGCCTCTTCACCCGCTCCTCGTGACCACGATACCCTGATTCGAATTTCCCGAATCGATGTAAATGGCGTCGTCAGTACCGTTCGTGTCCATCGAAACCCAGACGCACGATCCGTAGCTTGGAAGCCAACGGGAAACCCTGGCGGGGGCAACGTAAAATCCCCTGCCTGTTCACCGATCGGCAAAAATCCCAGTTGCTCCGTCTCAAACAACTTTTCTTGAGCAAGGAAGGTGGCTTTGGTCATCTGTCTGGCATACCCTGCCAGGTCAACATCCCGGTTTCGCAGCCCCAACAAGATGGGAATAGTCATCGCCAGGATCGCCAAGGCAATCATCACTTCTATGAGGGTAAAACCAGAACCAGGCCCGATCCGGCCATGCCAAGGAGCTATTCCGTGCCTCATCCTCATGAATTACCGCCCCCCCAAGCTCAACGGTGAGGCAGGAACCCCCAAACCCGGTGGTGGGAGCAAGGCCAACCGAACACGATCTGGAAGAGGATCTGGGGTAAGCTGGTCCACAGCACGATCGAACACCTTCACACTGCCGGTCAGGGGATGTAAGAAAAGGGTAGCGACGTTCCGATCTTGATCGACCAATTGAATCAAGGCTTCGTCGGTCCGTCCTGTGGGCAAAAACTGCACGACTATTTGACCGCCACCCTGCAGTTTCCCCCCGACACGAACCCCAACTAACCGAATCGCTTCTGGCAATACCACCCGCTCTCCAAGCCCCGGATGCATCGGAAGCTGTTCTTCGCCTTTCACGACCGCTCGCACCCAATACGCTTGCTGATCAAAATCAAGATAGAGCTTCAAGACCTGTTTGGAGTGAACAGACAGAGAGGACAGCGTACGAATCGTGCCGATTAAGTGCCTGGTAGTGGAGGCTAGCGAGCTACGCAGGGCAAAGTTCGGCAAGACCAACATCAGGACGATGCCCAAGAGCAACAACACGAGGATCATTTCGATGAGCGTAAACCCTCTCGAACACCACTCGTCCCGACGCACCGGCCTTGGGTGGGACCTGAACGAATTAGTCCTTGTCCAAGTTCCAATTCGTGATATCAGCATTCTTCCCCTCACCCCCCGTCTCCCCGTCAGACCCGAGAGTGATAATCTCGTAATCACCCTTCGGACTCGGAGATACATACTTATACGGGTTACTCCAGGGATCGTCAGGCACCTTGGGCAAATACCCCCCCACCTTCCAATTCTTGGGAATCACCCCGACGGTCGGCTTCTCGACCAACGCCTTCAGTCCTTGCTCCGTAGAGGGATAATTTGCGCTGTCCAGCTTATACAGCTGGAGGGCTCCTTCGATATTGCGAATCTGGACTTTGGCGGCGGTTCGTTTGGCATCATCCGTACGTCCCATGATGCGCGGAACCACCAAGGCCGCAAGAATGGCCAAGATGGCCACCACGACCATAATCTCGATGAAGGTGAAGCCCTGCTGAGATGCGAGTGGTCGGATGCTCCTCCCATTTACCCCCCGCTCAACAGACTGTAACGGCGATTCGACTAACTGGGACCCAGGATTGTTCATCACACGACCTGCTTTCTCTGGTTGAGGAATGCGTACCGTCATGACCTCGTTATCGAACCATCTCACTCATCTCGAAGATCGGCAGAAGAATCGCCACGACAATGGCAAAGACCACCACGCCCATCGCCAGGATCATCAACGGCTCCAATAAGGCCGTGACACGTGTCGTGAGTCGCTCAACCTCGCGCGTGTAAATGTGCGTCACCCGCCGCAACATCTCCTCCAACTCGCCGCTCTTTTCTCCCACGGCGATCATATGAGTGACCAATGCCGGAAACTCCCCACTTCGCTTGAGGGGCTCGGCAATGCTGTCCCCCTCTCGGATATTCTGGCGAGCAATTTCGACAGCCTCCTCCAATACGGAATTTCGCATAACGCGCTTCGCGACTTCCAGCGCTTCCAGCAAATGCACACCGTTATGGAGCATCGTTGCCAAAGTTCCCGTCAGACGGGAAATGGCCACCAGCCGTACCACATGGCCGATCCCGGGAGTGCGCAGCAACAAACGATCGAACACCTTTCTCCCATGAGGAGTCTGGAGCGATCGTCGAACCCCAGCAATAGCGAGACCGGCGCCGATCAACCACAACCACCAGGTTTCTGCACAAAATCGGCTGACCACCATGAGAATGTGGGTTGGCAGCGGAAGCGCCTGATGCATGTCCGCAAAAACCCCGGTAATCTTCGGCACCACAAACGTCATCAAGAAAAAGAGCACCGTCACGGCAACGGCCAGCATCAGGGCTGGATAGAGGGCGGCATTGGTAATCCGTTGCTTCAGCGCCAATTGGGCATCCAGAAAGTCCGCGAGCTGGAGAAGGATGGCATCCAGCGCACCACTGGCTTCTCCCGCGCGTACCATGTGGATGTAGACTTCTGGTACGTTGGCTCCAGTCTGTTCGAACGCCTGGCTCAACGGGTGACCTTCTCGAATTTGCTCCCGAACGTCGGCCACCCACGAGCGTTGCACCTTTTTCTCCATTTGATCGACCAACACCCCGAGGGCATCGACCAGCGGCAGCCCTGCCACAAGGAGCGTACCCAGTTGTCGGGTGAATAAGGCTAACTCCTGTCCTGACAACTCAACAGACGGTTTCCCCAATCCTGCCGGCTGTTGCTGGGTTTTCAGGCGGGCACTTGACTGCGTCTCGGCGATTTCCGTCGGATAGAGCCCATCTTTTCTCAGCTTGAGGCGTGCGCTCCGCACACTCTCAGCATCGACAATCCCAACAGTCTGTTTCCCGTCCGTGCGAAGGCCCTTGTATTGATAAACCGGCATCCTCGTTCGTCCTCTAGCAGGTTGCGGAAACACTCGATTCTTGTCCAACACGGTGTCGGCACTGCTTCGAGTTTCACGTTTCAGGTTTCAGGTTGGGAAAACATGAAACTTTAAACGTTCAACGTGAAACCCTCCACCTGAACCGTGGAACCTGAAACGTGCTTCACGTGTGTCGAGAACGCCGCTGGCGGCCTGTTTCAGCATCCTGCTAATCGACGTCCCTTATTCCTCAACCGCGTGCTGGGTGAGACGCATCACTTCTTCCGTGGTCGTGATCCCTTGCACCACCTTTGCCATCCCCTCGTCTTTCAGCGTGTGCATCCCCTTCAGGACGGCGGCCTGCTTGATCGCCCCCGCATCCGCTTTTGCGACAATGAGCCGGCGAATCTCGTCGTCGACCAACAGAATTTCGTAGATCCCGGACCGACTAAAATAACCGGTTTGGGAACAGGCCGTACAGCCAACTCCTCGGTAGAAGGTATAGGGGGTGTCCCGGGGGACTACTCCCAGTTTGGCCAACTCTTCCTCCGTAGGCTGATAGGGCTGCCGGCAGCTGGGGCAGACTTGCCTGACGAGACGCTGCGCGACAATCGCCACGACCGAGGAGGCGATCAGAAAGGGCTCGATCCCCATATCCACGAGCCGTGTCACGGCCCCTGCAGAATCGTTGGTATGTAACGTCGAAAAGACCAGGTGTCCGGTGAGCGAGGCATGGATTGCAATCTCTGCCGTTTCCACATCGCGGATTTCACCGATCATGATGACATCAGGATCTTGCCGAAGGATGGAGCGCAAGCCGGTGGCAAAGGTGAGGTTGATCTTCGGATTGACCTGCATCTGACTGATGCCCTGGATCTGGTACTCAACCGGATCCTCAACGGTAATGATATTCTTATCAGGCGAATTGATCTGGCTCAGAGAGGCATACAGGGTAGTGGTCTTTCCGCTTCCGGTCGGCCCGGTCACCAGCAAGATGCCATGGCTGAGTTGAATAAGCCGTTGAATGAGAGACACGTTGTCCGGCGACAGCCCGATCTCCGGCAAATTCAGCAGACGGTTCTCCTTTTCCAGCAACCGCAGCACCACCCGTTCGCCATGCGAGGTCGGCAACACCGAGACGCGGAGGTCTACATCTTTGCCCCCGGTGCGAATCCCGAATCGTCCATCTTGCGGCAGACGTTTTTCGGCAATGTTGAGCCCCGACATAATCTTGAGCCGCGCGATAATGGCCGACTGCATACGCTTTGGTGGGGTGAGAACCGGATAGAGCACGCCGTCGATGCGATAGCGCACCACCAGTCCCTTTTCAAACGACTCGAAGTGGATGTCACTGGCACGCTGTTTGACGGCTTGGAAGAGCAGCGAATTCACCAAGCGAATGATCGGGGCCTCGTCGGTCGCATCCAACAAATCCTGCGGCTCATCCAACGCGCTGGCCAATCGGTCCAGATCGTCACCGGACGAGACTTCCTCCATGACCTGTTCGGTGGTCGTCCCCGTGGCATGGTCGTAGATTTGATTCAAACAACCCATGAGGACTTTTGAGGTGGTCACAACCGGGCGCACCGGCATGCCGAGCATTAACCGCAGATCGTCAAGGGCGACAGTCTCAAGGGGGTCCTGGGTAGCCACGACCATCGCGCCCCGCTCGACTCGGAGTGGCAACACACGGTATCGACGGGCAAACGCAATCGGCACCTTCCGTACCAATGCTGCATCAACCTGCTTGATATCAATGAGCGGCACCCACGGCAAATCCAGCTGCAGCGCCAAGGCCTGCTGCACCGTCTCCTCCTGTAGCACGTTGGCTCGGAGGAGCAGCTCACCTAAACGCCCCCCGCGTTCCTCTTGGAGCGCAAGCATTTCCTGCAGTTTCCCGCTCGACAACCCGAACCGTTCGCACAGGATGGTTCCGAGCTGCGGCCGCCGCGAAGCACCTGCCAGGGACACGCCATTTTCTCCAACACCTGACAGCATAAAGTCCATACACCCTACTCAAATAGACGAACTCACGAAGACGATGTTTCCAGAATAGGCCGTGCCACTCAGAAACCTCATGGTGCACAGACTGTGTGACGGTTGTCTCCTTGGCGTCACAGCACCAAAAAAGTGGTAGATTCTTTTGGCAGAAAAAACAGGAAAGAGTCAACGGACCATTGTTACTGGAATGTAAACTTTAGCTTATCAAACATTGACTTACCGACATCAATCCATATCCAGTGATGGAGAATTTGGCTACTTCTTTCCACTGAGATCGATTCATCCCCATTCACATCCACATCTGTCAAAAATTGTATGTGGCTCAATACTCGGTTCACCCCAGACACCCTCCAGGCAAGGAAATGCAGACGGTCCATTTCCGAAAAGGTCCGCGCAAAGGCGTGGACAGCATGATGAGGTCCTACCGAGCAGGACCTCGGGTTTCACCCGGTGAAGATAAACGAGGCACCCCGTTGGTCAACTCTTCAATAGTTCGCTGAACGGCAGTGGGATCGCTGACTTGGCTGTTTTCCTGAATCGTCGCCGCTTCCAGGCCCTTCCGAACATTGAGCTGCACCATATCCGATTGATCCTTGATGATGTGAGGGGTGAGAAATACGAGCAGGCTCAGCTTCTCTGTTTGCTTGGATTGCGAGCGAAACAGCCACCCCAGAATAGGAATATCACCGAGAAAGGGAATTTTCTTTTCACTGACGGTCACGTTATCACGCACAAGGCCACCGATGACGAGGGTCTGACCATCCTGCGCGATGGCGGTGGTTTCCATAGCTCGCTTGGTTGTGGTTGGACCAACAGGGACAGAGGCACTTCCTGCGCCAATGGTCTGGGCTACATTTTCGGCAATCGAGGAAATTTCCTGTTTAACCTCGAGCTTCACCAAGTCGTTCTCCAACACCTGTGGAGTCAATTCCAAGGTCACGCCCACATCCTTCCGCTCGATGGTCACGACCGTGCCACCGGTAATGCCCTGCGCTTGTCCAGTGGGAAATGGACGGTTTTCACCAACGTGGATGCGGGCTTTCTGATTATCTGAGGCCATCACTTGCGGTGTGGACAGCACGTTCGTATCCGTCTGCGTCATGAGGAAATTCAGGAAGAGCCTGACACTGAGGGTATTCAGAATGGGAACGGCGGTCGTCGCACCTCCTGTCGCAATACCTGACAAGGCCTGCGCCAAAGACACGACCTCCTCCGGAGCACGGTTGACCCCGGCGATACCTTGAACAGACCCTGATTTAAACCCGCCGCCAGCCTGAATGGGTTCGACGCCAATCTGCCGCAAACGATCTACGGCCACTTCCATAATGACGGCTTCGACAAATACCTGCCGCCGCCGTGTATCGAGTGCTTTAATCACGCCCTGGATACGCTCGTAGTCGTTCTTCGAGGCACTGATGATTAGGGAATTGGTTTGCTTATCCGAAAATACCTGGACGGGCCCGTCAAACTCACTCGACTGCTTCAGTGGCAACACCCCTGCCATGACGGGGATAGGACTCAGCGACCGTGCCACCAGGCTCGTGAGCACAGCGGCCACCTCTGTGGCCGTCGCATGTTTGAGCTTGTAGACGTACACGGTGCGCTCAGGCGAAATCTCCCCCACCTGCACAATTTCGATCACGTCCCCCCTGGTAACCGCCATCAGCCGTTTGACCTCAAGCGCCGAGAGAAACATGGCGTAGGCCTGGTCCACGGTGACCTTGGTAGGAGAAAACAGACTGACTTTGCCTTTCACCTTTTCGTCGAGCACGAAACTTTTGCCGGTCAACTCTGAAATAAACCGGACGAAGACAGGCAATTCGACTTCGGAGAAGTCGAGTGTGACTCGCACCGGACGAGACGAGGCAGATTGCGCCAAGGTCACCTCGACGAACGACAAGAGGAGACTCGCCACCAGAGTGAGTCCACATCCCAACCTGACGGCACTTCGATCAGCGAATCTCATAGTTCATCGTCGTCCGTTGATTATTGCGCAACACATCCACATTGATCGTGCGCTCGTTTTTGACCTGTTGTAACAGCGAGAGCATCATACCCGGGTCGCGAATCTCCACGCCGTTGACCCGTTGCAGCACATCTCCCACTCGCAAGCCTAATTTTTCATAAAAACTCTGCGGCGCCAACGCGTCAATTTTCCACCCTTCGAGCTTATTCCCAGCCGTATAGAACGGCTCAACTCGCGCCTGGGAAAGCAATCGCGGCAGATCGTTCATCGTCTGGGTAATCTCTCGTCGATCGAAGGTCCTGCGGAGCTGCTGCACGGGCCCGCCGGGAGACGCAAAGCTGACTGCGGTCACGGCCGGTTTCGACTTGCTTCGAATGTCGAGTTCGAGAATCTCTTCAAGCTCCCCTTGCCGAAAAAGCACCGCGTCGCGCCCAATTCCCTTGATTTGCCCCACGCCGGGCACAAAGTCGTTTTTCTTATACATCGATTGTACCTTGGTCGAGAGCTCCTCGAGAATCGCGCGCGGGTCGGTCTCCTCCCCCATCACAATTCCGATCAATCGCACTTTGCGTGCCGCATCTAACTGCTGCACCGGAGCACCCACTCCTGCCCCCGCCGCACCCACGCCACCGGGTTGATTGAGCGCTTCTTTGACCACTGGGAACAGCCCGCTGGATTCGATCTCCTGCGAAAGCTGTGCAACATCGTGCCCTGCGTCGGGACCGTTCGGGACCCCACCCGCCAGTGGGTCTTTCACAAACGGAAGAGAGAGGGAATGCGCGACCACCCCATTGACGAGGTGCGCGGCAAGAAAGGCGCCGACAACGATATACACAAACAATGCTGTCTTTCGCCACCACATAGGATCGCCTTCACTCCCTAAATCGACCACTGTCGACTCAAATTACGTATACCTCACTACAGAACCTCGGCTCAGGAGCATAGCACGCCCATCGGGAACACTCCAGTCTTCCGTAGGGGTGAATCGACAACCGTTGACTGAAAGCAACGACAGACGGCCGTTAAGGTCCGCCAACAACGAGCCGAAGAAGACAGTAACATGATGAGAAAATCGCTGTCCGTCCTCTGCCTCTGCCTTGCCATCCTAACACCCGTCTTCACCTTCGCTGCGGAAGGCACGGATGCCCCCACGATCCGGTTCCTGCCGGCAGGCACACAGGAGGTGGGGCTCTCAGCAGGCTGGATGATGAACCATCGGCTCACTGGAGACCATGTATCAAAACCCCAGGGCCCCGCGGTGATTCCCTCCTGGGGCATTCTCCTCAACGACGCACCGGGCGACCGCTGGTACCACGGACAGGTGAGCATCGGCGCCGAGATTCCCTATATCGTCACCACCCGTCCGATCATGTCCTACGGCGTCGGCTTCACGCCTCGGATTAAATACACCCTGACCATGTCTCCACAATTACGCCCCTATGTCGAATTCGGTGGAGGCCCCTACTGGACGACACTTGGCCAACGAGTTCCGGAACAAGGCACCAAGTTCAATTTTATCGTCCATGCTGGATTCGGTGTCTCATGGTTTCTGACCTCTCAAACCGCCATCACCGCCAGCTATCGCTTCCATCATATCTCCAACGCCGGCATTCGTTATCCCAATTTGGGCTTGAACTCGAGTCTCCCGATGATCGGATTTTCATTTTACTTCTGAGGAGGGCCTCGCCATGGATCGATCCCACAACGCGCCGACCATCGTCTTGTCCTGTTTGCTCCTGACGACCGGGTGTTCACACTGGATTACGATGACCGAAGAGCCAACCCACTCACAGGTGGCAAGCGGGACATCACGCACCGGCGACGAGCAGACGCCCATCACGTTGACCAATCTGAAGGTGTCGCACAATGGAGTAGCCGTCACCCCTTCGGGAGATTTCGAACGGCGCGTTCTTGGCCTCCTCGCAGATACGGAAATCTTCACAGCAACACCGAGCCGTGTCGCAGATGAACCAAAAACGTCTCTGATTAAAGCACGTCTGCGGGTCGAAACGACATTTGACCAGCATGCCGGTGAAAAGGCTTGGAAAGGGTTCGTCATCGGCGCCTCGTTGTTCTCGCTGACGACCGCCCTTCCCTTGCACTACGACTACGCCTCAACGATGACGCTGGAAACCGAACGGTGGGACGGACAAAAGCGGACCTATCAGGCGACCGGCAAGGGAACCCTGCACTATCACCTGTTCGCAGCCACCCCCACCCTTTCGTCGGAAATTCAAGATCACGTGACTGAAGTATGTTTGAATTCACTCATGGCGCAGGTCTCTCAAGATGCCTCCTTCTACACGCCAACGGCCACACAACTTCTGACGAGACGAACCAAGACGATCCCCTAGGCAGGACGATTCAAGCGGCTCGTCGTGCAATCACCCACACACGCTGTGGGACCGGTCACCCTGCCTCACGGGTCAGGAGAACACCTGCCTGCCTGATGCTTACAGACAGACCTGCTTTCACAAACGCACAGAGGACAGTATCGACTGGCATACGAAGTGCGGCCGTGGCAGGTCTGCCACGGCCGCGATAGTGCTAGCGAGAGAAAGAAGAAGCAGTGCTATTTTTTTGCTGGGCCTGCCTTGACATCCAGGACTTTCACATCGAAGTAGAGCGTTTTTCCAGCCAAGGGATGGTTGAAGTCCAACACGACTGTCTCTTCCTTAATTTCTGTCACACGGGGGTAGACCGACTGGCCATCCGGGGTCTTGCCCTGTAACTGAGTCCCGATCTTCAGCGAGTCCGACGGAACATTCTTTTTATCGACCTCCTGAAACGCCTGTGGATTCACATCTCCATAGGCATCGGCAGGAAGCACCGTCACCTGTTTCTTATCGCCCGCGACCAGCCCCTCTAAGGCTTTTTCCAAGCCAGGAACAATTTGCTGAGAACCCTGAATGTAGGTCAGCGGATCTTTTCCTACATTGCTATCCAGAACCGACTGAGGATCCACCCGAAGCGTATACTCAAGCGCAACCAATTTTCCCGTAGAAATAGTCATCTTCGTCTCCCCTTTTTTCTGTCCAGCATGCACAACCGGAACGCTGAGAAAAAGGAGCGCCGCAACGGGCACGCAAAGAGTCCACATAAACGCTTGGAAACGTGTCATGGAATTCGTCCTCCGTCTGAGTAAAGTTAGAAAAACTATTGGCTGGAACCGTATGGGAGCAGGGTCGAAGAGAGAGCGCCTACGATCAGCCATGGTCATTTCACAAAAAAAAATAATTTACCATACTGTACCAACTGACGCCACAAGGAGCAGCCCTCTCCGCTCAAACTCGGTTATAGCAATCGCAAAGAAACCGGTCCCGCACCTATCAAGATGTCGTCATCTGTCTATTTGTTAGGGGTACGCGGCGAGACCTGCCATGGAGACGGTGCTTGTCCAAATCGGATGAGGCTGAGTCAAGATACCGGGGAGCACTGCTGGGAAAGGATCGCCATCACACCTGAAATTGGAGAGGTTCGGAATGGCTCGACCTCAAGACTCCTCAGGGCACCGTAACCTAGGACAAGCCCCCCAATCGAAAGGAAGGCCTTGATGAAACATATGGTGCCGGAGACCGGGATCGAACCGGTACGCCCCTTACGAGACAAGGGATTTTAAGTCCCTGGCGTCTGCCTATTCCGCCACTCCGGCAGCAATGAGAGTGGTCAGAACATTAACACCACGTGTCTACCCGGTCAAGGCAGCGCATAAGACTGACGAACCACGCAGGAGTGTGACCATCACACCCCGCTACTACGTAGATACTCGATCGGCATCGAAAACCGCACGCCCAGCGCCATATCGGCGCCGGGCGATTGCTGTCACCTCTCGCCATGCCAAGTCAGCATCGCAACCACACGTCACTCAGACCGCTTTCATAGCCTGTACATCCTTTTTTTCTTCAAGCATCGGGACCTCTTTCGCCGCATGCAAGGCTTTCTCGACTCCTTCCTTCAGCGTGCGCCCCATACGGATGGCTTGAATCTGTGTCCGCTTGGCATATTGCGTGATCTCCCGCCGCGTGTCGGCGCCAGATTTTGGTGCGAAGAGAAGCCCAGCCCCCGCCCCAAGCAACACGCCACCCGCTACCCACGCCGCCATTTTCACCGTATCCGTTGCCATGATGACCCTCCTCAACGATTGTGGTGATACACTGTGTGGCTCTTGCGCAACGCGTCGCGACACGTTACGGACATCATTAAGCGCTCATACCTCTGCAATAAAGCATATCCCGTGCCACGTTCCTGCCCGACGAAACCAGACAGAATCCGGCTAAATTCAGTGTGGGGCTCCTTGGCAACTACGTAAGCTGTCCCCTTTTTGGCACAGCCTCGTCTCAGTCGTTTCAGAAAAGGGACACTTCCGGCAAGGCGAACCCGTTCTGTTGCAAATATGGCCACTTGACCTCTACTATGGGCGGCGACTTCACAACCACTCGACACCACCTCATGCGACACGTCATCGACTATCCCAATATCGACCCCGTCTTCCTCCATTTGGGGCCCCTGCAATTCCGTTGGTACGGATTGATGTATCTCCTCGGCCTCACCGCCGCCTATTTCGTCATCCGACACCGAGCCAACTCACGGAACATCTCGCTGTCCAAAGAACAGCTCTATGACCTCATCGTCTATGCCGCCTTTGGGGTATTCCTCGGAGGCCGCGTGGGCTACACCCTCTTCTACCACCTCCCCTACTATCTGGAGCATCCGTGGAAAATTCTGGCGGTCTGGGAAGGTGGTATGTCGTTTCATGGGGGATTACTTGGCGTCATTATCGCCGTCATCCTCTTTTGTAGACGACGGGGCTTGCCGATTTACACAATTGCCGACTTGGCGGCGCCCAGTGTCCCCATCGGATTGGGGCTTGGTCGAATCGGCAACTTCATTAACGCCGAACTGTTCGGTCGTCCGACCGATGTCTCGTGGTGCATGGTCTTCCCAGGGGGAGGCCCTGAATGTCGGCATCCGTCCCAACTCTATGAAGCCGGACTCGAAGGCTTTGTCCTGTTCGGCGCCCTGTGGCTTATCGGCCGCTCCCCCAAACCACCGGGAACCATCTTCTGGAGCTTTATCACCGGATACGGACTCTGCCGAACCGTAGTCGAGTTCTTCCGCGAGCCCGATGCCCACCTGGGCTTTGTGCTCGGACCTTTCTCCATGGGTCAATTGTTGAGTTCGCCCATGTGGATCCTCGGCATCACGATGATCGTCTTAGGTTACCGACACGTTCAAGCCAATCACACAAACCATTGATTTAGTAGAGTCTTTATGAACTGTCGTTATTTCACGACACCTTTTCACCGATTTTTTGGCCTTTTCATGGATCATTTTTTATGATTCCTTATAAAACAAATAGTTATATACGATGGCTTCATTTTTTGAACTGTCGAGAAACTTGACAGTTCCTTACACGCCAATAAACAAATTCTTCCAAACCATTGCAGTACACTAAAAATATCAATAGCTTAGGGAAATATTATTTACATGGCCTCAAATTTGCTTTAATAAATTACAAGTCTTACTAACGAGGAGGTTTTTCAATGCACAGAATCACACACCTTGGACTCAGCGTAATAGGGGCGTTGACGCTCTTAGGGAGCTTTGTCCCAGCGCAGGCCGCCCAACTCAATCCCACCAGCTACGATACGCCGAATGGCAATTCGGGTTCTTATAATTACTGGGACCAGATTTATACGGGGACTGGAAATCCAACTCAGGATGGATCGGCCCTATCCGGCGGACTCGGCGATCTCACCGACGGCATTATTGCAGCGAACAATTGGAACGTCGATGAAGCTCCAGCTGGCAATGGCCCCTATGTCGGATGGACTCAGAATCCCAAGATCACCTTTCATTTCAGCGGACCAGTCAACATTGTAGAAATCAAGATCTACCTCGATGACTCGAATGGCTTTGGCGGAGTGAGCGCCCCCAGCAGCATCGATTACGGGTTGGCCGGTGGCCCATATACCAACTCCGTTGTGCCGGAGCCGCCAGGAAGTCTTCCTTTTGTCCATACGATCACGGGATTGAACTTGAACGGCCAGAACTTCGATATCCAGTTGAACCGATCGAACTCCTGGGTGTTTGCCAGCGAGATTCAATTCTTTGGCACAACCAATGGCGGGGCGGTGCCTGAACCAGCTAGCCTGCTGTTGCTGGGATCGGGCTTGGCGGGCTTAGCAGCCTGGCGGCGGAAGTAAACTCAGCTCTCCGCTCGAACAGACGATAGCGGCTGGGAGTCTTGACTCCCAGCCGCTATCTTTCTTCCGCAAAGATCATGATAGAGATCGGCTCAATACGGCATTTCCCCATCGCTCAGCCCAAAGTGATGACCGAGTTCGTGGACCACGGTGTCCCGTACTTCCTGCATCACTTCGTCTTTCGAATGACAGAGACGAAGAATCGACTCTCGGTAGATGGCGATCTGCGCGGGAAGTTGTCCTGAGGCCCCAAAAAAAGACTCATCTGCGACTGATATGCTCGTGTAGAGACCCAAGAGCTCGTCAGGAGAATCCAGTCCCAACTCCTCTAACACCGTGTGATCTGCGCGCGCTTCGACCACCACCAGCACCATATCCAGATACAGACGGTAGCGACGCGGCAGCCCCTTGATGGCCGCCTGCACCCATTGTTCAAATTCCTCGTCCGAGATGGAACCACGTTGTGCCATCGTCTTGCCTCACCCGTTCGCATTCCCCCTGCTACTGCGGCTTGGCATCGAGATATGATTTGTCTTTCAGCTTCCGCTCATCCATCAGCCCATAGCGACGCAAGGGAGGCGCATTCCAGATGACTTTATTCCCAGGCGCCAGGTCTGCCGCTTCGATATAGTGTTTGTAGGCTGCCTGTTGATTTCCCAACTTCTCCATGGCAAGCGCCAGATCGTAATGGGCTTCGGCAAGGCTTGGCTGCGCGTTCACGGCCATTTCATATTGGCCCTTGGCGGACTCGAATTGCCCAGCGGCAAAGAGTCGATTGCCTTCCTCTACGGCCCGCGCCGCATCGGCCGTTGTGCCCACCGGTGGATTTAGCGTCCGCACTGGCGGCGGCGCAGAAGCACAAGCGGCCACCATCGTACAGAGTGTAAGGATCCCCATTATTCGAATCATAGGACCACGCTCCTTTTCTCACAGCCTCAGCACGGTAAAGGTTCGCTCCGCACTACCTGACCACCACTCCCACACCTAGGCGCAGGAACACAAACTGAAACCCGACATCAGAGACACCGAGGCTCGCTCGAATCGCCTGTCGATAAATCTGCGCCTGTCCATCATACTCCCTGGCTCGCTCAGCAACGATCTCTTCAGTGACATGATCGGTCTTATAGTCTGCGATCCACAGGCGACCGTCAAGTCGGTACAGCAGATCGATTGCCCCTTGCATCACCTGCCCTGGGGCGATTCCTCCGGTCGACAAGGTCCTAGACACATCCCATGAGATGGAGAACGGCACCTCCCGCCCCAGAATGTCGGCTCGACAAAGATCCACGTAGACGGACGACGCCACAAAGGTGCGAAAGACCGTCGTGAGTTCGTCTCGAAGCGCCTGGAGATCTTCTTCCGAAAGACCTGAGGCGCCTATCCGACAAAACTGGTCGACCCGCGCGTCCACGGTACTGCGATCGTCCGTGAAGTCCCACGCCTCCAGCATCCTGTGAGCCAACGTTCCAACAAGCCGACCATCGATACCTATCCGCAAAGATGGCTCTAGTGGGATGGGACGGGCCACAGCCTCCGTCCTCTTCAACAACGTTGGACTCAGTACGACCAGGCGTTCGGAAAGGACCCGCTTCCGCTCAAACCGCGTCTGCCAACGGGTTCGCCAGTCCATCAAGTCATCCTGCGCATCCTGCCACGAATCCTGTTCCTCACTGGGGCGCGCTTTGGTCACAGTAGGGGCTGGCACCACGCAGAGATGCAGGACTGCCTGGTCAAGCTCCAGCATTCTGGCCTGGGGAACGCTCAGGTCCTTCCACTCAAGATTCAGGCGCTGCAGCACCTGCCCCAAGGTACTGCTGGGTGACAGGCGTGGAGGAAGGCCTGCCGAGAGCACCAGGCGCCGCTTGGCCCGCGTCATCCCCACATAGAGCAAGCGGCTGCGCTCAGCCTCCTGACGGTCGGAGAGCTTGGCCGCCACATACACGCCGGTCGGCGTCTGATAATCCCCCACCCGTACGCCCACCAATCCGCTGGACCAATCCTGTAACACCTGAACCGGCGACTCTCGATGGTCCGTGCCGCCTGGCCCTCGATGCAACTCGGCGAGAATCACGATCGGAAACTCCAATCCCTTGGCCTTGTGCACCGTCATGAGCCGAACGGCGCCGCCATCGTGCAACCCCATCGATTCTTCTTCCAACACACCACTTTCTGCCTCATCCGGCACCTCACGAAGCCGTCTGACAAGTTCTTGGACAAGTCTCGAAAACGTCATCAACGAGGTGTTCGCCAGTGGCTCCACGAGATCTCGAAGTTTAAGCAGATTCGCGACAGCATGTTCCCGATCCGATGAGGCAGCCGCCAATTCCAGTAGCGGCACCTCCGCATAGAGATGGTCCATCACCTCGGTCACCGGCAGAAATGGCAACACCTGGGCCAATCGTCGGAGGATCCGATACGTCGGCTCGGCAACCTGGGCGGCATGGGCACATTCCTCATCGTCGACAGGAGCATGGGACGCAACGAGATAGTCCAGCCGCGAATGTCTCGCCAGTGCCGCGATCTCACGGTCAATCAGCCCACCGACAGGGGATCGCAACACGCCGACGAGCGCAAGACGGTCGTACGGATTGGCAACGGCCCGCAGCAGAGTGACGGCATCGATCACTTCCTGCCGTTCATAGAAATGCTTTTCCCCTTCCGTCAGGCACGGAATCTCGTGGCGGCGTAACGCCTCGACATACACCCGCATGGCCGTGAGCGTGCGGAACAACATCGCAATGTGTCCTGGCACAATCGGGACTGCCACGCCCTGCTCCATCACCGTCTCTCGACCGATCACCTCCTCCTTGATCCACCGAGCCAGCGATTCGGCTTCGGCTCGCGTCGCCTGCTCGGCGCTCGCCTCCTCCTCCGTCAGGGCCACCAAGCGCAACTCAACTCGTTCTGTCTCATGGTGCGCCTCACCTGGCTCATGGGCCAACAGGGGATCGTGCTTGGGCTGGAGGCCCTTAATGGGAGTGGAGGGAAAGAACCCGCTAAAGAGGGCGTTCATCACTGCCAGCAATCCGTGATGGCTTCGGAAATTCGTCTGAAGGGTATGCCGCTCACCGGCTGGGACTTGGCCTAAGATGCAATCTTCCACCACGGCGTCATAGGCTTCCATGTCCGCCCGCCGAAAGGCATAAATAGACTGTTTGGGATCACCGACGATAAACAACTTTCCCGGCTCCAATCGAATCTGTCGCCAGTCTGACACCTCGGACTCAGGGGCCTCCGCCAAATAGAGAATCATTTCGTACTGGACCGGGTCGGTATCTTGAAACTCATCGACCAGCATTGATCGGAACTGGCTTTTTAACCGTCGCCGAATGTGGGGATGATCCCGCAATAGCGCACAGGCCCTAGCCAACAGTCCGTCGAAGGAGATAAAGCCGGACTGCACGAACCCCGTTCGACACCGCCGCACAAAGGGGAGCAGAAGCTCAAGAGCCTCCTGCAAGACCCCTCCGGTCGCTAGTCGCAACGCCTGAACGGATTTGAGCACCTGTGTCGCCTGTCGATACTCGCCCTCTTCCCATGTGGTCGTTTTGGGAGGAATCGAACGATCTACACCGCTCCAATCATCACCTCCCTGTCCAAGCACCTGTCCCGACGCACTCGAGGCACGAAGATAGTCGACCGCGACATCCAGCATGCGTTCAATGGTGAGAGGCTTGGCATGAGCCATCCGTAACGCCGTGGCCTGCTGAGCCAAGGTCTCCATCCAGCCTCGAACCACATCAGGAAATGGCTCCACCAGCGACATCGCCAGACCATCCAGAGGGATCATCTCTCCCGACAAGGCCCGTGCCAGCGCTTCCAATTGATCCAGGGGACACTGATCTAATACCCGACGCCAGATCTCATGAGCCGATCCGTGTGGGCCTAGCTCCTGATCCAGCCACCCGGCCCACTGCTGTACAAAAAACACGTCAAACTCCCGCCCCTCGTCCTGTCGAAAGGCAGGATCGACGCCACTCTCAAGAGGATGCAGCCGCAACAGATGCGCGGCAAAACTGTGAATGGTACCAATTTGACTCGCCTCCAGTTCACGAAGTGCTTTCTGAGCCAACGGATTCACCTTCGTGGCAAGCAGACGATCACGGAGTCGAACTTTCATCTCCAAGGCAGCTTTATTCGTAAAGGTCAGTGCGACAATCTCCCCGATTGCCAACGGCTCTTGTTCCCGGAGGAGAAGGTCTAGGAGACGGTCAACCAGCAGCGTGGTCTTACCCGTGCCGGCTCCCGCGGTCACCACGATATTGCGATCGCGGGCCGTAGCCGCACGTGTGCGCACGGACTGGTCAATCGGGATCATCGAGGCATCCCCTTGCGAGGCCTGGACATCTTCTCGTTGGATTGTCTGGCCCCACCCTCTCCCTCCACTGGAGATTTTGGCAAGTCGGTGCGTTTGAGCGCTCGATGGGAGAAGGCGGCCGCATCGCTTCTGACTCGTGCAAGGGTTGGCACATGTGTCGAGCGACAGATCCCTCTGTACTCGCACGCCTCGCACGCCTCGCTGGGATTCACCACAAACTGGCCATGGTGGATGCCCTGAAGAAGCACACGAAAAGTCTGCTCTAATGGACGGCTCAAATCCGACACCCAGGCATCGCCGGGAAATCTCTCTCGCGTCAATGGTCGTTCCCAGGCTGGAGCCAGGTAGTAGAACCAGACACCCTCGCAGGACAGCGTCGCATTGTTGGCCCTGGCATCAAGAAGAGGCGGCACCGTCGCTTGGGCCATCAGGAGATAGAGCGGCGGTTGGAGACGTTGCCCTCTGACAGCAGCCAACCTGAGATTTTTGTCCACTGCTTTCTGCTCACTACTTAACTTCACTTTGTAATCAATCACGCGGTAGGACTGCGTCGCCCGACTCCAGTCCACCCGATCGACACGCCCATGCAACGCCACCACGTCATCTGACTCTTCGAGAGAAAATGGCAGGGCACCCTTCATCTCGGCTTCAAAGAGAACCGGCTCCCACCCTCCATCAAGTTCACGCACATCCTCCTGAAGCACGGCGTGAACAAGCGCCAGCATGCGGCGCTGCTCCAACTCCCAGAGAAGGGCATAGCCGACCGAATGTGACGTGGCAAACGCAGAAAACGTCTCAGCCCCTATTCCCTCGATCAGCGCCGCTAAATCCCGCTCACCACGCCCAGACGGCGACCAATACCCACCCTGCCCCAATCGTTCGAACACCACCCGAAGGATGCGGTGGATCAGTTGACCTCGGTCAGCTGGGGTAATCCCCGTGGAGACTTCAAAGGATGGGCTCTCCTCAAGTTCCAGCGCATAACGAGCGAAATAGCGAAATGGACAGAGCGCATAGGTTTCTAGCGACGAGGGCGACACGCCTTTCTGTCGAAGATGCTCCCAGAAGGTTGCCAAAGAGCCAGTGGTGCCGTCACGCGGTCCAAGCCCCCCACTGGATCGTTCTAGATCCTGCATCGTTGGCAACCCACGCGCAATGATCGGCCCGTTCGAATGCCCACCTTCCAGCAAGGCTAGAGGCACTCGCCGCTGGAAGAAGGTCTTAATCAGCAACTCTCTGGCTGTGAGCCAGGAAACCTGATATTGCGGGATCGTCTCGCATTTTCGGATCAGCCGCTTCGGGATAGACACGACTAAGGCCCCTGTGCAAGCGGCCAGTTCCGTGAAGAATCCAGAAGGAACGAGTGATCGTCCCCCGCAATCAGCACGCTGACACAACAAGGTGAGTCGTTCACTCGCCGAGTCGCAGGCCAGGAAAAACAACAATTTCTCCTCTTGGTACCCCGCCAACTTTTCCTGGATTTTATATCCCAGATCGATCTCAAGCGTACGTCGCACGGTATCGCGTAGAAACGGATCTTCCTGAATATGCCGGGGAAAGACCTTTTCGTTCATGCCCAGGAGGTAGAGGGCACGGAACGAGAGCCCTCGTGCCGCCATGACGTCCAGTACCTGTACCCCAGGCGCCAATGGAGCGGAAGGCGCCAACCGCTGCGCCTGCACAAGACGATGGAGTGTCGCCGCAAACTCCTCCCACGAGACCTCCTGACACAAGGCTTCCATATACCTCAGCTCATCAAGCGCGCCGAAGAGTGCGTCGTGAACGGGCACTGCCGATGCTTCGACCTCTTGCCCTGGCAGCCCCGACGAGACGGTAAAAAATCGCTCACAGAGATCGCGGAGCTGCGCGACATACTGCTCCCAGGTCCCCATGGCTGGGAATCCCGCAACGGCCTCAGCAAGGGTCACAACCATGGCCCATAAATTCGCCACATGGACAGCAAGAATCACGGGGCCTGTTATCGTCTGATCATCCAACTCCCCAGATTCGTGTATCTCGTCAGTAAGCGGTAAATCCTGCTCGACATAGGTTTTCAGGCGGCCCCATTCCTCCATACCACTGACAATCCCCAATCGTTGGCTTACGCGAGCCCACAGATCTGGACGGACCATGTCAGAGGCCACGCCGCAGGCCTCGAATCGAAAACATGGCGAAGAGACGAGGCCCAACAAGGTCTCTCGTCTCACATTGGACGTTCGGACCTCTAGTAACTGCACCACAGCCTGTGTATAGGGGAAGGCGGCAAGCGACTGGCTGAACGATGCGGCACGCGGAATACCATGGTCATCGAACGCACGGCCGAGTATCGTTTCGTAGCCGACGAGGCTTCTCGCCACGACACCGATCTCGTGAAACGCATAGCCCCGTTCCTCGACTAGCATCACAATATCTTTGGCAACCAGGTCGACTTCATCCCGTGGACCGGACACGGACAGGAGAGAGACTTCTGGAGAAGCGGTCGCAGCGACCTGCGCATCAATGGACGCGGACAGTCGAAATACCCCATCCAAGGCCGACCGCACCACGCCCTCCGGCGTGTCATCGCGCTGAACCGACTGACTGGTCAGTAGGCCCTGAATATGTCGCTCAAAAAACGCTTGCGCAAAGGCATAGGCAGGATGCCCTTTGACCAACGGAAAACACAGCGTCGTTGGAAAGGACTTCGCCACCCCGACACACACATCCAACTGCACCTGGGTAAGATCATAGAAGCCATAGTAGAAGATGTGCTGCTGCCTGGTGAGGAAGGGCGATCGCCCGAGAACTTCGGCCGCCATGGCGGCCAGATCGTCCTCATCGTAGGCGCGGAGTGCGTCCTTCTGTGCCAGAAAGATCCCATAGAATCGAAAGAGATCCCGCGTGGTCGCCTCAGATAGAGCCTGTGTTTGCGACAGTCCTTCATAGACCAGATCAGGCTGCACTCTTGCATCCTTGAGATCTCTGAGCGTGGAGAGGAGCGCTCCCCACGCCCCTGGCATCGCATGCAACCCAGCCAGCCGGCTAGACTCAGGTTCCTGGAGAAGCAGGTGGTGAACCAATTCTTGGAAAAAAAACTCCGAACGAACAGACGCCCGTTCGGCCACCTGCGCTTCCAGCACCAGGGTCAAGGCTAGCTGATAGAAGGTCAGGATGTGCAGATTCAGCAACGCCAGCCGGCGATCGACGCACAGCTTCCACTGCAGATGTCGACGGAGGGTATCCGACGGCACAACAATGGTGATGGACCCAAGAAGGTCCTCACTCTTTCGTGCTTCAATCGCGTCTAGGAGGGCGGTTTCAAGTTGCGGGTTGAAAGGACCAGTGATCAGGCTGAGCATGAAGAAGATACCCGCGACAGATGGATACGGGAACCGGAGCTAAGAAGCCCCTATCCGGTTTCAGGCCCCATCAGCTCACCGTTACAATCGACGCAGGCCCAATCTCCATCGATGAAGGCCATGGGATCGCCACAGATTCCACACTCAGGCGCAGGGCCTTTATCGATGATGGGCAGCTCAGGAAGTTCAAAGTTATCATCGTCGTCATCTTGGGTCATCTGGCACTCCTCTCAACTTTCGCGCGGGCGCATCCGTTGCTCAAGCGCCTTCTCGGCACTCTGTCGCGGTGGCACCCCGACGAAGACCAATCGCCCATCGATAATCGTGGCCGGCACGGCACGAACGGCATGGCGCTCCGCCAACGCTTGGCCATCCGGTGTGGTAATGTCGACTTCGCGATACGAAAAACTGTACTTCACCCGCAGTTCTTTCCACAGGGTCTTCGCGGAAGGACAGGCACCGCAGGTCGGAGACACTAACAACGTGATATTGGGCATGGAATCTCCTCGTTCGCAAACAATACAAACATCTTAACACCCCCTCAAAATGGCCTGCAAGGCAGGCAAGGACGGATCACAGACCAGAACGAGGGTCAGCGCTCAGAATCCTGGATTTTTTTCCGCAGTTCGATGAGTTCCCGTTCGAGGGATTCGAACCGATCAGCGATCGGATCGGGAAGGTTACTATGGTCCATGGTGGCTTCGGGAACACGCTGGCCCTCTGACTTAATGACGCGAGCCGGCACCCCGATTACGGTTGAATTGGGAGGGACGGACTTGAGCACCACCGAGTTCGCTCCGATTTTCACATTGTCGCCAATCTGGATCCCGCCGAGAATCTTGGCACCCGCGCCGACCACCACATGGTTTCCAAGCGTCGGGTGACGCTTGCCACGCTCTTTCCCAGTCCCTCCAAGTGTCACTCCCTGGAATAACGTGACATAGTCGCCAATTTCAGCCGTCTCTCCAATCACCACTCCCATCCCATGATCGATAAAAAACCCGCTACCGATTTGCGCACCAGGATGGATTTCAATTCCCGTCAACCATCGAGCAAGTTGAGACAACACCCGTGGCAGAATGGGCACACGTCGACTATGCATCCAGTGGGCGATACGGAATACCAGCAGCGCGTGAAACCCAGCATAGGTCAAAACCACTTCTGTCCGGCTGCGCGCGGCTGGATCGCGATCCATGACCGCCTGAAGATCTTGTCTGATTCTGTTCCACACGATTAGGACTTGAGGGGGATGGGTTGAATTAAACATACCGCCTGGGTGGCCATCGCTTCTTCGCGACCAACTGCATCCAACCCCTCGCCGCTTTTCACCTTCACGTTCACGAGGGCTGAAGGGACCTGGAGGGTCTGCGCGAGGCGATCGCGCATGGCTTCAAGATGCGGCCCTAGCCGAGGTGCTTGCGCGATAATGACGGTATCAAGATTGACGAGTTCATAGCCCTTGCGATGGAGCCGATCACGCACTTCTTCCAGTAACAGGAGACTGGAGATATTTTTGAACTTCGGGTTTGAGCTGGGGAAATAGGTTCCCAAATCACCTTCGCCCATAGCGCCGAGCAACGCATCGCAGACCGCATGCGTCAGCGCATCCGCATCTGAATGGCCGACCAGTCCCTTACTATGCGCGATCGTGACACCACCGAGGATGAGCACGCGTCCAGGGGCAAGCGGATGAATGTCGTAACCGAGACCAACTCGCATACGGTGTTGCTCACCTTTCGCTTTCGAGCTGCCACGTCCACACCGAACTTAGTTCAGATGCTGAACATCTTGCCTCGAGGCCAAGATCGACTCCCCCATGGCCAGATCCTCTGGCCGCGTGATCTTCAAGTTCTCAGAGCTCCCTTCAACGATCGCGAGACGATGTCCCAGGCGTTCGACTAACTGCGCATCGTCGGTTGCGGTGAACCCCTCGGCCAGCGCACGAGCATGGCCTTTCATCAACAACGCTCGCTGAAAGGCTTGGGGCGTCTGTGCGAGCCACAGCGGGCGTCGATCGACCGTGTACTCGATGAACCCCCCCGAACCCACGTACTTTACCGTGTCCCGCATGGGAATCGCCACTATTGCCGCTCCGTACCGACGCGCCTGTTCGATCGCGCTTATCACCATCGCGCTTGTGACAAATGGCCGGACCGCATCGTGAACAAGGACGACCTCGCAGTCATCGGTCGTGGCGGCCAAGGCGAGGCGCACCGAATCCTGCCGCTCCGTGCCTCCAGCAATCACCTGCCTGACTTTCGTCAGACCATGTCGCTCGACAATGTCATGCAACACCCAGTCGCGCACGGACTCCGGTACAGCCAAAATGATGGCATCGACATTATGGGTGCGTTGGAGGGTCTGAAGGGCATGGACCATGAGGGGGTGTCCCCCCAGGGTCAGGAACTGTTTTGGAGTGGGGACGCCCATGCGGCGGCCTTGTCCCGCAGCGGGGACGAGCGCCGTCACATGGTTAACCACGAGCGAACTGATACTCATCCTTCTCGCGTTCGCTTTCCTCTCGGAGGCGGGTAAAGATCATACGCCCTGCCGTCGTTTGCAACACGCTGGTCACCACGACGTCGACGGTGCGACCAATAGATCGTTTCGCATTGTCTACGATAATCATGGTGCCGTCATCAAGATAGGCCACGCCCTGCCCCGCTTCTTTCCCCTCCTTGAGCACGAACACGCGGATGGTTTCTCCTGGCAGCACCACTGGGCGCAACGCGTTGCACAGTTCATTAATACTCAGCACCCTGACGCCTTGCAGCTCGGCCACTTTATTCAAATTGAGATCGTTGGTGATAATCTTGGCGCCGACCTTCTTCGCCAGCACGACCAACTTAGAGTCCACCTCTTTGACGTTAGGGAAATCGTCGTCGATGATACGCACATCGATATCCACCATATTCTGGATTTTCTTGAGAACGTCAAGTCCCCGACGCCCGCGAGCCCGCTTCAAGCTATCAGACGAATCGGCAATATGCTGGAGTTCGTTCAAAATGAACTGCGGGACTAAAAACGCCCCCTCAAGAAATCCCGTCTCGCAAAGATCGGCCACCCTACCGTCGATAATCACGCTCGTATCCAATACTTTCACACTGCCGATTGCGCTGAGATGCTCCGCATGTGGGGACTGCGGCAGGTAGCGCTCTTTACCCAAACGCGCCCCAAGCACCAGCCCGAGGTACGGTAGCCCTAACAGAAATACCAACCCACCCACGTGGAACAGCACCGTTTCCACATCAAAGACCACACTACCCACCCATTCAATCAGCCCTGTCAACACTAGCCCTATGGCAAGTCCAGCGGTGCCGCCCACGACAATGCCGAACTGCAGCCGCTGAACCGCATATTCACCCCATAACACAACCGCTCCAGCGGTGGCACCGATAAGCAGTCCAATCAGCAAATGCCCGCCGCCGGCATCCGCCACACCACGAAGCACGATAGCCGTGCCGGCTAAGGCACTGACTAGCAAAAATATCATCCGTCGCATAATAGTTGGATGCATAGGTTCTATGGCTCCTTCTCGTTCGGATGCCCTTCCCCCTCAGGGTTTCAACGTCACATAGTGGGTTCGACCCTGGCGCTTGATCAACAACAGCACTGGCTCGTCTTTTTTCAGGTCACTTGCTACACGATCATAGGCCTGCCGAGTGGCGACAGCATGACGATTGACTTCAAGGATGAGGTCACCCTCCTTGAGACCGGTCTCTTCCGCCACACTCCCAGCCCGGAGACGCACAATAACAACGCCCCGTTCTCGTGTTGGCAGCCCCAGCCGTTCGGCCAATTCGCTGGTCAAGTCTCGCACCTCAAGGTCGGATAAGAGCCCTGCCGGGTGAGGTGCATTCTCCACCTCCTCCGATCCGGCTTGCGCCACCGACTTGGGCTGCTCAACGATTGTCACCTCGAGGATCTTCTCACGTTTCTCACGAATTAATTTCACCGAAACTTTCTTCCCGACTTCCGTTTGGGCTACAACATTTCTGAGCTGCGTGGGATTGTCGACCCGGTGCCCGAAAAATTCGACAATCACATCCCCGCGCTCAACCCCCGCTCGCTTGGCTGGACTCTCATCGAGCACATCGCTCACGAGCACCCCTTTCGGTTCTCCCAACCCAAATTGGGTCGCCAGCTCCGGAGAGAGATCTTGAATCGAGACGCCAAACCACCCACGGACCACCTTGCCGGTCTTGATCAGTTGATCGAGAATCGACCGCGCCATATTGCTAGGCACAGCAAACCCAATACCCATATTGCCGCCGCTTTGGCTAAAGATAGCCGTATTAATGCCGATCAGCTCGCCGCGTTCGTTCACCAAGGCCCCGCCAGAATTCCCTGGATTGATCGCGGCATCGGTTTGGATAAAGTCCTCATACTCGGCGATCCCCATGCTCGCCCGCCCGACCGCACTCACAATCCCCATCGTGACGGTTTGATTCAAGCCAAAGGGGTTGCCGATCGCCAGGACAAACTCCCCGACTTCCAACTTGTCAGAGTTCGCCCACGTAATCGTCTGAAGATTCTCCGCCTCAACTTTGAGCACGGCAATGTCGGTCTTGGCATCTGACCCGATCAGCTTCGCCTTATATTCTCGCTTGTTGGACAACAACACTTTGATTTCGTCGGCCTTATCCACCACATGATTATTCGTGATAATCAGCCCGCTCGCGTCGACGATGACACCAGATCCCAGACTCCGTTCCTTACGCTCCTTAGGTTCCTTTGGCGTCTCAAACCGCCGGAAAAATTCGTCTCCAAAAAAACGCCGAAGGGAGGGGTCATCAAACGGGGCAGCATGGGAGGTCTCGTTCCCACGCCCAACACGAGTGGTGGAAATATTCACGACGGCCGGAGTAACGACCTTGGCCACCCCGACAAAATTTTTCCCTGGAAATACGCCCGCCAGCGAGGGACTAAGAGATGCGACTGGCTCTGGAGCCACAGACAGACTTGTTACGTCAGGAACCGCGTGGCCAAATGGGATCCAGCCGAGGTCTGAAGCAACGACGACTCCAATGAGTATCCCCGCGCCAACAAGCAGCAGCCCCGCCAACCAGGAGGATGGCCGAGTCGCACGAGGATTAGACGGACGGCTTCCCTCCACTAGCGCACCTCAAGAGATGCTGCGGTCTTCTCGCTCTTATCCATAGGCAGCGACATCGTTCGGCAACATCCTTTCCTACCGAATCTCTCCGGCATAAATTCCCATGACCGTGTGCAGGAACGTCGTCGCCTCTGGTTTAGGACGCTGGAACGAATTCCGGCCAATGATCGAACCGAATCCCCCGCCGTCGCGGATCGCCCTGACCTCGTCAAGGAAATGGGCATCCTCGCTTTTGGCGCCGCCGGAAAAAATCACAATCCGTCGGCCAGCAAAGGCACTCTGCACCACATGCCTGACGCGGTCGGCCAAGGTGCTGATAGGAATTTTCTCGGCTTCGTACACTTTCTTGGCCGCGGACACCTCTAACTGTGCCGTCGGCAGTTTCACCTTAATAATATGTGCTCCAAGTTGCGCAGCAATTTGTGCGGCATAGGCCACGACATCCACCGCCAACTCCCCTTCCTTACTCAACATCGAACCTCGTGGATAAGACCAGACCACCACGGCCAAGCCATTGGCTTTCGCTTCCTCTGCAATGGCCTGCAGCTGCTCGTAGAACGTTGTGCAATGTGACGAGCCGGGGTACACGGTAAACCCAACCGCCGAACATCCAAGACGCAAGGCTTCTTTCACGCTGCCGGTGAGCGATGGAAGAGGATCCTTCTCATCATGCAGCACGTCGTGGTTGTTGAGTTTTAGAATCAAAGGAATCTGGCCGGCAAATTCCGCGGCCCCTGCTTCCAGAAACCCGAGTGGAGCCGCATAAGCATTGCATCCAGTGTCGATCGCCAGTTGAAAATGATAGTGGGGATTATAGCCGGGTGGATTTGGGGCAAAACTTCTCGCAGGGCCATGCTCAAACCCTTGGTCAACAGGAAGAATGACTAACTTACCGGTCCCACCCAGTTTCCCATGGTTCAAAATTCGCGCTAAATTGGTCTTGGTTCCCGGATTATCGCTGCCGTACCAACTCAGAATCTCGCTCGTTCGCTGGCTCATTTCGTTCCTCCTAGATCAACACCAATTTCGTTCATTGATGGCTTCCATTTCGACCTTATTCAGATAACCGTCAGACACTGCTCGGCCAATTGAATCTCCTCACGGCTGCCGATAAACACGGACACACGGTCATGAATATGCGTTGGCTGAACCTCAAGCATCCGTTGAACACCCGTACTCGCCGCGCCACCGGCTTGTTCAACCAGGAAGCCCAAGGGCGATCCTTCATACATAAGCCGCAACTTTCCTTCCGGCTTGTTGACCTCTGCTGGATAAAGATACACCCCACCCGATGTCAGCAACCGATGGATATCGGCCACAAGACACCCCGAGTACCGTGCCGAGTAACTTCGGCCCCATGCGGGATCCGGGCTTCGAAGAGCATCGAGAAATTTCTGCGCCCCCCTCGTCCACTTCCGGTAATTGGCTTCGTTGACACTATAGACCGTTCCATGAACCGGCATCGTAATCGATTCCTGCGTCAGGAGAAACTCACCGATCTCCTGATCCAACGTAAACTGATGAACCCCCTGCCCACAGGTGTAGACCAAGAGCGTATAGGGTCCATAGAGCACATATCCAGCCGCTACCTGTTCCGTGCCAAGCTTGAGCAATTCCTGCAGCGATGCAGGAGTAGCCTGCGCACCGACTCGATGGATCGAAAAAATCGACCCCACCGTCGCATTGATATCGACATTGGAGGAACCGTCGAGCGGGTCAATGAACACGGCATACGGACCGCCCACCGCAGCCAGCCCATCGATCGCCGACACGGCACACGGCTGCTCCAGTTCCTCCGACACCAGCAAACGAACCAATCCGCCATATCCTTTGAATACCTCAACAAAGATCTCGTTGGCTCGTTCGTCGAGTTTCTGGACAACCTCACCTTGAACGTTTGTTCCGCCCGCATTGCCAAGGAGACCCAAAAACCCTGCCGAACGAATATCCCTTGCAATGAGCTTTCCCGCCAAGGCCAAACGGTCTAGGATCGCGGAAAGATCCCGATAGGTCGGTGAGTTTCCATGACTCCGCTGCAGAACATGTTGTGAGGGAGTGCTACGCACAGACGACATCCCATTCCTTGGTCATTCGGTCACCTTTCTGAAAACCCGACGTGATATTCTCTCAGTATATCGGTTTCGGTACCCGCCATCAAACCGGTTCGAGAAATCGCCTTCTCCATTATTCCGGCCGATTCCCTGGGGACACGGGTCCTTACGGCACCTCGGCGCCTAGCTTCTTGTCGACCAGCGTGGCCACAATCGACCCGATGACCACCTTCGCCTTCATCATCACCGGAATATGCCGAGCATCGTTGGTGACCCACACACGCACATTGCCTTCGTTCAAAAAAATCCCTTGAAAGGGCAGCACGGCAAGCACCCTGGTGGTGTCAAGTGTGCCAAATGACGTCTCGATCCGTTCGTGTCCTTCGATACGGACCTCCACTGTGTAGTTTTTACGGTCGTGATGAATGGCAATCGGCACCGAGGTCCCCAGCTCAAGGACCGTCAACATCCGCAGGTAGTAGAGACAGGAGAGGATATCCTGAACGTCGGAAGGAATGGGCAATGTTTCCATTTGACCATCTTTGCTATCAAGCACAATGCCCTTCGCATGATGAAACGCCACATCAAAATCATTCTTTTTTTTACCTTCGCGCCGTCGGAAGAGGAGACGCGTGGGCAGCATGGTCTGCGGATCGACGTAGGACTCGACCCGGTTGTCGACGGGAAAGAACTTCGTGACGATGGGACTGGACCGTGCTGTGGTCAGGAACCGAAACATCGGCTTTCCCTCCACGACCACGGAAGGCTCCACTTCCATCACAGCCGTCCCCCCCTGAAACGTCAGCCAGGAAATCGCATAGGTGAAACGCTCACCCGCCGCAAAGGGTACGTGGACTGGTTGGGATGATCGTGGGGAGATGTCACTGGTTCCCGCAGAACCTGCAATATGGATCGGCAGGAACACGACACACAGTGTCACACAACAGGTCAAGAGGGTCTTGAAACGAGAAACGGGCAGGATCACTTCTTTCCACTCATGGCCATCACGATGCGAGTTGACGCTGGGCCGCACCCAGCTCTTCCTCAATCAGCGATCGAATCTCCTGCAATTTCGAGTTTGTGGTGGCCTCAAATCGTAAAACCAGGGCGGGCTGTGTGTTGGAGGCACGGATCAACCCCCATCCATTTTGGAACACCGCACGAATGCCGTCGATTGTCACCACCTCGCGAATTTTGAGGTGCGCGTGGCCTGGGATGACCCCCGACTTGGCATAGGCCATCAGTCGATTTTTCACCGCATCAACCAGCGCAAACTTGACCTCGTCTGGGGTATCCACTCGGATCTCGGGAGTCACGGACGTCTGGGGAAGGTCCGCGAGCAACATCGATAGAGGCTGTTTGGTCTTGGCAAGAATCTCAACCAATCGACACGAGGCATAGATGGCATCGTCATAGCCAAAATACCGATCGGCAAAGAACATATGGCCAGACATTTCTCCCGCTAAGACAGCCGATTCGACCTTCATTTTCGCCTTAATCAGCGAATGACCCGTTTTCCACATGATTGGACGGCCGCCTCGTTGCGCAATATCGTCGTATAAACTTTGTGAAGCTTTGACTTCCGAAATAAACGTGCTGCCTGGCCGATCGAGAAGAATATCTCGGGCATAGACCACCATGAGACGATCACCCCATAAAATTGAGCCAGTTTCATCCACCGCGCCGATACGGTCGGCATCGCCATCGTAGCCGATCCCGATGTCCGCGTGCACCGATGTCACTGTCGCCATGAGATCTTCGAGATTCTCTACGACGGTGGGATCCGGGTGGTGATTTGGGAACCGTCCATCGACCTCGGTATACAGACCGGTGACGCGGCAGCCTAATTGTTCGAGCGCCTGTTGGGCCACCAGACCTGCCGCACCGTTGCCGCAATCAATGACCACATGGAGGGACTTCGCGTCGACGTGAGAAAAGTGTTTCCGGAGATAGCTCAGATAATCCGGAAGAATCGGGTGCGCCGAAAGGGTGCCTGCGCCGGTGGTAAACGTACCTCCTTCGACGACCGTTCTCAAATGTTGAATATCTTCACCATACAAGGCTTCTTTTCCGATACAGAGCTTAAAACCGTTATACTCCCCGGCGTTATGGCTCCCGGTAATCATAATTCCGCCGTCGACCGGCAGCTGAAACAAGGAGAAATAGAGCACAGGACTCGGGCAGATGCCGATATCGACGACATTCAGACCACCGGCTCTCAGCCCCGCAATGAGTGCGTCGCGCAACGCGGGTGAACTAATCCTCCCATCCCATCCGACGCTGATAGTCTTGACCCCACGTGCCTGCCCCACCGTGGCATAGGCACGACCGATCCTCTCCGCAATCGGCTCCGTCAACTCCGTGCCGACGATGCCTCGAATGTCATATTCCCGAAATAGTCCCATAGCTCCCCATGGCTTGCTCAGCCATTCTCTCGAACATGTTGATTGGTCAGGAACATCCTTCGATTCATGCGCATTGATGACGCTACGCCGTGCCACCAGGCACACGACCATAGTCGTCGTGAAACCGAACGATATCATCCTCGCCTAAGTAGGGGCCGTTCTGAACTTCGATAATGTGCAAGGTTTCTTCCCCGACATTTTCCAATCGATGGGGGGTTTCTTTTGGGATCGCCGTGCTTTGCCCGACCGACAAATCGAACACCTGTTCTCCACGCGTCACACGTGCCCCTCCGGAAATCACGACCCAGTGCTCGCTCCGTTGATGGTGCATCTGAAGGGACAGGCGTCCTCCTGGCTTCACAGTAACCCGTTTAACCTTATACCCAGGCCCTTCTTCCAAAATAGTATAGGACCCCCATGGACGGAAAATTGTCCGGTGCTCCAAGTACTCGGGAGCGCCGCGTTCTTGCAATAGCGCCACGATGCTCTTGACGTCTTGGGCTCGACTCTTTGGACAGACCAACGTAGCGTCCGGCGTATCCACCACGACCATATCCTTAAGTCCAATGGTTGCCACCACACGTCGATCTGCATAGATGACCGAATTCTCGCTGTCGATATCGACCACATTGCCGCTGACCACATTACCGGCTCTCGTCGTCGGAGCGACATCAGCCACGCTGCTCCATGTCCCCACATCGGACCAGCCGAAATCAACCGGAATGACAGCCGATTTTGAAGACAGCTCCATCACCGCATGATCAATGGAGATGGACGGCAGCTTTTCATAGATCTTGGTCGCCTCAGCATCAAAGGGATACCCCCCCGCTTGAGTTCCACAAGCCTTTAACTCGTGCAGTCCATGTGCAATCTTCGATTGATAGCGTTCGATTTCCTCCAGCAGCGTGGCCGCTTTCCAGACGAAGATCCCGCTGTTCCAATAATAGTTGCCCGACCGCACATACCGCGCCGCTGTCACCGCATCTGGTTTTTCCACAAAGCGGGCAACCGGATGCCCAGTCAACCGCCCCTGCTTGGCAAGCACCACCCGACTCTTGGGTTGAATATAGCCATACCCGGTTTCCGGACGGCTCGGCTTGATCCCAAAGGTGACCAAGCGACCCTTGTTGGCCAACTGCGCACCCAACCGCACCGCACGGTCGAACTCAGGGCCGTTGGTAATCACATGATCCGCCGGCAAGATCAACATGATGCCTTCCGGATCGCGCTGCTGAATCGCTAACGCAGCCAAAGCAATGGCAGGTGCCGTGTTTCTCGCCAACGGCTCAAGTACAAAATTGCCCTCCAGCGCAGACTTCCACTCACTGAGTTGCACCTTGATCGATTCCGCCTGGGTCGGATTTGTCGAGACCAAAACCTGTTCCGGGGCCACACACCGCGTGACCCGTCGAAACGTCTGCTGAATAAGGGTCTCCTCCCCCATGATACGGAGCAGTTGCTTGGGATAGAGTTGACGACTCAACGGCCAGAATCTGGTGCCGCTACCCCCGGCCAGAATGACTGCATAGAGTGACGGTATGGATTTCATCGAACTGCACTCCTCACCCGGAGACCGAATAATTTCAAGACGTCAACGCGGTTTCACCTTCTGAAGTTTCCCCGTCACGCCAACATGTTCATGCCCTTTCCCCTGGGCTTCGAGGATCAGATCCGCCAGCTCGCGCACCGCGCCTTCTCCACCTTTTTTCCGACAAAGATAGCCAACAGTTTGACGCACCACGGGGATAGCATCGGCAGGAGCTGCCGATACGCCGACGGCGCGCAGGGCGGCCAAGTCGTTCACATCATCTCCAATGTAGGCCACCTCGTTAAGAGTCACCCCGTATCGAGATACCATATCCTGTAGTACGGCAAGTTTATCGTAAATGCCTTGGTGCACTTCAGGAATGGCTAACTTCTGACCACGCCGTGCCAGGAGCTTGGTCTGCTCCTGCGTAATAATCGCGGTGATGAGCCCAGCCTTCTGGAGGAGCTTGATCCCCATCCCGTCTCGGGTATTGAACTTCTTCCATTCATCCCCAGATTCGGCATAGTACATCCCGCCGTCCGTCAAGACGCCATCCACATCGGTGGCAACAATCTTGACCTTGGCCAGGCGCTGTTTCGATATTCTTCCTGACCGCTTAGATAAAGGTGTCGGCATGTCCTCTCCCAGAAATATTCGCACCCCTATTCTCGAAGCACATCAAGATGCGCTCGGGTTTATTCCCCAGCGCACATGAAACCCCGTTCAGAGAGTTACCGACACGTGGCAAGCTCTTTCTGAACGAACCTTTCAAGGGACGTGCGCCAGGCCGGCATCACAAATCCATTCGTCTCCAATTTTTGACACGACAACACTGAACACTTCGGGCGAACAGTCTGGCTGGCTAACTCCTGCGTGGTAATCGGCCGCACCGGGGTGTGAAGCCCTGCCAGTTCGACAATCACCGAGGCAAATTCAAACCAGGTACAGTGCCCGCCATTAACGGCATGCACAATGCCCTTCATGTCACTCGAGAGTAAGAAAGCCAGCGCGGATGCCAGATCCTCTGCATTGGTAGGACTCCCCTGTTGGTCGTTGACCACTTTCAACTCGGGTTTCTCCAACGCAGCACGAAGAATGGTCTTCACGAAATTCTTTCCATGCGCTCCATACAGCCACGCGGTTCTGACGATCAGGGTATCTGGGTTTCCTTCCAGAGCGGCTCGCTCCCCCGCAAGCTTGGACCGGCCGTAGGCATTGAGTGGATTAGGGAGGTCTTCCTCTTTATAGGGTTGGGTCTTGTTCCCGTCGAAGACATAATCCGTTGAAATCACAATCAATCGCGCCCCGACGCGTGCGGCAGCCTTCGCGACACGCTCGGTCCCTTCGGCATTTATTTTCATCGCCACATCCGGTTCCCGTTCCGCTCCATCAACATTCGTAAAGGCGGCCGCATGAATCACCACCTGCGGAGCCGCTGCAACGATCTGGTCTATGGAGGAGGGCTGCAGCAAATCAAACGAGGGCCGCGTCAGTGGAATCAGGTGATGCCCCGTGAGTGTCGATTGCAAGGCCATGCCAAGCTGGCCATCGGCCCCGGTGATTACAACACGCATGGATTCGCATCATCCAATCTGGCTCGATACTGCTGCTCATAGTAGGCACGAAACGATCCCGACGTGATCGGTCGCCACCACTCCGGATGATCCCGATACCATTCCACCGTGGCACGCAGCCCTTCTTTAAACGCCACGATCGGCGCCCACCCCAACGCATGCAACCGATCACAATTGACGGCATACCGACGATCATGTCCCGGACGATCTTTCACATGTCGAATGAGCGAGGTCGGTTTACCAAGACACGCTAAAATATGGCCGGCGACATCGATATTCTCCCGTTCATTCCCTCCGCCGATGTTATAGATCGACCCAGAGGCTCCATGCTTGAGCACATACTCAATCGCCGCACAATGGTCATAGACCGACAACCAATCCCGCCGATAACGTCCATCACCATACAGCGGCAACGGCTGATCATCTATCGCATTGGTCACGAACAAGGGAATGAATTTTTCCGGATATTGATTCGGACCATAGGTATTACTCCCACGGGTGATGACGACTGGAAACTGGTAGGTAGTCCAATAACTTTTGACCAATAATTCCCCCCCGGCCTTACTCGCCGAGTAGGGACTCCTGGGATCCAAGGGGTGGGTTTCTTCCGCTTCACCGCGTTCGAGACTTCCATAGACTTCATCGGTACTGACTTGAAGAAAACGCTTAACGCCGAATTGCCTGGACGCCTCCAACAACACCCCCGTGCCTATGACGTCGGTCTGTGCAAATGCCGCAGGATCGAGAATCGAGCGATCGACATGCGTTTCCGCCGCACAATTAATCACATACTCGATGCGATGCTCCTGGAGAATATTCCTGACAAGCGGTCCATCACCGATATCGCCATGCACAAAGGCATAACAGGGATTTGCGACAAGATCCGCGACATTCGCCGGATTACCGGAATAGCGCAATGCATCTAAGTTGACGACCGTCGTCCCGGTGGTTTGGAGCAGCCGCCGCACCAAATGTGACCCAATGAACCCCGCTCCGCCTGTCACTAAGACCCGCATCACAAACCCTCCACCTTATTGGCCCCTGTTCGCGCCACCAGTTGATTGGCGAGATGGAGGGACTCGATCGTTCCCGCATCCGTCCACCAGCCCTCGAGCATATTCCAGGTCAACTGCCCTCGTTGGATGTAGGCGTTGTTGACATCAGTGATTTCTAATTCACCACGCCCTGACGGGTGTAAGGTTTTAATAATCTCAAACACTTTCGCATCATAAAAATACATGCCCGTGACCGCATAGGACGAGGCTGGGTGAGCGGGTTTCTCTTCGATACGGACAACCTGATCGCCTTGAAGGACCGGCACCCCAAAACGTTGGGGATCTTTGACTTCTTTGAGAAGAATCTTCGCACCCGTCCGTTGCTCCCGGAATGCACGGGCGGCCTCGACAAAATTTCTCTCGATGATATTGTCGCCTAACACCACGCAGATCGGCTCACCGTCGGCAAAATACTCGGCCAGCCGCAAGGCATCCGCGATGCCCCCTTCCCCTTCCTGGTAGGTATAATCGAGGTGCCTGAGGCCAAACTCTTTCCCATTGCCTAAGAGTTTCAGAAAGTCCCCGGCATTGTTCCCGCCAGTCACCAACATAATCTCCCGAATACCAGCATTCACCAACGCCTGAAGGGGATAGAAAATCATCGGACGATCGTAGACCGGAAGAAGATGCTTGTTCGTCACCTTTGTCAAGGGATGTAGTCGTGTCCCCAATCCACCCGCTAATACCACACCTTTCATGCGATCACCTCTCAGCCGCTCCCGCCGTTGTCACAAGACTCGGCGAAAGTATTCAACCGTTTTGGCCAACCCGTCCTCTAAATCTACCTGGGGAGCCCATCCAAGCAAGGTGTGCGCCCGTCGGATATCCGGCCGCCTCACTTTGGGATCGCCCACCGGAAGAGGGCCGTACTCAATCCGGCTCTTAGACCCCGTCACCTTTTGCACCATAATCGCGATATCCTCAACGGTCAACTCGCGCGGGTTCCCAATGTTGACAGGGTCATGCAATGTCTCGGGTCCCGTTTCGAGAGGCGTCGTCAAAAAGCTCGCCCGATTGGTTCGTTCTTCGACCGTTTTGTCAGATTCCGCCATGGCCAACGCGACGATCCCACGCACGAGGTCGTCGACATAACAGAAGCTTCGTGTCTGCTTCCCATCCCCATACATCGTGAGCGGTTTCCCTTGCAAGGCTTGCACGATAAAATTGGACACCACCCGACCATCATGAGGACGCATCCTTGGCCCATAGGTATTAAAGATCCGCACGATACGCGTATCGAGTCCATGGTACCGGTGGTACGCCATCGTCATGGCTTCTGCAAACCGTTTGGCTTCGTCATAGACTCCGCGAGGACTGATCGGATTCACGTTTCCCCAGTAACTTTCCGGCTGAGGATTGACCAGTGGGTCTCCATAGACCTCGGACGTACTCGCTATTAAAAACCGGGCTTGTTTAGCTTTCGCAAGGCCCAAAGCCTTATGGGTTCCCAGCGCGCCAACCTTTAACGTCGCAATGGGGTATTCAAGATAGTCCTGGGGACTGGCCGGCGACGCAAAGTGCAGAATCAAATCGAGCGCTCCATCCACGTGGATATAGTCACAGACATCGTATTTCACAAAACGGAAACGGTCATGGCCCATCAAATGGGCGATGTTTGCGGTTCGACCGGTAAGGAGGTTATCCATGGCGATCACCTCATGGTCTTGAGCAACCAGCACCTCACACAAATGCGACCCAAGAAATCCTGCCCCACCGGTTACAAGGATGCGCATGATTGCTCCACAACTTGTTCATACACTTTGATCGTTTCCTTTGCGGTTGCATCCCAGGTGAACCGTTTGGCCTGTTCCAATCCACACTCCCGCATTTTCATTTGCACCATTGAATCAGATAACACATGCTCCATCTGCCTCGCCCACTCCTTCTGATCCATAGGATCCAACAGAATGGCGGCTTCACCAGCCACCTCTGGCAAAGATGAGACATTGGACGTGAGGACGGGGCACCCACACGCCATCGCTTCCAGCACGGGGAAACCAAACCCTTCATACAGAGAGGGAAACACAAATAGTCTCGCCCCTTGATACAACGCCACTAATTCATCGTCCTTGATACGTCCTGTAAATACGGTATGCGCCTCAATGCCCAGCAACCTTGCCAACCCTCTCAAATCATCACGCTCGGACATATCGCCTGCCAACACGAGATCGACTGTCGTCCGTATGCTCTCGGGCAACAACGCATAGGCATGAAGAAGCGTCTCCACATTCTTCGTGGGATCATTTCCTGCTACAGTGAGAAGGTAGGCTTTCTCTCTCCATCTGCTGCTGCTTCGATCAGGCGCTGGAGCAAACCACGCTCCGTTTATGCCTGGATAGACCACCGACACCCGCTGTGGATCGAGTTTCAGGAAACGGACAATGTCTTGTTTCGAATGTTCAGACGGCGTCATGACGTGATCGATCCACTTCCATCGATCGCCTACCCACCATTGCTCAACGAGGCGATTCACATTCAGAGACTTTTTCAACGAGGGGAAGAGCAGCGGCTTGACGTCGTGAATCGTAACAACAAACTTCCCTCGTTTCTGCCTGATAGTAGAATCATAGGGACAATGCAGGAGATCATACTCACCCACCAGCCTAGGAGCAACTTGCTCCCATACGCGACGCTTAAACAGTGGGAACCGGATCAGGTGGTATCGGACATTGGATCGCTCGGGAAACGTGTATGAATCATCGGGCAGAAGAATCTCATACTGATTCTCCGAGTCAACACGCCCAAGCGCTTCGATCAGCCCACGGCTATACCGTCCCAACCCAACGTTGAAATCCTTTAAATGCCAAGCAGCAATAACGATTCGCATAGCTCCCCGGCGATGACCTTCATGAAGCCCCGCAGAGACCGATGGATGCAGTGACGCATGAATAAGCCGATCTAGGTTTCCTTCACGGCCCCAATGATCAGCGTTTCGCCAAACAGCACGGTATCTGAAAGGAGCCATTCCCGCACCGCGTGAACTTGAGGGTGGGAAGCCGCCGCACGCTTTCCTCTGGTCAACATCAGGAGCCTGAGCACCCTACTCAATACTGAGCCCTTACTCATGAGGCGATTGGTCTCGACAAGGTCAACGCGAAACCCCGCGATCGCGAGCACATACCGCAATTCGAGAAAGCCGATGGGATTGATATGGGCAAGGGATCGATCCCGCCCGCTCTGCGGATCCGGATCAATCATGTACTGAAACTGATCCGGATACCCACGCAGGAGGTAACTCAGACGGGACGACATCGACAGCACGTTGGGGGTCGAAATGTAGACACGCCCCCCAACCTTCAAAACACGATTCGCCTCTCGTGCCAACAGATGCGGATTCTCAATATGCTCAATGCCCTCAATACAGGCCACGCCATCGAACGTCCCATCTGGAAATGGTAAGGGCTGATGCATATCAGCCCTTACACAGACTTTACCGGGAACGACAAATGCCGACGGGTCGAGATCAGCGGGAGTTACCTCGATATGCGCATCAAGCAGACGCTGGGTCAGTGCTCCGCTTCCTGCTGGCAAATCCAGAACCTGTCGATGGCCGGCCCGCACAATGAATTGAGCCACCAACTCCCGAGTCATATCTACCGTATTCGGTCCAGTATGGCTTGGGTGAACACGATCAAACACTGGGGCTACTTGCATAGGCTATGTGTCCTCCAACTCTCAGCAAACGTAACGTATACGGCTCACAAAATCTTTGGAGAAAATAATATATTCTCAGCGGCGTACACCTTAGCCGAACCCTAAGCCTTTTGCTATAGTATTCCCGACCAGCACGAAGGAGAACCATGCCAGCTGTCAGTGTCATCATTCCTGCCTATAACGGCGAGAACCGCTATCTCGGACAGGCCATCGAAAGTGTCCTGGCTCAAACCTATCAGGATCGCGAGATTATCGTCGTCGACGATGCATCTACGGACGACACTGAAGCCGTGGTTCGCAAGTTTCCACAGGCCCGTTATGTCAGACGGTTACACAATGGAGGTCAAGCGGCCGCCAGAAACGAGGGCGCTCGAATCGCGCAAGGCACCTTCCTGGCCTTCCTGGACCAAGACGACCTCTGGGAGCCTACCTTGCTTGAAGAAACCTTGCCCATCTTGCAAGCCGATCCAGATGCGGCAGTGGTCCACTGCGACGGGTATCAAGTCAGCGAGCAGAATGACATCCTAGAATATGACGCCGCCATCAAACACACCTTCAGCATTACCCAGATNNTGGCCATACGCCTGTCTCAGCGGTTTCGTCTCCTGCATCTGCCACAACCACTCTACCGCCACCGTCTCTACACCCGGAATGCTTCCCGAGACATCCCATCTGAACGCGCGTTGCAGGGAAGAAAACGCTTCCTCGAAAAGCACGAGGGTGCTTGCGACGGTAATCGAACACTGACACAAGCTCTTCATCGAGATTGGGCTCAGTACTACAGTGATGAGGGGAAATTTCACATGAGGATGGGCCGACACAGAGAGGCTCGAACAAGTTTTTTGGAATCCCTACGTCACTGTCCCTACAGTCACAAAACTCTCTTGCGGTTGATTCGATCGTTTTGGTAGGGCATTTCCTCTATCTTTTTTCTGCGTAGATCGTCAATTCTGTTCCATAGCCAAGATGGCCAGCTAGCAGACAAAATGGTTTGGCAATTAATTTTTCTACCGCCTTTCGCAGTCGCAGCGTCCAACCCAATCGATAGCGAAGCACCCGTTCAAGACTGACCATGAAAAACAGGGTTCCCACCCCCGTCCTGATGGATCTCACCTGGAATCCACTCACGGAAAGCATACGACTGAGCGTGGTCTTTTCAAAATGAAATAAATGTCTGGGAAGTTCCCACGGAAACCACCATTTCCCAAATAATTTGGCCTCTGCACTTCCGGTATTCGGCAATGTCACGACGACCTGCCCTCCATGATCGAGCACACGATACGCTTCTCGTAACACCTCAATGGGATTGAACATGTGCTCAAGGGAATGACTGAACAGCACGACATCGAATGCACGATCTTCATATCGTGCTCCGTGTAATGTACCGAGTTGTACACGGTCACCAAAATGGGATGCCGCCAGATTGACCGCGACGGGACTTAAGTCCACACCATAGACATCCCATCCCTGGGCTTGAAGGGTCCTCAGATTCGTTCCAGCGCCACACCCCACATCAAGGAGACGTCCACGCCCAGCCCATGGAATACAATACTGCCCTCTCCACTCACGCCGGATCTTCTCCGGCCAGAGGAACCATCGTCGAGCCAGCCTGATCAATCCCTGGCTTGCCGTAGCAGGGTATCCATAATAATCTTCTCGTATCCATCGCTTGACCCCGGACTGTTGCTTACCAATACGCTCCATCAGTTGCCTATATCGTTCACCCATTTCGGGAAAGTATTCTGGAGGGTAGAACGCAACCATTTCATCCCGTGTAGGACGGGGATTGAGATACCGTAATCGGCACTGACGACATTGCATGACCGAAAAATACAGGTCCGACAGATGATGCGTTAAGTCCTGCTGAGACAGAACCTCCGTCGCATCGGATGCACCACACAAACAACAGTTGACTAACTCCACAGGCTACTCCTCGGACAATCGGCCATCCTTACTTGAGATAGGGCCGCACATACCTGGATAAACATCACCATGCCGATTTCCCATTCCATGTTTGCAAGATACTGACCTTAAATCCCTCCAAGAGATATTGGAGGCCCTTCTCCAGATGCTGCGTGGGAGCACGTGCAGCAGCGATCCAAAATGCAATACGACTCCCGCACAAAGTAGTGCAGGTTCCCCATATTCACTCGCAACACGGTCTGCCCTACCGATACGGAAATATCACGAGTCAGTGCGAGGAAAAAACCAGGCATCTTGTGATGCCCAGCAGCTTTGTCCTATCCGATTCCTACTCTGATGATCAGCGACATTTGTTGGGCTGCCGTCAACAAAAAGTTATTCTTTTTTAGCATACACAATAATTTCGGTGCCATACCCAAGATGCCCAAGCATAAGACAGATAGGGGCGATGAATAATCGCTCAAGAATCTTTGAGCACGGAACAGGATATCCTGCCCTCGCTTCCCACGAACTCTTTAGACTCCCCATAAAAAAAACCGAGCCGACACCGGTGTTAAGCCTTCGAACCCGAAACCCCACTTTCTCTAAAAGCCTCGTTAGAGTCGCTGGCTCAAAATGAAAAAGATGCCGTGGCACATCCCACTGACGCCAATGCTCGCCGAATACTCTCGCTTCCAAACTCGCCGCATTAGGCACAGTAATTACGATTAATCCTCGTTCCGTCAATATCTCTCGAGCTTTCTCTAACGCCAGGGAAGGACTAAACATATGCTCAAGGGAATGATTAAAGACAATCACATCGAAACTTTGTCGAGGGAAAGAACTCGTTTCCAGCGTCGCTAAATGAACTCGATCTCCAACGATCTCTCTTGCTTGAGCAACTGCATTCTCCCCCATGTCAATGCCCCAGACATCCCACCCTTGCTCCTTGAATGTCCTGAGATTGGATCCAACCCCACATCCAACATCGAGAAGACGGCCTGCCCCGCAATATGGCAACGCTTCTCGCCCCACACACTTCCGCCGCAGCCACTCAGGAAACAACAACACCTTCCGAATCCTTCGCAATAAAGCCTTGTTGGTGAGGCAAGGATATCCATAGTAATCTTCTCGAATCCATCTCTTCATATTTCTTGAAAGCCGCTTCCCAATATTCTCTTGCTTTTTTCCAGACCTAGCTGGTGCTGAAGCATAGTACTTTGACTGGTAGTAACGTCCGATTTCGTCACGAGTTGGCCTAGGATTTACATATAACAATCCACATCCGCCACAGCATACGATCATGAACCCGTCGCCACTTGCACCCACTCCCGTTACACCTCTTTCAGCAAAACCATGACTTAGAGATGACGCGCAAATATCACAGCTCACCTGTTCCATACCACCTTCCAAACACTAAAATTAGATAACATTGGCTAATGAAAGATTGACCGTAGTAGCCTCGCGGAGGAACGACAGGCGATCTTTGCATTCCAACCTTCAATAGATATACTGGCAATAATTGCCCTTATGAGATGTTTCTGTCCTTCTCGCTTATGACCTGTCAGTAGATAGTGTTTCCCAAGATCCGATAAGGCACTAGCCCGTTCTCGTTCCAAATAACGTCTTTTTTCGAGATGCCCCCCGTAACGATTCATGAGTCGGCTGAGCAAAACCTCTCGATGACTCAGCTGAATCTCTGGAGCTTTCCCGACAAGATTACGATGATATGTCAATGGTTCCGCAATGTTAGCAATCTCACAATAATCAGCCACCCTAGTCCAAAATTCGTGATCATCTAACCCAGCCGACCGGAATCGTTGATCGAAACCTCCAATTTTATCCAGCACCACTCTACGAATCATCGCCGCCGAAGGTGTCGGAAGGTAGTTCTTTACAAAGAGACGGGCAAAATCATCGTCTGGTCGATATGGGGACTCCGGCCTCCCGAGTACCTTCCCATCACGATCCACATGCACAACGTCAGAAATGACCAACCCAATATCATCTCTTTCTTCCAACACCCTAACCTGCTTCTCCAACTTCGTGGGGTCCCACAGATCGTCATGATCGAGGAAGGCAATATACTTTCCTCTAGACGCCTGGATTCCGTGATTGCGAGCGGCAGCCACCCCTTGATTTTCTTGCCAGATATACCTAACTTTGCTGCCGAACGAAGCCACGACGTCCTTGGACTGATCGGTTGAGCCATCGTCGACTACGATCACTTCGCACGCTTTCCATGTTTGAGAAAAGACGCTGGCAAGCGTCTCGCCAATCACATCGCATGCATTGAAAAGAGGAATGACCACGCTAACAAGCATGTCGGGCTGAAGATGGTCCTGAAGTTTATTTGGCAAGGCCATCCTCAGAGGGTTTCACCGCTTCAAGAATAACCATCATCTCCTCGCAAGTATTCCACAAATACCTTCGGCAACGCTTTTGTAGGTAGCGCGGGAAGAATTTGAATGGCTTGCGCATGTTGTAGTAAATCGACACCGTGCGAAAGTTGGTCTTTAACCCATAGTAATTGGGTGACTTGAAGTATTCAAAACTCTCCTCTGTCATGAACCGGACATGCGTTGGATCGATGAACGCCTTTCGTGACGTGTAGTAGGGAGTTTTGATGTACACACATGCACCTGGCTGACAAATCCGATACAACTCCTCCATGAAATGGATTAAATCGTGCATATGCTCGACCGAATGGATCGAATAGACAACGGCAATACTATCACTCTTAAAAGGCAGCACCCGCTCAAAGTCGCACACGATGTCGACCCCCTCCACCAATCGAATATCGACACCAAATGTTGCCTGCTGCTTCAGCCCGCCAGAACCGATGTCCAACGCGATGCCGGTCGGCCTCTGTGCTTCTTCGCGGGTTGGCCTTCGCCATGTCCAAAATCGTTCACTCACCGAAATCCTATGCCCCCTAAATTCCTAATGATATTGAAAGAATAAAATCGGATTCATATCCGAGAAGTGTATCGAATAGTTTATTCCGATCTCGATCCGATGTTGCAAAATTCTTTGGTTCTCAGCAGGTGCCCCAAGCTTAGAAGGTGTCCAGTGTGGCAGCCCATTACTTTTCAGCCAATCGATAACAACCTCGCCTTCTTCCGAAGGTGATTCCGCATGAAAGACATCATGCACACTTACAAATGTTCCGGGCCTGATCCTCGGGAAAAGTGTACCGACATACCACTCGGCAAATTGGCGCGAATGATCAGAATCAATGAACAGGTAATCAAATTCAGGCGCAGAGGCGATTGTCTGCTTCGCATCTCCCTGTACGAAATTCCATCGCCCGCAGCTCAATGATTGGGGAACAAACTCCTGACAAGTCGCATGAAGATCAAATGACCAGAGCTGCCCCCCATTATCATTGTCACGCAACGCTGACAGTATCCATGTCGTCGACCACCCTGAGTTCGGCGACATTTCCAGTACACACTTGGGCCGAGAAAATCGAAGAAGCAGGTAGGTAATTTCCGCTTCAAGGTCATCAAAAGCAGGAAACAACATGTGTTTGATCAGGCGGAGTTTTCTAAGCCTTCTTACAGCAGGATTTTCATGGCGCTTATAGAACCAGTACTGCTGGGATCTGACACGCATAAGATCATTTCTGTACTTGCCGTACAAGTCCAAGAGCAACTCAGTCGTGACCCCAGCCCCATTCATACTGCCCTCCTCAAAGGAAAAAATGTTCGCAGCCATCTTGTATAACTTCTCAGTCTACATGAATCTCGCCGTAACGCCTTCGCATAATAACGCCGAGCTTCGATAGGATTTTCCTTCCGTTCGCAAGCATATCCATAGGAAAGAAAGTAATTAACCCATTCTCGCCTGAGCGCTCGCTGCTGTTCCTTACTGAGAAACCCACTTTGTTCAAGTCGACTCAGAAATCGTTCACGGCTAAGCAGAATTTTTTTCCGGTGTAAGTCTTCGTCGAAAGCCATATCCCGATAGCCATGACCTCGTTGCAATTTTTTTATCAGTGGACGGTCGACACACTGAAAGCGCGTGACAGCAAAGAGTCTGATCGTAAGGTCCGAGTCTTCAGACCCATAAAGTTCAGGATCAAAGGCCCCGACCTGTTGCAATATAGACCGTCGTATGAGGAGCGTTGATGGAAGAGCTACATGCCCCCCGCAGAAAGCTTGCACTAAGGGTTCACGACTCGCTCGCGCACGCACAGACTCTAAGACCTGCCCTTGTTCATCCACCACATCAAAATCCGAATGAACAAGGCCGACAGTAGAATCGGATTGCATAATAGCCAACTGCGTTTTCAGTTTGTCCGGCAACCACACATCGTCACAGTCTAAGAGGGCCACATACTCTCCTCGGGAGACTTCAATGCCGTAGTTCCTCGATCGTGCAGGGCCTCCATGATCACGTTGGAACCATTTGATCCCAGCGGTATCTCCCAACTCCTTTAAAACCGCTTGTGTCCCATCGGTGGACCCATCATCGACGACGATAATTTCCACCTCTGGGATCCCCTGTGCACGCACACTGGCTACAGCCTTAGCCACAAAAGGCGCCCCATTAAACACTGGAATCACCACGCTAACGAGCGGAGTTGCGTTACCCACGAGATTGTTCCCTCTGCGCTAAGAGACGAGCCGCCGCGGCAAACACTTCGTCTACCGCAATGAGCTTCATACAGTTTTCATCCCCTCTTGTGCAAGTTGGATGAAAGCAGGCTCGGCAATCGAGTCCCTTATAGAGCACCTCAGCCTCTGTCCCCAAGGGTCCCCATTCAGCTGGATGAGAAGGCCCAAACAACGCCACGACTGGAGTCCCCACGGCTGCAGCCATGTGCATCAACCCATTGTCATTGGTCACCGCAAGGGCTGCTCGCTTTAAAAGCGCCGCATAGATGGGCACACTTGTTTTCCCACTTAAGACAAGAGGTGCACATTGCGAGAGTTGCGCAATCCGTTCACCTAACGCACGCTCTTGGGCACTGCCCCCGATCACGACGTGGCACCCCAACCGAGCAGCCAAGAGATCGGCAAGCGCTGCGAATCGTTCAGCAGGCCAGGCCTTAAACCAATACCGCGCACCAGGTTGCAAGAGCACAAGAGATCCCGGAATCCCTGATGCTGTGACCGTGACGCCACAATTCCTCAGTAGCTCTACCGCGCGCTGATCGTCATCGGCGGAAGTCAGGAGCATCGGTGCCGCCGGTGGTGCCACAATTCCCAACGGCTCTAACGTGGACAAATCCCGCTGAATTCGATGCCGGGTAGGATCTCGCCCTACTGCAACCTGCGTGTAACACCTGCCCCGCCAACGTTGCTCATCGTTAAAACCAATCCGGCACGATGCTCCGCTTGCCCAGGCCAGGACCGCTGAGCGATCGCCGTCTGTCAAATCGATCACACAGTCGAACCGACGCGCTCGAAGTCTCCTGAGAAAGCGAAGTTGCTCGCGCCAATCGCCACGCTCCAGCACCCATGTTTCGTCAAGATGCGGATTGTGCTGCAGAACCCCCTCAGTTCCTGGATTGACCAACGCTGTTAAATGGCTGTCAGGAAATTGTGCTCGAAGAGCAGCAAATACAGGAGTCGCAAGCAATACATCCCCGATATACCGTAATTTAATAATGAGAATCTTGTGGGGGATCATCGATACTGACATCGCAGACAGACGTTCATTCAGACGCTCGGTTCAGACCTTTACGCACAAAGAGCCTTGTAGAGCCCAACCGTCTGCTGAGCGGCCTTCTCCCAGGTAAACCGTCGGATGCGTGCTTTTCCCTCTTGGATCAAGGCATTTCGACGAGATCCCGCATTCGATAACTCACACATGGCCTTCCCAATCTCGGCCGGATTTTCTGGATCGATGAGCAACGCCGCCTCACCTGCCACCTCCGGCAGCGCAGAGCGATTCGAGGTGATCACAGGAGTTTCGCACGCCATTGCCTCAAGGATCGGCATACCAAACCCCTCATACAACGAAGGAAAGACAAACGCTTGTGCACAGGAATACAACACCCGCATCTGCTCCTGGCTGACACGCCCCAGACATTGCACGGCCCCTTCGATCCCAAGACGTCTCGCGGTAGCCAACATATCGCCGAATCGGTGCACAGAGTCCCCGACAAGAACCACGTGATAGCCGTTCAACTCACGAGAGAACAACTTGAACGCTTCTAATAACGCCCCATGGTTCTTCCGTGGATCAGCCCCCCCGACGAAAAGAAAATACGGTCGACCGCCTACTCCAAGGCCAGACAACATACGCTGACAGAGGAGACGATCGTCAACGGCGTAAAAATCCTTCGAGACTCCATTATGAACCACCGCGATTTGATCTATGGGACGACCATACAGAGCAGAAATTTCTGTCGCAGAAAAATGCGACACGGTCACAATCTTTTCAACAGTGGAAGCAATCCGCTTAGTCTTTCTCGAAGACAACCACTGCCCAAAAAGCTTGGGGCTGTACTCGGGATGTCGCTCAAGCCACAGATCATGAATGGTGACCATCGCGCCAAAACGACCTCTGGTGTGCATCCGGAAATTCGTCCCATGATATAAATCAAGGTCATCCGTTCGACCTCTCAACTTCATCCCGAACTTTCCGGCCTCGACCCATTGAATTCCGTGTAGCGTGTCCCCAAGGTCCTTCGGATCGAAGGTACCAGGAGCGATATACCCCACCAATTCAAGGTCCGACTGCACATGACCCATGGCATGCATCAGATGATACACATGCCAACCGACCCCTCCTTTAGCCCCCATCATCGGTCGACAATCAATGCCGACACGCGGCCGTCGCACAGTTCAGCTCCTTTCGGGCGCTTTATGAATATTCAAAGCTTCCCACGCCTTGGCATATTTTACGAAGGTATGCATGCCGGCAAATCCAGCCACGATCAGACCATGCAAACCATCCTGATATCCCTTTCGCAGCACATAGGTCCGGAGAATCGTCCCAAGATGATGCCCGACTAAATTCATTGAGGTCACCGTCTTCAGAGACTTCAGCTTCTCTAGCGCTCCCAGAGTCGTGTAGCGCCGCATCTTCCTGACATGTTCTTGAATCGTCGGCATACTGTAGTGATCGAGCGGTCCACTCAGACGTTCAATCCGTCCATTCAGACACAATCTTTCGTGTAAGAGCGTATCGTCATATCGCCCCGCAGACCGTCGAAAAAAACGAAGTTGGTAGTCAGGATAGAGACCCCCTCCTTGAATCCACCGCCCGTAAAAGAAATTACGTCGAGGCACTTCGTATCCGACGATATCGGTGGCCGATTCGCGTGCCAGAAGAGTCTTCAACTCTTGTTCCAGTAACGGAGACACCCGCTCGTCCGCATCGACAATGAGAATCCATTCTGCATCGGTCTGATCTATCCCAAAATTTTTCTGAGGCCCATAGCCTGGCCAGGCCCTCACATAAACCCGCGGCGTGACCGTCCTGGCGATCTGCGCCGTCCGATCGCTACTCTCCGCATCAACCACAATGACTTCATCAACCCACCCTACCGTCGCCAAGCAATCGGCAATATTACGTTCCTCGTTTTTGGTAATAATGATTGCTGCCACACCGCTCATAGTCACCTACCTACCCGCGAAATCCGCGCTTGAGGATCGCCCGATAAAATGCCGGGACTAGCCAACGATTTCTTCCAGGTTGCAGCATAGGGCTTCCCTGAACATGCCCACTCATGACGGCAGGATGTCCACCTGAGAACGTCTTCATGATGTCGTAGTCCGGAAATTCGTACGCCGTTTGGGCCAGCATCTTTGATTGCTCTGAGCCTGGCTGATCCCCATGATGACGCGCAACCTGATACCGAAACTTCTCTAAAAGGACTTTCGGATTTTTCACCCAGCCATAATGGTAGATCGTTGCGCCAGAAGGGCGCACCCTGTCTTGATGAACCGTTTGAAGAAAGCCTTGGTCCTCTTTGAGCCAAAACCCGACGGCATCACCACAGGATTCCACGCGGCCATCATTCCGAATCATCCGGACGGCCCGATGATAAAACCACGGATTGGTTGACCAATAATCGGCATAGAAGTGAAGGTATCGAAACGTAAACCCGAGGACATTCGGATCTGCTCCATCGGTGCTAAGCGCTGTGAGAATCCGAGCATGGTCTTGCTCATGCAGCACTTCATCAGCTTGAAGATAGAGCGCCCACTCCCCACGACACTGTGACAAGGCGATGTTGGTCTGATAGGAGAACAGTAAGCCATCCTGCTTCATGGCATCATCCCACACGGTCTCGACAATCTTGACTTTGGGTGAGTCGATCGAACGAATCAAGTCCAGTGTCCCATCCTCCGATTGGCCCACATTCACGACAAACTCATCGACAATGGGCAAGGCAGAGTTGATGACCTCGATAATAGGGAAATCATACTTCACCGCATTGCGGCAAATCGAAAAGGCACTGAGCCTCATAGCGGTCCGGCCCCTTCGCGAGCTCTCTGCTGAGCATACTCCCAGAACTTGGCATACTTAATGAACGTATAGTAGGCATAGAGACCTGCCAGGATTAGGCCTTGTTTACCATCCAGAAACCCTGCCCGCCCCACATACATTTTGGCAAAGGTGAACACAGGATGAGACATAAGCTGATGAGGATGAAAGCGTCGCTTCCGCTCCACCATCCGTTTAGCCATGAGATCTGAATAGCGATCCATCTTGGCTAAATAGTGGTCGATGTCCCGAAAGGGGTACTGCAGAACGTGCTCTTTGAGGTAGCCGACTCGCCCCTCGATCTCATAGCTTTCGTGAACGAGATCTTCCTTATACCGCATCCGCCCTTTGTGAAAGAGTTGTGGTTGCCGATAATCCGGATACCAGCCTGAATGGCGAATCCATCGTCCTAAAAAATAGTTCTTTCTCGGCACAAAATAGGCATCGGCGTCAGGCCCCTTCGCCAAGAGCGCCCGTATTTCGTCTCTGATCTCAGGCGTAGCCCTTTCATCCGTGTCCAGGCTGAAGACCCAGTCATAGGACGCATGCGCCACCGCCTCATTGCGCAGCTTCCCGAACCCTTCAAACGTGTGCTGAAACACCTTATCCGTGAACTCTCGGCTGATGGTCGCCGTCGCATCGGTGCTGTGGGAATCCACGACGATGATTTCGTCGGCCCAGGTGATTGATTCCAGGCACGCCCGCATGTTGGGTTCGTCGTTATACCCAATGACCACGGCAGAAATTTTTCGAACATGGTCTGTCACAACTTGGCTCCCCATTCACGCCAGTTCCAGAGTCGATTTTGATCGAGGAGAACATTGGAAGCTACATGGAGCGCCAACATGTTCGTCAATCGCTCCTGGACTGTCGATTCATCGGACGCATGAAGAATGGGAGCTTGCTGAACATCTATATCCGTGGTGAACAGCTGTTCGGTTCGAAACGAATAGGTCAGAATCCCCTGCTCATCAACCCAACCGATGAGATCGTCATACACACTGCTCAGAAATGCCTGGCCAGGCCTCGTGCAAGGCCCGGCCACTTCGCAAGATACATCCCTACCCATGAACGCCTCCACTCGCGGGGAGAGACCCAAAAATCCGAGTATGGTCGGCGCGACATCCACTTGGCTGGTGACGGCATGCACCGTCCCTGGACGACACAGAGTCTCCATGCGCAACGACTCGTCGCACCAAATAAGGAGGGGTGCCATAAAATGGCCGAGTTGTTTTTCCATCATCGTCTCGCCGACCGCTTCATGACGACCGTGATCGCCCAAAATAAAGACGATCGTATTGCGGAGCAACCCTTCATGACGGAGGGCCTCGAACAGGCGCTCAAATTCACGATCGGTATACCGAAGCGCCGGCACATACCCATCCTGCTCTTGGTTCAATGCCGTTATCGCCTCGTCGTCGACAGGAAAGGCAAACGGATGATGCGTGGCCAACGTTAACGTGGTCAGAAAAAACGGTTGCTGTATGGCCTGCAACGCCACGATCCGTTTCTTGAACAGATCGAAGAGCGCCCCATCAGTATAGCCTAATCCCAACCGCGCAGCGCCCGCTGGAAAATCACTTTCGTCGAAGAGTTGCTGGAGTCCATTTCGAGACATGAACAGGTGCAGCCGATTGATGTCACGATGCTGGCTCACCACCATTTCCGTCCGATAGCCAGCTCGGCGGAGCAGTTCCGGCATGCAAAAATAGTCATGCGTGTATCGGGCTTTCATCGCCGCCGCGCCATGCCGAGGATAGGTGGAACAGAGAGTGGCCAAGAGTCCACGTGAGGTCTGCACCCCATTAGAAAAAAACCGATCAAAGTACAGACTATCCTCTTTCAGCCGGTCAAGAAACGGGGTCACCGCCACGCCACGCCGCTGGATCCCAAGAAATCGCCGGTCGAGGCCTTCAATAAAGATGAGCAGCACATTGGGAGCAGGGGATGGACGCAGCTCCCGTAGACTCGGCTGCTGGAGGGTTTGCACAAAGGGATAGTGCGACGAAGGAAACGTCCCCTCTTTGGCAAGCAAGGCTTGGGCCCTCCGAATCGCTTCATCGACGGCGAGCAAACTCAAGCCCGGAGGCGGAGTCCCTCGCACCTGCGAGTCTAGTGCCGCCCGAAGCCCCTCGACCGCATACAACACCGGATTTTGGGCCAACGTGTAGTACGCCGTGCTGCTGATGGGTGCGATCCGGATTGCATAGGGTCCCTTCGGATGAAACCCCACCGCACCACCCAGTAAGCAGAGAATGAGCGCCGCCAGTACGACTCTGGGATGCCTGAGATCAACGACCGCTAAACGAGGCCTCATCCATCGCGTGACCACCCACCACCAACCGACACACACCATCGTCTCGACCAAGAAGAAGGCCAGCACTCGCCCCCCCCACTTTCCTATCTGATGGAGCTCAGCCCCCGTTTGCTGGACTGATTGAGATTGGCCTTCCGACACCGCCTTCGCGTCTGGAGTCGGCTCCTGGGTCGCAGTCAGGTCGCCAAGATACTCAAAAAACACGAAGTTCAGATGCTGCTGGTTGAAATGGTAATATCCAAAGTCCAAGAGAAGGACGACCAGCAACAGCCCACCACAGGCAGCGGCCGCCCCACGAAAGCCTCGGAGCCATTCAATGCTCCACCCTGTCTTCGAACGACGACGAGGCCACAACAGGCGGGCGCCACTATAGAGGGATGCGAGACCGGCCGCCAGCACCAGCACATAGGTGGCGGTCATGAAATCCCCTCGAAGTCCGATCAGGAGGGTGGCAAAGAGGGTGTCGCGTGAGGGCACTTCTCGGTCGAGGGTCGCATACACGAGCAGCCCTCGCTGGGCGCACTGCATCAGGACAAATGCGCCCCATACCAGAATCACCAATGCTTTTGGGGAAAGTGTGCGAGAAGACACGGTCGCGCTCAACCTTGATCACGCCAGCATGGAACTGACAGAAGCCAAACACAACCTACCAGCGGCGTGCTCGCGTCGCTCAATGGCTCCACGTAATGCCAGGGTACGCATTGCCACTTCGATGGCTACAGCCACCCTTAACAACCTGTTTACACCCATTGCATATACCCCTTAGAGCACCTGACGTGACGCCACTCGTTGATACACGGCCTCGAGTCTACCTAGCATTGCATCTAGAGAATACTCTTTTTTAACAATTGCTTGTGCGTTATTCCCGAACCGTCGCCTGAGGTATTCATTTTCCAGCAACTGACTGATTCGTTCAGCGAGTGGGCGGCTCTCACGAGGACTGACCACGAACCCTGTGACGCCATCACGGACCACATCCGGAATGGATCCCACCGTCGTCGACACCACCGGCAATCCCACCGCCAACGCCTGCATAACCGCCTGGGGAATCGTATCGCCCTCGGTGGAGGGACTGACAAAGACATCGAGCGAATGGAGGATATTCAGAAGATCGTCTCGGAACCCCAGAAGTTTCACCCGATCGCCCACCCCCTGCGCATCGATCAGTGCCTGAATCGCGTCCTTGTCCGGCCCCTCACCCACAATCACGAACAGCACATCGTTCCGAGTAGAGAGAATGTGCTTGGCCGCCTCAATCACATACGGATGTCCCTTGTACGACCGTAAGAAAGACACCATCCCGACGATCAAGGTCGTAGGAGGAACCCCCAATTCAGCTCGAAAATCTCGCGATGGCTTCCCAGGATAGAAGACCGTGGTATCGATCCCAATAGGAAAAGCATCCACTCGATCGGGGGCCAAGCCATCTCGGTCGATCATAGCCCGTCGGGTTGTCTCGTCCCCCGTCACAATCACGGAGTCCATCAGTCGCTGGTACAGAAAACGTGTGGTGACCGACTTATTGAGCGGCGTGGAAATATGACGAGTCCGGACCACGCCAGGTCGCGACGGGACCAAGCGACTCGCGATGCCCCCGATCCAACTATCGCGAGAACTATTGACATGCAGAATATCGGGCCGTTCGGTCAAAAGCAAACGGCGAAACGAGAGAATGGCAGACGGATANNTGAATCGGGCTGCCAGGCTCGAGGATTAACCGGACACGATGCCCGCGCTTCTGCAGCCCTTCAGCATGGAGCAGTACCGCGAGTTCCTGCCCGCCCATGGCCGTTGTGGATTCTGAAATAAGGATATTCACAGTGTCCTAAGAAGCTACAGAAAAATTCTATTTTCGATCAACACGCCGTCGCCGTCGTTCGTGAAGCGTGAAACGTCCGAATCCGGAACGAAATACGCTTCACGCTTCACGTTTCACGTTTCACGGGTGCCGAGCACGCGGCTAGCGGCCATGTTCAGCATCCTGCTAGCGAGACACCTGGAGGAGCGCCAACCGCTGGCGAGCCGCCTCGCACACGCGAGTCGTCGAGATCGCCGTGAGGCATTCCCGGTCAATCGTATGGTGGCACTCGCGGCGAAAACACGGACGACAGGCGACATCGTGTGTCAGCACGACATGTCCCTCCCCGAACGGACCGGTTCGATCAGGACTGGTCGGTCCGAAGAGTGCGACCACCGGAGTCCCCATAGCCGCCGCAATATGCATCGGACCAGAATCATTCGTCACCAAGAGTGCGGCTTCCTTCAATAGGACCGGCAAGCACCGTAACGGCACCAGCCCGGTCAAATCAACAACCGGTGTCTGGAGACCAGCTTTCACCTGCTCAACCACCGGTCGATCCGTCGGCCCACCAATCAGCACCACAGGTCCAAGCCCTTCGCGACTCAAACGATTCGCCGTGTCGGCAAAGCGTTCTGGAGGCCACTGCTTCGTCGGCCATCGTGCCGAGACCTGCATCGCCACCCATCGGGTTCCGATTCCAATCCCGTGGGACTTCAACAGCGTCATCACATCGAGAAATTCACGATCCATGGCGCGAAACCGAAATTCCGGCGCACCGTCCACTTTCGCCCCGACCACTTCAACCGCCAGCAAATACCGCAGCACCGCATGCATATCGGGCGAGGGCACTCTCACCTTGTGGGTATAACAGAAGGGACTCCCCTCTCTCCCATTGGCAAAGCCGACCCGTATCGGCGCCTCGCTCACTCGCGCCAACAGCCCGCTACGAAGCAGCCCCTGCAGATCGATCACCGCGTCATACTCCTGTGCGCGAATACCCGGCACCTGACGAACCCACCCGAACAGTCCCCGGTCCAATGGGATCACATCATCGACACCCTCAGCCAGATGAACAAGATCCTCCCATTCCCGCTTTACCGCCCAGCTGATCCGAGAATAGGGGTAGCGCTGGCGAAGCGCCCATACCGCGGGAAACGCCTGCATAATATCGCCGAGCGAACTGGGTTTAATAATAAGAATGCGCCGCACGTCAACTCTCCCGCACGATCATATCTCTAACGATTATGGCCATCAGAGGGTCCCTCTTGGCTCGTCCTGTTCCACCGAAACCCGAGTCGATGCTCCGTGAGCCCTCGCCACAACATCGTCGAGAATCCACTCAACGGCCTCAGATAATCCTGGGGCGATTCGATCAGGGACAAGCCCACGCTCGGCCAAGGTTGCCTGGACCTGTGTCCCGTCTGGTCCGGTCAACACGAGTACACTCCGCGCCTGAATGCGCTGAGCCAGTTCGATATCCCGGACCTGGTCTCCAACCATATAGTACTGATCACTAGGGAGATGGAGTTCTTTTCTGGCACGGTCTATCATTAGTGTACCGGGTTTTCGGCAGAGACACCCATGGTCTGGGTGGTGAGGGCAAAAGTAGATGGCGTCAACACCGGTCCCCTCAGCCATCAAAAGACTTCGCAACTGGGCATGAATGGCGGTCAGCCCTTCCATCGTGAAATAGCCTCTAGCGATACCTGATTGATTGGTCACCACGACCACTCTCGCACCGGCCTGTTTCAATCGAGCGATGGCCGTAGCAGCCCCAGGCAACAATTCCAGCTCCTGGGGTGCCTTCACGTATCCGGTATCGCGATTGATCGTGCCGTCTCGATCGAGAAAGACAGTGACCCCGTTCAGATCCGGCTTGCTGATACCCGTCACGTCGCCGGACATTGAGCCTTCCCCTTGCAGAAACCCGACCGTCGCACGGAGCGTGGAGACCAAGGGCACAGCCACGTCTTCTGCCGTCACCGAGGTCATGCAGCGATGGTCAATGGGACACTCCCGAAGGAGACAGGGCGAGCAGTCGACCTCATGTCGAATCAACGTATGCCCTGGGCCGAAGGGAGCAGTCGCCCGCCAATCCGTCGGACCAAAAATCGAAATAACCGGAACCCCCAGAGCCGAGGCGACATGCATCGGACCCGTGTCGTTCGTCACGAAGGCGGCACAGCGCTGAACGACCATCATCAGTTCCCGCACCGTCGTTCGCCCAGACAACACCACCACACTCGTCTGTACATGGCCTGCGATGGCCTGCCCCAACGACTCTTCACCTGGGGCTCCTACGACCGCCACTTGCACGTTCGGAAGCCCCAACTCCGACACCGCCGCATCGACGGCCGCCGCAAACCGCTCGGGATACCACCGTTTTGCCCCTCCATAGGTGGAGCCTGGGTTCACGCCAATCAGCACGGCTGCCGGATCAATCCCGAAACCAGCCAGCGTCCGCGGTGCACCCTGCGTCTCCGCTTCGGTCACATAGAGACGGGGTGCTCGCTCGGGCACCGGACCATTGAGAGAAGAGAGCATCTGGAGAAAGTACTGAACTTGGTGAAGGCCTCGGTTTTTCGTGGGAACGGAAATCGGATGAGTCAACAGCCACGCTCGTGCATCGGTCGCATATCCATACCGGGCTGGAATCCCAGCAAGGAACGCCAGGGCCGCCGCTTCAAACGCATTTTGAAACAAGATCGCGAGATCGAACCGTTTGCCGCTTAACTCCCTGGCCAGCGTCCATTTTCCAGAAAGTCCGGCATGGCGTGTCCGGTGCTCATACTGAATCATGTGTCGAATGGCCGGATGACCATGCAACAATTCGGCGATGAGGGGTCGGACGAGCAGACTGATCTCCGCCTGAGGAAACAGAGTCTGAAGAGCAGCAAGTGCCGGCTCACACATGACCGCGTCTCCCAGCCAATTGGGGCCACGGACCAGCACACGCCGAATCGCCTCACGCTGAAACACGGTGCCCTCGCGAGTCAGACGACATGCCGGTCAGGAGCGAGCGAAGCCTCGGCTCCCCTTCCAGCACGTCAAGCTCCAACGCCACGGCCGAGATTCGGTCGGCGGACGTAACGAACGATTGCACCTTCACCGCATCTTTTTCCGTGGTCAACAGCCGTATCGCCTGCGCCTCCTCCGCTCGCCGACGAAGACGTTGGAGATCGGCCTCCGTATAGCTATGATGGTCCGCAAAGATCACGTGATCCACAATCGTCACTCCGCGCTCCGTCAAGCCTCGCTTGAACGAGGCGGGATGACCGATACCACTAAACACCAACACTCGTTCATGCGCCAGCTCCGTAAGTGTCTGAGACACCCCAGTGGCCAAGTCTCGGCACGTCTGCATCGTAAAGCGCGTCAGAATAGGAGCCCCCGTCTGTAGTCCGGCTGCCTCAAGGCGGTGCCGCAACGTTGAAATATCGTGCGCCTGGTCCACTCTCGTCAAAAGACAACAGGTGGCGCGAGATGCGGCCGTCAGCGGTTCACGCAAATCACCAGCAGGCAAAATCGCATCCAAGGCTTCGGGTCGTCCGGCATCGACGATCAGGAGGTCCTCATCACGCGCTAACGCCAGATGCTGAAACCCGTCATCGAGCAGAAAACAATCGATAGGAAACCGATCGAGCACCCATTGCCCCAGCGCATACCGGTCGGCCCCAACCGCGACAATGGTCCCTGGGCACCGCGTGGCGATCAAGTACGGTTCATCCCCCGCTTCGGCCGGACCAGCCAGCACCTCCTGTCCATCCGACACGAGCACCAGAGGGGTTCGGCTCTGACGGCGATAGCCTCGACTGAGTACACCCATTTTCAGACCAGCCGCCGTGCCTTGTTGCGCCAACCACATAACGACCGGCGTCTTGCCCGTTCCACCCACCGTGAGATTACCGACACTCACCACCCGGCACGGAAGCCGACGCCGTTTTCTCCACTGTGTGTCATACAGACATCGATTGAGCCGCGCCACAGCACCATACAGTAGGCTCACGGGCCACAGGATCGACCGTAGACTCGACGCCGCCGGCCAGGAACTTCGTTCACCGCGTGGTTCAACCCTACGCATCGCACGCATGCGATAGAGGCGCTGCCTTCAACCTAGCAATCCCTCCACGATTCGTGGAGTCCTCGTCCAACAGGCTCTGAATTACGGCCAGGCTTTTTGACAGAGCCCCCTGATTCGCCTGCATGACGCATTGAGCAGCAGTCCCCACCTGTATTGCATAGGCTTCGTCTTTCAGGCAACGACGGAGACTCTCAAATAACTGCTCCTCCCCACTGACTCGAATCCCACCCGCTCCATCAATTAACAGCGATGCCACTTCGGCACAGTGATCGGTGTAGGGGCCGAACAGAACCGGCTTGCCCCAACAGGCAGGTTCCAGCAAATTATGCCCTCCCACTGGCACTAACGTCCCTCCAACAAAAGCAACCGTCCCAAAACGATAGGCTTCGCTCAATTCCCCTCTGGTGTCCAGTAATATCACCCTCGAGCCGCGTCCAGGCTCTCCTCGACTCTGACCTCCCGCTCTCAAGTGCGTCCGTCGAATGATCTGATAACCTTTGCTCGCAATCACCCCATGCAGTTCATCCGCTCGTTCGGTGTGACGAGGCGCAATCAACAGCACAAGCCCAGGACATTCCGCTTTTAATCGCTCCCAGACAGCCAGAAGGATCGCTTCCTCGCCTGCGTGCGTGCTCCCAGCCACAATCACCTTCTCGTCATCCATCAGGCCGAAGGATGCTCGATCGAGTCGTGTAAGTGCGGGGGACATCGGACCTCCGGCTTGATCGAACTTAAGATTCCCCGTTCTGATCACCCGCTCAGGATCCGCACCCAGCGAAACAATTCGCTCCACGTCCCGTTGCGATTGCATCAAACAGTACCGAATTCCCTGGAGCAGCGGCTGCCAAAAGAATCGAATGCGGGAATAGCCTCGATACGACTTCGAGGACAGCCGTCCATTCACCATGACGCTGGGCACCCCTCTCACCGCCAACTGCCGAAGCAGGTTGGGCCATAACTCGGTTTCGACAAACAGGAAAAGTCGTGGGCGCAAGGCCTCTATCGCCTTAGTCACAGCCCAGGAGAAATCGAGTGGGGCGTAACAATGGTGGGCCACCCCAGCCAAGAGCCGTTCGACCGCTTCCCGTCCGGTTTCAGTCACCGTCGAGACCACCAGCGCGAATTCCGGTGACCGCTCATGCAGTCGACGAACCAATGGGGCAACCGCCACGACCTCACCAAGGGAGACCGCATGAATCCAGATCACTGGGCGAGAGAAGCGCTCAGCACACGATGGCCGCCATCCCATTCGTTGGCATAACCCGCGACGGCACCGCTTCTTGGACAGCAGCACCACCAGAATCACTGGCGAGGCCAGGATTAACAGAATATTGTAGAGAATGTGCCACATTCGGTGTTGGACAGTGACGAACGGTCGAACCACGCCATCCTGAGTGTTACAACGAGGCAGTGTCGTTCGGTAGCCGAGATCCCGACATCATCGCGTCAGCCTCATCGGTGATCGTATTGAGCACCGATTCAAGCTGCCGACGCTTCCTCTCCAGATCTTCCGGTGTGTCGGACGTCGAGACCCAGATCGGCTCGCCCCAAATAAACACCCCTCTCCCCCATGGGTAGGGCAGGAGAAATCGATCCCAACTTGAGCAGAGTTTTTTTTTGAGCAACTAAAAGCCATCGGCACAATCGGCATCCCTGTGGCTTTTGCCAACTGTATCACCCCGAGCTTGGCGACCTGGCGCGGCCCCTTTGGGCCGTCAGGCGTCACCACTAAATCGGCGCCGGACCGCCCGATCCGGATCAATTCACGCAACGCCAGGGCCCCGCCTCTGGTGCTGGACCCCCTGACCGCCCGGAAGCCGAATCGAGAGATGATACGGGCAATGATTTCGCCATCCCGATGTTGGCTGATCAACACGTGCGCCCCCACCCCGCGATACCCGACAGGGACCATCAGCTGTTGTGCATGCCAAAAGGCCAGAATGATGTGTTTCCCCTGACAGTACAGCGCGTCCACGCTCTCCTGGTTTTTCACCTCGATGGTGGTCGTCAGACGAAGCAACCGGATCACACTCGCCCCGACCGAGGGGAGGACGTTGAGAGATAACCAATTGAGGAGAGGCTTTAGCATAGACGCCTCATGCGATGTGTTGAGCTATTCGTGATGTGAGTGGTCAATTCCACGCCTCTGTCTATCGTGACAGTGTTCACGATCCCACTTCCTGGAATTGAATGCTATGCAGTCGCTTGTAGACGCCTCCGAGCCGAAGCAGCTCCTCATGCGTCCCTGTTTCCACAATCCGCCCCTTGTCCATTACCACGATTCGGTCAGCCTTCTGAATCGTCGACAAGCGATGTGCGATCACCAACGTCGTGCGGTTCTTCATCAAATTGGACAGGGCTAACTGTACGATCCGCTCCGACTCGGAATCGAGCGCCGATGTCGCTTCATCAAGAATGAGAATGGGAGGATCCCGTAGAATAGCGCGGGCGATCGCCAATCGTTGACGCTCACCGCCGGACAACTTCACCCCTTTCTCTCCAATCACACTCTGATATCCTTCAGAGAGGCGCTCTATGAAATCGTGGGCATAGGCAGCCTTGGCCGCTTGTATCACCTCTTCATCCGAGGCGGACTCCTTCCCATAACGGATATTGGAAGCCACGGTATCATCGAACAGCACCGTTTCCTGAGAGACAATGCCGATCTGACTCCTCAAGGAATCAAGGGTATATTCTTTAATGTTCACCCCATCAACGCGAATGACTCCATCGATGGGATCATAAAACCGCGGCACGAGACTCACCAACGTGGATTTGCCACTTCCGCTGCTCCCAACAAAAGCCACGATTTCCCCCGCACGAATGTGCAAATCAATAGCTGAGAGAGCATGGCGTTCAATTCCCTCGTAGGAAAAGGTGACCTGACAGAACTCTATGGATTGCGTAATCCTCGGCATCGCCAGCACAGCGTGTTCGGCTTGTTGCTCTTGCTTTTTGTCAAGGACCGAAAACACCCGCTCTGCAGCTGAAAGCGCCTGCTGGATCATATTGTTCGCCCCTGATAACCGACGGATCGGAGAGTAGGCCATAAACATCGCAGCCAGGAAAGAGAAAAATGCCCCTGGGGTCATTGATCCATGAATCACTAAATACCCACCGTACCAAACAATGGATGCCACACCCAAAACCCCAATGACTTCCATTTGAGAAGAAGACAGCGACGAGACTTGCACCCCCTTCATCAGCGTTCGAAAATAAATCCTATTTCGCATCCCAAACCGACTCGCCTCATGATCCTCGCGACCAAACGCTTTCACAATGCGGATACCCGTCAGAGCTTCTTGTACAAGAGACGTCATATCGCCCACATTCTCTTGCCCTCGCGTGGCAAGACTCCGCAACCGACGTCCCATCGTCAGCATCGTATGTAACGATAAGGGCACCACCACGGCTGACGCGAGGGCTAATCTCCAATTCTGATAACAAATCACGCCGACCATGACCAAAAAGGTTAATCCCTGTTGGAAAATATCCTTTAACACGCCACCAACTGCACTCGACATTAAACTGACATCATTGAGGATATGCGAAAGAAGACGGCCGGAGGCCTGTTGATCGTGAAACCGCATCGGCATCTTCAGAAGATGCCGGAACAGGCCTTCTCGTACATCCGCCACAACCTGATTGCCGACATAGTTCATCAGATAGACTTGGCCGTAATTCGCCACCGCTTTACCCAAGGCTACACCGACGATAACAATAGGCAACAGCACAAGTAACACTTCGTCCTTATTAATAAAAATTCCATCAAGGGCAGGTTGAATCAGCCATGCATACGCTCCACTAAATCCAGCCACGAGGGCTGAACAGAGCAATGCGGCAACAAAGCGCCCTCGATAGGGCTTCAGGTAGCCCAAGAGCCTAATAAGAAGACCTAGATTTTGCATTGTTCGATCACAATCTCTGCTGCACGCAAAGACGCGCCGGGTTGTCCCATTAACTGTTGCACTCGACGAAGGTCTGCTTTCATCTTCTCATAGACCTGCGGGTCGGCAAGCAACCGTTCGGCTTCAGCCGACACCCGATCCACCGTGGCCTGCTGCTGGAGCAATTCAGGAACCACCTTTCTCCCCGCAACAAGATTCACGAGCCCCATGTAGGGCACGAGCACAATCTGTTTGGCGAGCCACGTGGTAAACCACATGGCACGATACATGATAATCATGGGAGTGCCAATCAGGGCAGCCTGGAGCGTCGCCGTTCCAGAGGCGACGAGGAGCAGATCGGCTGCAGCCATGACTTCGTTCGCCTGATCCCTGACTACCTGACAGGGAACTGGACAATGGGCCATCGGCTCCGTCAGCAACTCCGCCCCAATGGTCTGAGCCTGCGCGACAATGCCTTTCAGACCAGGACGCCCCTTTCGTAATCGTACCATCGACTCCAACATAATAGGGAACAATGACGACACTTCGTGCTTCCGACTCCCCGGCAATAGGCCGATCACCGTATCTGTTTCTGTAAACCCGAATCGACGACGCAGGGTAGAGCGATCCTCTTTCAGCGTGATCGCATCTAACAACGGATGCCCCACGAAGGTACAAGACACGCCGGCCTCACGGTAAAATGCTTCCTCAAAGGGCAGAATGACCAGCATGTGGTCCACATTGCGCTGGATTTTTCGTATTCGGCCTGGTTTCCACGCCCAGACCTGCGGAGAAATATAATAGATCACACGTTGCCGGCGCCGTCTGGCGAGCCGTGCCAAATGAAGGTTCACGCCAGGATGATCGATGAGCACCACGGCATCGAGCGACTGCTCCTGAAACGCACGGTCAACAATCTTGTAGGTCTTCCAGGCTTCAAGGACTTGCCCGATACCGACTAAGCCAATGGTATCGAGTCCTTCGCTGCGATGAATAATCGTGACTCCCGCCGCCCGCATATTCTCGCCACCAATCCCCAATAATTCTATATCGGGTCGAAGCGATCTGAGCGCTGTCGCCAGATTGGCGCCATGGAGGTCTCCAGAAGCTTCACCTGTAATGATCAACAATCGTGGCATTTGGTTCGATGGATGCCCTGATACACGCTTTCGTGGCCACCGCAGACCGACACGACTTCGCTCTTACCGTATAGCCGCAAGGACTTGGTGCGCCAGTTGCAACGCCGCTAATCCGCCGGCGCCACTCACAACCGGTGGATGGCCGCCTCTAACCGCGTCGACAAAGGAGTCGAGTTCAAGACGAAGCGGCTCGTCATTCGAGCCAGAGAATGTTGTGGTGAGCAACTCGGCCAGACCCGTGCCAGCCACCTGCCGTCTTGCTAGATGCCCCTGTCGAGATTGCAGATCCAGAGAGAGCGAGCGGTCGGGTCCATACAGACGCCACCGTCGCTGTTTCTCGTCCGAGACACGACTGGCCGTCGCATGTGCCACGCAGCCACTGGAAAATACAATGCGTGCCTGCACCACATCGTGCGTGGGAGACAACAGTGACAGACCACTGGCCCATACCTGCTCAACGCTGCCTGGATTTAAGGACAGCATCAGATCGAGATCGTGAATCATGAGATCCAAGACCACATCCACATCGGCTCCACGCGGAACGAAGGGAGCCAGACGTGACGCTTCGATCAGCCGCGGACAGGCCATCTCCGCTCGACAGGCCAGCACAATGGGATTGAAGCGCTCGATATGTCCCACTTGCAACGTCAGACCGCTGGCCCTGGCCATCTCAACCAACGCCTGTGCCTCTGCCACTTCTACCGTAATGGGTTTTTCAACAAGAACGTGAACCCCTGCCTCCAAGCAGGTCCGAGCGACAGCAAAGTGCCACGAGGTCGGAACCGCGATACTCACCGCGTCGACGTGCGGGAGTAAAGACTCAACCGTATGGAACGCCTTGGTCCCATGGCGATCGGCCATCTCTTCGGCACGAGCGGCGTCAGACTCAACGAGTCCGACCAAATGTACGTTGGGATTGGCGGCATACAGACGGGCATGATGCTGCCCAAGATACCCGACGCCGATGACACCGACTCGGAGGGGGTTCACGTGCGAGGCGCCGCCACCAGACCAATAATGGCGATCCCGGCGGCTTCCGCTTGTCGCAACGTATCCTCTCGGTCGAGCAACACCGTCCGATGCGCTTCGACAGCTAAGACCGTCGCACGCACGGAGGCCATCGTGGCAATCGTCTGTGGTCCTACGGCAGGGAGATCAAACCGAAGGTCTTGCTGTGGTTTACACCGTTTCACCACCACCACCCCGTCTTTGCCCAGTTCCCCACCCCGTCGAATGGCCTGATCGGTTCCCTCTACGGCTTCGACCGCTACGACCACACGATCCTTGATCACGACACACTGTCCGATATCAACCTCGCCGATGGCTCGCGCGATCTCCCACCCAAATGCGATGTCAGCCATTTCCTTCTTGCTGGGCTGTCGGGTCGTCAACGGACCCTCTTCAGCAAGAATCCCCTTCAGGCCAAAGGTCGATTCGCGAATCACGATGCCTTCTTGCTCAAACTCCGCCGCGATGGCCCGCAGAATCTGATCGTCTTTCCATTCGCGCAAGCGGGCAAACAAGGCGACCGCCCTCAGATCCGGTCGCACAGTCGTGAAAACATGTGTCTTCTTGATGCCACCAAGCATCACGGCTTGCTGCACACCATCGCCCTTTAGGGCATCGATGATCTTGCCAAGCTGCCCGACCTTGACCCAGTGGATCCGATCCACGTGGTGTTCCAGTTCAGGCACTGTTTCACCAATGTGCGCAATAGCCGAGACGTGATAGCCCAGTCGCTTGGCGTTCTCGGCAAAAATAATTGGGAACCGCCCGTTCCCTGCGATCAAACCAATCCGACCGGCATTCGGTTCCACAGCGCCCTGTTCCTTCGCCACACCCGCCATAGACCTATTCGCTTTCCTCTTCATCACCAGATGTCGACCGGCAGATGCCTCGCTTCGACCCCTCCACAAAAGTCAGGAGCTGCTTGACATCCTGGTTGGCCTGAAATTGTTCACCGACCCGCTTAGTCGCCTCAGCCAGACGGAGACCTGACCTGAACAGCAGACGATAGGCTTGCTTCAGGGACGACACCCGTTCCGTGGTAAACCCATGCCGTCGGAGCCCCACCGAATTGAGTCCAAACAATCTGGCACGATACCCGGCCGCCCTGAAAAAAGGCGGAACATCCTGCGCGACCCCAGAACAGCCCCCCACCATGGCGAAGTCTCCAATTCGAACATATTGATGCACGCCGCTGAGGCCGCCAATGACGGCATGATTGCCGACCGTAATATGCCCCCCAAGCGATGCCGCATTGGCCATAATAATATGATTGCCTAACCGGCAGTCATGCGCCACATGCGAATAGGCCATCAGAAAATTATGATCACCGATAGTCGTCACCCCACCGCCCTCAACCGTTGCACGGTGCACGGTGACATACTCGCGTAGGATGTTGTCATTGCCAATGACCACTCGTGTCGGCTCTCCCTTATAGTGCAGATGTTGGGGGGGAAATCCGATCGCCGCGTAGGAATGGATGGTGCACCGCGCACCAATCTCCGTCCACCCATCCACGGTGACATGGGACTGCAAGACCGTCTGTGGACCAATGGTGACATGTTCACCAATCACACAAAATGGCCCGACCTCAACGCCCTCGCCAAGGATCGCGCGAGGATGAACAATGGCGCTCGGGTGGATCTGCACTCGGGTCCTCCAATATCTGACAGGGTCCGTGAGACCTCAGCAAATGGGTTACGATTCCTTGGCCTTTTCCTCAGTCACCATCGCGGTGACTTCGGCCTCACACACGACCTCGCCAGCCACCAAGACCTTCCCTTGCATTTTCCAAAACGGCGGGCGTCGCTGCACCACGTCCACTTCGAAACGGAGTTGATCCCCGGGCACCACGGGCCTTCTGAATTTTGCCTTGTCGACCCCCGTCAAAAACACCACGGGCTTCCCTTTGGGAGGAATGGTCTTAAACAGTAACACGCCACCCGCTTGCGCCAAGGCTTCAATCATCAAGACCCCGGGCATGACCGGACGTCCAGGGAAATGCCCTTGAAAAAATGGCTCATTGAACGTGACGTTCTTGATCGCCACAATGCGCCGATCCAGTTCAAGCTCCTCGATCCGATCGAGCAGCAAAAACGGATAGCGGTGGGGCAACACCGCCTGAATCTCTTCGATCGTCATCACAGCCATAGGATCACCCTCCTCCCGACACAAACCGATACGGCACGGTCATTTATTCCTGGCATCGAACTCTTTGACCACCTGATCCGTCACATCGACACTGTCCTTGTAATACAACAAAATCCTGAGCGTGGCATCGCTGCCTGAATCTAAAACAAGGGAATAGCCGGCCCGCTCAGCCACCGCTTGGGTCGCTTCTTGCATTTTCTTTTGAAACTCTTGAGCCATTTCCCTCTGTTTGCCTTGAATCTCTTGATTGTACTGCTGAATCCTGCGTTGATATTGTTCCATCCTATTTCGAAACTGCTCCTGCTTGACCTCTTTCTTCCCCGCCAGCGGAGAACCGGCCTCCAACTCCCGGAGTTCCTTTTCAAGACCCTTCAGTTCATCGTCCTCGCTGGAAATAATTCGTTGGCGCGTGGTGGAAAACTCCTTCAACCCTTCGAGTGCTCGTTTACCCACCTTCGTGCGCTCCAGCACCGCCTGTTGATCGATGACACCGAGCTTGAACGCCTCAGCCGCCTCGGCAACCGATCCAAGTACTACCCCCGACACGAGAAGCCCGACAAGTGCTAGCCAACTCACCGTCCTGCTCCTGACGATCCTCGACACGGTCATGACAATCATAGTTCCCTCACAATGTAATAGCCGCACCATACCGCACCCTCAGCCGCCTGCTACGGAAACATTTTATTCATTTCCTCGATCACTCGATCACTCAAATCAAGGGAGGGCTCGGAAAAGATCGTCACCCCTCCCTTTCCTTTCTCGATCACCATCTGAATGTTCTCTTGCTGGGCAAGACGTCCGACGATTTTCTCGACCTTCTCACGGAATCCCTCCAAGACTTCACGTTGACGTTCCTGAATCTCCCTATTGATATCCCCGCCCTTCTGCTGGTACTCCGTCATTCGCCGCCGAAACTGCTCTTCCCGATCCTTCTTTGCCGATGCACTGAGGACGCTCGCTTGGCGGATAAAGTCTTCCTCCATCCGCTTCAGCTCTTTTTCTTCCAACTCCATAAGGGATTGTCGATTTTTCGTAAACGCGGCGAGCGAATCCTTCGAACGTTTCCCCGCCTCGGATTCATTGAGTACCCGTGTGGGATCAACCACGGCCAGCTTGGATCCCTGTGGAACGGTAACCCCTGCCATCACAGTAGGAGAGGAAACGGGTTTCCCTCCAGGAGTGGCCGTTTGACACCCTCCCAGCACAAGGACCCCCAGCAGGATGCTGAAAAAGGCCGCCAGCCTTGGGCTTGATACCCGTGAAGCGTGAAGCGTCTCTCGTGATGTGAGTTTCAGGTTCCATGTTTCATGTTTCAAGTTGTCGGAACCTGAGACCTGAAACCTGAAACGTGGAACTCGAAGCAGTGACGACGGCGTGTTGAACAAGAATCGAGTTGTTCCGCAGCCTGCTAGACCTCCAGCCAAGAGCAGTACAGATTTCACCAGGTCTCTTCCCCTCATTGCAGCCAAAATAGATACCATGCCCACCTCGAATCTGCCGCATCAACACCGACCCAGACGTTCATACCCACCACAACGCCCACCTTTGCTGATAACACACCGAGAACCTAGAACAGTGACCCGACAGAAAATTCAAAGACACCCTTCCGTTCGCCTTCTCGCGGACTCAAGTTAATCCCATAGGCCACCCGAAGAGGTCCGAATGGAGAAATCCATCGCGCTTCAACACCGGCGGTCTTCCGAAGGCTGAGACTCAGTGGTTCTCCCGTGTCAAATCCTTTCCCATAGTCAAAAAAGATCACTCCATTGAGTTTGGCCTCGGAGGAGATGGGAAAAATAAAGTCGTTGTTAATAATCAGTTCTCTCTCCGCTCCAAGAATGAATTGGCTCGGCGTGACAGGACCAGCCATACCAAACACAAACCCTCGCATGGTGGCAATACCACCGACAAAAAACCTCTCGGTCAGGGGAACTGGCTTTCCTTGAAGTCCTTCAACAGTCCCAAACCGGGCACGGATAGCATGCCGCGTATCCCACAGGAGCGGCGTGTACTTCATCGTGTCCACAGTCAGTTTCACGAAACTATTGGTCCCTCCTAAGTACGGTGTCGCCACATCAACCGTCACCGAATTGCGAGTCCCGGTTCTGGGGTCCATCCAATAGTCTCGTGTGTCACGTGAAATGGCAGTCCGAACACCCGTACTGACCTGACTCCCTAGCTGTCTGGTAATGAATTCCGGCGCGTCTGAGGTCGCATCTTTGAAGTTGAACTGCTCAGCAAAGGGGGTAATACTCGCTGAGGTATATTCGGAAAACCACCGTCCGAAGGTGACACTGGTGCCAGCCTTGTTTTCCGTGTAGGTTCCGTAAAAGGTGTACATACTATAGACATCCAACTGCAGCGAGGTGAGTGAATCGTTCAAATAGGGGTTTCGGAACGAAATGAGCCCGACATTGCGGTTTTGCCCCAACTGGCCTCGCACCCGCCCCATCCACCCATTCCCACCGAGATTGCCTTCCGTAATATCCGCAATCGCGACCAATTTATCGAGCGTACTGAAC
>CXWL01000347.1_pt1 | contig 76819 bp, 78 predicted proteins | sample 590931 | NCBI WGS metagenome assembly CXWL01 (sample SAMEA3498368, study PRJEB10139) | groundwater metagenome | biome: water well; material: biofilm material | place: Germany | collected 2015-04-27
GCTAGTGTTCCGACACGACCAAAACTGCGGGTGCGTTTTCCAAGGCCGGACCACTGCTCACAGAGCAGTGGCACACCTCGGGCCCACAAGAATGAACGTGTGGGAACACTAGAAAGCCAATGCACGAAGCACGGTAAAGTGAGTCTTTCAAACCGCTTTGTTCCGTAATTTTTCATTTCCCGGTTCGCTCATTCTTTTCCCCGGTGCGCGCGGACCATCCGCCACTACGCCTTTAACAACATGCGGAGCGCGCGCAATGGGTGCCAATAAACGAAGAAGCCAACCCCCGAAATAAAGTGAACGACGAAGTCACGGCCCCACCTCGATAAGGCCGAGATGGGCCATCCGCCCATACGTCGAATGCGAGCCGAGGCCGCGAGCATGAGGACGAGCCGAGGTGAGAGCGAGGCCCGCAGGCCGCACCATCTTAGATGTAGGGCTCAGTTACACGTCGCCGAAATAATCGCTGTCAATCTTCTTGACCGCAAAGGTCTTGTGGTCGGCGACGCCCACGCCATGTTCGATCATGTACTGCGCTAATTGATCGCCATCGATTAGAACTATCCGGAAGTGGGCCCGTTCCGCAGCGTCTTTAGCTCCAGACGTAAACCCGCCACATGTGATAAAAACGCCCTTGTTCGCCTTGTGCTCGCCGAGCGAACCGACGAACTCCCGTATCGCCCCCGGACCAACGTCTGACTCGTGTCGCTTTGCCTGGATGTAGACCATGTCCAGCCCAAGCCGGTCTTCCTTGATCACGCCGTCGATTCCACCGTCGCCGCTCTTTCCCACGACCTGGGCTGCGTCAAGTTGCGAACCTCCATAGCCCATTGCAACTAAGACATCGACGACCAGTTGCTCAAAGCGCTTTGGCCTCATTGCTCGCACGCGTTCTAGCAACTCATCGGCAAGTGCGGCCCGAAGTTCCTTGTACGCCGACTCGAGTTGCTCATCGGGCGTTGTCTCGGGCATCGTCTCGGTGACATCTTCAACTCCTATTCCGTCCGTCTGTGTGGCCACCTTGTTCTTCTTGGCTTTGAAGGCCTGAAACTCGTCGAACTGCATCAGGTACGCGTTGTCAATCCTGGCTGGACTCTGCCTAAGCACGTCCGCCCCTCGCGCGGAGATTGTGAATCGCCCACGCCCTGACTTGGTGAGAAGCATCGCCTTGCTCAAGTACGTCGCGGCCCATGCCACTCGGTTGTACACCTTCGTCTGCCCACTCGGCAGCAGCAATTCCTGTTCCTGTTCGCTCACGCCCAATTGGGCTGCGAGCGCGTCGACCACTTCCGGGAGTGTGTGAAGTTGACCATCCGAAGTCAGCTTCAGGAACGGAAGCATGAACTCTTGGTATCCAGGTATTGGCATGCTGACATCCTACGCGAAGGAGAGGCGAAACCCAATCGGGCTCCACGTATTGCTTTGACTCGGCTGGTGGCACCGATACTCGGTAACGTGTGTCACTGCTCTTGAGAAGTAGAGTCCATAGGCCTCGAGATGTGCGATCAGGGCAGAGACTAAAACGATGGCAAATCCTGCATAAGCCCATTCCTTGAGCCTCGATGGAACAGGAAGCAGCAAGGCGAGCGGATTCGCGGGTCGCGACCCTCACCCCCTGCCCCTCTCCCTGGCAAGGAGAGGGGAGTGATTCTTGAGACCCTTTCCGGGGGTGGCGCTGCGCTTACCCCCGGCTACTATCGTTGACCCCTCCGGGGTCGAAGGCACGACCCCAATTTCGATACGGCCGAAAATGGGCCAGGATGCAGCCGCGCCGCGGCCGCTCACTTCTTTGGGGCGGGCACATGCTGATCGATCAGGATGGGATTCCCGTCGGGGTCCATCAGCGAAAAGCTTGCCGGTCCCTTCGTCGACTCATCGGCAGAGGTCGTGAGCTTTAGCCCGCGATCCTTGAGTGTCTTCTGAAGATCGCGCACGTCGTCGAAGTCCGGGAGAGTTTTTTTGGAGCGGTCCCATCCGGGGTTGAAGGTCAGCGAGTTTTTTTCAAACATCCCCTGGAAGAGCCCGATGGTGGCGGTCTCGTTCTGGAGGACCAGCCATTTCTTGGCCTGGTCGCCGCCGACCACCTTGAAGTCGAGCTTCTCGTAAAACGCGCGGGATGCGGCAATGTCCTTGACGGTCAGACTGACGGAAAAGTTGCCCAGCCTCAATTGTGCATCTCCTTTTTTATCACCGTCGCCGGCCTTCGCGGCATACATCGACGCAGCTCCGCCGACAAAACAGAGAATTACGCATAGGGCCTTTCGTGTCATCGGTATCTCCAGGTTCGAATCCATTTCGCTTGATAGTTCACGGTATGGGCGGGCATTATACAGGCCGGGGCGGGGAGGTCTTGCCAGATCTCGCGAACGATCGAAAAAAATCGCGCTGTTGGAGTCACCGCAGTTCCACAAACGTCTCCGTTTCAAGCTTGCTCTCGTCGCTGGTCCAGTGGCCGTAGACCTCGACCATTGGCCAGCCGGTGCGGTGGCCTGCTGATTCGAGGGCTTTGGTCATAGCGGCCCCCGTAGCGGAGATCAGGTGATAAGGGCCGATGTGCTTCCACACCGCGTAGCGCGTGAGGCGGACCGTCTTGCGTACGAGGCCCGCGGCACCAGGCATTGCCTCCGCCCCCGCGCCGAGAACAACGCCCGCGAAGACCGAGCAATCGCCCTCGTAGACCACTCGATTGATCCCGTCGTTGGGAATGTTATTTGCTTTGAGCACGGGCCAGACGCGATTGAGCAGTGTCATGATCTCCTCGCCGAAGCGCTTGGCGGGGTCGTGGCGGAGCGAGTGGCCGAAGATGGTGTATCCGAGCGGGACGGTGCGGATTTCGGGTTGCATCGCGGTAATGTACCTTTACGTACTCGATCGGGAAGGGGTAAGCTTCTTCGGTCTGTTTCCGGAAGGGAGCAGCCGAGTATGGCGAGCTCAGCACGCCGTTCGATCATTGGCGACGAGTTGCGTCGGGCAAAGCCCGACCCACCGGGCTTTGAGCTCGCGCGGCCTAGCCGCTTTCACAGCGACCCCCTTGGCGGTCGCCTCCTTTTTCCTTGTTGTTGTCGCTTTTTTCATGGTTGTTGTCACAGGGCAAACGCGGATGGAAGAGGCCTAGTCCTCGTCGGGCGGGACTTTGAAGCCCACCTCGAAGATGTCCTTCACCGGATAGCCTCCTAGAGCACCAGCTGCGGCCAGATGATCGGGCGCATGAACGATGACCCCGAACACGCCTTCCCGTATCTCCTTAGCGGTGAACCGTTCTGGATAGAGGTGGACAGCCACGATGAATGCCGCATCGTAATTCCAATCCGACAAATGGAACGCAATGTCGATGGCCTTGTCTCCGTACTCTTTCCGGATGGCGCGCTCGATCGTGGCGATTACGTCGCGCGCGTGATGTGTCGGATGAAGGTTTTTTCGTCGCTCGCCGGCAAAGGCCAAGAGCTCATGAGTCTTTTTATCCGATCCTCGCCGGAAACTATCCCTGACTGCCCCTACGCCACGACCGTCGGCTTTCGCGAGCTGAGAGTTCCCGCCCGAGAGGAGTTTCGGCTTCGCGGGCACCTTGGGTTTGCGGGCGGATGACTTGCTGACCGCCTTGCGCGGTTTGGTTGCCTTCGCAGTGACCCGCTTGGCGGCGACCTTTTTTTTCATGCCGGGCATATGCTTACCTGCCGTTTGCGAAACAGAATGTAGGAGAATGCCAGGGCCGCGCCGGACCCCACGGGCCGTAAGTGCGTGGGAGGGAATTCAGCCCTGCCGTTTCACCATCTCGTTGATCCAGATCGGCGCGAACGGAGACGTGCAACCTTTCGAGCAGGGATAGTCGCGATAGATCCCCAACTTCTCGCCGATGGCGATCGCCCGCGAAGACCGAGCAATCGCCCTCGTAGACCACTCGATTGATCCCGTCGTTGGGAATGTTATTTGCTTTGAGCACGGGCCAGACGCGATTGAGCAGCGTCATGATCTCCTCGCCGAAGCGCTTGGCAGGGTCGTGCCGGAGCGAGTGGCCGAAGATGGTGTATTCGAGGGGGATGGAGCGGATTTCGGGTTTCATCGCGGTAGTGTACTTTTACGTACTCGATCGGGAAGGGGTAAGGTCCTTGGGTGTGTGTGCGGCACGGAGCAGGCGAGTATGGAGGGCTCCGCCCGCCGCTCGATTCATGGCGACGAGTTGCGTCGGGCAAAGCCCGACCTACCGGGCTGGTCGGGTGTCCGTGCAAGCAATGTCTTCATGGTTTCGCTCGGGTGCGAGGCGGTCCGCTTTACGACGGGCTATGCCCTTCCAGGAACCGCACTGACTCTTCCTTTCCCAGCAGCCGTGCTTCTTCCAACGGAGTGGAGTACCAGTCGATTTCCGTCCGGATCGTGAGATCGGCGTTATGCTCGATGAGCAGCTTCAATGCCTCGATGTCCTCGCGCGCCGCCGCCATGTGCGCAGGCGTCCAGCCATTGACCCCGAAGGCATTTACCGGCGTACCGGCTGCCAACAGCGCCCTAAGAACCTCGTGCCTGTCATCGAGACGGCGCTCCAAGGCAGCATGCAGGACGGTGTATCCCTCCTCATCGCGGAATTTCAGGTCTACGCCGCGACCGATCATCCATTCCACTGCCAGCTTCGAGCCGCAATCGATGGCGTTTGTGATCCACTGCCTGCCAATAAACCCGTCCACACCGTTGGGGAAACCGTCGATCTCGCGCGACAGGCTCGCCAGTTCCTCGCGACTCCCGGATGCAAGAACTTCCATGATTCTGTCGTATTCACGAGACACGCAGCTCTGCGGCATATGAGTCCTTTAGTCATCGATCTCGACCTTACTCGGTCGAGAAACCATCTTACTCGTCGGCGGCATCGGGGCAGCTGAGGCTCTTGCTGTACATCCCCGACCGATCGAAGCAGCAGGGGCTGCGCTTGCCTTTGGCGAGCATGTCGCAGGCGGTCTCGACCCGCTTCACGCGCGTCTCGGGCCGCTTGGGCGAAACGATCCAGTGAATGAAATCCCGGCGCGCGGCGGGCGTGATGTCCGACCACGCCTCCCGCGCCTTCGGGGCAGCGGCTGCGAGAGCCTTCCGCAGATCGGCCGGCACCTTGGGTTCCGGCTCCTCTGCCACCGGCGCGATTTCCAGCGTGACGACGTCGCCCGCCTCCGCACCCGCCGCTTCGCGCATTTTTCGGTCCACTTTGAGCCAGTGGCCTCCCTGGCCGTCCGGCTCAAGCGTGGCTCGAAGGGGGCGGCCATTGAGCGTGCCTTCAACTGTCGTCTGTCCCCGCGAGGGGAGCTTGCTACTGGCTTCCTTGGGTAGGGTCAGAAAGGTCCAGGAGACGGCCTTCCCAGTCGCCGCCGGTCGCAGGAGTGTCGCTCTGAAACGGATCCTGGAAGCGGTTTTAGAACCTGAGTTCATGAGGATAGTATCGCACAATTTCAGGGGGTTTTTCAATACAGACCCGCGCCAAAACTCAAGAACGAATCCGCAGCGCATTCCTCCAGCACTTTCCTGCGCGGCGGAGACAAAATCTGCCATTCTGAGAACGTATTTGAGAAGCGAGTTGATTCACCGAGCCGCGACCGTCAGGGAGCGGTTTTTCCCCTTGCCGGCGCCCCGCTTGCTTACGCGCGCGGCTCGGAAAAGGCCTTTTCAAACCCGTTCTGAAGAAACAGTCGGGGCTGTGTGCAGACTGGGGGTAGAATGTGCAGATCGCAGAGACGAGAAAATATCGTAGATCTATCGCAGCCAACACCGCTTCCTAACGGGCGCGGTACTGACGAGCCTACGCGACTTGGTTTGTGGGACTGGATCGGTTAAAAACTCCGCATGGCGACAACGCCCGCAACCGAACCGACGGCAAACGATCCGGCGGCGACCGAGTACAAACGCTCTTCCTACGCTCCCGAGGAGCCGGGGGGCGACGTATGGGTGCTCAATTTGGGGCCGCAGCACCCGGCCACGCACACCACGCTGCGGCACGTGCTGGAGCTCGACGGCGAGCGGGTGCTGTCGTGCGTCGTCCACATCGGCTACCTGCACAGCGGGTTCGAGAAACTCGGCGAGCACCTCAATTTCAACCAGTACGTCGTGGTCACCGAGCGGATGAACTACATCTCGCCGCAGGCCAACAACATCACCTGGCACCACGCCTGCGAGAAGCTCTTCGGCATCGAGATCACGCCGCGGTGCAAGGCCATCCGCACCATCGTGGCCGAGCTGGCCCGGATGCAGGACCACCTGCTCAACGTCGGGGCGACGGGGCTGGACCTCGGCGGATTCACGGCGTTCATGTATCCGTTCAACGCCCGCGAGCCGATCTACGACATGCTCGAAGAAATCAGCGGAGCGCGGTTTCACAATTCGTACACCCGCGTGGGCGGTTTGATGGCCGACATCACGCCGGGCTGGCCGGCGAAGGTGAAGAACTACTGCCTGACCACGCTGCCCAAGGCGCTCGACGACGTCGAGCGGCTGCTGACGCGCAATCGCATCTTCATCGAACGCACCAAGGGGATCGGATACCTCTCGGCTGCGGACGCGATCGAGTGGGGTTGGAGTGGGCCGCTGGCCAGGGCAAGCGGCGTGCGCCGCGACCTGCGCAAGGACGAACCGTATCTTTGCTACGCGGACAACTGGGACGGCAAGGGCAGCTCGCCGGTGCAGTTCAAGGTTCCGGTCAGCACGGGCGGAGACTGCTACGCCAGGTATTTGATTCGGCTCGCCGAGCTGCGCGAGGCGGCCAAGATCATTCTGCAAATCGTGGACAACATTCCGTCCGGGCCGGTGGACGTGCTGCCCAACGACAAGGTGACGCTGCCGGACAAAAAGGAAGTGTACTTCAGCATCGAGGGGCTGATTCACCATTTTGAGACGATCATGACCAATCGCGGGTTCACTTCGCCGATCGGCGAAGTGTATGGGGCCACGGAGACGGCCAACGGCGAGCAGGGTTTCTACATCGCCAGCGACGGCGGCAATATGCCTTATCGGGCGCGCTGCAAACCGCCGTCGTTTATCAACTATCAGGTGTTCGAGAAGCTGGTCGTGGGCCATCAGCTCAGCGACGTGGTGGCCGTGCTGGGGAGTTTGAATATCATCGCGGCTGAACTCGACAGATAGGCGAGGTTTGCATGAAACTAAAAGTCGTAGTGCATGAGGCGGAAGAGGGTGGATTCTGGGCGGAAGTTCCCGCGCTTCCCGGCTGCGCGACGCAAGGCGAAACGCTGGAAGAGTTGGCGCAAAATCTTTGCGAGGCAATTGAGGCGTGCCAATCTGTATAGGAAATTGACTGAATGTCCTGGCAGACCATCGATCGCAATAAGGCAGTCATAGACCCGAAAGCTCCGCCGGTGCTGAGCGAGGCCGTGCGGGAAAAGATTCGCTCGTTTTTTCCAAGGTACGAGACGCGGCGGGCCGTGCTTCTGCCGGCGTTGCACATTGTGCAGGATGCGCTCGGACACGTTTCGTGGCAGGCGATGTACGAAATCGCCAAGCTACTGGACATCCACCCGTCGGACGTGCTCGACACGATCTCGTTCTATACGCATTTTTGGACGCACCCCAAGGGCGAAAAGGTGGTCACGGTCTGCCGCAGCGTCAGTTGCGAAGTGATGGGCAGCGCTGCTCTTCTGGACGAGATCAAGAAGCAATTGGGCATCGAGGAACATGGCACCACGGCGGATGGCCGCTACAGCCTCGCCACCGAAGAGTGCCTGGCCGGTTGCGATCATGCGCCGTGTCTGTTGATCAACGAGCGCCTGCACAAGCGAGTCCGGGTTGAGGACGTAAAGAAGATTCTGTCGGACCCCAACAACCATAGAATCGACCACGAGCGGAGCGATCTTTTCGACGCCCCGCGCGGCGGCGCTACTCCTTCCGCCTCCGCTTCCCCAAATGTCGAAACTCTTCTTGGTGCGACCTCCGACGTGCGCGAGATGAAAAACGCGGACTAACCTCTCCATGACATCATCGCACGAGCCAGGGCGAATTCACTATTGGCTCGGTGCGGCGTGCGTGGTTGGCCTCTTCGTGGTCCTTTGCGACGCGAAGCTGTACCGCCCCGGCGACGTCTTCACGATCACCGAGAACATTCAGATCGCCGAGGCTCAGGCATGGTGGCAAGGCAACCTTGATCTGCCCGAACGCAAGTGGGACAGTGCGCTGTTCGAGGGGCGGGTTTTCAGCCACTTCCCGCCGATGTTCAGTTTTCTCGCGGCACTCGTGACGCCTGTTTTTCACGGTGTTCCGCACTGGTTCATCGTGCTGGCAATTGTCATGCCCGTACCACTCCTCGCTTTCGCGATGAGCCGACGGCTCGTGCGCTCCGCTTTTTGGAGCGCGGCCTTGGCGGTGGGATTGGTTTGCGGCACATCGGCTTTGCCGGTTCTGGAGAAGGCATTGCGCGGAGCAAGTCCCTATGCAGTCAATCAGGCGCTGGCGCTGATCGGCCTGTTGATTTTTCTATGGGAGTATTTTGGACGCGGGCGCATCTGGGTGGCGGGAACAGGTGTTTTGATTGCCGCCTGGTCGAGGCAAATGACGCTGGCGTACCTCTTGCCATTTGTATGGATGTCGATGGGGAGCGATTCCACCCTCACCCCTGCCCCTCTCCCTGAAAAGGAGAGGGGTTCACATGCTCATGGTAGTCTCAACCTGCCCAGTCACAACTTGCGTAGTCGCAACTTGTGCAGTCGCAGCTTGATTGCGCGCATGATCGGGATCACCGTAATGGTGGTTGTTGCCATCGGAGTGCCGATGGGGCTTAACCGGCTGAAGTTTGGGCACCCCCTGGAGTTCGGCTACAGGTATATTTACGAGGGTCGCGCAGATGACGTCTTTGTCAGGGACGCACGGACGCACGGGCTTTTCTCGACCTGGTATGTGCCACGAAATCTGTATTACGCGAACCTTGGATTCCCGGAGGTTCACCGGATCGTTCGAGGCGAGGAGCGGGAGTGGTACGCCACCCCGAACGACTGGGGAACGGGCATCTGGTGGACCACGCCTTTTTTACTGTACCTCTTTGCCGACTGGCGGCGAATTCTCGGTTCTCCTCGGGAGCGCATGTTGCTGATAGCGGCGGGCATCGCGTATATTGGCCTGATGTTGTTTCACGGCACCGGATTCGATCAGCGCGGATTGAATCGTTTCTCCCTAGACTACCTGCCCGCCTTGTTTGCGTTGGCGGCTCCGGGGAGTATCGCGACGCCCCGTCGCCAATGGCTGACCGCGAGCATGATCGTCTGGAGTGCGCTTTATTTTGCCTTCGCACGGCATATGACCAACATTCGGATTTGGTGAGCGAAAACGCAAAGTATATGTCTGAGTTTCAGCCAGTCTTGTTGCGGAATCAGGGAGTCGAGCGATCGCACACGCTCAAGGTGTACGAGTCGCGCGGCGGCTACACAGGCGTCCGCAAAGCCCTCAAGATGACCCCCGATGAAATCGTCGAGGAGGTCAAGAAGGCTAACCTACGCGGTCGCGGCGGCGCCGGATTTCCGGCCGGAGTGAAGTGGGGTTTCCTGCCGAAGAACCGTACGCGGACACTGCTTTGCGTCAACGCAGACGAATCCGAACCCCCCACCTTCTGCAACCGCGTCTTGATGGAAAAGGACCCGCACCAACTCATCGAAGGTTCGATCATCGCGGCCTATGCCACTCGGGCGCAGATCGTTTACCTGTACATGCGGGTCGAGTTTCACGAGCAGTTTCACATCGTTCAAAAGGCGATCGACGAAGCCTACGCGGCCGGTTACCTCGGGAAGAACATTTTCGGCACGGATCAGTCCGTCGAAATGTATGTGCACCGGGGCGCGGGTGCTTACGTTTGTGGCGAAGAAACCGGACTGATCGAATCGCTGGAAGGCAAGCGCGGCTGGCCTCGAATCAAGCCCCCCTTCCCGGCCATCGAAGGACTTTTCCGGCTGCCGACGGTGGTCAATAACGTCGAAACCTTGTGCTGCGTTCCGCACATCATCGAGCGTGGCGCGGCGTGGTTCACCGGGATCGGCCCTTCGCATAGCACGGGACCCAAGCTCTTTTGCATCAGCGGACCGGTCCAACGCCCCGGCTGCTACGAAGCCCCGATGACTATCAGCGTTCGAGAACTGATCGAACGGCCCGACATGGGCGGCGGGATGCTGACGGGAAAGAAAGTCAAGGGTGTGTTGCCGGGCGGGGTCTCGATGGGCATTCTCACGGCCGCCGAACTGGACATGAAGATGGATTTCGAGGACCCCCGCAAGTACGGTTTGCTGGGCCTTGGAACCGCCGCAGCCGTGGTGATCGACGACGCCACCGACATGCGAATGGTGCTGCGAAACATGGCCCGATTCTACGGCACGGAGTCTTGCGGGCAGTGTACGCAGTGCCGCGAAGGAACGGCGTGGATGCACAAGATCGCCACACGAATCGCGATGAGCGCGGGTCGAATGGAAGACCTCGACCTCATGCTCGAAACCTCCCGGAATATGGGTATGATGCCGGGCCTGAGTATTTGCGGGTTGCCCGATGGAGCGACGTACCCGATCGAGACGATTATCAAGAAATTCCGCGGCGAACTCGAAGCGGCCATCCGCGCGCAACCGCCAGAGCGAGCGAGCCGGGTGCTGAGCGTGTTGAATTAGGCATGGGACTTACCCGACTAAGAATCAAGATCAGACGTGACGCGACGGCCAAAGCCTTCAAGGACGTGGAGTTTCTTGTTGATTCAGGCGCGATTCATTCGGTGGTTCCAAGACCGGTTCTCCGTCAACTGGGAATTCGCCCGTTCAAGAAGACTTCGTTTATTCCGGCTGACGGAGGCAGCGTGGAGCGCGATGTCGGAACGGCTCACTTTATTTACAAGGGGCACGAAGGAGGCGCACCCGTCATCTTCGGTGAAAAAGACGACAAAGCGTTACTGGGTGCGACAACGCTTGAGTCGCTGGAACTCGGTCTTAATCCGCTATCCAGGGACCTGTATCCACTTCATATGACTTTGATGGGCGATACGGGCCTTTGGGCGCTTGGTCCCGCCGTTCCGGTTTCGAAGCGGCGTAGGCATACAAACCAATAGCAACAGCGCGATGGCGAAAATCACCATAGACAACAAAATCATCGAGTGCCGGGAGGGGATTCCGGTGTTGCAGGCTGCGCTGGAGGCGGGCTGGGATGTACCGCATTATTGCTATCATCCGGGACTCTCGATCGTCGCTTCCTGCCGCCTCTGTCTCATGGAGATGATGGCGCCCAATCCCAAGACCCAGGAACTTTCGTGGTCGCCCAAGCTCGCACCCTCGTGCCAGACACCCGTGAAGGACGGCCTGGTCTGTCGATTCAACTCCGACATGGTTCGAGACAATCAAAAAGATTGCATGGAATACTTCCTGCTCAATCATCCGCTCGACTGCCCGGTATGCGATCAGGCGGGTGAATGTTACCTGCAGGATTACAGTTACAAATTCGGCACGCCGACCTCACGCATGGTCGATCAAAAGCTGAAAAACCCGAAAAAAGACATCGGCCCCAGGACGCTGCTCTATCAGGACCGGTGCGTGATGTGCACCCGCTGCGTTCGGTTTGCTGACGAAGTATCCGGTACGCACGAGCTATGCACGGTTAACCGCGGCACGCGCCTGGAGATCGACGTTTTTCCGGGAATGCCGTTGGACAACCCAATGCAGGGAAACGTCGTGGATATTTGTCCCGTCGGCTCGCTGCTTGATAAAGACTTTTTGTTCAAGCGGCGCGTCTGGGAACTCAAAGACACGCCTTCCACGTGCTCGCGATGCGCGACGGGTTGTTCGATACGCATCGACCATGCGGATCAAACGGTCTATCGTCTCAAGCCGCAATACAATCCCCGGGTGAATCAGTGGTGGATGTGCGACGAAGGACGATTCGGCTGGAAGTACGTTCACGATCCCAAGCGAATCACTTCGCCCATCGTGCGCCGTGGACTCGAAGCGAGCGACCTCCATTGGAGCGATATCCCGGAAATCCTACGCTTCCGATTGGGAGAGCACGCGAGCCGTCACGGCGATGAAACCGTGGCCGCGGTGCTTTCGCCCTTCATGGCCTGCGAAGAGGCGTGGCTTTTGATTCGCTTTTTGCGCGAAGTCGCGCCGAAGTGTACCCTGGTTCGCGGACCCGTCCCGATGGTCGGCGAGGATCAGACATTCCCGGTCGGCGCGATCGGTCAGGATATCAAGTTTACGATTTCCAAAGAGAAATGCCCCAATCGTCGCGGCATTGAAACGCTCATCGAGGCTGCGGGCGGCCCTACCCTATTGTACGAAGATTTTCGAGCCCGAGCCGCGAAAGGGGAATTCAGCGCCGCCTGGATTGTGGGCGGCTATCCGGAACCCTGGGTTGACAAAGAACTGGCCAAATGCGCGGAGAAGTTCGATTTTCTCCTGGTGCAGGACCTATTTGAAAACGAACTGACCAAGGCGGCCCGGTTCGTGTTGCCCGCATGTGCCTGGGTTGAACGCGAAGGCAGTTTCATGAACGCCGCCGGCCTCATTCAGCCTTTTGAGCGGGCCATCGACGTCCCCGACGGCGCCAAACGCGACGGACAACACCTTTATGAATTGGCGGGTTTTGTTGGATTATTCCGGGCGGCAAACGTCCGGCAAATGATGGCCGAGGCGATCCCGGCGTTTACCGAATTGCATGAAACATCCATTCTGGCCGTTCATGCTCACTGATCGAATGCAACGATGCGCGAGTTTCTAACCAGTCAATTCGGCGTCAGCGTCCTGCTCGCCATGGTGGTGTTTGCCGTGATGAATGGCGCAGTGGCCTACTGCATTTACTACGAACGCAAAATCGCCGCGTGGACTCAGGACCGCCCCGGTCCCAACCGCGTCGGGCCGTGGGGACTTTTGCAACCCATCGCCGACGGACTCAAGTTCCTTCTGAAGGAAGACGTGGTCCCGGGGCACGTGGACAAGCCGCTTTTCGTCCTGGCTCCGGCGCTGATTTTTGTCGTCGGGTTTATTGGGTTTGCGGCGATTCCCTGGGGCGGAAAGTTATCCATCGGCGACCGGATCGTCGATGTGCAGGTGGCCAATCCCGACATCGGCCTGCTCTATATCCTCGGCGTGGCGTCGCTGAGCGTCTACGGCGTCGTGCTGGGCGGCTGGGCGAGCAACAGCAAATACTCGTTCTACGGCGCGATCCGCGCCACCGCACAGATGCTCAGCTACGAAATCCCACTGGGTCTGTGTATTTTGATTGTGGTGCTGACCATGGGCACTCTGCGACTTGAGGCGATCACGCTCGAACAAACCGGGTATTGGGGCGACTGGCTCCCTCGGTGGAACGTCTTTCTGCACCCTCTCGCTATTGTCATTATGTTCATCACCGCCCTGGCCGAAGCCAATCGGACCCCCTTCGATATGGCCGAAGCCGAGCAGGAACTCGTCGGCGGGTACCACACCGAATACAGCGCGCTGAAATTCGGCATGTTTTTTCTCGCCGAGTATGCCCACATGATCACCAGCAGCGCCTTCATCGCCGTGCTATTCCTGGGCGGGTGGCACTTCCCCTGGTTTTCCTGGACTCAGCCCGAGGCGACCCAGTGGTACGCGGTGCTCGCGAAGATCGCCGTGCTTTCGACCAAAATCGCCGTGTTCATTTTCCTCACCATGTGGATTCGCTGGACCATTCCGCGATTTCGTTTCGACCAGCTCATGCGACTGGCGTGGCAGGGATTGATCCCGGTGATGCTTGCCGTGTTTGTATTGACCACGGGTCTACTTTACATGGGCAAACATCGCGATCCGCTTTGGGCCCTTTCGGGCAATCTCGCCATATTCCTTTTCGCGATGGGATACTCGACCCTCAGAGGCGTCGCCTCCACCGGCCGCCAGCGAAACATGCCTCCGGCTGAGCCGGCCTCCGGGTCGCCCAGACTGTTGGGGGCTCCGTGAAAATCCTGTACGATGCGCCGAATTCGACATGATTAAGGACGCAGACATTCTCCTCATCGACTCGCCGGAGCTGACGCCCGTGGAACGGCTGTATGTGCCGCAAATCCTCAGCGGCATGAAGACCACGATGCAGCATCTGGCAAAGAGCATCACCGGCAAAACGCTTACCGTGCAGTACCCCGAGCAGCAGCGCGAAATGCGCATGGACAATTACCGCGGCGTCCACCGCCTCAACCGCGACCCGAACGGGCGCGTCGCGTGCGTCGCCTGTTTCATGTGCTCGACCGCATGTCCGGCACACTGCATCCACATTGAGGCCGGTGAATCGCCCTGGGCCGACCGCGAGAAATATCCGGTCAAGTTCGACATCGACGAACTCCGCTGCATCTATTGCGGCATGTGCGAACAAGCGTGCCCCGTTGACGCCATCGAGCTTACCAGCCAAATGGACCTGGTGGGGCGATCTCGAGATGAAATGATCCTCGACAAAGAGGAGCTTCTCGCCATCTACGACGAAACGAAGGATGTCGAGCCTCGAAAGAATCCCAAGATCACCGGCTATTCCGGCACTGGCGACTCCGCCTCTCCTCAGGTTCAGGCCGATTCGAACCACGGAATCACCAAGGGATAACATGAGCCAGGCCACGGTCTACACCCTCTACCTTCTTTTCGCCCTTGGCGGCATCGCCTTGGTTTGCTTGATGCCGGGCGGCGATCGCCGCCGGAGAACGCTGGGTACGCTCCTGGGAGTTTCTGCAGTCATTGGTCTGGTGGTGCTTTTGGCTGTGCGTCGCCACAGCGCCGACAGTCCGCGCACGTTGTTCTATGTTTTCTCCGTCATCGCACTGGTTGCCGGGGCTCGCGTAATCACTCATCCCAAGCCCGTCTACAGTGCGATTTATTTCGTGCTCGTGGTGGTGGCGACCGCCGCCTTGTTGGTACTTCAGTCGGCTGAGTTCCTCGCCGTGGCGTTGGTCATCATTTACGCGGGGGCGATTCTGGTCACGTACTTGTTCGTGATCATGCTGGCCCAGCAACCGACGACCTCCCTGTACGACCAGAATGCGCGCGAGCCGCTAGCTGCGGTGCTGGTTGGATTCGTTCTCGTCGCGGCCATCGCGGGCCGCGCGGGACAGCTCCCCCTTGCGGCCAGCAAACCATCACAAATAGCACTCGCCTCGGATAGCGCTTCACCAAATGTCGCGCCGCCCGAAAGCAACACGCTCTCGCTGGGAGCTTCGTTATTCACTCGCTATGTGGTTGTGCTCGAAATCGCGGGGGTCCTGCTGCTGGTCTCCATGGTTGGAGCGATTGCTCTTTCCCGAAAACGAATCGACTCCGAAGTACATTGGCCCAGGCGTCCACTGGGGCAAATCGGAAAGGAGGTCGAGCCGTTCTGATGCCCGAGGTGACCGAATATTTGATTCTGGGAACGGTGTTGTTCGCGTTGGGTCTGGTCGGCTTCCTGACGCGGCGGAATCTGATCGTGATTTTTTTGTCCACCGAGCTGATGTTTCAGGGAATCGTGGTGTGCGCGGTCGCTTTCGCACGATTTCATCAAAACCTCGATGGTCAGGCTCTGGCTCTTTTCCTTCTGGTTATTGCCGCTGTGGAAGCGGGCGTGGCGCTGGGAATGATCGTGCTGTTGTTCCGTCGCAACGGAACGCTCGACGCACAGGCGTGGTCGTCGATGAAAGGTTAAGAAAAGACAAGTGCGAAGTTCGAAATTCGAAGTTCGAAGAATTGGCGTTTCAATTTCGAAGCTCGAGTAATTCATGGTTTCCGAAACGCTCAGAAACTACGGTCTCATCATCCTCCTAGCACCGCTATGCGCGGCAGTCCTGTGTGGCGTACTGGGCCCGCGCATCCTTCGCGGAGCGACCCACTGGGTCACCATCGCCGGTGTCGGCGCCGCCTTTGCCGCCGCGATTATTGTGCTGAGGACGGTCATGGGAGCCCCGGAAGGCAGCCTGCCGCTGCGCATCCCCCTCTACGACTGGATGACGACGGGGACGGCTTCCGTCCAGCGCGTGGAGCTTCTCTTCGATCAGCTCACTGCCGTCATGCTCGTCGTCGTCACCGGCGTCGCCCTGCTCGTGGTCATCTATTCGCGCGACTACATGCGCGACCATGGCCACCCCGTTCGCGGTTATGAACGGTTCTTCGCGTTCCTGGCGCTCTTCGTTTTCTCGATGTGCACGCTCGTGCTGGGCGGCAACTTTTTGATGCTCTATTTCGGCTGGGAAGCAGTCGGGCTTTGCAGCTACCTCCTGATTGGCTTTTATTACGAGAAGCCCTCGGCCGCGACGGCCGCCAAGAAGGCCTTCCTGGTCAACCGCGTGGGCGACTTCGGCTTTGGACTGGGCATTTTGCTCATCTACCTCACTTTTGACACACTCGAATACGGTCCGGTTTTTGACATGGTGCAGCGCGGCGTGAATGGCGCAGGCGGACCGCTGAATCAGACCATGGTCACCGCGATCGCGTTGCTCCTTCTTTGCGGCGCATGCGGCAAGAGTGCTCAGCTTCCGCTTCACGTGTGGCTGCCCGACGCCATGGAAGGTCCGTCGCCCGTGTCCGCGCTCATCCACGCCGCCACGATGGTCACCGCCGGCATCTACATGATCGCTCGTTGCGGCGCGATCTTCACGGAGTCCGAATTCGCCATGTCCACGGTGGCCGCAATTGGCGCGACCACGGCGCTTTTCGCCGCGACCATCGCCATCGTACAGACCGACATGAAGCGCATTCTCGCGTACTCCACGATTTCGCAATTGGGATACATGGTTCTCGCCGCGGGGGTGTATGCCGCCGATTCAGCGGTGTTCCACCTGTTCACGCACGCATTCTTCAAAGCGTTGCTCTTTCTCGGCGCAGGCAGCGTCATGCACGCGATGGGCGGCATCATCGACGTCCGCCACTTCAGCGGGTTGCGGCGAATCCTGCCCTGGACATGCCTGACATTCGTGATCGGATCGCTTGCTCTCGCGGGGTTCCCGATGACCAGCGGGTTTTTCAGCAAGGACGAAATCATCCACCACGCCCTTTCCACCAACCTGTTGCTGGGCGGCATCGCGATCATTACCGCGGCGCTCACCGCGTTTTACACTTTTCGCATGGTGTTTCTCGCCTTTTGGGGGCCGGAGAAATTTCCTGAAGGTGCCCACCCGCACGAATCGGGCCCGTGGATTCTTTTTCCGCTTTGCGTGCTGAGCATCGGAGCCATCGGCGCGGGATACCTGGGCATTCACGCAACCGGCGATTGGTTCCATCAATTCCTCCAGCCGGTGTTTGCGACGAGCTTTGGAGCCCACGCGGCGCACGCGGTTCACGGTGTGGTCGAGCAACCGACGTTTTGGGCACAGTATGGCCTGATGGTCCTGTCGGGCGCGATCGCGATCATCGCCATCCTGCTGGCGTACATTTTCTACGTGCGCGAGCCGTGGATCCCCGGCCTCATTCGGGCGACGGCCACCGGACTCCATCGCACGCTGTGGAACAAGTGGTACGTGGATGAGTTGTACGAGGAAACTTTCGTCCGGCCGCTCCATCAATCCGGCAAAGTCGCCGTGGGCATTGACGACTTTTTCATTGATGGTTTGGTCTGGATCGTGACGGTCATTCCGCGGGCACTGGCGTACGTGCTTCGCGGACTCCAGACGGGAATTCTGCAAAGCTACGCCGTGACCATGGTCGGCGGGCTGGCGCTTATCATGCTGTTGGTTTTTTGGAAGTAGATCGATTTGGGAAGCTGGCTGCTGACATTTTTGCTTTTGCTCCCGCTGGCGGGCGTGTTCGCGCTGATCACTCCGCCTTACGGTTCGCAGCGCTCCGCGCGCAACATCGCCCTGGCCTGTTCGCTGATCACGTTGATCGCCGGCGGGTGGGCCGTTGTTCGTTTTTATCAAAACGTGCGTCTCGCCGGCGGCGACACGCACGAGTACGCGCTCGTTCAACACCTGCCCTGGCTCGATGGCGGAGGCCTCCTTGAAGTCGAGCGCGGGGGGGTGTGGGAGAAAGTGCCAACCGTTGACATCGGCTATCGCGTCGGCGTTGACGGCATCAGCATCTGGCTCATTGCTTTGACCTGCCTGCTCATGCCGCTGGCGATCTGGTCGAGCTTTACCGCCGTCAAGGTGCGCGTACGCGAATACTATTGCCTGCTCCTTCTCTTGCAGGCGGGTCTCCTGGGCGTATTCTGCGCGCTCGACTTGCTTTTGTTTTACGTCTTCTTTGAGTTCACGCTCATCCCGCTGTTCCTGCTCATCGGCATCTGGGGCGGGCCGGAGCGCCGCCGGGCGGCCGCCAAGTTTTTCCTCTTCACGCTCGCGGGCAGCGTCATCACCTTCGCCGGAATCGTCTACCTTGCGTATTACTCGTACACCACGCTCGACCGCGTGACGCTGCACATTCCTGAGCTGATTGCGATGGCCCATGATGGATTCCTGCCGGTCGCCCTGCAATGGTGGCTCTTCCTGGCATTCGCGGCCGGCTTCGCCATCAAAGTTCCGCTCTTCCCGCTGCACACCTGGTTGCCGCTCGCGCACACCGAGGCCCCCACGGCCGGCAGCGTGATCCTGGCCGGTGTTTTGCTCAAGCTCGGCACGTACGGGTTCTGTCGATTGAGCATTCCCATGCTGCCTGACGCGACCATGCAGTGGGCCCCGGTCATCGCAGTACTGGCGATCATCGGCATCATCTATGCGGCCCTGGCCGCCTGGGTGCAGACCGACATCAAGAAGCTGGTGGCCTATTCCTCAGTCTCCCATCTTGGTTTCTGCATGTTGGGACTCTTCAGCCTCAAGCTCACGGGCGTCAGCGGCGGCGTGCTCTATATGATTAACCACGGTCTCTCGACCGGCGCATTGTTTTTGCTCGTGGGGTACATTTACGAACGCTATCACACGCGCGACATGAATAAGATCGGCGGACTGGCAAAACGCATGCCCTGGTTCGCTTTCTTCCTTGTTTTTTTCACGTTTAGCAGCGTCGGCCTGCCGGGACTCAATGGCTTTGTCGGCGAGTTCCTGGTGTTGCTCGGGGCGGCCACTTCGAAAACTGTGCTTGATGGTCGGGCTGCGGGACCGCTTCATTTTGGATATGTGATTCCCGCAGCCTCCGGCATCGTGCTCGGCGCAGTATACATGCTGTGGATGTGCCAGCGCGTTTTGTTCGGCCCGCTCACGGAACCGGCACATGCTTCGGATGAGGCCCACGAATTGCCCGCCGATTTGAGTGGCCGCGAAATCGGGATTCTGGTTCCGCTGGCGCTGGCCTGCATCGCGATCGGCGTATATCCCAAGCCACTCCTACAGACGTTTGAGTCCGCGGCGCGGGCGCACGTTTTGCTCGAGCCTGCATCAACGGCAATGACTGATCGTTCATCCGAATCCGGCTCGCCACCCTTCGAAAACCGCGGTTCGGTTTCTCCCGACGCCCTGACGCTGCGAGGTGCCGGGAAATGACACTCACCAGCGTCATCGTCAACCTCGCGCCGGAGTGGGTTCTGGCCGTCGGCGCATGCGTAGTGTTGATTGTCGGCATGATGGGCCGCCCGGCGGGGCGATTTGCCGCGCTTTTCTCCTTCCTTTGCGTGGGCGCGGCATTAGCGTGGTCCTTGCAGCCCGACCTTCCCTCCGGCGAAGTCGCTCCAGGGCTCTGGCTCACACCCTTGACCTATTACGCACGAATCCTTGCGCTGGGCATGGGCCTCTTGGTCATTCTGGTCAATTGGCATCAGCCCGATCCGCGCGAACGCGGCGAATACTTTTCGATGATCCTCTTTTCGCTGCTGGGCGTTTTGCTGACGGCGTCGGCCAACGACTGGGTCGTGCTGTTCTTTGCCGTCGAGCTGGTCAGCATCCCCACTTACGTTTTGGTCGCGCTCAGCCGCAACGACATGCGCTCCTCGGAAGCGGCCATCAAATACTTTTTCCTCGGAGCGCTCTCCGCCGCGCTGCTCGTGCTGGGCCTGGTCTTCCTATACGGAGCGACGGGCACCACCGCCATTCACAAAATCGTCGATGGAAGCGGCGTTCCGCTGATCCTGGGCGGCGCATCGATGACGGCGCTGAGCACCGTCGGCTTGCTCCTGGTGTTTGCGGGCCTGGCGTTCAAGACCGCGGCCGTGCCGTTCCATGCGTATGTCGCGGACGTGTACGAAGGCGCAGCCTCGCCCGTTGCGGGGTTGCTTGGTTTTGTGCCGAAATTCGCGGGCTTTCTCGCGCTCATCAAGGTCCTCGCGGCCATCGGCTGGAATCTGCCCGGCGAGCTTGCCTGGCTACTATGGGTGGTGGCCGCTGCGACGATGACCGTGGGCAACGTGTTGGCGCTTTTGCAACGCAACGTAAAGCGAATGCTGGCCTATTCGAGCGTCGCGCATACGGGGTACATGCTCATCGCGTTGCTGGTTGGGCCGGTGGCCGGGCAGGGTCCGATGCGCGACGGGGTGGCCGCCCTGCTGTTTTATGTCGCCGTGTACGGGGCGATGAATCTGGGCGTGTTTGCATTGCTGGGGGCCTTCAAGAATGGCACGCAAGACGCGGAGACGCTCGACGATATCGCGGGGTTGTCGCGGCGCTCGCCGGGGGCGGCGCTGGGGCTGGCGGTGTGCGCGTTCAGCCTGATGGGGCTCCCCCCCACTGCCGGATTCCTCGGAAAACTCTACGTTTTCAGCAGCGCGTTTTCGCTGCCGGCTTCGCATCTCATGCACGGTGCGATGATCGTTCTGGCCATCATCGGGGTCATCAATTCCGCCATCGGCGCGGCGTATTACTTGCGCATTGTGGCTGCGATGTACATGGGCGGCGAGGCCAAGGATACAGTGCCATCCGGTGGCACTCCAATCCGGCTCGGACTGGGCTTGTGCGCGGTGGCCATGCTCGCCATGTTTGTATGGCCTTCGGGCCTGTCGCGCCAAGCGGCGAGCGCCACGACCGTGCTTCGCAAATCGGCCCGCCTCGATGCGGCGCGGTTTACTTCAAACGATCCGCTGAACACCACGCAAACGACGAACGCATCTGAATAGACACAAAGAGCGGCGGGGCCACGACAAGCAACCCCGGCCCAAAACCGAGCCGCGACTGTAAACGGTACGGTTTGCCGATAAGAGAATGCAGATGGCGGGAACGTGCGTCCCCGCTATGATTTGAATTTGAATATCGCGCACAGTATCCCAGAAGCCCGACAAAGGAGACGCCGTGGTGAATCGCCGTGAATCCAATGTTGCGACCGCATTCCTGGCCGCTCTTTGCGTATACTCATCCGCATCCGCCGCTGATTTGACTGCGCCTCAGCAAAAACTCCTCAGAGATGCCCAGGCGCACATGGTCCAGGTCCAGACCAATCTGAAACTCGCGCAGGAAGCCGGCTCAGGCCCCGCGTCCCCTTCCAAAACAAAACTCGCCCTTACGAGAATTGCATCCACAAGACAGTCGCTTGAGGAAGTCAGGGCGAGGCTCGCCGAGCTCCCTGCAGCCCACCCGGACGTTCAAACGTTTCAAAAACAATTCGAAGCCGCCGTGAAGTCCGCCGAAGAACTGGACGCTCGTCTCACCAGCAAGGAATCGGACAAGCCTGGGCAAAAAGCGGCTTCCGCACCGAAGGCCCAGGAAGCTCCACGGCAACCCCGCGAGCCGCAGGCCAATCCAACGGCTCCCCTCGACTATCGACAACAGGAGGAACTGAAAAACGCCCGGTTCTACGTCGCTGAAACCGAAGGACTTGCCGGGGGCGCTCAGCAACTCGTCGAGCAGGTCAAATCTGCCGCCGATCCCAAAGCACTTGATTTCCAGTTGATCCAGCAGGGAATCAACACTATTGCCAAAGCGCGCGAACGGGCCAAGTCCGCCCGTGATCGCCTCGACAAGCTCCCGGCTGCCGGACCCGGCGTAAAAGACACCATCGACGAACTCGAAAAAGCCCTGGCGAGCATCGCAGATTCGGAAAAGGTCCTCACCCCGATCCATGAAAAACTCAGCGCCGTCGTCAACCCCGCAAATTATGCAACGCTGCCCGCTGACACCGCCCGGCTCCGCGAATTGGCGGCTATGTTCGCCAACCCCAACGTCTTCGTCGAAAACCGCGAGAAGGCCACCGCGATCGTCAAGGAGGCTCAGGCCGCTTCCGCCGAACACGACCGATTGGTGAAGTCCTACGCCGATTTGATTCGCCAGCAGACCCCCGAAGGCAAGCAACTGGATAGCGCAAGCCGCCACTTCATGGACAAATGGAACGGCTTTGCGACCGCTCTGGCTCAGCAAAAGCAAACCCTGCCCGCGCAAATCGACGCGGACCTCCAAGGAGCGAGCGAGGCGGCCGACAAGGCCGTCGCGGAGAAGAACCCGGTCTATTTTTCCGGAGCCGTATCGCAGCAGATGGGGTTGGTGGACGAAAAGCTTGCGCTGCTTGAGGCGATCGACTCAAGCGGAGCAGCGCCGGTCAAGGACCGAATCGCGAAAGCGCGCCAAACGCTCAAGCAGCGTCAGGAGGTGCTAAAAGAATCCATCATCGCCGCCAACGAATTGCCGCCCGACCGCTACCAGGGATCCGATCGGGATCGGCTCGGAAAAATCGCAACCGACGCATGGCTGAAGATCCAACCCGGCGCGAAGGTGCTGGCCATCCGAATCCCGTCGCAAGACTGGAATCACGAGGTTCTCTGGCGTCACCAGACTGACTCGTGGTACAAGATCGACCGCTCCAAACTGCAGGTGCAACTCCTGGTTGGTCACGATGACAAACTCGCCGTCGTCCAACCGATCGACCTTTGGAAGAACCACCTCGAAGCCGACACGATCACCGCGTCTCCGCTCCACGAAAAAGCTACCGAACTGTCGCCTCAGGACTTCCTGTTGCTGGGCAAAGTAAAATAAGCGCCCTACCCAATCTTTGGTGCTCGCCCCTTTTCAGCGCTTTCCCGCATTCCAACCGCGAGAAGGAATGGAAACTCGTTTTGAACCCGAATGGAAGTTCACGGCAACTCCGTAATGGTACTCTGCCCCAGGATTGCCCACCGAACATTTGCCGGACAGCGGATAGGAGGCACCGACCTTACATGTCGGTGCCCATGCCGATTCGTGTGCGAAGGAGTGTACAGAGGAGCCGGCTGTGTGCTGTGGGCGACGTTGGGGGATCCCGTCGAAATGCGGCAAGCCAGGAGGAAATCCGATTGCCGCTGGTTGGGGCAAATACTCGAATCACCTCGGCCAGGTCTTCGCCCAGCTCGCCCGCCGTCGCATAGCGCCTACCACGAGTTCCCCGCAGTGTCGTTGCGAGAATCGCGCGGAGCACATGCTGGAATTCGCGGTCGCTGGAATTGGATGCCGGCAAATCTGTCACTTGCAAGCCAGTCACATCCAGAACAAGTCGTGCCCCAATGCGCCGCGGCAATCGTCCGGTCAAAAGCTCGTGGGTGATGAGACCAAGCGAGTAAACATCCGACTCCGGTGACAACCCACAACCGCGCGGTGCGCGCTGCTCGGGGCTCGCGTAGGCAAAAGTCCCGGCGAAGTGCTTCGTATCAAGCACCAACTGGACACCGAAGTGTTGCAACCGTGCGATTCCAAAATCGAGAATCTTCGGCTGGCCGGCCATGTCTACAAGGATGTTGTCGGGTTTCAGATCGCAGTGCACAACGCCACGATGATGTGCGTATTCGACCGCATCGCAGATGCGCACCAACAGAGCAAGCCGCTGCATCGCGTCGAGGCGGTTGGCATTTGCAAATTTCACAAGCGGCTGGCCGTGGATGTACTCCATCACGAAATAGGGTCGCCTGTCCTCTGTCGGTCGATTCGGCGCAAATCGCATGACGACCTCGCCGCCGTATAGAAATCGGACAATCCCAGGATGTTGCAGCCTCCGGAGAAGCTCCTCTTCCTGTTTGAATCGAAGGAAACCGCGATCCACGAGGCGCCGGCGCAGGATCTTGATCGCAACGTCCAAGGGACGAGTGGAATGAGTGCCTCGGTACACAACCCCCATGCCGCCGCGCCCAATCACATCCACTACGCGATAGGGTGCGATGGCAAAAGGGAGCTTCCACTCATCGTCGTCTCGATTCCTATCGGCTGCTTCCGAGAGCGCGGTCCCTTCGGGCGGCTGCGATCCGATGGGCCTGGGCAGCTTTGGCTCGAAACCGGCAACCTCGAGATAGTGCGGCAACAGCGACTTGACCTCGCGCAGCAGGACGCTATCGCTGCCCACAGCCTGGCCGACAAAGACGCCGCGATCGGCGGTTCGCATCTGAATCGCGGCCTCGAGAATTTCATGCACCCGAACGTGGAACTCAGTTCCCACCGGATTCACCCCCTTGCAGGCGACGGTTCAGCCAGGCAAGTGCGTAGCGAAAGTCCTTCTCCGCCGTGCTTGCGCTAACGCCCAGCTCCTCGGCCACTTCGGCATGAGTCATCCGCCCGAACCAGTGCAGCGTGACGACGTCGCGCAAACGACCGCTCTCCTGGCCAAGTTCCGCAAGGGCATCGGCAAGATCGAGCAGGTCCACGTCCCGGTCGTGCCACTCGACTGACACACTTTCCAATGGCATGCGTTTGCGCGCCGGAACGGTTCCTCCTTGATCGTCGGTCCCAGTCGCAGATTCATCGGATTTCCGGGGCTGAGCACTTCCGTTGCGCTTCTGCGCGTGTCGCCGCTTGAGGTGATCGACAACGACCTGCCACATTTTGCAAATGGCGATGGCCCGAAAGTGGCCGGTGCTGGTCCAATCGGCATGACCGTGATCCATGAAGTGGAGGTAGGCCTCGTGCACGATCTCCGTCGGGCAAAGTGTGAATCCGGGCGGCTGGTGACGGAAATAGCGGTCAGCGACGGCTCTCAGCTCTTCGTACACAAGCTCCAGGAGCTCATTGGATGTGTATTCGCGCTGCATTGGGTGCCCTCGCCGTCCGCAAAGCCGAACTTCGTCAAGTGCAGACAAGATACTTTAGGTGCGTGAAAGTCCATACTCAAGAAGTTTCATCGGAGAAAAGAACGATTGAAGTAATGGCGGCAGACCAAAATGACCGTGGCCGGCGACTTTCATGCCGCAGATTTCCAGGTCCAGTGCACGCAATTGTAGTGAATATCGATGGGGCTATGAGGGAGTGCGGAACCGGGTGGAACGGGACATTTCGTGCCCTGAAAGCCGAACGATCGCGGTAACGATGAAAACCTCCGGGGCCTCCCGGTCAAGGGCGATTCGCACTTCACCGGAGGTACCCTCCGGAAGGAGGCCTTCGCCGCGTAGCGTCACCGGAATGTCGGCTTGCAGGCCCTTGTGAGCAAGGACCCATGCCCGGCCACTGTCGGTTAGTTGCCGAATCAGAATTGATTCGTGTTCATACCTCGTGGTCCGCATGAGCTGCGCGGAGCCGGCCATGATCAAAGTGGCGAGGGAGGTCGCCACAACAATAAAAAAGAGCGCCAGAACCAGCATGGCCCCGCGACGTGCGGATGCGACCCGCCCAACTGGCTTCATACTTTTTCTACTCTTTCGCATCGCCCAGCTCACCCGCACACCGCACAGCGAGATCGAATTGACGATTCGGCTCCGGATCCCTTGCCCCGGTTCGGCGCCAGAACACCGTAACACTTACCCCCGTGCTGTCGGTGACGTGATCCGTACCCATGAGGCTGATCTCTGCGCTCATCGGACTCCACAGTTTCGCGGCGTCATCGTCTGCCCGTCCCCCGCTTCGCTCGACGTGGTGATCGAAGAACCGATACGTGATTTGCGTTGGCGGTTCGCCGACCCATAGAACTTGTCGAAGTTCCTCGCCGTGCTCCTCGCGCAGCGTCGCGGTTGTCGCCATGCGCACATCGCGTTTCAGGCACCGTAGAAAGTCGTTTGTACGTGCAAACTGGTTGCCGAACTCGACGACCCGGTCCTGACTTCGCAGCATGGAACCAAGGCCGACGGCCATCAACGTCCCGCCGACCCCCACCATGAGAATCACCGTGAGCATCTCCACGAGAAACACTGCCCGCCGCTTGCGAATCATGGCTTCACTCCCCGCGACGCCTTTGTGGGATCCAAATAGGTGTTGAGGGAGTACCGTGCGGGGCGTACTTTCTTTTCGCCAACGATCGTCAAAACATGAACGCGCCGAAGCGGTTGCCACGCCGGGTCTGCTTCCGTCACTCGAATTTCGTAGAGGATGCCTGTATCATCGGTGAATTTGCCATCGACGACTTCCAGTGCGCCGATGCGCATTCGCTCCACGCAGGACTCGGCTGCGAGCTGCGCCCGCCGATAATTCACGAAGTATTCCGTTGCCCGGGCATGTTGGGTGAGCAAGAGCGAGGCCACCCCAAGGACGAGTCCAATCAGAGCAAGCGAAACACACGCTTCGGTGAGGATGAACCCACGGGAAAAATGAATTTGGTGTTGAATCGGTTTCATCAAAACGTCCCCGAAACGGAGTCGATCAGAGCGATCAACGGCATGAATAAGGCCAGTGCGACGAAACCCACCATGATCCCCGTAGCCAGCGTTACCAATGGACCGCTGATGGCCGCCAGGGCATGCCACCAGCGGTAAGCGATCGCTTCGTAATAGTCCGCGGCATGGGCCAGCGCGAGCTCTGGATCCTCGCCACGTTCCACCATTCGCAGCGCACACACGAATACGTCCCCCAACTTCGCGTCCTGGGCGGCCCTATGCGGAGCGGTCCCTCGCGAAACGCTTTGGGTGAACAAGTCCAAGCGGGTCCGTAAATGGTTGGTGCCGCTGACCACGGACGAAAGACCCTCTCCGAACGCGTTGGGAACGCCGCTTCGAATTCCCATCATCATCGAGCGTATGGCCTTGGCCATGCCCAGGCCGTAATCGAGCGACCTGGAAATCGGGAAGCGCCATCGAACCGACGCCACGATTCGCTCAAGAGTCTTGGCACCCTCCGCTTGCCGCGCGCTCGTGAACATCAAAGTCATGGCTACGATCATCAGCGCCGGCGCCAGGAGAATTCCCCAGATGTGCAGGTAAACCCAATCGGCCACGTTGAGCAAAGTCAGGGTCACTGCGGGCAAACATACATCAAAATCGAGGAGAATGTCCTTGAATTTCGGGATCAGAAAAACCACCACCCCGAATACCATGACGCCGCAGAACAGCATCATCACCAGCCCATAGGCCACAGCATGGCGCGTGTGGGAGGTGGTTTGGAAATGCAGTTCGATCATGGAATCGATCATTCGCTCCTGCTGGCCGAGGGCTCCTGTCAACTGACCGCAGACTTCCGCCCGTTGAAGAGCCGCGATCAGCTGAGGCGGGCAACCGCGAAACGCCGTTTCTAATGCCGCTGAAACCGGAACCCCGTCGCGAATTCGACCGGCTATTCCCTGCAAAGCATTCCGGATTCTCCCGCGTTCACCCATGGCGGCGGCATCGATGGCGGGACGCAAGGGCAGATTCAATCGCGTGATCAACGCCAGACGGGAAACAACGGTCTGGAGTTCAATGGTCCGCCGTATTCGGGTGGAGTGTCGCAGGAACCCTCGCGGCATCAGGCTCCGTTGCTCGCCGGAAAATATCTGAAGAAAAGAGTCCACGAGCCTCGGCGTCCAGCGAAGGACAACGATGAAAATGATGAAGGCAAGCAACCCCGGGAGAAGGCTGTCACCACCGTAACTGCTACTGTAAACGCCCATGATTTCCGCGAGACGGCTGTCCATGCTACCCACCACTCACACATTGAATCAGTTGCACCAACGGCATGAACAATGCCAGGATCAAAAGGCCAATCGCCAACCCGACAACAACGACTGCCAGAGGAGCAATCCATGCCCGCAGCATCGCCTGCGAATGCGACGCACGCGATTCGCAGGCCCTCGAAAGCTGAATCAAACCGTCGCGCAGGCTTCCCACGTCGCTTTTCACTCCAGCGAAATACCCGAACATCGCGGGAATCAGGCTTGTTTGGCGACAGGCGTCTTCCAGATTGACGCCCTGTTCCACTTGAAGAGCGACGCGCTGGGCCTCCCCTGCAAGCGTTGGGCTTCCCGTTGCACCGGCGGACAGGCGCATGGCTTCGGGCAGCGGCACTGCCGTATCCACGGCGAACGCCATCGCCCGTAGAAAACGAGCCTGGAGGGAGTTGCGAATCAGCGAACCCAGGATGGGGACCCGCAAGATCATGCGTTCGCGCCACAAGCGACCGCCGTTGGAAAGGCGAAGCACAGAGAGCAAGAGCGATACGCCCAACAAAATGACGCCGCCACCAATCAGGAGTCGGGGCAAGACCTGCGAGAACGCGATCATCATCACCGTAAGGGTCGGCAACCGCACACCGAAGTCTTCGAAGGTCTCGGCAAAATGGGGGACGACAAACATGAGAAGCGCACAGAACACTCCGATCGCAAGAATAAGAACGATTGCCGGGTAGGTCAGCGCCTCCGCAAGCAATCGTTTTGTTTCGGCAACCAGTCGCAGGTGGTGCGAGAGATTGAGCAAAGTCGCCGGGAGGTGTCCGTTTTTTACCCCGGCGCGTACCACCCGGGAGTAGAGGACGGGCATCTGGGCGGCGTGCCGTTCGAGAGCCTCGTCCAGCGATTGACCACGTTCGATGTCATTGGCCATGGCTTCCAGTACGGTGCGGAGTCGCCCGGAATGGACATCTTTGCCAAGTTGCCTCAGGCCCTCGTCCAGGCAAATCCCAGCGTTTGCCAGCGCCGCGAGCTGCTCATTAAAAAAGATGAAATCGTCGCTCCCGAGTGGTCTTCGGAGTGGCGGTCGGTTCGCCGTGCGTAAGTCGATGTTGCACAGACCCATCGCAATGAGCTGCTCCGTCGCCGCCACGCTGTCGGCGGACTCAAGCGTGCCGCTGATTGCGGCACCACCCTTGCATTGCGCCGTGTATTCGAAATGACTCATCTCGTGCTCTCACGCAACAAGGTGTTCCTCCTTGTAGAAGTGGAACGGTATACAGCCAAGCACCCGAGCCAGCTCATCTTCGTCGGTGACGCCGCCCGCCGACAAAGCCTTTGCTCGCTCGATCAAGCCGGGGCCTTGCCGGGTCAGTTCCACGCGCAGTGCGGAGGCGGACGAATGATCAAGAACGAGCGCTCGCACCCTCTCGTCCAGTTCCGCCAACTGGGCGATGGCCGTGCGGCCTGCGTAACCTGTCATCAAGCAGGCTTCACATCCCCTGGTCATCGACCCATGACATCGCGCACACCTCATTCGCAACAGACGTTGCGAGCAAACCACGGTCAGCGCGCTGGTCAATTGGTACGAGGGGATGCCCATTTCGAGGAATCGGACCATGGTCTCGGCCGCATCGCCGCTATGCACCGTGGTCAATATGAGATGCCCGGTCAGAGCGGCCTCGATGGCAACGGCAGCGGTCTGCCGGTCGCGAACTTCACCCAGGAGAATGACCTGTGGATCGTGACGCAGCACGGAACGCATGCATCGTTCGTAGCCAAGCTCGCCGTGCGGGTTGATCTGGATTTGGGCGACCCGGTTGAGTCGTTGCTCCACCGGGTCTTCCAACGTGATTACGCTTCGACCGGGAGATTGGTCCCGCAGCTCGCGTATCATCGCGTAGAGAGTTGTGGTCTTGCCACTTCCTGCGGGTCCCGATACCACGATCAAGCCGGTCGGTTGAGCGATCGCTTCGCGAAGACGCGCGACTTGATCCGTCGCAAATCCCAACGAATCAAGCGATTGAAGGGCGGGTGTGGCTCGAAAGACACGCACCACGGCGCGCTCGCCGCGAATGGTGGGAAACGTAGCAACGCGAAGTTCCGCCCGGAAATCACCCGGTTCTCGAGCATCGCTCTGCCACAAAAAGCCTCCCTCCTGTGGAATATCGACCCGATACGTGAGCAGCGACGCGAGTATCTTCAGCCGGGCGACCAGGTTCTCTGACAAACGGCAAGAGAAAACTTCGAGGTCAGCCAGTTGACCATCCACGCGAATCCGCACCAACATTCCTTCGTCGATCGGCTCAAAGTGCAAATCTGTCGCACCGGCGGCCAAACCTCGGGCGAGGAGGTCGTCGATGATCGTCGTGATATCGTGGAAGCTTTCTTCTTTTTGTCGGTCGGCCATATCGCTGCTCCCGGAGCAAAGGTCGTTCAGGAGTACCCTACATCACGCGAAAGAATTCACACTTCAATTTCATCCGTACCGCTGAATGCCGATTGGTACAATCGGTTTTACATTTCATAAAAACCCCTCTTCCATTCGGGGAGAGGGGCAGGGGTAAGGGGAGAGGTCGCTGCTATAGTTGAATCTCGTCGGCCCATTCGCAAGATAACGATCGCTTCGCCTGCGATGATCTTCTCCCTCTTAGCTACGAGAAACGAGAATGCTTCTCGCAAACGAATTTTCCTGGTTTGTGCTTTTGAGCACGGATAGCCCAAGGTTGACCGTGTAGCGGGCTACCTTGGGTTCGAGTGGCATGAAATCCAAGCCCAAACGGGTTTTCGGCTGGCTCACCGATCATTTGGAATGTCGGATCATCGACCCGAGTTTTTGTCACCCAGCTCTTAACGCTCGCACGCCCACCCTATCCGGAGTAAGCTTGCATCAACGCGATTGAACGCCATCAAAAGGGAGTCTCCAACGCGATGCAATGCCTTGATGCGAATACCACCGTACGAGAACTGCTGACCGCCTTCCCGCATTCGTTTGACGTATTGGCAGCCCACGGCATGTGCGCAGACTGCAAAGACGATCCGCCACCCGTTCCGTTGCGCCACTTCGCGCAAAAACACTGCGCTGGCGACCTCCCGGGCCTCTTGGCAGAGCTCAACGCGGTAATCCAGCGATAGGCTTATTAGGGACAGTCACTGGTTACTCTTTCTGCTTTTCCTCATTGCCTCCTTGCCTTGTTGCCCCGTTGCCTTCTTCCGTGCGTTTGGTTTTTTGGACGTTTGGACTTTGGGAGGTTACTTTGAATCGATGCTTGCCGCGTGGAAAAGCTGGCGGGAACGACACTGCCATCCGGTGTCGCTGGCTCTGCACGCCGTGGCGATTCCGATGCTGGTGCCGGCCGGGGTGCTGGTCGTTGTGCAGCTCATCGACGGAGCGTGGAATCTGTGGTGGAGGCCGGTGGTGCTCGTTGCGCTCAGCTATATTTTGCAATGGATCGGCCACGCCGTCGAAGGCAACGACATGGGAGAACTGATTCTCATCAAGAAGCTTTTCGGTAAACCGTATGTGGCAGTTGGAAATGACAGGCAACAAGGCAACGGGGCAGCAAGACAATAAGGCCATGAGCGACGCGACAATCAACATCCGGCCAGCACGCGTTGACGATCTCAACGTGATCGTCCGGTTCAACCAGGCGATGGCCCTGGAAACCGAAAACAAGACGCTCGCGGACGCCATGATTCGCGAGGGAGTCCGCCGGCTGCTGGCCGACAAAAGACTTGGGTTCTATTCTATGGCGGCAATCGACGGCGTGGTCGTAGGCCAGACCATGGTGACCACGGAATGGAGCGATTGGCGGAGCGGCTACTTCTGGTGGATCCAAAGCGTGTACGTTTCGCCGGAGTTTCGCCGCCGCGGCGTTTTCCGCGCCTTGCACATGGAGGTTCGCGAGGCCGCAAAGAAGAGCGGTGAAGTGTGCGGCCTGCGGCTGTACGTCCACGAGGAAAACGCCCGGGCCATGAAGGCATATCGGAACCTGGGCATGGAGCGGACGCACTACGCGATGTTTGAAGAGGATTGGTCGTAATTGTACCAAAGCGGTTTCGGCGGGCAGACCCCGCCCTACCTCTTGGCGAATGGCGAAGGGCTCTCCCGCCGCTTGGATGAATTGACTCGAGAATCGGAGCGACAAATGGAACTGGAAGGAATCACGGTGACGCAATCTACCCAGTCAGTGCCCCACCAGGCTACACGAAGATCGTCGCCGCACCCGGTCTATTGGATGATCGCCGGGGCGTTGGTGACAATCGCTGTCACTATGGTCGTGCAGCGCGGCGGATCACCGCTGTCGGGCATGGCCTTCGGGCAGCCCACCACCAGCGCCGGCGCTCGCGGGGTCTTCGCGTTTTCCGGGCAGCTCACCAAAAACACCTACGGCGTGTACGTCGTGGACACCGACACGGCCACCATGTGGATGTACGAATACCTTGGCGCGAAAGGGTGCCTGCGTCTGGCGGCCGCGCGCACCTGGCGGTTCGATCGCTACCTGGAGGACCACAACCTGTGCGACCTGCCGCCCGAGACTGTCGAGCAGATGATCGAAGAGCAGCGCCTCAATCGCAAGCAATCGGATGAGAGCAAGATGCCCTAGTGTAGTTAGTCGTATTTGAAGCAACTTATCGGTGTGCCACTGCCGTCTCGGCAGTGGCGGCCACCGCTGACACAGCGGTGGCACACGGGCACCTTGTCCGAATGGATAAGATGCAAACAGCATGACTAAACTACGCTAGGAATGTTCAAACGGGGCCTCGCCTGGCCATGGCCCGGGCCAGGTCGTGCGCCTTGCGGCGCGCGTCCGCTTCGGCAAGCCGATACAGGGAATGCAAGGCCTGTGCGATGGCGTCGTCGCCCATTTCGGACAATTCCTGATTCACTTCGTCGCGGCGAAAACGAAGCTCCGACTCGGAAAGACGATGGTTGGCGTGTTTGCGAAACAAGGAGAGAAGTGCTCGTGCGCACGCTTCAGCCGGATTGTGGTCGTTCATTTGCATGCTCGACTCCATTTCTTTGTGGATGCTCACACGGTACGCCGGGCGCGCTATATTGCAAGTGAATTCTGGTGTCATCGCGTGGCATTTACTGCGCTTTCTTGCGGGTCGCGCAGAGTCCGCGCGGTTTTGCCTTGCCCGCTTTGTGACGCTTCCCTCAGCTAACGATCGTGAAGCAATTCACGGACAGGTGATGGCGAAAAACTTCAACGCGGTCGTGCGGTCTTGTTCTCACCGCGGCCTTCTTCCTGGAAGGGAGAGGGGGCGCCATTCGCTCAATCGCCGTAATGGTAGGGGACTTCGCGCTCGAACAGATCGAGACGGCGTCGAAACTCGCGAGAAAGATTTTCGAGGCGGAGTTTGTCGGCGAGCCTTTGGCCTCGGCGCGCCGTGACAACGGCTTCCTCCCACTGCCCGTCTTCGGCCTGTGCCGAAGCCCACGTCAACAGCGCGTTGGCGTCTTTGTGTTCGTGAGCGAGCGAAATGCGCGCGGCCAGCTCCGAGGCCTCGCATCCGTCCCGGACTTCATGGTCGGGGTGAGTAGCGAGCAACTCCGCAAGAAACCCCGCGGCGGCAAGATCGTACGGCGCCCGGCGAACACGATCACGAAGGAGATTGGCGGCCTGGTATGCGTGACCGCGTGCGATCCACAATCGGGCAAGGCTGATGTAAACTCCCGGACGACCGGGATCGAGGCCCAAACTACGAAGATAGAGCTCCTCGGCGGCACGATCGTTACCCATTGCCGAAAGCGCATCTCCAAAATGATGCGCCGCGATCGCATCGCGCGGTTCGATCTCCATAGCGCGCCGGTAGTGGATGGCCGCGATTCGGGGATTGGGCAGGGACATAAACGCGTCGGCCAGGTTGGTGTGAACAATGGAGCTATCAGGGCTGACTTTGACGGCGTGCGACCAGAGGTCCAGGGCGGTTGTCCAGACCTTGGCCTGCTCCGTGGTGGCGTAGAAGATCGCCGTGAGACCGACGGCACAGGCGAGCACGATCACGCTTGCCGCATTCCGCATTCGCCAGACGTTCGATTGAACGAGCCGGAGCAAACCGGCGACCGGCAAAACCGCGAAGCCAAGGCAGGAGAGGTAACTGTACCGATCGGCGACCAGTTGCGGGCCGCTTTGAAAAATACCGGATACCGGAACCATCATGACCACGTATGCCGCGATGGCGGCGGTCGCGGCGGGCCGGCGCTTGCGGCTCGCGAGCGCCAGTGCCAGAAGAATGGCACTACCAAGCAGGCCTTTCCAAAGAAGCGATCCCATCAGGACTTCGCGGCGCGGAATCTGATAGAGCGGACCGAGATTGAGCGGAAGCACTGTCTTCCATGCGTAAAAACTCAGCCCATACAGTGCCTGTGCGACGCGAGAGAGCGGGTCGTGTTCGATCAGCGGATACATGGCGCCGGCTTCCACTTGCGCAACCCAGGCCCTCGCACCCGCGACAGCGGCCAGCATAAGGAACGGGGCCTTATCCCAGAGGAGCGCGACGATGCGTTTTTTCCACGGCAGCGAATCGAGCCGCCGCAAGGGAAAAACATCCAGAATCAAAAGAACGAAGGGCAGCGAGACGGCGCTGGCCTTGGCCGACAGCGACAACAACTGGAAGAGCAACGCAAGCCAGTACCATCCTCGCGTCGTGGCCTGGCCGGCTTCCCGCGCACGCCAACGAACATAGGAGGCGATGGAGGCGACGAAGAAGAATCCCGACAATACGTCGCGGCGCTCGGCCAGCCACGCCACCGACTCCACGCGCAGCGGATGGACGGCAAATAGCGCGGCCGCCAAAGCGGACGCCAGACATAGGATCGGAGAGTTGATCGAACCAGGATTGCGGTCGGTTGCCGTGGTGGTTCGCAATGCGATGAAGAACAGTCGCCTTACGAGGAAGTAAAAAAGCAAGGCCGTGCCCGCATGGAGCAGCACGCTGGTCAGGTGATAGCCGGAAACCTCGCGCTTCCACAGCGTCCAATCGAGCCAGTAGCTCAACCAGGTCAAAGGCTGAAAGTGCCCGGCGTAGGAAGTGGTGAACATCCAATGCAAGCTGTCGCGGTCGAGGGTTCGATAAATGACTGTGTTGATCAGGAGGTCGTCATCGTCCCAATAGACATAGTCGGCCATGATCGCCGGCAGAAATGCGGCCACGGTAAGCAGAAACAATGCGATCGGGGCCACCACCGGCCAGGGGATGAGCGAAAACCAGGATTTCAGAGAAAGCCGCGCTGGCCGAGGCGGTGCAAGATCGGTCTTTCGCTCCAAGTCAGGAGCGATAATGTTTGGCGTTCCCATCACGCCTATTCTAGGAATCCGGACCGGTCGATCCATAGGATGAAACAATACACCTGGCGGCCTCGATGATTCACTTGGATCGTTAGTCGATGCGGAAAACCAGCGTAAAGACACAGGGACACAGACTTTGCACGGCGTTGCTGCTGGCGGCGTTCGCTTTGCCGCGAACTGCCCCGGCACAGACGGCGTCGCCTCCGGGCGTGACGGACTCGGAGATTGCGGCACTAGCGGGTCAGTTAAGCGATCCGGTATACGCCAAACGGATTGGCGCCACGCGACGACTGTGTGCGATCGGCGAGCCGGCGATGGAAACGCTTCGCCGCGCAGCGGACGGCGACGACAGGGAGGCGGCGCTGCGGGCCCGCAAGGTCATTGCGGCCCTGGAACGGGTATGGTTCGCGGGCGTCGAAGTCCGCCTGGAAAGCGCACGAACTTCTTTTGAGTGGAACGATGCGATCGACCTCCGAATAGTTTTGGAAAACCGATCCCGTTTTCCCGCCCGCGTTCCCTTTTCCACCGGCACAGATCAATCCGAGGGCGACTCGGCGGATGCACGGCAGGTGGCGTTCATGATTGACGCGTCGGACTGGCTGGTTGTGCAAACCGCGCAGGGCCGCGATGTGGACCTTCGCGTGGATGAAATATCCGACGATCCCGCTGTGCTTCGTGTCGTTCAGGAGCGATTGAGCGGCGGACCGATTTCCGTGCTTGCCCCGGGCGAACGAGCGAGCGTCGCACTCGTCGCGTTTAATCGCGGGTGGGCACGGTATCCGCTACTTGATGAAGGCAACTACACCGTGATGTTTCGCTATGTGCCGGAGTGGATCGATCCTGTGTTGGCTGAGGAAAGGGCTGGCGAAGTTCGCAGCAACACGCTTGCGTTCCACGTCGTGAAGGGCGCACCGGAAACCGTTTCCCGCGGAGGAGCTTTGGCCGAAGTCGCCGTTCGCCGCGATGAAAATGAACTGATTGCCTCGATGACCAATCGCACCGATCGAGCGATGCTCATCAATACAAATTATGGCATGTCCGTACCCTTTGCTGCCATTCAATGGATTTACGAGCGCGACGGTCGCCGCGCGACGATTCCCGCCGCACCGGTGCTGGGTCGTAACTGGGTCGATTTCGATGCCCGCCGCTTCGTTCCCCTGGAGCCCGGAGGTTCCTTGGAATTGTCCCGCGTTCGTGTAGCCGACCTCTCGCGGGCTTTGAGCCAGGCGGGCGAGGTTGTGGTGGCGGGCGAAGGAATCATAGCACTGAGTTATTTCAATTTATGCGACAGACAGTGGCAACTTCGCGAGCAGGCCAACCTGGACAAGGACGCGGCGACACCGGCGGTGTTTCGCACGACCCTGCCACGGGAATTGCTATCCACCCGACTGACCAGCCAGCCACTTCGATCGTGGAGCGTTCCGTGAAGCGGGAGGCTTGCTCCTGTTGCGGTGAATCATCCGAAGTTTCGCATCGCGGAAACGTGGCGTGCCGGTCGCAGGCTGGATGGTTGTCATTCACATTTCGCCAAACTGTCACGAGAGTGTCATTTGACAGCGCAACAAACCCGAGCAACGTCGGAAATGGGCTAGACCGATCCGGGGAGCCTGAAATTGTCGTTCCTTTTATGGTCAATCGGCTCTGAGAAATTGCTTGCGAAATAATTCAAAAAGGGGGGTGACAAACCTTTTTGAGGTGTGTATAGTACAAGCGTCTACTGGTTTGGTCCTCGTATTACAGCTCTGACCGCTCCCAAGAAACCCAATCGCCAAGGGGAAGTTCGGCAGGCTTTTTCGGGGCATGTTTTGAGTCAGGTCGACGGGCCAGGGATGGCGACCTCGGGGTTTTCCTCAGGACGATCATACAGACCATTGCTGCCCCAGCTCGGCGGACCTCATTCTGGCGGTTGGTTGTGTCAGGCACGAATCGCAGCAAGGAATCGTTCCGGATCTTCGATTACACTGGCCTGATCCAGGTGGCGGAGCAGATTCGCTTGCGATCTTTCGCGTGAAACACGACCTTCCGGTGATCGGAGTGACGGGCGGGATCGGCGCGGGCAAGTCTGCGGTTGCACAGATGTTAGGAACGCTCGGCACGCTGGTCATCGATTCGGACACCCTGGCTCACGAAGAGCTTCGTTCGGCAGACGTGATCGAAGCGATCAAAGCGCAGTGGGGATCGGCGGTTTTCCGCGCAAACGGCCAGGTGGATCGCGCGGCGCTTGGGTCGAAGGTATTTGGTGACCCCGCGGAACTCAAGAAGCTCGAGAATCTGCTCTACCCAAGAATCAACCGGCATCGCAGGAAGATCATCGCGGAACACGCTGGACGTCCCGGACTGCGGGCTGTTGTCCTCGACGCCCCCAAGCTCTACGAGGCCGGAGTGGACAAGGAATGCGACGCCGTCCTATTCGTGGATGCCGACGAGGAAGTGCGAATCCGCCGCGTGGCGAAAAGTCGCGGATGGGGCCCTGCGGAGCTTGCCCGACGAGAAAAAATGCAGATTCCGCTGGACAAGAAGAGAGCAATGGCCGATTATGTGGTTGTCAATAATCACACCGGCCTGGATTCGTTAACCCCCGAGTTGAAGCGGATTCTGGATTCGGTGGTCGGTTCAAAACCAAAACCCTGACGGTTTTCTAATGAATGGGCGCAGCGGCGCTCCCCAAACAAGTTCAACGTGATCGAGTAAAAACAAAGACAAATCTGCGTTAAGTCGCAAATCCCTAGAGGAGGAAACGATCGATGGCGAAAGCCACCACACCCAACAAGTTACGTACCCCCCGAAGACGCCTTTCGACCGCCGAAAACGGCGGAGTTGAGGACACGCCTATGAACCTGGATTCAATCACCACGTCGTCTGCGCCCGCATCGGAAGCCATTGCCCCACCGCCGCCCTCGCTTGAGGCAGAGGCCCCGACAAGCCCGATCGACGCGGAGACCCATGCGAAGTACGAGGAAATCAAGCGCGGAAGCATTCACATTACCGAGCTTCAGCGCATGAGCGTGCAGGAGCTGCACGACGTGGCCAAGCAGGAAGGCCTGGAGGAGTACACCGGGCTCAAGAAGCAGGACCTGATCTTCAAGATTCTCAAGGACCGCATCAACCGCAACGGCTTGATGTACGGCGAGGGAGTGCTGGAGATTCTGCCCGACGGGTTTGGGTTCCTGCGAAGCCCGGAATACAACTATCTACCTTGCCCGGATGATATTTATATCAGCCCGTCGCAAATCCGGCGGTTTGGTCTGCGTACCGGGCATATCGTCGCGGGGCAGATTCGTCCGCCCAAGGAATCGGAGCGCTACTTCGCGCTGCTTCGCGTCGAGGCCATCAACCTCGAAGACCCCAACGTCGTCACCGAGAAGACCAACTTCGAGGATTTGACGGCGCTGCATCCAACGCGAAGACTGTTCCTCGAAACAGCGCAGGATGAGCTTAATATGCGCATCGTCGATATTGTCACGCCCATCGGTATGGGCCAGCGCATGCTCATCGTGGCTCCGCCGCGGACCGGCAAGACGGTGCTCTTGCAGAAGATGGCCAACGCCATTTCCAAGAACCATCCGGACGTGTACGTCTTCATTCTGCTTATCGACGAGCGGCCTGAAGAAGTGACGGAAATGCAGCGGCACACCTCCGCCGAGGTGGTCAGCTCGACCTTTGACGAGCCCGCGTCGCGTCACGTACAGGTGGCCGAGATGGTCATCGAGAAGGCCAAGCGGCTTGTGGAATACGGTCGCGACGTGGTGATTCTGCTCGACTCGATTACGCGACTCGCCCGGGCATACAACACCGAAATCCCGCACTCCGGCAAGATTCTCTCCGGTGGTATTGATGCGAACGCCTTGCAGAAGCCCAAGCGTTTCTTCGGCGCCGCCCGAAACATTGAGGAAGGCGGATCGCTGACTATCATCGGGACGGCCCTGGTGGATACCGGATCGAAGATGGACGAAGTCATTTTTGAGGAGTTCAAGGGCACGGGTAACAGCGAGTTGCATCTGGATCGCCGCCTGGTCGAGCGCCGCGTGTATCCGGCCATCGACGTGGCCGCCTCCGGCACCCGCAAGGAAGAATTGCTCATGGATCCCAAGGAGCTGGAGCTGGTCTATCGCCTGCGACGAGTCCTGTCGGACATGAACGTGGTTGAGGCGATCGAGCTGCTTCGCGGCCAGTTGGGCAAGGTCCGTACCAATGCCGAGTTCCTGATGACCATGAAACTCGATTAAGGACGCTGAGGACATAAGAAGTTTATGAGTACGATTCACGCAGTCTTTGAGGATGGAGTCTTCCGCCCCCGTGAACCGGTGGGACTTCCGAATGGGTCGGAGGTGGAGTTCGAACCGCGCCTCATCCAGCCGGACCATAATGGCGACGATTCGTTGGCGAGGATTTACGGGGTTCTTGCCAGGCGCTTTGAGTCGGGCGAAACCGACGTAGCGGCACGCCATAATGAACACCAGCCATGAACACGGTATTCCTCGATACTGTCGGTCTTCTTGCGCTTTGGGACCGCAGTGATCAATGGCATGATGCTGCGGAGCGAGCGTTCGTGCTTCTGGCACAAACCAAATCCGCACTTATTACGACCTCTTACGTTCTGCTCGAATGCGCCAATGCTGCTGCCCGACGCCCCTATCGATTGGAAGTCAATCGACTACGGGTGGAAATGGAGCGTGGCGGGCACGCGGTGCATCCCACTCTGGAGGAATGGCGCCATGCCTGGGAATCTTTCGCGAGAGGTGATGCTGATCGCGCCGGGGTGGTTGACCAGGTTTCCTTCCTTGCGATGCGGAAGTTGGGAATTCGGCAGGCGTTCACCAACGATCGGCATTTCAAAGCGGCAGGATTCGAAATTTTGTTTTAAGATGCGACATCTCGCTGGAGTGATCTATCATCACCCATTGTAGATGAAATTGAGGAGCGAATCATGACCATCACCATCAAGTATTGCACGCAGTGAAACTATCTTCCCAAGGCCGCCGGTCTGGCGGCAGCAATCAAGAAACAGTTCAACGTGGATTCCAAGCTGATTGAGGGTTCGGGCGGGGTGTTCGATGTACATGTCGATGGCCAGCAGGTTTGGAACAAGCAAGACATCGGCCGCTTCCCCGACGACAAGGAGGTTCTCGACAGGATCAAAGCAATCCCAACTTCAACAAAGCCAAAATAGATCTTCCTTGATAGCCAAGACGAACAGGAGGGCATGGCTTAAGGAATGACTGCGGCGGCGCTAGTTGCAGGGCGGACGCACTGAGATGAGCTGATTGAAATGCCACGCCTGCGGTTGGTGCATTGGCAGATTCCGCTCAGTAACTGGATTCTGCTCGTCAAACAAGAAAGAGTTGTATAGCTCGCCGCCTGCTGTCAACACGTAGGAAAACTGAGTCTTCAATTCCCAATCCATGATCGCAATTCGCACAAAAAGACTGTACAGGTAGGCCTGCTTCTTGCGGGGATATGCCGCGATGGCGGAAGTAGTTCCATCGCTTGCTGGAAAACGGACGACAAAATAATTGTTTCCCTGATCTCTCAGCTCCTCAATGTGCTTCAAGACGGAGGACTTCGCGCTCCCGAATTCGGCTTGGCCACCACACACTTCCCTTGCGTGGTTAAAGAGCGAGGCGCGAACTGCGAAGGGCAGTCGAGCGAGGCTACAATGGGTCAACCTTGGCACGAGTATCAAGAAGGCAATCCAGCACGCGATCGCGATGCCGAACCCGATGGCCAGCCTTCTTGTTTCTCGGCGCATGGCAGAGCCTAACCGGCCTGTCTCAAGACCCCGATGTTTTTCGCTTTGGTTTCACGCGGCCTTCGAGGGGGTCGACTTCCTTGCGAGTCATCACCAATTCGCATCGCGGGCACTTGGGGCCGTCGCCGGCAGCGGTCCACTGGCCATGCACGACTCGGAAGAGTGCGGGGTGGGCGTGGCCTTGTCCGTCGCGCTCGAACTGCACTTTTTCTTCGTACGCTCCGTGGGTTGAACATTGGTAGACGGTGAAGGGGTAGGCCATCTCGCCGCAGGTGGTGCAAGGGCGGCCACCCACCTGGCCTTGCGCTTGAAAGATATGCCCCTGGTCGCATTTCCAATCGAGCTCGGCATCTTCAAATAGTGTGGACTCGACGACGGGAACCTCGTCCGTGCGCCACCATCTCCACGCAGAAAACGCAAAGACCGCGGTGACGGCCACTGCCGCCAGACTCAGACCGGCAGCGCGCGAAGGAATTCGCCGCTTGACGATACGGACTTTACGTCCGGGCTGACCGTCACGGAAAGACACGGAAAATCCCACGCTGAATGTTATTCGGCCGGGATGGTCCCAGTCCACCAGTAGAGGTGATCTTTAGCGAATGAATAATGCGGAGTACTGAGTTCGTTACAGAGGGCACACCCTCCCGCCTTGCAATTGGCGTAAAATCGCTTGACGGGCGAGCGAAGGATGCGGTCCGAAGCGACATCATGCACGCTGGAGTCCAAGGCCAGTACATGAATCCCGTGTCCGTGACGCCGGGTGAGCCAACTGCTCTTGGGGGTATCGGAATAAGGATCCCATCCACCTCCCCAAGCCACCAAGCTGCCATTGCGGCCCGGACCGGAGGTCTCACGAGTGCGCTCTTCATAGCGCATATCGTCGGGGCCCAAGTCGGCGACCAAGATCGTCTGCGCCGGTCGTTTCGGATGACGGCGCTCGACGTTGGCCAGGTAGCCGCCGCCCGCGGTCATGATGAACTGATTGAGTCCGTAGCTTACTGCATTGGCTGCCTCAGGATCATCAATGTTGTCCCGGTATTGCTCCATGCGATTCCCGAATGGATCGGAAGGGCAGCGCATAAGCATTGGGTCGGGCATGTACGTGGGAAAAAGCATTGCGAACCACGATGGGCTTTCCGGTTCCGCCGAAGCCGCGGCCGATTCCACAACCTTCGTCACCGGCAACCAGCCATCGTTTTCTGTGGTGTACATCAGCAGGCTGGTGCCGAGTTGCTTAAGGTTGTGTTGGCAAATGGTGGACGAGGCCAGATTGACTGATCGCTTCAAGGACGGGATCAACAGCGCGATCAAAAAACCAATCATCGAGATCACAACGAGCAACTCGATGAGGGTCATCGCTCGACGTGATCGGCGCGGACTACGCGACCGAAAATCCAGAAGATGTTTGATTCCCACCATAACGCAACCTATAGACTAATCAGGTCCAGGTCCGATTGCAACAACTTTTTACCCCTTTCGCTAACAAAATTTCACACGCCCGTCATCCACTACTTATTCGGTCGCTTTGCCATCTCGCGTTCGGCCAGTATCCTATTAGGCGGTTCCTATATCTGCCCACGCAAGGATTTACAGTGATACTGTCCAAAAATAACCTACCTGACCTAGTTCGTAGAGAATTGCTGCCCTTCGTTAACCAACCAGGCCAATACATTGGACACGAAATCAACCAGCTCGTTGGCGACGGCGACTGGGAACGGGCAGAAGTTCGCGTCGCGATCGCATTTCCTGACGCCTATACCATTGGCATGAGCCATCTGGGATGCCAGATTCTTTACTGGCTCACCAACCACACGCCGGGCTGTTGTGCCGAGCGCGTTTTTTGTCCGTGGCTCGACGCCGAAGCCCGCATGAGGCAACGCAACATCCCGCTATTTACTTGGGACACGCGGCAACCCGTATCGAGCGCCGACATCCTGGCCGTCTCGCTTCAGTATGAGATGGCGTTTTCATGCGTGTTGCAATTGCTCGATCTCGCGGGCATTCCGATGCGAGCGGCGGATCGCGACGACTCGCACCCTCTGGTGATTGCCGGCGGGCCGCAGGCGGACAACCCCGAACCGATGGCCGACTTTCTCGATCTGGTGGTGCTTGGCGACGGCGAAGCATCGATGGCCGCGATCCTCGAACTGTACAAGGCATTGAAGGCGAGCGGAGTGCGACGGCGCGACATGATTCGCATCATGGCGCGTAGGTTTCCGTGGATTTACGCACCGTCGCTCTACGATGTGCGCTACAACGCCGATGGGACCGTTAGTAGCGTGACGCCCACGGACGACGCGATTCCGCGCACCATCGAACGATGCCAGACAGCGAATTTCGACGAGGCACCGTTCCCGCTGCGACCGATCGTCCCCTACATCGAAGTCGTACACGACCGTTTCGCCATCGAGATCATGCGCGGCTGCCCGCAGCGCTGCCGCTTTTGCCACGCCGGTTACACCAAGCGGCCAGTGCGCATGCGCAGCGTCGAGAAAATTCTCGGCATGGCCGAGGAAATGTACTGGGCTACCGGGCAGGAGGAGTTCGGCCTGCTTTCGCTTTCGACGGCCGACTACCCGGATTTGCGGCCATTGGCGGAAGCGGTCAACGATCGTTTCCGCTCGCGCCACGTGAACATCTCGGTGCCTTCGCTGCGCGTGGACAAGATGCTGCAAAACATCCCCTGGATGGTGAACTCGGTGCGTAAGGGCGGGCTGACCATGGCCGTCGAGGCGGCCAACGACGACATGCGCGCCGCCATCCGCAAACACGTCACTGATGGGGATTTGATTGACGGAGTAAAGGAAGCCTACAAGGCCGGTTGGCGCGGCATCAAGCTTTATTTCATGTGCGGCTTCCCCGGAGAGCGGCCCAACGATATCGACGGGATTGTGCATCTCTCGCGGAAGGTGAGCGAAGCGCGGCGCGATCTCGGCAAAGGCCCCGCGAATGTAAACGCTTCGGTGGGCTGGCTGGTGCCCAAGCCGTACACGCCGTTTCAATGGGCGGCCCAGCCGCGCGCGGAATACTTCCACGAAGCGCGGAGGCAGATGGCGAGTCTGCTCTACGCGGATATGGACAAGAACAAGTCGCGGAAATACGGGAACAAGAAGGGCAAGTCGAAAGGACCCATCAAGCTGAAGACTCACAACGTCGAGCGGTCGATCCTCGAAGGCGTCTTCGCCCGCGGAGACCGCAGGCTGGCTGCCTCCATCGAACACGCTTATCGCGCCGGGGCGCGCTTCGACGGATGGGACGAATGCTTTAAGGCGCAGCTATGGAACGACGCATTTGCGGCCACGAGCACGGACCCGGACTTCTACGCCCACCGCGAGCGCGGCCAGCAAGAAGTGTTCCCGTGGACCCACCTTCACGGCGGCCCGGAACAAGAATACCTCGCGCGACAATACGACGACGCGGTTACGCAAATCGGCAGGCCCGCAAAGCCGGTCTCAAGTTGACCTCGCCGATCACCGTACGCACGTTCCGAAAGTCGTATGGTCAGAACCATGCCGACCATGGGACGCCAATGGAGGTTTTGCAGCAACTCACGGGGCACTCAAACATCGCCGCTACCCGTACGTTTTACATTCAGGCGGCGGATGCCGGTAAACGCGACGCGGTCGGTAGGTTCGAGCGACGGCTTTCGGCTCCAGCCAGCACGCCCCAGCGTACGGGGTTGGTTGCGGCTGACGCCAGCGCTCAAAAACAGGTAAATGCGATGTGGCTCGACAGGCGGGAGTTCTTTGTTTTCAATGACTTACGAATTCGGGGCGACAGGATTCGAACCTGCGACCTCTTGACCCCCAGCGCCTCCCCTAACAAAAACCGATCGTGAACACTCGGCCGTAACTCGTTGTGCGATTGGTGGTTGTGAGAATTGTTTTGTGCGATGACTGCCTGTGAGTTTCGCTAAGTTCGGCTCAATTCCGCTCATTTTCGTATCATTGATACACTCGGCGAAGATGTCAAGCGTTTGAACCGACAACCTTTTGACGCACTGTCACGCGCTTTCTGGATCGCGCACAACCCCGTGATGATGCGCCGTGCCGTCTGGGAGTCCCGTATTTCTTCCACGACGCGCACGTCGAAGCGCTCCAGCCAATGCGGCCCTACGCCCGTCGATCGGATCAGCTCGTTGATAAAACGGATTTGGTGCGGTGATGCCCGCCGGCCGCGGCGTGGTCTGCATGGTGCCTGCGCTCGGCCTAATGTGAGCCTGTCAATCAGCGCGTCGGCCTGGGTGCGGGTAAGTGCAGATACGCTCCCCGCCGGCGTCAAGTCGCGGACGGCGGCCAGGTCCATGCCCCGGTCGCGGGCCAGCGCGAACAACTGCCGGCGCTGCACTTCGGTGATCATGTGCGTGGGCACGGCGCATCGACTCCCATGAATCGCAGGGGGGGCTGTGCGGCACGATGGGGCGATACAGAAAGACCGTCGTAAATGCCCTCCAAAAACTCGACATCACAGTTCTGGAGCAACGTCACGATCCTGCGTATCAAATGCTCCTTTTCTAATCCCACTGGCAGAGCGAACAGGAGGTCGACCGTGAGGTTATTTACGAGGTCCATTGCATCAACCGCTTCGTGGCGGGCGGCGGCCTCTGCCGGCGTCTCTCTCTTTCCGAGAATGGGATCGTCCGCGAGCGCGTCGCGGAGCGCCCCCGACATCTCCTTCAGAAACCGGAGCGCGTTTTGCGGAGTGGGGTTTTTCAGATGCGCCCGGGCAAGGTCGATCCGGTCGATCAACTTCTTCTTTGCTTCCTGCGCCGTCGTTGGTGGGTGTACCATTGTCTGTTTCTCCGTTGCTGGCCAGACGGCTCAACTCGTTTTCGTAGTCTTCCAAGACCTCGTTCAAAATGTCCGCGGGGGCGTTCCCGAATTGCGCGGCAATCCTTTCGCCCGCGCCGCGGACCACCTGGCCCATTCGGGTCAAGTGTGGGATCAGTTCCGCTTTGGGGACAAGGGTTCCCTTCTGTCGCAACACCTCCATTTTTTCGCGTTCGGCGCGCCACCGTCTGTATTCTTCCAGGGCGGGTGAATCGCGGGTGTTTCCCAGCAAGAGCGGATCGGCGTCGTTGCCGGCGACGTGGCGGATCGCCCAGGCCTCGATCACACGTCGCCCCCAAAACCACGTCTCCCGGCCCACCTTCCTGATCGCATCGGGTTGGACGTGCGGGCGGATGTACTGATCGAAGCTCGTGCTGGAACAATCGAAAAGGCGGGCCATGTCCTCGCGGTTGAACCACGCCTGATCCCCGCGTCGCGGAATCCCGTTCGTGCTCACGATCGCTTACCAAGTTCCCCCCTGGCTGCCGGCGAAAGCCCCAGCTCACGGCCCAGCTCGGTCAGTTGGCGGATCGCGGTGTCCGCCACTTTCAGATAGGGGTTGCTCGTGGGCGTCTGCGTGGAACTCGCCACCACCGGCCCCAATTCCGCAACCATCTTTTCAGCGGCAATCCAACGGGCGCGGACTTCGCAATAGGTGGCTAGGACGTTGGCGTCCACGACGGCGGCCAGGCTCGCTTCGGCCAGGTGGGGAACGATGCGTTTCCACTCCTCGAGCGCTGTGGGGGACAGTTCCGGCGGCGGGCGTTTGGCGTCGATCACCTTCAAGCCGGTCGGCTGTCGGCGAATCTTCAGCTTCCCCAGACATCCCGCGGGGGTCGGGTGGAACGCGGGGGCGGCCTTACTCATACTCATGGCGCGGCCTCCTTCATCCAGTCGCGGTGGAAGTGAAGCAGGTCACGGTCATTCGTCAAAACCGCCTGTTCCACGTTGCGGCACGATCGCAGGTTGGCGGATGACTCCCACGTCAGACACCGGCCGTCCGACAACTCCATCAAGGTGATCTTCGCGTGGGAGCGGATCGCGGCGCAGGCATGGCCGCGGTGCGTCAACGCGGCGTGCAGGTTTTCGAAAATTCGTCCGCCGTCTGCCACGCTGCGGAAGTAGATCGAACAAATGAACGTGCATCGCTCCACCTGGCCGGCGTCGAGCATGGCCAACAATGTGGCGGTGTTTCGCTCGTTGAATCCGAGCGTGGCAAGGTTCAGCTCCCGAATCGTGGCGGGTGCGGCCAGGGCGAGCACCGCGGGGATGATGTCGAACGCATCGAAATTTCCAGACAAGACCAAGTGCATCGACTCGCCTTCCCCCGGTAGCCGCTCGAGCGCCTGCACCGCATTCGACACGCGCAGCCCGTTGATGAATGTCCGGTGTGCGGCTCGGCGAGTGTGCTTTCGTTCTCGATCGAGAACCCGGCGGGCGTCTTTGCCCTCATTGGGCGTGTGGAACACCGTCCGCAGCCCCGCGGCGTCAACGGTGTGTAGGTTTTTCGTCCAGTCTGCAATCATCGGCATCTTCCAACAGCCCAGATTCGAGCACTGCACACGTAAAACCCCGCCCATCAGCCCACTGCCGACGATGGGGGGGTGCGGGAAAGGACCCCAAGCCTTCGCAGGAGTGGGGGCGCGGCGCGGTGGCACCGCGCCCCATGGACGCCCCGCGAGCCAGCCGGCGGGAAAGAGTCAAACTGGTGCGTCCTTATAGTAGTAGCTGCTCGATGCCTGCAGCTCCTCAATCTTTGCGTCCCGCTCGGCTTTGCGGGCGAGATACCCCGGCTCCATAGCCTGCACTTCCCGTTGGCGGCGATTGACGTACCTTGCCCAAGCATCGCGCGGGATTTCTCCCTTCCTTGGATCGGGCGTCGGCAGGTTCTCGTCACCGTTCAGCCGGCGACCGTGCAAATGCGCGGCCATGCTCCTGTTGTCCGTGATGTCCGCAATCGAAATCCGCCAGTGAATTTCCGCGGCGGCGGTCACCACGTCGTGATACTCTGCCTCGATGGCCGCGCGCTGGCGATTGGATTGGTTCACCAGGAACGGCGGCTCGGATTGAAGGACCTGCACGCGGGCGCGGGTGACCTTGTCGGTGGCGGCCAATGCCTCATCCCGAACTCTGGCAATCGACGCGGCAACTTCCTGGGCTTCCAGAACCTTTTCCAGCGCGATGGGGTACTCTCGTTCATACAGCGCGATGGCGCTCCGCTCCTGCTGCACGACCTTGTTGAAGTAACTTGGGCCGCGGCAGATTTCTCTTGCGGCGAGCGCCCGCGTCACCCTCGCCCGCTGCGATTCAATATGCAGTCCTTCCCCGAATTGATCTTCGAGCAACCGATGCTCGGCTGATCCCCAGGGCTGACCCGTTCGGACGGCGCGGATCAGAATTTGCTCACAGGCCAGGGCCCGGCCCGAAACCTTTCTCAGCTCGTCGTCGAGCACGGAAAGCGCCTCTGTGGTGGTTGGCGCTTCATGCTGTACCGCGTGGGCGGGAAGAACTCTGTCTTCCAGCGGAGTGGGGCCGCGGTTGCGCTTTTTCTTCGATTCCTCAAGCACCCCAAGCTGTTCCCCGGACATCGTCTTGGCCATGTGGATTTCCTTTCGTGGGGCGGCCTTTTGGCCGTCGGGACTATTTTTCGTTCGCTTCGAGCAACATCTTCCTATGCAGCTCCGGTCGTTCTTTCGCGACGGCCTTTACGGCCCGGACGCGATCCATCCCAAGTGCAACCCGCTCCTCGACCAACCTCATAAACTCTGTCTCGAACGGCCCTGCGTTTTTCCTTGTCATACTTCTACGCTCCTGTCTTTCTTGTGCGCGGACCACGCGGCCCGCGCCTGGTCTTCGCTCATTCCCAGCCGCTCGCACCGTTCCACGAAGTCCTCGTCCACGTCCTCCGGCATGTCGATCAGGGACGGCCTTGCTTTTTGGTTCTTTACAGGGGGATTCCAACCGCTCGACTTGACCGCTTTGATGAAACTCTCATCCGCGCTGCGTCCGAGCTCCCATACGATTGCGTGCTCGATCTCAGCGCTGGCTTGAATCGTCTTTAGCTTTGGTGCCGCCCGGCGAACCAGCTCAGCGACGGTTCCTTCAAAGGTTCCAATCTCATCGACCAAGCCCTTATTTTTCGCGGCCACCGCGCCGATCAACCGCCCGTCTGCCAGGGCGTCGACGTGGCCCAGCTCAAGTCCTCGCCCTTCCGCGATTGCGCGCATGAATTGGGTGTGCACCAAATCGACTTGGATTTGCCAGTTGCGCAATGCGTCTTCGCTAACAGGCTCGCCCGGCACGCCTCGTCCCTTCGCTTCAGCGCTGCGGATCACGTGAGTGCGGATTCCTGCTTTTGCATACGCTGCGGAGACATCGTCAATGGCGGTGTAGACGCCTATCGAACCGGTCCAGCCCGTCAAATTGATGACCGCCCTGCTTGCTCCGCTCGCGATGTAGTACGCGGCGGACGCGCCCAGGTCCTCGATGAATGCGGTGACGGGCTTGATCTTCCTGGCTTCGAAAATGGTTCGCCAAAGATCCCCGATGCCGGCTGTCTGTCCCCCAGGGCTGTCGATGTAGAGTAGGATTTCGAGCACTTCACGATCGCGGAGAGCCTTCGCGATGGTCTGCCGCGTGGCTACCGTACTCGTGTTGGCGATGAAGAAACTCCACCAGCTCGGCCATTTGGTAAGTGTCCCGACGATGGGAACAACGCTCACGCCTGGCGTCTGCGACAGATTCGTCTTGTCGGTGGATGGCGCTCTGCCCGCGGCCGCGGCGCGGATGTCCAATCGGTCGATCGTTTCAAACAACTTGCGTCCGTATGGTTCGGCAATCGCCCAGGGACTCGCTTCATCCAGGTGATGACCGACGATTTGTGGCACTAGAAAATTCATCTCCTACACCTCCCAGCAAATAAACTCGTTTCTGTTCCGATGGCGTCGGCCAATCCGGCGGCTTCGGCGTGCTCTCCGATGACGGCGGTAGCGGTTAACCGCTCCAGGACAGACGCCTTGACATTCGGGCGAGCTTTCAAAATTGCGGAAAACAGTTCCGCTTGTAGTTGCGCGGGTCCGGTGCGTGAGAATGGCGACGGCTGCACAGCAAGGAATCCGATTCGTGCCGTTGGATGGAGTATCACCGGCGAGCACCAGCCCAAGGCGAGCGCGCCGGCGCAGCCGTATGCGGCATGGCTGATGTGGGCGGCCACCATGCCGCCGGCGGAGCGAACGGCCTGAATGGCGGGGCCTACGGTTTCGATCACATCATCAACAAGACCGCCTGGGCTGGTGATGCACAAAACAGTCAAGCAGCGAATGGCCCTCCGGAGCGCGTCCTCCTGGGCGCGAAAAAGTTCCTCCTCGATGTCCAACGCGTTCAAGCGGTGACCCAGAATGCCGGTGAGTCTGATGGTGGCGATGACTCCACCTGCTCCGCGGCGAGAGTAAAACACGCCCCCGTGCTGCCGTTCTTGGCGTCCGGTGGGTCCGATCGAAGTGATTTCGCAAGGCATTATCATGTCGCACCCGTTAGAATTCTGACATCCTCGTTGTGGGCTAACATCAGATCGCGATGCACTCGAATGGCCCAGGCCTGCTCGCACGTCTGGCACAACTCCTTTTCGAAAAGGACAATTTCGTTTGTCTCGATATCACGTGCTTGCCGCTGGACAACTTTCACGCTCGTGACCTTCAAATCTTTTTCCCCAATTTTTCCGCATCTGTCGCACTGAATCATGTTTGCCTACCTTTCCAATTTGACCGCCAAAGATGGCCACTTCACCCAAAGATGCCCACCGTTTGCGGTTGGCCACCTTGGCCACCTTTGACCACCTTTGGAAGATGGCCACTTACTCATCAACTTGGCCACCTATGGCCTGCGGCAATTCCCACACCCAGCGGCCCGCCCGGCCATAGCCAAACTTCTTGGGCACGATGCCGATTTCTTTTTGGGCCCGGATGAGGGTCTTCCTGGAAATTTCCTGTTGCGCGGCATTCTTGATGATGACCTTCGCATCGACTGCGCCGTCGGACAGCTCGGCTTTGAGGAATTCGACGGCCTCCTGACGGGCGCTCCCCCGCTCCGTCGTGATGTTTGCATTTAAGACTTCCTCTGCCGTTTCGCTGATCGGCTCCGACTCCCAATGCAGTACCGGTTGCCCCAGCGGGTGGGATTCGATATGGAACGCAAGGCCGGTTTTGTTGGCGGTCAGATTGTTCTTCACTGGAACGAACAAGCGTCGGTTGGGGGCCTCTTGGTCCACGCCCACGGCCATGACGGATCGTGCGGCAGCGGGGAAAGCCAGCGAGCCCGAGGCGCGATAGATCGCGTTCATCCCGGCTGCCTTGTTCAAATGCTGCACGGCTACCACCGCGACACGCAGGTCATTCGCGAGCTTCGACAGCGGCGCCAGCATGGCGCGGACGGCCGCATTGTTGTGCGATTCGGTTTCGCCCAGGAAGGCGCTGATGGGGTCGATGACGACCAGGCGGCAACGGCGCTGCGCCTCGATTGCTTTTCGGAGCAAGGGGAGATCGGTATCAAGCGCGATTCCCCGTTCGGCGGTCGTCTCGGCCTCCGGGTGGATCATCACCCGCTTGGCCACCAGCGCGTGGATTCTTGCACAGTCGGCTTCGGCGGCATTCAGACGGGGGCGGATGGTGTCTTCCAGGTCGTCTTCTGCACCAAGCAAGAGCACGTCACCGGCGGGATTGCTCCCGGCCATGGCGTCGGGCCACGCTCGGCCGGCGCTGACTCGTGCGGCCATATCCAACGTCAAAAGCGATTTCCCTTTGTCGGGGTCTCCGACGATCAGGCTGAGTTTGCCAATCGCAAATTTTTCCGGCCAGAGCCATTCGACGGCGGCGGGTTGCACGTCTTGCAGGCGCACCATCACCGGCTCGTCCGGCGTGAATCTCGCGCGGGTGGGCGTGCGTGCAACGGCGGGCACGGCGGGCACAGCGGGTGCGTGCCTCCCGTTCCTACTCGGATCGGGCTCCCCGAAAATGGCGGCCATGTCGCGTTCGAGCTGGTTCATGTCGCAGCTCCCCTCGCCCGAATGCGTCGCACGGCCGGCGTGGCCAGAAGCGGGCACGCGCGGCAAGTATTGACGGCGGCGAGGGTCGCAAGCGCGGCCCCAACGTCATTTGCGCGGTCGCCGGCAAGCAACTCTCTCCACCCCGCCTCTTGAAGGGCGGCCAGCGTGGCCAAGGGGTCGCGCGTCGCCAGAGGGCAGCGCCTCGGCAAGCGGTCCGTAATTTTGATTTGATGTAACTCGCAAAAATTTGCGATTTTTTGCTTGACTTGCTCGCTTCCGTGCTCCATTTCTGAGGCTCCTCTTTTTTTGTTCGCGGCCGGCGGGCTCCACCCCCCCGGCCCATTTTTCTGCGCTACACGCCGGCGGCGGCCAGCTCGGCCAAAGCGGCCTGCGTTCGCGCTTCGGGTTTCACCGGGGCGGCCTGTTGCCGCGCCACCGCGGGGGCTTTCCACCATTTCTGGAGGTCGTGGTCGGCGACCTGGGCGCCGAAGTGGGCAAGTGCTTCGCGGGTGGTGAACAACTTCCGCCCGAATCGCCGGTGCTCCAAAAAAATCCTCGTGCCGTTGCGGGCGACAACACCTTCGCGCATCCATCGCCACACTTGCGACACCTTCACCCGCGGCCTCATCGAGTTGGCGGCGGTCTTGGCGTCGATCATTTCTTCGTTGAACATTTTCACCACTCCCCAACAAACCAAATCACACGGAAGTGATGGTCAGGAAGGTGGTTTGGCACGTCGACGGCAGAATGGTGGACTACAGGTGGACGTGTGATTCAGGACAGAATGAGACGCCAGCCCGCATTGGTACCGGAGCTTTCAATACACTTGCGCAGCTCAGCGGGCAGCTTCTCAATTGTCCGGCCAGGTCGGGTGGGTCGGTCGGTTTCGGGGATCATCCTGGTATTCACCCAGCCGCCGCGGGCGGTGGCCAGGGCGACGATGACGCTCACTTGCTCGCGCGTTTTTAGTGGGATCATCTTCCCGTCAAGGACGGCGTGGGGCGTTGGAGTGGCGCTGGCGGTGAGTCTCGGCGGCGGTGGGCGCTCTATCCCATCTTTGGCAATGCGCTCCAAGGCTGCAACGGCTGCGGCATGTTCAATCTCGATTTGTGCTTTCAGCTCATCTTCCGTCCAGGCGGGGTGTCGCACGGCTTCCACAAAGTTCTTCGCCAGGCGTTTGCGATGCGCTGTCGTTGGGCGTGGCCACTCATGCGTGGGGATCTCCACCAGCCATTCGAACTGCTGACGGTGCCAGGCCCCCAGCCGGTGGGCCAGCTCGTGGGCGGTAGCCGCGGCCAGCGTGCCGGCGTGGCGCACTTTCCCGCGATTGCCGCGGGCCTGGACGATGCATTCAATCAAGTGCGCAGCGTCTGCCTTCTTCCATGCGTCGAGTATGGGGATCAGCTTCTTGTCCACGATCACCTTCATGCGCTGCACGAACCAGTCCAGCCCGCGTTTCCGATCATTAAGGGCGGGGCCAAGCTTGACGGCTCCGATACGGACAAAGTGGTTGGCCTCCGCCAGCTCGAGCGCAAGCTGCTTGAATCGATCAAGGTCCCGATGGGTTGGTGCTTGTGGCATGTGTACCATCCTTTGGCGGGCCGGGGGGCGGCGGCAACGGGGACGGTACCAACCGCTGCCGGCGCTCCTCCGTTCATCCGGTAGCGAACCGGATGCCCGTACTATTTCGTTTCTCTACCCGATGCGTCGGGCGATTTCCATTCCCTTGCGCGCTTCCACTTCCGCATACACCTGGGTCACGTCGGCGTCGGAGTGCCCCAGCCAGAGCTGGGCGGCGTCCAGTCCGAACTGGCTGCGCACGTCCGTGCCGGCCTTATGGCGGAGCTGGTTGGGCGTCCACCAGTTGGCCCGCTTCCAGTGTTCCGCAGCTTCTTCGTCGTTCAACATATCCGGCGGCACGGGGAACGCCTTTGCGCACGCGTTCTGCACGGAGTTGAAGTAGGCGTTGGAGTCGAATCGATCGTTGATGCGTCGCTCAGTCTTCCTGGGTGTGGGGAGTTGATTTGGCCGGCGGTGCACGGTGGCGGCTGCCTTGCGCTCCACTTCGGATTGCCGCGGGCTGAAACAATAGGCGTCGATCGAACGGCCCATCAAGAATGGGCGGATCACTTCCTGCGATTTCGGGCCCATGAAGATCATCCGGTCCTTGCCCCGCCAGCTGGTCTTGTGCAGCGGCGGTCGGTACAGCCACACATCGTCCGCCATGTCAATATCCACCGGGCGCAGCATGCAGACTTCGCCCGGGCGCATGCCGGTGAGCAGTTGAACCTCGACCATGGCCCGCATCGTCGGCGTCATATGGGGTTTGGTGGCTTCCACGTGGTCCAGGTCCACCGGGCGAATCCGTCTTCCTTCAGGAGCCGTGGTCCGGCCGTATTTGAGATTACGAAGGTGGCGTAGCGCCTCGGGCACCTGGACGGGAACGATGCCGTTCTCAAAACCCCATCGGAACATTTCCTTGATGTAGTTGGTGGTGCGGTTGATCGTGGAGCGAACCAAGCCCCGGTCGATCATGGTCTGCCGGCACGTTTTCAGGGCGATGAGGTCGAACCGGTCGACGGGTAGGGATGCGTAGAGATCACGCACCGGTCGAAGCGCGGCCTTCACCTGGCCGATGGTCGATGACGTGCGGCCGTCGGGCTGGCGGTAGTACACTTGCGCATGTTGCAGAAAACGCACTGCCAGCTCGGCGCACAGGAGCATGTCCACCGGGCGGGGCTTGCCGGCCTGGGCGGCGTGCTCCGCGATGACGCGCTCGTATTTCTCCTTACTTTCGGGCGAGTTGTACCGGCCCAGGTAGATGCGTCGACGCCCGATGCAGACGAACGCGCGATTGCCTTGTGGGGTTCTCTGACAACGGTATGCGGGGGGTTTGGTTTTTCGTTGGGAAACGGACATGGGGCACGGCCTCCAAAAAAATCTGGTCCGGTCCACGGGGGTGATACCCCTCGTGATACCCTTCCAGTCCTCTGGTTACGGCCGCACCGCCTTGTCGGCGGGTACGCGCAACTCGCGCGTGCAGCACACCTTGTGTCACGATCTTTGAATTCGGGGCGACAGGATTCGAACCTGCGACCTCTTGACCCCCAGTCAAGCGCGCTAACCAGACTGCGCTACGCCCCGTCTTTGCTCCAGGCCCAATCGCCCAAGCATCAACACCGGGATTGTATGAGCCCGATGCCTCAAGAGCAAAACACACGGCCTGGCACGGAAAAGCACTACGCCGTCTCCATCGCCTCAAGGAGAAACTCGGAGATATCCAACTGCGGCACTTGTTCGCGCCCCTTTTCTGCCAGCCCGTCGGTCAGCATTCGCATGCAGAACGGGCACGCGCTGGCAATCGCGTCAGGCTGAGTCTCCAAAAGCTGCTCGGTGCGGACGATGCTAACCCTTTGGGTTCCAGGCTCTTCCTCTTTGAACATTTGTGCGCCGCCCGCTCCGCAGCACATCCCGCGATCGCGCGTGGCCGCCGGTTCGAGCACGGTCAGCCCGATGCTCCGCAACGCCTCGCGCGGGGCGTCGTACACCTCATTGTACCGGCCCAGGTAACACGAATCGTGAAACACCACTTTGCGATCCAATTGCCGGGCGGGCTTGAGCCTGCCCTCGGAAAGGAGTCCGGACAGAAACGTGGTATGGTGGACGACGTTGAATCGCCCGCCGAAATCAGGATACTCGTTCAGCAACGTGTTGAAGCAGTGCGGGCAGGTCGTCACCACCGTCTTCTTGTCCACGCCATAGTTGTTGAGCACTTCGACGTTGGCCTTTGCGAACATCTGGAACAAATATTCGTTGCCCGCCCGCCGCGCCGGATCGCCCGTACACTGTTCTTCCGCGCCGAGAATCGCGAAATCGACACCGGCCCGCTGCATGAGTTTTGCTGTGGCCTGCGTAATCTTCTTGGCCCGCTCGTCAAAACTCGGCATGCAGCCGACCCAGAGCAACACCGGTACGTCCGGGTTCTCGGCCATCAGCTTGATGTCCATCCCTTCGGCCCAATGACCGCGATCCGAGGCCGCGAAGTTCCACGGGTTCGCGTTGGTTTCCAATCCTCGAAATGCCGATTGCAATTGCGTCGGGAACTCGCCGCGCTCCTGCACCAGGTAGCGGCGCATGTCCACGATCTTGTCCACATAGGTGATAAAGACGGGACATTCCTGTTCGCACGCCCGGCAGCTCGTACACGCCCACAACACTTCCGGATCAATCACGCCGTCCACGAGGTCAATCTTGTGCGCGCCGTTTCCGTTGTTCGAATGCGAGGGGTCGCCGCCCGTCGCTTGCGCTCCGGGTTCCGAAGGGGTGGCATGGTCAAGCGCAGCGCCGCCATGCCCGTTGGCCTTCGATGCGACGAGTGCCCGATCGTGTTTGTACAGAAAGCCCCGCAAATCAAGGGTGAAATGCTTCGGCGAGAGTTTTTTGCCGGTCTGCGTGGCCGGGCAGTGATCGCTGCACCTACCGCATTCCGTACAGGTGTAAAAATCCAGAATCGACTTCCAACTGAACTGTTCGATCCTGCGAATGCCGAGCGTCTCCTCCCGCTCCAGCTTGCCGTCGATATCTTCGATGTTCGGCAATCGTCCGACCGACTCAAGGCTTTGCAAATACACGTTCGGAACGCCGGTGATGATGTGGAAGTGCTTGGAGTACGGTAGCAGATTGAGAAAAATCAAAACCAGCGTCGAGTGCGTCCAGAAGCCGGCCTGAGCAAGAAAAGCAAGCAATCCGTCCGGCAGGATTGCCAGAACCATGCCAGCGAGCGATGCGGCCGGCTCATACACAATGAACGAAGGCGTGGTGCCGGCAGCGCTCGCGATCGTCGCGCCATCGTAAGCGATGTCGGCAAACATCATGGTGATGATGATGCCCAGGATGAGCAGGCCTTCGCGGCTGTGCGTGAGCCGGGGCAGGTGCTTCACAACGCGGAAGAACAGGAAAACCAGCGCCCCGAATATCACCAGAACGGAAAACAGGTCTTTGAGAAACGCGTAGAGCTTTCCAACAGCCGTGTCCATTCCCAGAACCCAAAGATCGAAAGTCGGATCAAAACCCCGACCCCAAAGAACCAGCGTCCGCGTCAGGAGGACCGCAAATCCCATGAAAATGAGCATGTGCGCCACGCCGGCCAGCGGATAGCGCCGCATGCGCACCTGCTTGATCGCGTACTCCCACGTCCGCCGCACCCGCTCGCCGGGCCGATCAAAGCGATTCGCAGGCGCGCCGACGGTTAGCAGCTTCCATCGCCGCCACGCCGAGTACGCAAACGCGCCCCAACCGACAATGAGCAAGATAGTCATGACGATGGGATTCATTGAACGCCTATGCTAAATGCGGAATGGGTAATGCGGAATGCCGGAAAAGCGAGGACGGAAGCGAGAAGTCCACAGAAGCCATTTCGCATTCACCTAATGATGTTTAAGGGCCTTGAACTCTTTCGTCAGCATTGGCACGAGAGCGAACAGATCTGCGACGCAGCCATAGGTCGCCACCTTGAAAATGGGGGCATCTTTCTTCGTGTTGATCGCCACGATCACTTTGCTGCCGCGCATGCCGGCCAGGTGCTGAATGGCACCGTCGATTCCGCAGGCGATGTACAGTTTTGGCGTGACGACTTTGCCGGTAAGACCCACTTGCCGAGTGTGCGGCTGATAACCGGCGTCGCAGGCCGCGCGAGACGCACCTACTGCGCCGTCGAGCGTTTCGGCCAACTCGTAGATGATTTTGAAATTGTCCGCTGTCTTGAGCGCCCGGCCTCCCGACACGACGGTGTCCGCCTCCGTCACATCCTTTACGCCCGAACTCGTCGAGGCGATTTCCTTGATCTTCGCCCGCTTGTCTACGTCGCGCAGCGTGAGCGGAATTTGCTGTACCTCGGCGCTGGCTCCGGCTTGCGGTGCAGGAGCGGCATAGGCGTTGCTTCGTACCGTAGCCACCTGCAACCGGCTGGCCGACAACCGAAATCTAGCGCTGAACTTCCCGGCATAAACCGGCTTGGTCGCAATCAGGTCGCCGCCTTCCAACGCAACTTCCGTGCAATCAATGGCCACCGCCGCACGCTTCCGAGCCGCGACGCGCGAAGCCAGATCCCGCCCCATGAACGTCGTGGGGAATAGCACGATCTTCGGCGAAGCAGCGTCCATCGCCGCCGTCACCGCAGCCGCGTAGGGCATCGCCCGGTACATGGCCAATTCGGCGTCATCGACCGCGAACACTTTTTTCGCGCCGTAGGCGGCCACTTGTTGTGCCAAACTCGCGACGCCCTGCCCGACGATGACGGCCTGCACCTGCCCGCCGGCACCCTCGGCCAGTTTGCCAGCTACCGTGAAAAGCTGAAACGACGCCGGAAAAATCTTCCCGCCGCGCTGCTCAATGAAAACCAGAATGTTTGAACTCATTTTGTCGATCCACTACCTCTACACGCCTAAAACGCAGAGCGTCGAATGCGGAATGGCGAATTCGGAATGCGACTGTCTTCGACCCCTTCATTCCGCATTCCGCATTCGCCATTCTCAAATCACTTTTGCTTCTTCGCGCAGCAACCGTACCAATTCCTTCGCCATCTGCTCCGGCTCGCCCTCGATGAGTTTGCATGCCGGCTTGGGTGGTGGAGGAGTGATCGCGATCAGCTGCGTGCCGGCTTCGCTCGCGTCTTCGCCGGGAATATCCTTCGACGAAAGCATGGTGAGCGGCTTCTTCTTCGCCTTCATCAGATTCGGAAGCGAAGGATACCTCGGCTCGACCAGACCCTTGTCGATGGTGAGCAGCGCGGGCAAATCGCACTCGACGACTTCTTCGGCGCCCTCGATTCGCCGCCGCGCGGTAAACCGCTTTCCGTCTGGTGTAAACTCCAGTCCCGTTACCGCACCCACGTGCGGCATATCCAGATACTCAGCCAGCGCGGGACCAACCGCGCCCGCGTCGAGATCGATGTTGTATTTTCCGCATAGAATCAGGTCGAAACCCTTCGAGTCCTTTTTGACGGCCTGTGCGACGACGTAGGCGTAAAAAAGCTCGTTGGCTGATTCGAACTTGGGGTCGCAGAGATGAATGCCGGCGTCCGCGCCCATCGCTAACGCCACCCGCAAGGCCTCGGTCGCCTTCTCCGGGCCCAGCGTCAACGCCACGATTTCGGATACATCGCCGCGCTTTTCCCGAAGCTGAACGGCCAGCTCCACGCCGAACTCGTCGAACGGATCGGGGACAAGCTTGAGCCCGGCCTGCTCGATTCCCTTCCCATCTGCGGCCACCTTCACGGTCGCATTCGAGTCGGGCACCTGTTTGACAATGATCAGTATCCTCACGCCTGCTGCTCCGTTGCATGGACCAGGAATTCAGCCAATCGCTGAGAGGGAGGATCATAGCGTAAGCTCAAGGCTTGGAAAATCCGCGCGGCAAGTCGCCGAACACAGTCCGCGCGGAGCTGACGTTCTTGCCACTCCTGACTTTATCTGGTGATACGGAAGGAAAGGAACTCGCCGGTGGGGGCCGAGTCCTTGGCGTCGATGTGCTCGATGTGGCCGTTCATGGATTGCTCGATGGCTTTCTGGAAGCGGTCGAGCTCGGTCTCATCGCCTTCGGCCACCAGTTCCACTCGGCCGTCGTGAAGGTTGCGGACGTAGCCGGTCACGGTGTAGCGCGACGCAACGGACTCGGCGTTGAAGCGGAAGCCGACGCCCTGGACTTTGCCGCTGAAATGGATCGTGCGCCGGACATTGCCCTCGGTCGAATCGGGCGAGGCGGCGGAGGCGTCGTGGCAGGAGCGGCGCTTCATGAAGTAAACTTCGCGGCCCTTGTCCCGATAACAGATCTTGTCCATGTAGGCCTTCATGAGCATGATGCCGCGGCCATTGGGCACCGGCAGGCGCTCGGCGCAGGTGCAATCGGGCACTTCTTCCGGGTAAAAGCCGCTACCTTCGTCGCGTACGATCACAATCGCCTTTTCGGAGGTGATGCAGTAACGCACGGTAACCTGCTTGCCGGGGTCGTTGGCGTTGCCGTGTTTGACGGCGTTGGTGAGGGCTTCTTCGAGGGCGAGCTTGATCGCAAAGACGTCGCAGTCCGGATAGCCGTGCCGTTCGAGTTCGGCAAGCACGGCCTCTTTAGGGGGAATGACGGAGCGGAGGTCGTTCTGGACGACCTGGACTTGGAAGGCGGTTTCGTTGTCTGAGTCGATGTAAGCCATTAGCGCGATTCTGAAAGCCCGCCCCTCGCTCGCGCTCGGGGTTCGGTGCAAAAACCTTCTACAAAATCATAGCGTGGCTCCCGACAAAAACCTACGTCAAAGTACGTTTCCGTCCTCGTTTAGGAGAAATCGGCCACCGCTTCCGCCATGGTGGAGTGGATGTTGAAAAGTTTGTTGAGGCGGGTGATCTTGAACACTTCGAAAATAGGCGGCGAGATGTCCGATAATTTCAATTCGCCCTTTTTGGCGGCCACCTGCTTGTTGAGATTGATGAGCATGCCCAAGGCCGCGCTGGATAGGTGATCGACATTCTTGAACGACAGGAGCATTTTCACGTCGGCAGCTTCGGAGATGACCCGGCCTAGCTCTTCGCCGATTTCATGGATGGAAAGTTCCTCGAGGATTTTGCGATCGGTGAACTCGACGATCCGAATTCCGCCTGAATCTCGAACTTTTACATGTGCCTGGTCTGCTGCCATTCGGTGGGATCTCCGCTACATTTTGCTGGTTTTTCGTTGAATACAGTGTCCCGCCGCCGTGCGAAAGTGTCAAGGTGGTCACGATTTAGCGACGATCTGATATTCGCCAAAACCATAAACTCTGTGTCCGACTTGATTTGCGAGTTTTTGCATGGGTTTTCCTTGTTTATTGTTTTCTGCGTTTCGAGTCTTTTCCGACGATTCGGCGGCTTTAATTGGGAGATCGCCTATCTGCCCTCGCGCCATCGCTTCCAAATGACAGCCTCCGCGTTCTAAGAAAACTCAATTTGTGAGTTGGCAGATGATGTTAAATCTGTGAAATCCACCCTAAGCTATGTTGGCACCTCAAGTTGTACTATTAACAACTTTGACCTACAATATGTAGTGTTTTTTAGTTGACAGCCGATAGGATTGAGGTATTCTTGTCAGTATAAGAATCAACTCATGCTGGATGGGCTTGGATATGGCGGCAAGTCTTGGATTTTGGCAAACGAAGTCAGGCCCGATGCGGGCAGCCGGAACCTTCCGGTCAAATGATCCGCATCCCATGTTTTGCGAATAATGGTGATTTTTGCCCGGCGTTATTGCGCCGGTGGAGGCGTGGCGTTCTCATGGCGGAATTGATGGTGAAGGATCGTGGCTTGAGCATCACGGACGAGACAAGGCAGTCGGACCTCGCATCCGACCTTGGCTTTGCGGAGAATGCCCTGCGGGTTCTTCAGGCTCGATACCTGAAGAAGGACGAGGATGGCCGACGCACGGAGACGCCGGCAGAGCTTTTTCGGCGGGTTGCCATTGCCGTAGCCGAAGCCGAGAAGAACTATAGTTCCGACCCGCGGGTGCAAAGCGAGTGGGAGGATCGATTCTACTCAATGATGGTGTCGCGACGATTTATGCCCAACAGTCCCACGTTGATGAACGCGGGGCGGGAGATGGGCATGTTGAGCGCGTGCTTCGTGCTCCCGGTTCGCGACAGCATCAACGAAATTTTCGACGCCATCAAGCATACGGCCCTGATCCAGAAAGCCGGCGGAGGTACCGGCTTCGCCTTTGACGAGCTGCGCCCCACCGGCGATTACATCAGCAGCAGCGGCGGCACGACGAGCGGACCGATTTCGTTCTGGCGGGCCTTCAGCGAAGCGACCAACGCCATTCAGCAGGGCGCGTTTCGCCGCGGGGCCAACATGGGGATGATGTACATTCACCATCCCGACATTTTGAAGTTCCTGCACGCCAAGGAAGACCTGACCCAGTTCACGAATTACAACATCTCGGTGAAGGTTCCGGACGCCTGGATGGACTCGTTTGAACGCGAGCCGCATGCGCCGCACGTGGTTCGGAATCCGCGCACGGGGAGGACGTATCTGCTTCCCAAGGCACTGGTGATCTGGGAGTACGACATTCGGTCGCTCATCGAGATCAAGGAAGGCCGGCCGCTTCCGCAAGGCGAGTTCTACACTTGCACGGACATCTGGAACATCATCATTAAGAACGCGCACAGAACCGGTGAGCCTGGCGTTGTGTTCATGGATCGCATCAACGAAGTGAATCCCACGCCGCATATCGGGCGGATGGAAGCGACCAATCCCTGCGGCGAACAGCCGTTGCTGCCGTACGAGGCGTGCAACCTGGGCAGCATCAACCTCGCCGAATTCGTCCACGTCAGCGATCGCGGCTCGGCCAGCGTCGATTGGGACAGCTTGAAGTCTTGTATCCACGAAAGCACGCGATACCTGGACAACATTATCGACGTGAACCAGTACCCGCTCAAGGAAATCACGGACATGTGCCACGCCAATCGCAAGATTGGGCTGGGAATCATGGGGTTTGCCGACGCGCTGTATAAGCTCGGCGTCGCGTACAACAGTGAGGAAGGCGTGGAATGGGGCCACAAGTTCATGAAGTTTGTGGACGAAGAGTCGCACAACTACAGCGAAAAACTGGCCCAAGAGCGAGGCTGTTTCCCGAACTGGAAGGGTAGTACCTACGACACGAAGTTCAAGCGGCCGATGCGTAATGCGACCTGCACGACGGTCGCCCCGACGGGGACGATCAGCATCATCGCGGGTTGCTCGGGCGGCGTGGAGCCCATGTACAGCCTCGCGTTCTTCCGCAACGTCCTGCGCGGACAGGCGGAAGGTCAGACGCCGATGGTCGAGACGAATCCGATTTTTGAAAATGTGGCGAAACGTTTTGGATTTCATAGCGAGGGTTTGATGGAGCGGATCGCCACGGAAGGCACCCTCGCTAATTGTCCGGATGTGTCCGAGGACGTGAAGCGCGTTTTCGTCTGTGCGCACGACATTTCGCCTGAGTGGCACATGCAAATGCAGGCCGCCTTCCAGAAGCATTGCGACGCCTCGATCTCCAAGACCATCAACTTCCCGGAGAGCGCGTGCGTGGAGGACGTGGACAAGATTTATCGCATGGCGTACGGGCTGCGCTGCAAAGGCGTGACCGTGTATCGCAACGGTTGCCGCAAGCATCAACCCATGGCCCTCAAGAGCAGCGACAAGGTTCACGAGGGGACGAAAGAGGTCGCGCCCGCTGTACACAAGCCCCTCGAGCCGGCGACGTTGCCGGAGATCACCAGCGGAATTCGCGTTCGGCAGCTCACGCCGTTTGGGAACATGCACATCAACATTACCGTGGACCCGAAGACCGAACGCGAGATGGAGGTTTTCGCCCAGCTCGGAAAGGGCGGAGACCTGGCCAACAGCGATCTGGAGGCCATCTGCCGGATGATCAGTCTGTGGTTGCGGTCGGGCGGCGGCGTCGATCACGTCATCAACCAGTTGGTTTCGATTGGGTCGAGCCTGCAAGTGTCCACCAAGGACGGCAAGATCATGAGCCTGGGCGACGGTTTGGCCCGCGGATTGCAAAAATACGTGCGGGCCAAGAAAGATCTCGGTCTGCGCGGCCTACTCATAGGGGAGGTGGACATGGATCCGTCGCCGGCGGCTTCACCCTCGAAAGTCAATGGAAACGGCCACGGAAACGGACATGGGAACGGAAATGGGCATAAAGTCCCGCGAACTCAGTCGGCTTTGCCTCCGGGCCGGTACGACGGGATGCAGTGGCAACAGGCTCAGTTTAAGGTGCGTTGCCCAGACTGCCAGGGTGAATTGCGATTCAACGAAGGATGCATGACTTGTGAAACCTGTGGGTTCTCCAAGTGTTAAAATCGGGAATGTCCGGTAAAATACGGTAAAAAAACGTGACTTTCATGGAAAAAAGGATATTATTATTTGCTTGACGTGCAAAAGGTGACCGATACATTATGTCGATAGGCTTGAAGAAGCGTTACAGACGCGTGAATAAGTTTCCGAAACCAGACAGCTTATCAGGCGTAGAATGGTTGGAATCATAAAGGGGACGGCCAAAAGGCCAGTATCGATGTAAACAGGCTTCTTTCCCCTCCGGAAAGCACCGTTTCGCCCTCGGGTGAGCGGTGCTTTCTTTTTAGGCTTCCTGTTCGGGAGGGGCCGATCTCAAATCTCAGATTAGAGATGTAAGATGGAATGGCCAAACATCGTCGCGGTAACCAAAGTGCGAGAACGAGAGAACGATCAAAGCATGAATGGTCCCCTTGCGGACTCCCGGCTGAGCGATATACTTGCTTGGCTCAGGCCAAGTTTCGAAAAACGGCCTGAAACTGGAATCCGTTAGCGTTTCCGAGGGCAGGCCGCTCCGTTTCGGTCGCGGCTCTACTTTGACAAAAGGAATCGCGGTTTTCGACCAGATGAAAGCCCATTACCCGGAGTGATTCATGGCCGTTCGTATCAAGCTCAAGAGATTCGGCAGGCGGCACCAGCCGCATTATCGTCTGACCGCGGTGGATCGTCGCCGCTCGGGAAACAGCCGGGTGCTCGAAGAGCTGGGATTGTATAGCCCGATCAAGCGCCAAGAAGATCAGCAGGTCGTGCTCAAGCGCGAACGTATTGAGTACTGGCTCAGCGTGGGGGCGCAACCGACCGAGACGGTGCGCCGGATTCTGGAAAAGCATGGGATGGCCCGCGCGAAGTAGGTGGCGGGGGCGGGAATGCGGATCGATGTTCTGACCCTTTTTCCGGAGGTGTTTGAACCGTTTCTGCGAACAAGCATTGTGGGTCGGGCGGTGGAGCGAAATCTCATCGCCCTTCGGTGTATCAATATACGCGATTTCGCAGCCGGCCGTCATAAGTCGGTCGATGACCGCCCTTTCGGGGGCGGGCCCGGCATGGTGATGATGTGCCAGCCGGTGTTTGATGCGGTGGAGTCACTTGAGACGGGCGTGCAGGATACTCCGCTTCGCGTGATGCTGACGCCTCAGGGTGAGCGGCTCACGCAGTCGACGGTGTGCGAGCTGGCCCAGGCGCCGTGGATCGTACTGGTTTGCGGACACTACGAAGGATTCGACGAACGGATCCGGGTTGGATTGGCCGCTCGCGAGATTTCGATCGGCGACTATGTGCTTTCCGGCGGTGAGCCGGCGGCGATGGTGCTGATTGATGCGTTGGTGAGGCTTTTGCCCGGCGCCTTGGGCGATGAGATGTCGCCGGTCGATGAGTCGTTTTCGGCGGGACTGCTGGAGTATCCGCAGTACACCCGTCCGCGTGATTTTCGCGGAATGAGCGTGCCGGAGATTTTGGTATCGGGCGATCACGCGAAGATTGCCGCGTGGCGCCGGGAGCAGTCGCAGGAACGGACAAAAGACCGCAGGCCCGATCTGCTGGGTCCGGAGTTGAACGCGTAGTGCCACTGCGCGGTGAGCAGTGGAAAAGACCAAAAAGATCACTGCTGACACAGCAGTGGCACAAAGATAAAGAAACCCGCCCCCGATGGGTAGGCGGAAAGTCAGCCCAAGAGCCTTTGGCGGGCGCTAGGAGTTGGATCATGGGTCAACATGCATTGCTGGATTTGGTTGAAAAACAGCATCTCAAGCCGGAAGTGCCTGAGTTTCACGTCGGCGACACCGTCGACGTCAGCACCCGCATCGTGGAAGGCGACAAGGAACGCATTCAGATTTTTTCCGGCGTGGTGATTGGCCGGAGATCCCGCGGCATCAATGAATCTTTCGCGGTTCGCCGCCTGGTGGGCAGCGAGGGTGTCGAGCGGACGTTTCTGATTCATTCGCCCAACGTGGTGGATGTCAAGGTCAAGCGGCGCGGGCGTGTGCGCCGGGCCAAGTTGTACTATCTGCGCGATCGTCTGGGCAAGGCTCGCAAGCTTCGTGAACTTCGCGTCGGTCATAAGAAGGCTGCGCCGCAGCAACAAGAGCTTGCGGCCGCGAGCGTCTAGCGAAACCGATCCCCGCCATTCCACGGGTCGTGCCGGCGAGCGGGAGGCCGAGCGCTTCCTGCGCGCCAGGGGTCATCGCATCATCGCCCGCAATTACGATTTGCCGTCCGGCGAAATCGACTTGATTACGACGGATGGGGCGACGATCGTCTTCGTCGAGATCAAATCACGCACAGACGAGACTGGCAAAGACGCCGATCAAATCATCCGTTCAACTCAGCGCGAGCGATTGGTTCGGACCGCACAATACTTCCTTCGCCGCGCCGACCCGCATAACCGACCGGCGCGATTCGATGTGGTAACGGTCTATTTTCCGCCGAGCGGTTCGCCGGTTGTCGAGCATTTTGAAAACGCATTTGCCGCCTAAACCCCAGGTTGGAAACGCTTTTCGCCATGTCACCGATTGATTCGCACGCGCATTTGACGTACCCGGAGTCTGCGACAGGATTGGGGAAACGATAGCTCCGGACATAGATCCGCAGACTTCTACTGCCGTGTCGGAAGCGAATTTTGTTTTGGCGCCGGAATCGAACTGGCCGTTTGTTTGCCCGGCGCCGGACCGCACGATGCATACTGCATCCGCATCTCTGCCTGACAGAGGACCCGATTGCACGAGGCGGCCTCAGCGATCCTGCCGAGCCACTCGGTCACGACGGATTGACTGCTCAATATCGCCAGATATGGATCCTTGATCCATTGACTTCCAAATGGACCTTGCGGGCGAGAAGAAAGTGCTCTCCCATCAGATCCGTAGCAAGCCTTCATATAATCCACCCATGCGTTCAGGTAATGTCCAAAGCTAGAGGCCATCAGATGGATGGTGGGTGTCCATGGATCCCAACGCACGACGGCTCCAAAAGCCGGTTTGAATCCCGTAACGATCCAATCGCGTTCACCAGTAGGATCCCCTCGGAACGGCAGAAAGCACCGGGGCACAATCGAGGTGCTCGGATCGACAGCAGAAGCCAATACCTCCGGAGTGCCCCATATATGGGCATCCTCGCGCCCCGATACACCAACCCGTAGTCCGTTACACGCATTCAGAAACGCGGTGAAGTCGGAGGGGAGTCCGCCGACAACCTCTTCGAGCTGATGAAAGTCGTCGGGAGAGATCGGCGGGTACAGTGACAGGCACGGTCCAAAATGGCCTTTGAGACTCGTTACAGCTTTTTTGACTAGATTCTGCTCGTTCATGACGTTGCTCCCCTTGGGCGTGCGCGTCAGTTCACGCACCCGTTGAGAAAAATCCGCACCCGCCATTAGGGCCTATAAGGGCGGAGTCGAGGTCTGTTGCTTACTGGATTTGAGCCTGGTTGAACTTCCTGGCGACCCACAGGCCGTAGACGACGAGCACGAATCCAGCCGCGAAACTCGTCAGGCCGATGATAAGCGTAGCCGTTTCATGCGTTTGCGTGTGTTCCCGCACGGCCCAGCCCCCAAACATGTCCGTTGCTACAATAGCGACCAGAACAAACACCAGGTGAAACATCCTGAGCGACATAAAACACCTCCTTTTTAAGGCTTACCGCTCATTCCTCCAATTCATCGTAGCAATTGTCGTGCCAGAACCGCATTTCCGGCTGGCTCACGTCCGTTTGTGCCGTGGTATGCGGGTTGCTAGTGTATCCAGGTGTCGGAGTTGAAGTCTGCGTAACCAGCCAGGTGACTTCGCATGATAGAGATCATCATCCATGGACGTGGTGGACAAGGCGGCGTAACCTTGGCGAAACTGATTGCCGGGGCGTATTTTCGAGCTGGAAAGCAAGTTCAGGCCTTCGGGCTCTACGCAGCGGAACGGTCAGGTGCACCGGTCCAGGCGTTTGTTCGCATCGACGATCGGGAAATCACAAATCACAACCAGATTCAATCGCCGGATCACGTCATCGTCCTTGATCCGACATTGATTGGTCCGACGATCACTGCGGGCCTCAAACCAAACGGCTGGATCATGCTCAATACCCGGCAAGATGCGGTCGAGTTCGCATCTGTCTACCCCGGTCGAAATGTGGCGGTTGTTGACGCCACCGGCCTGGCCGTGCAAAACGGACTCGGAACCCGCGCCGTGCCCATCGTCAATACGACCATGTTCGGGGCGGTGGCTCGTGTCCTCAAACTCAGCATCGAAGATGTCGAAGGAGCGCTGGCTCACGCTCACTTTTCCGGCGGCAACACCATCGCGGCCTGGCAGGCATTTGAAGGTGTGCGATTCTCCAAGCTTGCGGGAACATTGGCGGTTTCCGCAGCGGCACCTCCCAGCGGTGAGCCGGCCAGTCTCTTTGGTGAAATGGTTGGAGCATCACCACGAATCAAGACGGGATCGTGGGCCACGATGCGGCCCGAGTACAGACGGCTGGAGTCACCGTGCAATCACATCTGCCCGGCGGGCAATGACGTGCGAGGTTTCGTCCAGGCGCTGGCGCGCGGGGAGAACGACTCGGCCCTGGAAATCCTGCTACGAACCTCGCCGCTGCCGGGTGTGTGCGGGCGCGTCTGCCCCGCCCCGTGCATGGATATTTGCAATCGCAAATGGCTCGACGAGGCGGTTAATGTTCGCGATCTCGAGCGCTTCGCCGCCGATCACGCGCGTCGCCCACCCGCGTCAAAGCCGCATCGACATCAAACGGTCGGCGTGATCGGTTCCGGGCCCGCGGGTCTGAGTGCCGCCTATGCCCTCGCCCGGCTCGGTTATCCGGTAACGATCTACGAGTCGAACCGGGAGCTGGGCGGCCTTCTGCGTACCGGCATCCCTGCCTATCGGCTTCCGCGCAACGTCCTTGATGACGAAATCGACTATATCCGGGCGCATGGCGTACATGCCGCGACCGGGGAATCGATCGATCAAGCCGGTCTGGTCCGGCTGACTCGGGAGCACGCGATTGTTTTGATCGCCACGGGACTTCAGGAGTCGCGAGCACTGGATTTCGCAGGCAACTTCAACGGCATGGTCATACAAGGACTGGACTTTCTGGACCGCGCTCGAGGCAAAACCGAATCCGCTCAGGACATGGAAGTCGTGGTCATAGGCGGCGGCAACACGGCCGTGGACGCAGCCCGTTCCGCCCGGCGACTCGGTGCGAAAAAAGTTCACATCGTCTACCGGCGCACTCGCGAGGAAATGCCGGCCATTGAGGAAGAGATCGAAGAGGCGCTGGAAGAGGGCGTGGTGCTGGATGAGTTGGTCGCACCGCTGCGTTTGCGGAAAGACGCACTCGGCGTGCTGCTGACCTGTCAGCGTATGCGTCTGGGCGAGCCCGACGAATCCGGCCGACGCAGTCCCATCCCGGAGGATTCCGAGGACGCGCAATTCGATTTGCGATGCGATCGCGTCATTCTTGCCCTGGGACAGTCGGCCGATCTCTCGCTCCTGCCGGCCGACTCCGAAGTGAAAGACGGATGCCTAACGGTAGGGCGTACGGCCGCACCCGTTTATACCTGCGGTGATTTCGCCACCAACAGCGGCACGGTGGCTGCGGCCATTGGAAGCGGACGCAAAGCGGCCTGGACCATTCACAAGGCCCTGAGCGGTGAAGACCTGTTCCCCAAGAGTCAACCTTCCGTCGCCGGTCCGGACGTCATGCGGAATGCGTTGTTTCGACGAGCGCCGGCCAAACACAGCGAGGCACTGCTTCCGTCGATTCGTCGACAGAGCTTCGAGGAAGTTCGAACAGGGTTCCCTCCCGATGAAATCAGCTCAAGTGCGGCGACCGAGGCAACGCGATGCCTGAGTTGCGGAGTGTGTACATTCTGCGACCGATGCATGGTGCACTGCCCGGACGGAGTCATCGTTCGCGATGCCGATGGATACCGATTCGATCATAGCTACTGCAAAGGCTGCGGAGTGTGCACCGAGCAGTGCCCGCGCGGTGGAATGACCATGAACAACATCTAGTGGTTCGTTCCGCCTGAGGATAAGAGTGGCGGGTGGCATGGCCAAGCGAAGCGCCGCCAAGCCGGCGCCCGAAAAGGCCGGGATTGGGCATGCCACCCAACGGCGCAGATTTAGATGGTCGGAGGCACCAGGATGTTTTCCGGAGGAATGCAATGGGACGCGAACTCATGACCGGCAATCACGCGGCGGGCCGCACGCTGGCACTGGCGGGCGAGGCCAATCGCCAGGCTCGCGGCTGTTGCGGCGGGGCCTACCCGATCACTCCGCAAACGGAGATCATCGAGCATCTCTGCGACTTTCCGTTTCAAAAGGGGCGGATCGTTCCGGTCGAATCCGAGCATAGCGCCATGGGCGTTTGTATCGGCGCTTCGCTGGCCGGCGCTCGCACGTTTACGGCCAGTTCCTCAAACGGCCTCGCGTACATGGCCGAGAACGTCTTTTGCGCCGGCTACTACCGCCTGCCGATCGTCATGATTGCGGTGAATCGTACGCTGGGCCCGCCGTGGAATATCTGGGTGGATCAGGGCGACAGCCTGATGCTTCGCGATGCGGCCTGGTTGCAGTTTTACACCGAATCGCATCAGGATCTCATCGATACGATTCTGCTCGCATTTCGCGTGGCCGAAGACAAACGCGTGCTTTTGCCCGCCATGGTGGCGATGGACGGCTTCGTGATTTCCCACACGCAAATGAGCGTCGAATTGCCGGATCAGGACCTGGTCGATCGGTTCTTGCCGCCGTGTAACGTGCCTCATCAACTCCGGACCGAGCACCCGACAACAATTGGCGGCCTCACCTGGCCGCGCGAGACGCAGCATCATCGCTGGGAAATTCAGCAGGCCATGGAGCGGATCCCGCAAGTGCTGGGGGAAGCGATCGATGAGTTTGCGACGATCTTCGGTCGCCGGCCACACGGAGCCATCTCGACCGAGTACGTCGACGACGCGGAAACCGTGCTCATCGCGTGCAATACGATTGCCCGCACACTGCGCCAGGTTGTACGGGAGCGGCGCGAGCGCGGCGAACGGATCGGGATGATCCAGCTTAAGATGTTTCGACCGTTCCCGCGGGCGGAATTACGGGCCGCAACCGCCTCCGCCACGCGCATCGGCGTACTGGACCGCAATCATTCACCCGGATCGGGCGGTATTTTCTGGCAGGAAGTCGCGGCCTCGTTGGGCAAGGACCAGGCCTTCATTCAAGACTACGTCGTTGGATTGGGCGGCGGCGACGTGACCCCCGCAATGCTGAATGGGATTATCGACGACTTGAATTCCCGCTCCCAGGCCGCTGAGCCCATCTGGAAGGTGGTTGCCGCATGATCATGAGCACACTTGAGCAAGAGCCGTTACTGCGCCCAGGGCATACCAATTGCGCAGGGTGCGGCATGTCCCTGGGGTTGCAATGGTTGGACCAGGCCCTCGATGGCCAGGTGCCGTACCTGGTCATTCCGGCGTGCTGCGGAATCGTCACCGCCGGGGCTTTTCCCACCACGGCCTACGGCGCGCCGGTGGCGGCCTCCACGTTTGCCGGCTCGCCGGCCATCGCCACTGGAATCGCCTCCGTCACACGACTCAACGATGAAAACGCGCCGGTGATCTGCTGGGCCGGCGACGGCGGGACGTATGATATTGGAATCGCCACCATCTCAGCCGCAGCCGAACGCAACGAAGACATTTTGTACATCTGCTACGATAATGAGATCTATGGCAATACCGGCGGCCAGCGCAGCAGTTCGACTCCGCGTGACGTTGTGACCACGACGACCGTCGTGGGCAAAGCGGAAAACAAGAAGGACATCATGGCCATCATGGCCGGCCACCGCATCCCCTACGCCGCCACCCTGTCGCTTGCCCACCGCGAGGATTTCCTGCGAAAAGTAAGGCGTGCTCGCGAGGTGCGCGGCTTCCGCTTTCTGCTCATGCTCTCGCCGTGTCCGCAGGGTTGGAAGTCCGAGCCTCAGGAAAGTGTGGAGCTTGTCCGGGAGGCGGTGGGCTGCGGGCTGTTTCCACTTTACGAAATCTTTGATGGCCTGCGGTATCGCATCAACGCGCGACCCCAATCGGACTCACCCAAGGCCTACCTCTCCAAACAGAGACGATACAGGCGAGCAATCAAGGATACCGAGGCGGTCCAGCACCGGATCCACCAGCAATGGGCATACCTGGAGGCCATGGAATTCGCTTTCCCCGCCACCAACGTAGACGTGGCGAATGGCACGTAGCAGTTCGACACGATCCGAATCGCGGGTTGAGGGTGGCATGCCCAAGCCCGGCTTCATCGGGCGCCGGCATGTGCCGCGAACCGCATGGCGGCGCTTTGCCGGGCCACTCCCCCTGAAGTACTGAACGTGTCGAACCACTAGCATTCGTCGGAACCGGGGGCGAGACCCATGAACCGTTTGGAATGCGTTCAAGTAGTGCTCCAGCAAAAACTTCTCAGGCACAATAGGGCGATTCATTCCCCACGGCACATCGAATCGAGGGCCGATTGAAGAATCTTCTCGGCTGGTAATCCCAAAATCCTTCGAGAGCATGTCGATGTCGCGACGATAACTTCCAAGTGGCCTGGCTGAGTCCGCGCATTGACGCCGCACCATGAAGGAAAGGGCAGGAACGCCGATGACACGATCGAATCAAGAAAATGCGCCGCGCCGGATGCTCGCTCCGATCGCGGCTATGGCGGCGTGTACCTTTTTCTGGGCCGCCCTTCTGACGTTTCATGTCGGCGATTGGCCCAGCCCGCACCGTTTCCCGCACAATGCACCCACGCAGAACGCCTGCGGGCAGGTCGGCTCCTGGGCCGCGTACCATTTGCTGCATTTGTTGGGGGACGGCGTTTATCCGTTGCTCCTGTTTTTCACTCTGGCCGCGACGTTGCGTTTGGTGCACGGGCACATCGTCCATTTCGCTGAGCGTCTGCTTGGGGTTACGCTGGTTGTGCTTTGCACTTCGACCTCCGTCCATCTGCTCTTTCATACCGGCCCCGGAACGCTGCCTGCCGGCCATGGCGGTTTGCTCGGCTTCGAGCTGGGCGAGCTAATGAACCGCAATCTTTCCGGGATCGGCTCGACCCTGGTGCTGGTGTCGAGCCTGATCGTGGGCATCATCTTTGCGGCGCAGGAATGGATGCTACGACTTCCAGGCTTGATCAACCGAGCGGCCTCTGCATCGTCGGAAGCCGTCGCCATTGCCCGCCAGCTTGCCAACGCGGTCCCAAGGTTGCAACCGGCTACGCAGGGTGCAGGCGGAATTGCGCAATCGGAGAAGCAACTGCGCGATGATTCCAGTCGGAAGTCAAAACGACAGGAATCGCAGGAAGAGCAGCTGGATTTCGAAAACGAAGCGGATGAGCCTCAAGCCGTGGCTTCGACTTCGGCAGCGGAGAAGACCGGCAAGGAGCAATCCAAAGAAACCGAACCGGGGCCGATCCCGTCCAAGGTGTCGGAATCAAAACCGTCCGCCGCCTCGGCGGAAAAATCCGTCGCGTCACCAATGACCAGACCCGCAGGAGGGCTGATCGTTCGATTCCCCACGCCGCAGCGAATGGCCGCCTCCGAACCATATCCCAAGCAGATCGAAAACTGGCGGCTTCCCGACTTGGGGCTTTTGCAAGAGCCGGAGTTTGGATTCTCCGCCCAGCAGGAAGGCGTTGTCCGCAAGCAAGCCAAGGTGCTCGAAGAAACGCTTCAGGAATTCCGCCTCGACGCGCAGGTCGTTGAGATCGACACCGGGCCGGTGATTACCATGTTCGAGATCAGGCTGGGGGCGGGAATCAAGGTTTCGCAGATCGCCACGCTCGCCAACGACATTGCCCGCGCACTCAAGGCCCACGCCATTCGCGTCGTGGCCCCAATTCCCGGCAAGAACACCGTCGGCATCGAAGTCCCCAATATCGTCAAAGAAAAAGTCCGCATGAAGGAGCTGATGACGCTGGGCGGCAAAAAAGCCAGCGAAATGGCCCTTCCGCTGTTCCTCGGCAAGGACGCCGCCGGCGCGGCTCTGGCCCTGGACCTCGCCTCCATGCCGCACATGCTCATCGCCGGCACCACCGGTTCAGGAAAAAGCGTGTGCCTCAACGCGATCATTCTCAGCCTGCTGATGACCAAGCGGCCCGACCACGTGAAGATGATTCTCATCGACCCCAAGATGGTCGAAATGAGCCAGTACAAGGAAGTGCCGCACCTCATGTGCCCGCTGGTCACCGACATGGCCAAGGCCGAAAAAATTCTCGAATGGGCCGTCACGCAAATGGACGAGCGGTATGAGTGGCTTTCCGAGGCCAGGGTTCGCAACATCGCCGGGTTCAACGCGTTGGGCGCGGACGAATTGTTCGCTCGGCTCAAGCCCGCTACGGAAAGCGAAAAAGCCGTCATCCCGACCTTCATGCCCTACATCGTGATCGTCATCGACGAACTCGCCGACTTGATGATGACCGCGGCCAAGGAAGTGGAGCATCACCTTTCCCGTCTCGCACAGAAATCGCGCGCCGTCGGCGTACACATCATCGTGGCCACCCAGCGCCCCGAAGTGAAAGTCGTCACGGGGCTTATCAAGTCAAACTTGCCCGCGCGGGTTTGCTTCCGCGTGGCCTCGCGCATGGACTCGCGCATCGTGCTCGATCAAAACGGCGGCGAAGTGCTCATGGGCCAGGGTGATATGCTTCTTCTTCCGCCCGGTTCGCACAAGCTCCTGCGTGCGCAGGGCACATACCTCGAGGACGCCGAAATCCACGCGGTGCTCGAAGATCTGGCCTCGCGCTCGAAGCCCGAATTCCATCCGGAATTGATGAAGATCAAAACCGTGGATGCCGACGTGGGCGAAGACACGCGCGACCCTCTTTTCGACGACGCCGTCCGAATCATCCTCGAATCCAAACGCGGCAGCGTGAGCCTGCTCCAGCGCCGCCTCACCGTCGGCTATTCGCGCGCCTCCCGACTCATCGACCAGATGGCCGCTGCGGGAATCGTCGGCGACTACAAAGGCTCCCAGGCCCGCGAAGTGGTCATGACCCTCGAAGAATGGGACGCGATGCGCGCCCATGTGGCATCCGATATGACCCGCGGCTACGAAGCCGACCAGGACGACACGGTGGACAACACCGATGAAGTCATGGCTTAGTTCATCGATACGGTCAATTCTTCGCGTGGTATGGTCAACGGCGGTGATCCGCAACTCAGACAAGGCGATCAAGCACTTGCTCGCCGAAGTCGAGAAGAACGGCTACACACCTCCCAAGCATCCGAAATACCCGAATTGCAAGAGCATGGGCATCACCCCCGAAGACAAATAGATAGATAGATAGGTAACTGTCGCTAATATCCCCGAACACTTGTTGTGGATTCGTAAAACGAAAGTCTCCGTTGAGACGAACAAAAAAGTAAACCGCCCTTCGGTCCGCTTAAGGCGGATGACGAAGGGCGGCGAACCTATCCCCTCGAAAAGAGCTTACGATAGGTTGGGATTCAAGCTTTCATGCCGATATCAACTAAAGTAAGATCGAATTTATCGGTCTTAGCGGTTCGGCGATGAGGAATTGGCGGACCTTGTTGGGGCTAAGGTGGAGCTGGAGGGCGTGTTGTCTAACCCGCTGATGGCAGGCGTGTCTAAAGCGAAGGAAGGCAGTGATTTGAGCACCGAGACAGACGTGAAAGACCCGCAGGAGGTTGATCTGGTCTGCCGGGCGAAGGCTCAAGACGCGCAGGCTTTCGGCGAGCTTGTCCGGCGCTATCAACGCCGTGCCGTTTCAGTCGCGTACCGAATGGTCGGCAATAGCGCCGACGCGAGTGACGTGAGCCAGGATGCGTTTGTTCGGGCTTATCGGAACCTCGACCAGTTGGAAGATCCGGCGAGGTTCGGGCCCTGGCTCATGCGGGTGGTGAGCAACCTCTCGCTGAATTTTCGCCGGTCGCGGGCAACGCGGCCCGCATCGTCTCTCGACGACTCGCTTCTGGACGGAGTCGATTTTCGAAGGCCCGGCGGCGGATTGCGGCTCGCGGCCTCAGGTGCGGATGAAGATTCGCAGGCGAAGGAACTCGATCGCGCGCTCTCGAAGGCCCTTGAGCAATTGCCAGATCAACAGCGAGTCGCGCTGATCTTGTTTAGTGTCGAGGGTGTGCCGCAAAAGGAAGTTGCCGAGATTCTTGAGTGCAGTGTGGAGTTGGTGAAATGGAACGTCTTTCAGGCGAGGAAAAAACTCAAGGAGATTCTGGCGGACGTCCTCTAGCTTGTGCATGCGGAGAATCAAAAAAGGGCAAACTGGCGCGGATTTTTTCGGTGGGATGGAGTTGGCTTGCCGGCCCGAAGCAATGTGAAGTTGAAGCTGATGCACAGAAGCAAGGTTTCCATGATTTTACGTCCGCTCACTTTGAGCGTGGCGCAGTGCGTAAATGAAACGCGGTGCGGCGATGAGTAAAGGCGAGAACATCCATTGGAATGATCCGCTGTTTCTGGTCAGCCGCGGCATGGACGGCGATCTGTCAGCTTCCGAACAAATCCGGCTCGAGGAGCTGTTGGCCGCTTCGGCGGAACTTCGTATCGAGGCGGACAAGCTGAGGAGTGTCGCGCAGTTGGTGGAATCGAGGCGCACTGTTCACGCACAAGTCGATTGGAAGCTTCACGAAAAACTGGTGCTGGCCGAAATTGCAGAAGACGAGTCGGAACTTGCGGGTGTTGATGACCTGTTGCTGGAGTGGGGTGGGCGGGCGCCGGAATACGATGAGCGGGCGCTGGCCGATGGGGTCATGGCGCGCATTGCGCCGGCTCGTGAGCGTAAGCGGTCGATATGGCGAGTGGTCGGGCGACTGGGTGCGCCGCTTGCTGCGGCGGCCGCTATTGCATTGGCCGTGACGGGCACGTGGTACGCACCGGTCGCCATGCCGGTGACGGTGGTTGTGATAGGTCCTGTACAACGAGGTGGCGAGTCGGATGCGCCGGTGGCCATTGTTTCTTTCGCCAGGACGGCAGTTCATCCGGTTCCCACGAATGATTCCCTTACTTTTGGATACATGACCCTGGGTTCGTCGCCGATTGGGCAGACGAGGGAGGAATCGCCGCTGTAGCGGTCTTTTTACCGCCGGCATCGAATTCCAAATTTCGGAGCGAAACGAATGTTTTTTCTTTTTTCATCCTTCATCCTGGCGGCATCACTCCCGGGTCCCGCGCCGGACACGAAAGCCCTGATCGCCAGGGCGCTCACCGAGCCGACACAAATCACGCTGGAGAACATCCGGCTGGTGGAAGCCATCAGCAAAATCACCGAGCAAACCGGGGTGCGGATCGTCATGACGCCCGAGGCGATGCGCTTTGTGCCGGGAGGCCCGGAAACGGTCATTGAAAAAGTGACCATAGCGAATGTCCCGCTTCGAGAGGGATTGGACCGGCTTTTTCGTCCGCTGGGGATGAAATTTGAACTGGCCGACGATCATGTGCGTATCGTGCCCAAAGATGCGTTGCTCTGCCTGGTGCGTGCTCCGACGTGGACTGAGTTGGAGACATTATCGCAGTTG